>OGRN01000192.1_pt1 | contig 59893 bp, 62 predicted proteins | sample 1553401 | NCBI WGS metagenome assembly OGRN01 (sample SAMEA2580096, study PRJEB22360) | human gut metagenome | biome: human gut; feature: human-associated habitat; material: faeces | place: Denmark | collected 2008/2010 | reverse complement strand
TATACAGAACGATCTTTTTTCCGATCACCTGTACAACCTGGGAATGGGTGCGCTCAGCGATCATCTCTGCCAGCGCCCGGGGATCATCGGCACAGTTTTTTAAAACACTGATCTTGATCAGTTCTCTGGCATCCAGAGCTTCCTGAACAGCCTTTGTAAGCTCTGGCGTCATACTGTTTTTCCCGATCTGGAAGATGGGGTCCATGGTCATGGCCAGACTCTTTAAATATGCTCTTTGCTTTGTCGTCATCGTACAAACTCCTTATTTATAATAATCGAACTGCAGTCCATACATACGGACTGTATCACCCTCCTGGATCCCCGCCTCTTCCAGCTCGTCCAGGATTCCTGTATCCTTTAAGAATTTCTGGAAGAAGGTAAATCCTTTTTCCGAATCCAGATTGGTATACCCAAGCATCTTTTCGATCTTCGGGCCTTCTACCACATATACGTCATCTTCTTTTGTTACCGTATACGGAAGATTTTCGTAGAGAAGCTCCTCCTCCGGGAAATATTCCTGCTGAAATACTACCGGTTCCTGATCCATCTTAGACAGCTGATCAGATACATAGTACAAAAGCTCCTGGATCCCTTCACCTGTAACACCGGAGATTGGAAATACCCGGTATCCCTTAGGTTCAAATTCCTTTTTCAGGCGTTCAACAGGATCTTCTCCCTCCGTATAAATCGCATCTGTCTTATTGGCGGCAATCACCTGAGGGCGCCTGGAAATCTCAGGATTATAGGCCTCAAGCTCCGCATTGATCTTATAGACGTCTTCCACCGGATCACGGCCTTCTGTACCGGCCGCATCGACCACATGGATCATCAGCTTCGTCCGCTCAATATGTCTCAAAAACTCATGTCCAAGTCCCAGCCCTTCTGAAGCTCCCTCGATCAGTCCCGGGATATCGGCAATCACAAATCCTCTTCCATCTGCAAGGTCCACAACCCCCAGATTCGGATTCAACGTTGTAAAATGATAGTTAGCGATTTTGGGCCTGGCATTTGTAACTCTGGAAAGAAAGGTAGATTTCCCTACATTCGGGAAGCCGATCAGTCCCACATCTGCAATCACCTTTAACTCCAGCTGCACCCACAGCTCCCTGGAAGGCTGGCCCGGCTGGGCATACTTGGGAATCTGCATAGTCGCCGTTGCAAAATGCTGGTTTCCAAGGCCGCCTTTTCCGCCCTTTAAAACCACCTGTCTTCTGTTTTCACCGGACATATCCGCAATGACCTTCCCGGACTCAGCTTCCTTGACCACCGTCCCCTCCGGCACCTTCAGTACGATGTCATCAGCGTCTTTTCCGTGGCATCTGCGTTTACCTCCCGGCTCTCCGTCTTTGGCCGCAAACTTTCTGCGGTGGCGGAAATCCTGGAGCGTATTTAAGCCCTCATCTACTTCAAAAATCACATCACCGCCGCGTCCGCCGTCTCCGCCGTCCGGACCGCCGTTTGGAACATAGAGCTCCCGGCGGAAGCTTACGTGTCCGTCTCCGCCTTTTCCTGATCTGATCAAAATCTTTGCTCTGTCTGCAAACATGGCATTTTCCTTTCCATAAACATTATACTTCCATCAGTATACCAAAAAAGAGTGCTGCATTCAACTGTCTCCAGTCCTCACGCAACACTCTTATGATACCCTGATTACTCAGCTGCTACCGGATAGATAGAAACCTGTTTCTTATCTCTTCCTTTTCTCTCAAATCTTACAACACCGTCCACCAGTGCGAATAATGTATCGTCGCCGCCGCGTCCTACATTTACACCTGGGTGGATCTTGGTTCCGCGCTGTCTGTAGAGAATGTTGCCAGCCTTAACAAACTGTCCGTCCGCTCTCTTTGCGCCAAGTCTCTTGGACTCAGAATCTCTTCCGTTCTTTGTAGAACCAACACCTTTTTTATGAGCGAAATACTGAAGGTTTAATTTCATCATGGTTGCTGCACCTCCTCGAATGTTAAATCAATATATTCTGCATAGTTCTCGTCATCTTCCATCTGTGTCAGACCTAAGACCATTGTCTTCATCAAAAGCTGTGTCTCTTTCCCCGGACTGCTGACAATCCTTGCATTCAGAATCCCTTCTGCTTCTTCTCCAAAAACAGATACTTCTGCGCCTGCATAAATCTCCAGTGCATTGACCGTATTGATCATCAGTACGGATGCTGCCGCACACACAATATCTTCTCCGGCTTTGGCATATCCGGCATGTCCTGTGGCGGAAAATCCGGTATATTCACCCTTTTTGTTCTGATAGATGGTTACATGGATCATTGGATACTCTCCAGAAAATTAAGCATTGATCTTGTTGATCTTTACAGCGGTATACTGCTGTCTGTGACCATTTTTCTTATGGTATCCAGTTTTTCTCTTAAACTTGTAAACAATGACTTTCTTCGCTTTTCCGTTTTCCACAACAGAAGCCTCAACGGTCGCTCCTTCTACAGTCGGATTTCCGATCTTCAGACCGTTATCGCTTACTGCAAGCACCTGGTCGAATGTATAAGTCTCTCCGGCTTCTACACCAAGCTTTTCTACTTTAATGATATCGCCTTCGGCTACTTTGTACTGTTTACCACCTGTTGCTATAATCGCGTACATATGGCACCTCCTATTATCATTACTCGCCAACTACGGTGTCTGTTTCCAGACTTTAAAAACCTCATTGTGCGGCATACTGTAATATAATAGCACAAGAACCACCGTATTACAAGTTGTTTTTCCAAAAAAATTAAAAATCCGATAATTCCAGAAGCTTCAGCGCATTGCCGAAAAAAATCAACTGCCGCTCCTCTTCCGTCAGAGGACACTCCTTCAGATACCGGACAAATTCTTTTTGTCCGGCCCATGGGGAATCTGTGCCAAACAAGATCTTATCTGCACCGTGATTACGAACGATACGCAGGAACTGTTCCTCGGGCACCAGGCCGAGAATATAGGCCGTATCAAAATAAACCGGCTGTCCCGTCAGATATTCCTCCACCTCATCCCAGCACATGTTCCCTCCAAGATGTGCCAGCACAAGCTTTTCGGGCTGCGTCTCACGGATGACTTCCAGAGCCATCTTTGGAGTACAATGGATATCTTCCGGACACTTCGGATCTACCCCTGCATGAACGCTGATGATCAGTCCCAGCTCCGATGCATAGGACACGATCCGTTTATAACGGATGTCATTAAAATAAGTATCCTGATAATCCGGATGCAGCTTAACACCTTTGACCCCGGCATCTTTGAGTCCCTTTAGTATCTCTTTATAATTTTCACATTCCGGATGGATTCCTCCAAAAGACAGGATCGGTCCTTCCTGAAATCCAAGTACAAACCGGTTGATGGAATCCACCTGGGAGGGCTTTGTCACTGCCGGAAGCGCCACAGACAAGTCTACGCCTGCCTTGCGCTCTGACCGGTTCAGATCTTCTCCGGTTCCTTCCGTATAAGGTTTGGTCTTACAGATCTCTGCCAGGAAATCCAGTGTCTTTTTTGCAATCTTTTCCGGGAATATATGGGTATGAAAGTCAATGATCATGACACTTTTCGCACTCCTTTATCTTGTCATAACAGTATCCGATGATGTCCCGTCTGGTAATGATCCCGATAAAATGGGACTGATCGTCCACCACCGGCACAAAATTCTGTTCCATAGCCCGTTCGATCAGATCTTCCATATCAGACTCCGCAGACACACACAGATAATCCATCCGCCGCTCAATCTTCATGATACTGATATCTTCGGCATCCTTCAGATTCAGCAGATTCCTTTTTTTCAGCGACCACAGAAGATCTCCTTCCGTGATCGTCCCTACGTATTTTCCTTCCCTGTTCAAGATCGGCACCGAAGAATACTTATGGTATTCCATGATCTCCAGCGCCTGGCGGAGAGTGTGATAGTCATAGATATACGCCACCTCACTCTTCGGTCTTAAGAAAAACAAAATGTTCATAAAACTCTCCCCTAATCTTGCTTTCTCTTAAAGCATGGTTTTTACAAAAATATCGTAAATCGCGCGAATCGCATCATTAAAGTCGTGATTGCGGACACCGATGATGATATTGAGCTCACTGGAACCCTGGTCGATCATCTTTACATTGACATTCGCATGGGCAAGTGCTGAGAAAATGCGTCCGGATGTGCCTCTGGTCGCACGCATTCCCCTTCCCACCACAGCAATCAGCGCCAGATCTGATTCCAGTTCAAGAAAATCCGGCTCTACCGCACGGTGGATCCCGGCGATTACTTTCTGCTCTTTTTCTTCAAACTCATCCTGATGGACAAAAATGGTCAGCGTATCAATTCCTGAAGGCATATGCTCGATTGAAATCCCATTATCTGCAAAGACTTCCAGTACTTTTTTACAGAAACCAACCTCCGAATTCATCATAGCCTTCTCAACAGTGATCGAGGCAAAATCCTTCTTCCCGGCAATCCCCGTAATGACAAATCTTGGCTTTCTGCAAGTGCTTTCCACAATCAGCGTTCCTTTATCTTCCGGAATGTTGGTATTCCGGATATTGATCGGGATTCCCTCTCTGCGCACCGGAAAAATCGCGTCCTCATGGAGTACCGTTGCTCCCATATAGGATAATTCGCGGAGTTCCCGGTATGTAATCACATCAATAGCTTTCGGATTCTGTATGATCCTTGGATCAGCGATCAAAAAGCCGGACACATCCGTCCAGTTTTCATACATATCTGCATGGACCGCTTTTGCCACGATAGAACCAGTGATATCTGAGCCGCCTCTTGAGAAGGTTTTAACAGAGCCGTCCGGCATTGACCCGTAGAATCCAGGAATAACTGCCCGTTCAGTCTCGGCAAGCACCTTTCCCAGCACCTGGTCTGTCTTTTCTGCATCAAAATTACCGTCTTCATCAAAAAAGATCACATCCGCTGCATCGATAAATGTATATCCCAGATATTCGGCCATGATCCGTCCGTTCAGATATTCGCCTCTGGATGCAGCATAATCTCTTCCGGTCTTTTTCATAAAGTTCTCCCGGATCACCTTGAATTCTCCGCTCAGATCCAGAGATAATCCAAGTCCGCTTATAATCTCATCATACCGCTCCCTGATCCTGGACAGGTACGCCTCAAATTCTTCTTCGCAGTCCTCTTCCTCCATAATGGCCGCCTTATAGCAGCCATACAACATGTCCGTTACCTTTGTATCATCCGGTGTACGTTTCCCCGGAGCAGAAGGAACCACGTATCTTCTGTCTGCATCCTTTCTGATGATCCGTCCCACCTTCTGGAACTGGGCGGCATCTGCCAGAGAACTTCCGCCAAACTTTACAACTTTTATCATTCTTCTGTCATCCTCCAAACTGCAATTCACTCGTGTTTTATTTTACATCATTTCCGAAGATCCTGCAATGATATCTCCCAAAGCTTCCAGCGGAAGATATCTGCCTTCCGGAGCTTTTGCGTAGAGATCCAGACGATGTACATGGTAAGGGTGCCTTTCTGGCTCAAGTCCCATATTTTTAAGAAAGGTATCCATGACAAGATCCGGTTTCAGATTCTCTTCGCTGCCGGCCGCAAGGAACATCCGGATCCGGCTGTCAGTAATCTCCATCTGGTAGATCATCGGACGAATATTTACTTCCCGTTCGCTTCGCTTTGTTTTTTTCAGCACGGTCAGATTGTCCTGCCCCAGAAAGGCTGTAAGGCCTGTACTCCATTCCTCCGGAACCGGAAGCGTCTCATACATGGATTTTGAAGACCGGAGCATGGAAATCTCATATGCCGCCGCAGCTACGATTGTCATGCCGCTGTCTTTTTTATCCTCAGAAATCTGCACGAAGCTCACTACATCTATCCCTTCTACCATTACCTGATTCAGCCTTCTTACCGCTTCGTCTGAGGCAACAGCCTTTGTAAGTTCGATGTCCAGGTATTCTCCATCGCTGGTAATCCCGATGCCAAGAGGCTGTGCGAAGGACATGATCATGTGCGGACTGTATCCGCTGGTAAATGCGATGGGAATATCAGCGCGGCGCATAGCTTTCTGAAAATAGCGCATGACATCCAGATGTCCGATGAAACGCATGACCCCGTATTTCCGAAATTTAATTCTTGCCTTCAATACAAACGCCTCCTTTCCACTTTGCCACACCACATCCGGAACACTGCATCCGGCAGTTCGGCGTCACTTCTCCCTTCATGGCGCGCTCCCATTCCTTCTTAAGGAACGATTTGGTTACGCCGATATCAATAAAATCCCATGGAAAAATCTCGTCCAGCGACCGTTCTCTCTGATTGTAAAATGCAATGTCTGTCCCTGTATTTTTGAAGGCCTGCATCCACTTCTCATTGTCGAACAGATCACCCCAGGAATCATAAAGGCACCCCAGACGGTATGCCTCACGGATTACTTTCCCCGTCTTCCGGTCGCCCCTTGCCAGCACTCCTTCCAGGACTGTCACCTCGGCATCGTGCCAGTGATATTTCAGGCTTTTTCTGTTCAGCTGGTCTGAAAAGGCATGTTTTACAACTGCCGCTTTCGCGATATATTCCTCATTCGTATACATTTTCGCCCACTGAAAAGGAGTAAATGGTTTAGGGATAAAAAAGGAGGTGCTGGTAGTGATCTGACATTTTCCATTTCGCTGATCCTTCGGGATTTCATAATAGCGTCTTGCAATCTTATCCGCCAGTTCCGGAATGGCACGCATATCTTCCTCCGTCTCCCCCGGAAGTCCCAGCATAAAATAAAGCTTCACCTTATTCCATCCTCCCTCGAAGGCCTGTCCGGCTCCGTCAAGAATCATTTCCTCGGTGAGACCTTTGTTGATCACATTCCGCATCCGCTGTGATCCTGCTTCCGGTGCAAAAGTCAGGCTGCTTTTCCGGACATCCTGTACTTTTTCCATGACGTCCAGCGAAAACGCATCAATTCTGAGAGAAGGAAGAGAGATATTGATCCCTTTTCCATGAAACTCCTCAATCAGAAAAGTAACCAGCTCTTTCAGCTGACTGTAGTCGCTGGAGCTTAAGGAACTTAAGGAGATCTCCTCATGTCCAGTGTTTTTCAGCATCTGATAAGCATACTTCTTCAAAACTTCCACATCACGCTCTCTGGTAGGCCGGTACAGCATTCCCGCCTGGCAGAACCGGCATCCCCTGATACAGCCCCGCATGATCTCCAGTACCACCCGGTCCTGTGTCACCTTGATAAACGGCACCACCGGTTTTTCCGGATATGTTGTCTCTTTCATATCCATGACCACCTGTTTGTGGATCTTTTGCTTTGCATGAGGATTAACCGGATCAAAAGACCGGATCGTCCCATCCTCATTATATCTGGTTTCATAAAATGACGGAACATAGATCCCCTCAATCTCAGCTGCAGCCTCCAGGAAATCCTGTCTGGAACCACCTCCTGCACGGTTCTTCTTGTACACTTCAAACAGACGGTCATAAACCGTCTCTCCTTCTCCGATATAGAACAAGTCAAAAAACTCTGCCAGCGGCTCCGGGTTATAAGTACAGGGACCTCCGCCGATCACGATGGGATCCTCCCAGGTCCGTTCTTCTGCATCCAGGGGGATCCCCGAAAGATCCAGAACCTGCAGGATGTTAGTGTAGCACATCTCATATTGGATCGTAATTCCCAGAAAATCAAAATCCTTCACCGGATCCTGGGATTCCAGAGCAAACAAAGGGATGTCCTCCTCTCTCATGACCTTGTCAAGATCCACCCAGGGTGAATATACCCGTTCGCACCAGACATCTTTTCTCCGGTTAAACATGTCGTACAGAATCTGGATTCCCAGATGGGACATGCCAATCTCATAGACGTCCGGAAAACACATGGCGAAACGGATATCCACCTTTTCCTTGTCTTTTATTACCGAGTTCACCTCACCCCCGATATACCGGGCAGGTTTCTCGATCTTCAATAATATTTCATCGTTTAATGCCAGTTTTCTCATAAAACCCTCTCTCTTTTTTGTAATGTAAAACATATTTATTTTACCATGTTTTTTTTCTCAAAATCAATAAATATGTTTGACTATCCCCCAAATATAATGAGGGCCTGCCATGTCTCCATGGATCAGCCCTCTAAATTTTATTGCTTCATTCTGTCTCTGCAGATTTTCTGTCCGCAGCTTGTCACTTTTCCGGCTTTCAGATCACGGGCGGTGACGGCTCTTTCATTTCCGCAGCTACACCGGCACATCCAGCAAGTCCTTCCATTTCTGTTCTCAGTCCGGTACAAAACAGTAAGAGTTCCGAAAACTCGTCCTGTCAGATCTTCTGCCACATTTCCTCTGTGGGCAGTCTTTTTCCCTACACATCCACAATCTTTTATGGTCCCTCTGACAAGATGTCTGGTGTTTACCAGAATTTCCTGTCCACAGTTACAAATGCACCGCTGATCTTATTCGCAGAAATTTTTCACGTTACCGTCAATCAGCTGCTTAATCTGGAATAAGCCAGGAAAAATCTGTGTCTGTATCCTGAGAAATGACCTCCTGGATCTGATCGCTGTCCACATCCATCACCTTCTGATCCTGTCGGTCCAGGGACACAAAAAAAGTAAACAAAAAACAGCAAAGAAGCAGCCGTATGCCAAAAGTTCCTTTCGGCACGGCCGCTTCTTCCTGCTCGTACAAACTGTGATAAGCAGCACCATATCTCGGATGTACTGCCGGTATCTTTCCCTTGTCACTATATAAAGATCTGGTCTGCTCCAACAGCTTGCTTCTACGTTTTTCTGACGTTTCCATGTTCATCACCTCTTGTATATCGTATGCGGTGACAAACTTATGTATGCTACCGGTCCGCCAGCTCCTTGATGATATCCTCCCAGCTGATTCCCTTTTCTACCATCAGCACCATAGCATGGTAGAGGAAGTCAGACAGTTCATATTTGACTTCTTCCGGATTCGGATTCTTTGCAGCGATTACTACTTCTGTGGCCTCTTCTCCGACTTTTTTCAAAATCTTATCGATTCCTTTATCAAACAGGTAGTTGGTGTAAGAACCCTCCTTAGGGTTTTCCTTTCGGTCCAGAATCGTTCCATATACCGATTCAAATATTTTCAACGGATTATTCTCATCGTAGTCTGTCCCGGCCAGAGGCTGGAAAAAGCAGGTAGGATTTCCGGTATGGCAGGCTGCCCCCACCTGATCCACCTTGGCAAGCAGCGTGTCCAGATCACAGTCAATGGTCAGTGATTTTACATACTGGAAGTGCCCGCTGGTCTCGCCTTTTACCCAGAGAGTCTGACGGCTCCGGCTGTAATAAGTCATCCGGCCGGTCTTGATAGTCTGGTTAAAAGCCTCCTCATTCATGTAGGCCAGCATCAGAACCTCCTGCGTCTTAAAATGCTGAACGATCACCGGGATCAGCCCTTGTTCATTGGTGTGGAACTGAGAAAACTCCATAATACTTTCAAATGAAGTCATTTTGATGTCCCTGGCCGTACACTTTTCCTTAAATTCATGGAAATTCATATCAGTCTGGCTGACATACTGGCCGGACAATCCTTTCACTCCCGGACATTTCAAAATCTTATAAAGCTCATCCTCTTCCATCGTATCTGTCACGATGACACAAGGGATATCTGTGATGTTCATGACAGAATCCAGATCCAGCCGGTGCATGAAAACAATTTCTCCGCAACATTCCTCAATTTTATGCTGATGCTTAAAGAGTGCGTCAAAATCATGCAGAGACACTGCAATCTTTTCTTTTCCAAATCTCTTGGCAGCGTCCTCCATCAGTTTCGGACTGTCCTGCTTGGAAAAATTGATAATGGCACGTTTAGCGCCTGCATACAGGATCTTTTTTACATCTTCCTGTCTCTTGACATTTCCACCGGCAATCATCGGAATCCGGATAATCCGGTTCATCCTTTTCATAAGATCGATCGCCTCGTCATGCTCCTCGTCAGAATCTGACAGATCGAACACGATCAATTCATCTGCTCCGTGATCACTGTAATATTTTGCCAGTCCGATGACATCCTCGGCCACTACCGTCCGGTCATCGAACCATTTTACCGCTTTTCCCCCTGCGATCAGAATACAGGGGATCAGTCTTTTATAACTTGCAACCATTTTGGCTCCATCTCTCCTTTACAAACTTCCTTTTGTGGTCCAGGCTCCCTGGATCCTTGGTTCTGCCTGGACAGCCATGTCGAGTGCCCTTCCAAAGCTTTTAAATAAAGCCTCTGCCATATGATGATTATTCTCTCCATCCAGAATCCGAAGATGCAGATTCATCATTCCATGACTGGATACTGCGTAGAAAAACTCATGTACCATCTCGGTATCCATCTCTCCGAGTCTTTGGACTGTAAAGGCCGCATCATAGTTCAGATATGCTCTTCCCGACAGATCTACCGCACACAGCGCAAGTGTCTCGTCCATGGGAAGAATACTGTGTCCGAACCTTCTGATTCCGGCCTTATCACCAAGAGCCTCACGGATTGCCTGGCCAAGCACAATTCCGGTATCTTCGATCGTATGGTGGCAGTCTACCTCCAGATCTCCTTTCACCTTCAAGGTCAGGTCAAAAAGACCGTGTCTTGCGAATCCGTCCAGCATATGGTCAAAGAATCCGACTCCTGTATCGATGTCCGTCTTCCCGGTTCCATCGATATTCAGGGTCAGTGTGATATCTGTTTCTTTCGTTTTTCTGGCACATGTTGCTGTTCTGTCCATATCTTGTCACCTCCAATTACGATTCAAACCGGACATGGATGGAATTTGCATGAGCAGTCAACTGTTCTGCTTTTGCAAACGCCTCAATGTCTGTATGGATTTTTTCCAGCGCATCCCGTGAATAAGCAATGATGCTGGATTTTTTGATAAAATCATCTACAGAAAGCGGAGAAAAGAATTTTGCGGTCCCATTGGTCGGCAGTACATGGTTCGGACCTGCAAAATAGTCGCCCAAAGGCTCACTGGAATACTCACCAATAAAGATTGCCCCTGCATTGCGGATCTTTGTCATCACATCATAAGGATTTCTTGTCTGAATCTCCAGATGTTCTGATGCAATCTCGTTCGCCGTTTCAATCGCTTCATCCATAGTGTCAGCCACCAGAATATATCCATAATTATCCAGAGATTTCTGTATAATCTCTGCCCGGGACAGTTCTTTTAAAAAGTTGTCCGTCTCATCAGAAACTTTCTTTGCCAGTTCCATACTGGTGGTCACCAGGATGGCGCTGGCCAGTTCATCATGCTCCGCCTGCGACAAAAGATCAGCAGCCACAAATCTGGGATTTGCCGTATCATCAGCAATCACCAGAATCTCGCTTGGACCTGCAATGGCATCAATACTGACGTGTCCGTAAACGGCTTTTTTGGCCAATGCCACATAGATATTGCCGGGGCCTACGATCTTATCTACCTTCGGAATGCTCTCCGTCCCATAGGCAAGCGCTCCTATGGCCTGGGCTCCTCCCACCTTGTAAATCACATCTGCGCCAGCTTCTTTTGCTGCCACCAGAGTATTCGGCGTAATCTTCCCATCTTTGCCGGGCGGAGTAACCATGACGATCTCATCTACTCCCGCCACTTTAGCCGGCACGATATTCATCAACACTGAGGATGGGTACACCGCCTTTCCTCCCGGAACATAGACGCCGACTCTGTGAAGAGGCGTCACCTTCTGACCAAGAATCGTTCCATCCGGCTGGCTGTCAAACCAGCTTCGCTGAAGCTGCTTCTCATGATAAGAACGGATATTTTTCAGAGCCTTTCGAATCACCTCAACCAAAGTCGGGTCTGCCAGGCGGTATGCTTCTTCAATCTCTTCTGCTGTTACTTTGATATTATCTTCTGAAATATCAGCCTGATCAAATTTTCTGGTATAAGAAAACAGAGCCTGATCTTTTTCCTTTCTGACATGCTCCAGAATCTCCGAAACACTGTCCTCATATTCGGAGTACTGATTAGGACTACGCTTCAGCAGATCCTCCAGAAGATTCTTCCGTGTTTCCTTATCTAGCTTCATTATTCTCATAGAATTCACTCTCGCTTTCTTCTGTATTTCCCTTCACTATATGGCCACATGCGCTCTCAGCATGGTCAGGATTTCCTTGATCCTGTCATTTTCCATTCTAAGACTCACCGGATTTACGATCATACGCGCAGACAGCGGACACACCTCTTCAAGAACCTTAAGTCCGTTTTCCTTTAACGTAGATCCGGTCTCTACAATGTCTACGATCACTTCCGACAGTCCTACGATAGGCGCAAGCTCAATAGAACCGTTCAGTTTGATGATTTCTACCGTCTGGTGCTTGGTATTATAAAAATAATCCTTGGCAATGTTAGGATACTTCGTCGCTACCCGGATCAGCTCATGATGCTGCAGAAGCGGAGCCGCATCCTTATGTCCGCAGACACACATCCGGCATTTCCCGAAGCCGAGATCCAGAACCTCATGGACTTTTCGCCCTTCCTCCAGGATGGTATCCTTTCCTGCCACTCCGATATCCGCCGCTCCATATTCCACATAAGTGGGGACATCAGGGCCCTTGGCCAGGAAAAACTTAAGTTTCAGTTCTTCATTTGTAAAAATCAGCCGGCGGGAACTTTTGTCTTTCATTTCTTCACAATTGATCCCGATCTTTTCAAATAATTCCATTGTCTGATTTGCCAGACGCCCTTTGGTAAGGGCAAATGTCAGATATCTCATGTCCTAACTCCTATCCGTACTGCTTAAGGTCTTCTGTTCTCCGGTAACCAGATTGATCATCGTGATCTCTCCGGACTTTTTGATATAGATCAGACTGCCTGCATAATATTCTTTTCCATATTCCACATACTGCTCTAATAGCTTGTCCCTGGACTTTTTGATCAGTTCTGTATTCTTTGCTTTTCGCCGGAAATCCTTTGCCAGAGCAACCGCCTCTCTTAACCGTCCCTCATCATAGAGAATAATTGTATTTTTTCTGGTATATACGATACGGATCTTCTGACGGATCAATGCATTCATCAGTTCATCGATAACGATAGCAAAACCGATCGAGGCCGACTGTTTTCCGAATTTTTCAACCAGGTGGTCATAGCGGCCGCCCTTGACAATAGCGTCTCCGGTACCATAGGTATATCCCCGGAAAATAATTCCTGTATAATATCCATAAGTCCCGGTCATGCTCAGGTCAAAAGTGACAAATTTTTCTACTCCGTACAGTTTCAGAATATCATAGATTTTCTCCAGCCGCTTAAGCGCCATCACTCCCTTGGAATTAGGAGCGATATTTCTTGCCCGTTCCAGGATCTCCACGCCGCCAAGCAGCTCGCCCAGTGCCGCAAAAGCTTCCCTGGAACTTCTTTTTACCTGTATGCCGTCCAGATACTCTTCCACACCGTAATAATTGCGGTTGGTGATCAGCTCGCGGACCCTCTCTGTCGCATCTTCATCCAGCGCAGCATCCTCGATCAGACTCTGAAGAAAATCCACATTGCTGACAGTCAGCTGAAATTCTTTCAGACCGATGGTCAGCATAGATTCGATGACCAGCGCAAGCATCTCTGCATCGGCCTCCGGAGAATCATCGCCCAGAAGCTCTGCCCCCATCTGCGTGGTCTCCCTTAAGCGTCCCTGATAGCTGGAATGATTCACAAAGGTGCTGCCTGTATAGCATAAGCGGATCGGCAGTGTCTCCTCCTGAAACAAGGTGGCTGCCGCACGGGCGATGGACGGGGTAAAGTCCGGTCTCAGCACCAGCGTGTTCCCATCCTTGTCAAAAAACTTATATAACTCTCTGGAAGATATCGTCCCGATTTCTTTGCGGAACACGTCAAAATATTCAAATGTAGGGGTCTGGATATCATGATACCCATACATATGAAAAACTTTTTTCAGCCGTCCTTCCAGAGCCAGCTTCTTTCCGCATTCTACATTGTATATATCCCGGACTCCTTCCGGTGTATGAAGTAATTTTTTCATAAATCCTCCGTATATCTTCAATCTATATCACTTTAGTGTGCTACCATATTAAAACCTTTTTTGAATTATACGCACTTTCCTATTCTTTGTCAAGCTGGTCACGGATCATAAGATCCCTGTTCAGCGCATCCAGGTATGGAATATAATATCCTCTTGTAAGCTCCAGAAAGAATGCCGGATCCAGTTCCTCAAACCGGAAACTCTTTCTCCCCCCTTCTTCCGCCCGTTTCCAGAACACATACAGCTCCTGAAAGCGCAGATAATAAAGGATATTTCTGGTTGAATAGTAAATCAGCACAAAAGCAATCCCTTCCTGCTTTTCAAATGCCTTCATAAAATTAACCTGGTGCTCATGAATATTCTGCAGGGGAAAAGTGTCTGCCACACATTCCTTGGCATCGAAACATACCGGAATTCCCTGAACAGCGCCGATATAGTCAACGGTACTTCGCTGGTCAAAATAGGCCAGCGTGATCTGACGATGTTCCTTATCCATCCTGACCGGCGTGATGGGGGTCGGAATTTTCTGGATCAGAGCCAGTCCCTTTTCCAGATACCATTCATTGGTCCGGTTGACCATCTCTTCTAATGTAGAACCTCTAAGGCCTCTTGAATTCCATGTTGCCATTTTGTCTCCTCTATGATGTTCCAAAACTGCTTTGGAACCTTTGCATAATATGTCTGTCCGGAAAGATGATCCAGCGGATTTTCCATCTCCGGGAAGGTCAGTGAATAAGCATGGAGAAGCTGAGAACGGACTTTCCCATTTTTCCGGAACGTCTCATTCCACCTTGTATCCCCATATTTCGGATCTCCCAGGATAGGATGACCGACAGAGGCAAGATGCGCCCGGATCTGGTGAGTCTTGCCGGTAATCAGATGGACACTTAAAAGAGTCATTTCCTGATTCCATGCCACCGGAACATATTCCGTCTTGACGGCGTCTCCACCGTCTGTATTGATCCGGACCATATTGGTTTTTTCATCCTTTGACAGAAAGCCCTCGATCCGTCCTTTTTCTCTGATACATCCCTTTACAATGCACAGATACCACTTTTCAATTGAGCGGTTCCTGAAAACCTCTCCCAGCTTCTGCAGAGCCGCCAGAGTCTTCCCCGCCGCCATAAGACCGCTGGTATTCCGGTCCAGCCGGTTGCAGATCGACGGATGGAAGGTCCGAAGCTCTTCCCGGGTAATCTGATGACTGTCCAGCAGGTAGGCAGTAAGTGCTTCCACCATGGACACATCCGTCTTTCTGGCTTTCTGGGACAACATACCGGAGGGCTTGTTCAGCAGAAGGATCTGTTTGTCCTCATACACAATATCCAGAGGAATCCTTCCTTCTGTCTGCGCCTTTTCCTCCCCTGCAAATTTCCGGATCGTATCCTCCGCCAGAAAAAGCTTTACCGTATCCTGCGGCTGAAGTATTTCTTTCCCGTTCGCTTTTTTCCCATTCAGGACGATATTCTTTTTCCGAAGCATCTTATAAAAAAAGCTGACAGGAGCTTCCTTCATATATTTTTTTAAAAACTTGTCCAGCCTCTGTCCGGCCTCATTTTCTTGAATCTTAATCTCTTTCATAGTAGTCCTTTTCAGAAACACCACCAGGTATCTACATCGCCAGGCTCAGAATAATATTTAAAATAGCCTGATCTCTCCGCCTGTCCGGCTTCTGCACCGCTGCAATATTATTCATTCCCTCCACCCTGGCAAGAAAGGCGTGGTAATCGTGGAAAATCTTCACCGTCATCTTATCATAGCAGTTATTCTTCAGAGTGGTCTTGATATGACGCGCAAGCACAGTCTCATTTGTCTTCTGACTGCTGGTATATCCACATACCACGTGTCCGGAAACCACGACTGCATCCACGGGCATTACTTTTTCCGTGCTGGTAATAATCAGATCATAAGCTCGCATGAGAAGCCCTGCCTTTTCTTCCAGCTCCTGGTAAATGCCTGCGTCAATACTTTTATGGGGGGCCATGGTGATAAACTCTACCAGCATTTTTGATGCCGGAAGACATCCCAAAATGGCCGCCACGGTAAACAGGTTCATTTTTGTGCCGGTCTGTACATACCCCAGAACAAAGACGGCGATGACGATTGCAAATTCTATGATAGCCAGCATCAGATACCGAAGCTTTCTTGCTTTGATATATCCTGGCTGTCCCTTTTCGATTTTCATGTTTCCTTTACACTCCCTTTTCTTTATCTTATCTGATTGGCCCATTTCATAAACAAGGCAAGACAGGCATCCGGCAGCAGTCCGCTGAAAAATCTGGCAGCCTTCATCGGCATCCCATAGACCGATACAGCCTTACCACTGACCGCATCCTGCAAAGCCGTCCGGACCACTTTCTGCACATCCGCTCGAAAGGTGGTCTTCAGCGCCCCAGGTAATTCTCCGGATATCTTGAAAAATTCCGTATCCACAGGACCTGGACATACGGCAGTCACTAAGATCCCCCTTGCCCGCAGCTCTTCCCTGAGGGCGACAGACAACCGGTATACATACGCCTTGCCTGCGGCATACACGGCAAACCCCGGCTGTGGAGCAAAAGCCGCAGCAGACGCAATATTGATAATCCGGCTCCCCTTTGACAGACAAGGCAGACAGATGCCGGTCATTTTCGTCAGCACCCGGCAGTTCAGATCGATCATCTCCAGCTGGTCTTCAAGGGAAATCTTTTCAAAACCTCCCATTTTCCCAAAGCCCGCTGCATTTACCAGCATCCGTATCTCTGGCTCCTGCTTTTTCAGTTCTTCTTCGATTTTCTCAAAGGTTGCATCCTCCCTGAGATCCCCGTCAAAAATCCGTATGGGAACGGAACACTCTTCCTTCAGTTGCTTTAAGCGCTCTGTTCTTCTTGCTGATACCCAGATTTCATCCAGATGCCGATACAGACCCGGGATCTGTCTTACAAATTCCCGTCCCATTCCGGAAGACGCCCCCGTAACCAGTGCGATTCTCATTTCTTTCCCTTCTTTTTATGAACATTTCGGATTGTCTTTTTCTTTTTTGTTTTTTGGGGATTCTTCGCCGGCTCACTCTTTTTCGGACGGATCAGACAATGGCGGTCATACCCGACAAGGTCCATGCGTCCCGCCTTTTTCAGCGCCTCCAGGACCAGGTCATAATTTTTCGGATCCCGGTACTGGATCAGCGCCCTCTGCATCGCCTTCTCATGGGGATTTTTCGGCACATAAACCGGCTTCATATTCCGGGGATCCACCCCCGTGTAATACATACAGGTAGAAATCGTAGACGGCGTAGGATAAAAATCCTGTACCTGCTCCGGCATATATCCCAAATCTCTTAAATATTCTGCCAGCTTTACCGCCTCTTTCATTGTCGATCCCGGATGGGAGGACATCAGATAAGGCACCAGATACTGATCCTTGCCCAGTTCCCTGTTGATCTTCTGATATTTTTTTACAAAAGACTGGTAGACGTCATTTTTCGGCTTTCCCATCTCTTCCAGCACCGCGTCCGACACATGCTCCGGAGCCACTTTCAGCTGCCCGCTGACATGATATTGACAGAGTTCCCGGAAAAATGTATCATCCGGATCTGCCATCACATAATCAAACCGGATCCCCGACCGGATAAACACCTTTTTTACCTTCGGAATTTCTCTTAATTCCCGGAGCAGGCGGACATAGTCTGTATGATCCACTTTCAGATTTCTGCATGGCTTTGGAAACAGGCACTGCCGGTCTTTGCAGACCCCGTGGGTCAGTTGTTTCTCACATGACGGCACCCTGAAATTTGCCGTCGGACCTCCCACATCGTGGATATATCCCTTAAAATCCGGATCCTCCGTCATCTTACGCGCTTCCTGAATCAAAGACTCATGGCTTCTGGTCTGAAGAATCCTTCCCTGGTGGAATGTCAATGCACAGAAACTGCATCCGCCAAAACATCCCCGGTTGCTGATCAGGCTGAACCTGATCTCCGAGACCGCCGGGATCCCTCCCTCTTTTTCATAAGAAGGATGCCAGGTCCGCATATAGGGATAACCATATACCGTATCCATTTCCTCCTGGTCAAGGGGCCGGGAAGGCGGATTCTGTACCACATACAAATGGTCATTATAGGGCTCCGCCAGGCATCTTCCGGTAAATGGATCCGTGTTGCAGTACTGTATATAAAAACTTCTGGCATAGGAAAGCTTATCTCTCCTCATTTCTTCATACCCCGGCAGAATCACAGGCTCATAGACATTTTTAAGAGAACTGGTCCGAAATACTGTCCCGGGAATATAGGTCAGATCCTTGATATCAATCCCTGCATCCAGTGCATCTGCAATCTCCAGGATCGAACGCTCCCCCATTCCGTAGGAAATCAGGTCAGCTCCTGAATCCAGCAGGACCGAACGCTTCAGACGGTCAGACCAGTAATCGTAATGAGCCATCCTGCGAAGGCTCGCTTCAATACCGCCAAGAATGATGGGCGTTTTTTTATAGGTCTGGCGGATCAGATTCCCATACACCACAACGGCATAATCCGGACGTTTTCCGATCACGCCGCCTGGCGTATAGGCATCGGTTCTTCTTCGCTTTTTTGAAACCGTATAATGATTGACCATAGAATCCATGTTTCCGGCCGATACCAGAAATCCAAGCCTGGGTTCTCCATACTCCGTGACAGATTCCTTGTCTCTCCAGTCCGGCTGGGCAATGATCCCTACTTTATAGCCATGCGCCTCCAGATGCCGGGTGATGATCGCAGGGCCAAAAGAAGGATGATCTACATAAGCATCCCCGGATATATATACAAAATCCACCTGGTCCCATCCTCGCGCCTCCATATCTTTACGCCCAAGGGGCAAAAAATCATGTCTCATTCCAGCACCTCATAAGTCTCGTTTTGGATATCATAATAATCCTGTATATAGTAATCAGCAAGTTCTCTTTTTTTCCGGATCTGCGGCCTGGAAAAATCATCTTCCACCGCACAGACTCTCATGCCGGCATTTTTCCCGGCCAGGATCCCCATAGGCACATCCTCGAACACCAGGCACCGGTCCGGAGAAAGATTCATTTCTCCAGCCACCATCAGATAGACGTCCGGAGCCGGTTTCCCGGCGCCTGCCTCTCCAGCCGTTCGCACTACATCAAACAGATCAGCAATCTCAAGAGCACGCAGAGCTTCTTCCGTCAGTTCTCTGGCGTTGCTGGTGGCAATACCGATCTTTTTCCCCTGCCTCCGCATCTGGCAGATAAAGGAATAGACACCATCCTTCATCTCCACCTGGGTGCAGTACTTCTCCCGTGCCATCAGGATCCATTCATCCATGACTTCCTGTCTGGTACATGCAAGCTGGGGAAAAGTGTCCAGAAAATACTGGGCTACCTCTGAATAACTCATACCTTCCATAGCCTCATGAAAATGTTCCGGCTTTGTCAGATTATATTTTTCCAGATAATCATCGTCAATAGACGGCCATATCCACATAGAGTCCAAAAGGGTCCCATCCATATCAAAAATAATTCCTTCAATGCCCTCCAGCATCTTCGTCTGTAACATTAATCAGCTCCTCTTTCGTCAACAGCCGGTACTCTCCCGGCTTTAGTTCTGGATCCAGCGTTAAATTGCCCATAGTCAGGCGCTTCAGGTAAATCACCTGCATCCCAACGGCCTGGAACATCCGCTTGATCTGATGATATTTTCCCTCCTGAATCGTAAGGAGTACTTCTGAGATCCCGGCGCTCTTCTGGATCTCCATTCTCGCCGGTTTTGTCCATTCCTCCTCTTCATCTGTTCCAATATTGATTCCCTGACGGAATGCGTCCTGCTCTGCCTTTGTAACCATTCCATCCACACGGACAAAGTAGGTCTTGTCCACATGCCTTGCCGGCGACAGAAGTCTGTGAGCCAGGGCGCCGTCGTTGGTAATCAGAAGGAGACCTTCTGTATCTTTGTCAAGTCTCCCGGCCGGAAACAGATCCTTTCTTTTTTTGTCTTTGATCAGGTCGACCACAGTAGTGTCTTTTGGATCCTTCGCCGCCGATACCACGCCTGCCGGCTTATTCAGCATATAATACTCAAAGGCCGCATACTCTACCAGATTCCCCTGCAGACAGACACGGTCATTTTGTTCATCAATCTTTTCTTTTGGTTCCAGGACGGTATCTCCATTGACTGATACCAGGCCTTTCCGGATATATTTTTTTACTTCCTGCCGGGATCCTGCACCCATCTCAGCCAGGAATTTATCCAGCCGCATCATCCGCAGATCCTCCATCCCGGAAGATATTTGTTCTTCAGAACGCCCCGGCTTACTTTCCCCCATCCAAGAGGATAGCCGTCTACACACACCAGATGCCAGCCCTGGGCTCCATCTTTTACCAGGCTTTCCACATCCAGAGTCTCTCCCTTCAGGTAACGAATCACTCTTTCATCGTCAGCCGCAAGATCGATACAGGAATCATATTCATCCTTTCTAAGAGCCATGGCAAAAGCCTGGCTTGGCTCAAACCGGTTTTTCTTCAGTTCGCCAAGCAAAAGGCCTGTCCGCAGAAAACGAAGTCCCTTCATATCCGGCAGCCCTTCCGGCATCTCATAGATCTTGTCCCCCCGTATTTCCAGCCGTCCTTCATCCAGAGGTCTCTGGATGTGCGTCCAGAATTCTTTCAGTTCTCCGGGAACCTTTTTCTTCCTTCCCGGAACCATTACTGGTTTTTCTTCTTCTTTTTTCCCCTTTTGAAGGAGCGCCAGGTAATGTCCCTCTCCCTTCATCCGGTGAGGGAAAATGCGTACAGTATCCTTAAGCGCCTCCGGTCCTCCCGGTACCCTTTCCGGCATTCCCTGCGCGAATCCTTCATACGGCTCCATCGGAAGGATCTGAAATTCTGGATACGTCTCAAGAAGATGTACAATAATCTGTTCGTTTTCTCTTTCGTCAAAAGTACAGGTGGAATAAAGCATCATCCCACCCGGCTTCAGCATTCGCGCAGCCTGAAGAATTACGTTTTTCTGAATATTACTGAAAAACTCAGGGCCGTGCTCTTCCCAGGCGCGTACCATCTTCCGGTCCTTCCGGAACATTCCTTCCCCGGAACAAGGCGCATCAATCAGGATCTTATCAAAATACTCCGGAAAATACTGTTCCAGTCTTCCCGGTTCCTCACAGGACACCAATACATTTCCGATTCCGAAAACCTCGATATTTTTCAACAGTCCCTTTGCCCTGGAACTGCTGATATCATTGGCAGCCAGAAACCCTTCGCCTTTCAGACGTGCTCCAAGTTCTGTGGCCTTTCCGCCCGGCGCCGCACACAGATCCAGCACTTTGTCTCCCGGCTCTATCGGCAGTCTGTTGGCCGGCGTCATTGCACTTGGCTCCTGCAGATAATAGAGTCCGGCATAATAATAGGGATGCTTTGCCGGCGATACCGTTTCCCCATCGTAATAAAATCCATTGGAAATCCACGGAACCGGCCGGATTGGAAACGGACAGATCCGCTCAAACTCCGGAACAGATATTTTCCTGGTGTTGACCCGCAGCCCGTAATATCTGGGTTCTTCATAGCAGGCTATGTATTCGTCAAACTCTCCTTTCAGGAGATCTTTCATTTTTTCCTCAAAGGTAAGAGGCAGATTCATAGCATTCCTCCAGTTCTATTTTTGCACATACATATTTTAGTATAACACATCCCATCCCATAACTCTAGGAATATGCATATTTTAATTTGTCTTTTTCCAGATACCGCAGCAGATAATAAGGATTAAAACTGATTTCATTTTCATCCTGGTAAAGATAGATTCCAAAATGAAGATGTACATCAAATTTCCCTACAGTTCCCTCTGGACCATATCCAGAATCTCCCATGTATCCCAGAAGCTGACCGGCCTTTACAAAATCTCCTTCTTCCAGGTCGGCATAAGATTCCAGATGGGCGTAGTAATAATAGGTACCACTATCTGACGTAATCCCGATCCTGTAACCGCCTTTTTCCAGCCATCCCTTATTTGTCACGGTTCCGTCTGATATACTTAAGACCGGATAGATCCCCCTTTCATTCCTTAAGGCCATGATATCTGTGCCCTCATGGCCGTTTACCCCCTTGTATTTCCGCTCACTCATCCAGGAATCAGTGAAGGAAATTTTAAGGGACTTATCCACAGAGGATTCGGGAATCGGGAAATAAATCGCTTCTTTTTCCACATTTTTCAGGAAAGTTTTACACTCCAAAGACAGGTAATCCTCTTGTTCCCACATTTTTTCACTGAAAAATCCACTCCTATATTCCGGATCATCCAGCGTCTGCTTCTGCATGCCGAAATACCTGCCCTTTTCATACATTGATTCAGTCCCCAGAACACTGAACAGCGCAAGAAGAAAGAGAAGTACCATATAATTTCTGTAAATCCGATATTTCACGACAGCATCCTTCCTAACCTGTTTTGCCGATTCATACCAGTGTATGCAGACGGGCGAAAAAAAAGACCGGCTCTCCAAAAGGTGGAAAGCCGGCCATTTTCGTTTCTCTGTCACTTTATTTGCATTTCTTTAAGATCGCCAGGAGATATTCCCAGGTTCTCTGTGTAGATGCAATATCCAGATGCTCATTAAAGGAATGGATATCCAGAAGATTAGGTCCGCAGGATACACAGTCCAGATCCGGGCGTTTACCAAGGAAGAGACCACATTCCAGTCCCGCATGTACTGCGGATACAACTGGTTCTTTTCCGTATAATTCCTTGTAGGTCTCTACCATAAGAGGACGAAGCCTGGAATCCTGTTTATACTGCCATGCCGGATACTCTCCGGTCGTCTCACCTTTTCCTCCTGCAAGGATGGCACACTGCTCTACCTGCTCACGCATCTGCTGCTTTCTGCTCTCTACGGAACTGCGGATCAGATACTGTGTTGTCACAGAAGTATCATCACACTCAATCACGCCAAGATTCAGCGAGCTTTCTACAATTCCCTTCAGCTTACGGCTGTATTCCTGTAAGCCGTTCGGGCAGATCTCCAGATAAGCGATAACTCTCTTCGTAGAATCCTTATCATAAGCATCCATATGTACGTCATTCTTTGTCTCAAAATCTACTGCCAGACCAGGCTCTTCCCCCATAAACTCATCCAGCCAGATCTTCTTCATTTCTTCTGTCATCTCAGCAACCTTTCCGGCCTGGTCAGACGGAACCAGCACGCCGGCCGTCGCGTTCATTGTGATGACATTATCCTTGCTTCCTCCAGAGATTTCTGTCAGGCGCAGGTCTGTCTCTTTCCCCAGACGATACAGAAGCCTGCCCATCATCTTGTTGGCATTTCCTCTCTGTTTATGGATCTCATTTCCAGAGTGTCCTCCCAGAAGGCCATGGATCTTGATCGTTACCAGGCTGCCCTCAGCCGGTTCTTTTTTCATCGGGATCACGGTCTTATAGAAGATACCGCCTGCACAGCCTGTTGTCAGGATACCTTCCTCTTCGGAATCAATGTTGATCAGCATCTTCCCCTTTAACTGTGACAAATCGACCGCTTCTGCTCCGCCCATACCTGTCTCTTCATCCACAGTAAACACCGCTTCGATTGGCGGATGCTCAATGTCATCACTGTCCAGGATTGCCATTGCCATCGCTACTGCAATGCCGTCATCTCCTCCAAGGGATGTGTTCTTCGCACGGACATAGCCGTCTTCCACGTAAAGCTCCAGCCCGTCTTTCTTGAAATCGTGGTCGGAATCCGGAGTCTTCTCGCAGACCATGTCAAGATGTCCCTGCAGAATTACCGGCTCGCTGTTCTCATATCCGGCAGTTCCCGGCTTTTTGATGATGACATTATTCGTGTCATCCTGAGAGACCTCCAGGCCTCTCTCCTTTGCGAAGGAGACGCAATAGTCGCTGATCCGCTTCGTGTCAAAAGTCTCATGCGGTATTTTGCACAGCTCCTCGAAGAAATGAAACACCTGTTTTGGCTCAAGATTGTCTAATACTGCCATTTCTATATACCTCTCTTCTTTTGATAGATTTTCTAGCTCTATTATGAAACATTCGGAATAAAAAATCAACCATGCCCATAAATATTGATAAAAGAAATCCCTGGAAGGCGGTGCATGATTGAAACGTTACTTTTCTGCCTCTGTTTCCATCCTTTTATTTTTTCTGATGCTGCTGTTTCCAGAGCTTGTGTTCCAGGGTTCTTCAAATGGTCTTCTGCTTTGGTTCCGGACGGTTCTTCCTACTTTGCTTCCTTTTTTCATCGCATCAAATTTTCTGCTCCGTACCGACGCAGCTTTATGGCTTTCCAGGCTTGCCTTCCCTGTTCTGGGCCGTTTTTTTCACGTGTCTTTGTACGGTTCTTTTGCCATGATCACAGGCTTTTTCTGCGGATGCCCGATGGGCGCAAAAGTGACTGCCGATCTTCTTGACAAACAGCGTATTTCCTTGCAGGAAGGAAAATATCTTCTTTCTTTTTGTAACAATACAAGCCCTGGATTCATCGTGAGCTTTCTCGTCTTCCAGTGTCTTCAGGCTCCTTCTCTGGCTGTGCCATCCCTGATGTTGATCTTAGGCGTTCCACTTTTATGCAGTCTGTTTTTCCGGAAATTTTTGCATATTTCGTCTCCACGCTTCGACTCCCATATGCCGGCTTCCAGAAATTCCGGCAGTTCCCTTCCTGATTCTCTCATCGACACCTGCATTATGGATGCCATCGAAAACATCACCCGGATCGGAGGATATATTATGCTGTTTTCAATTCTGTTCACTTTGTTATCTTCCCTTTCATGGCTGCCGCTTCTATTCCAAGTCCTTCTGATTCCTTCCATGGAAATGACAAATGGTGTCATTTATCTGTGCAGCCTGGATCTCTCGCCTGTGGCCTGTTATACTGCGGTTATGTTTCTTACCTCTTTCGGAGGCCTTTGCTGTGTCGCTCAGACAGCCTCTGTAATCCGTAAGACTGATCTTAAGATTTTTCCCTATATTGCAGAAAAGCTGGCCACCGCAGTGGTGACCAGCCTGATTTCCTGTCTTTTTTTTACTTTTATTTTTAAAAATTAGTTTTTCTTACTCCAGTTCAATATTTTCACTGAGATCATATTCTTCCTGTTCCGGAGTCTCCTCGGCGGAGCCATACTCAGCCTCCAGTCCTCTGGAAGACTGTTCTGGAATCTCCAGCTCAGAACGGTTGTTACGGACCATATCATAGCACTCCTGCAGAGAATTTACCAGTCCGTCATACTTGGTCGTATAGCTGTCCAGTGTATGTCCGATAATACTCTCTGCGTTCGCCAGCAGATCGTCAGTATACTGCATGGCTCCAATCCGGATGTCATTGGCATCACTGGTCGCATTGTCCAGAATCTGCTGCGCCTGCTCTGTGGCGGCGGTTACGATCTCATTAGCCTGGGCATATGCCTGCTGCATGATCTCATGCTCGCTGACCAGCTCATTTGTATGAATCTGTGCCTCTTCAATCATGCTGTCAGCCTTGGCCTGGGCATCCGCAAGGATGGCATCCTTGTTTGCAATAATCTTCTGGTAACGCTTTATCTCATCAGGGGTTTTCATCCTAAGCTCCCGAAGCATCTCGTCCATCTGATCCTTGTTTACGATGATCTTTGATGTGGACAAGGGCTGGAATTTACAGCTGTCGATGTACTCCTCGATCTCTTCAATAATCTGTTCAATACGGCTGCTCATAATTTACACTCTCCTTTTAATTTCATTTTCTCCCTGATACAGTCTGATACATAAGCAGGTACAAATTGAGAAATATCCCCTCCAAAAGCTGCCACTTCCTTCACCGTGGTAGAGCTCAGATAAGAATGTTCCAGACTGGTTGTCAGGAACACTGTCTCTATTCCCGGCTCCAGCTTATGGTTCGTCTGTGCCATCTGCAGCTCATACTCAAAATCAGTGATTGCCCGAAGTCCCCGGATCACCATGCCGGCGCCGGTTTCCCTGGCAAAATCTACCAATAACCCTTCAAAAGGAACAATTTTTACATTTGGCATCTCTTTTGTTACTTCATTTAACATTCTAACACGTTCTTTTACAGAAAACAACGGGCTTTTTGCTTTATTATTGAGCACTCCGACAATTAATTCGTCCACTAATTTTGCGGATCTTTGTATAATATCCAGATGACCGAACGTGACCGGGTCAAAACTGCCCGGATAAATCCCTTTTAACATATCTCTTTCCTTCCCGACGGTGTGAAAAACACATGTTTATTCGTCTTATATTCTTTATTTTTCAATAAGTCATATCCCAGATCAGGCACATAGTCCAGGTCCGTTTCCTTTGACGCCTCTACGATCACTACTCCACCGGGGGCAATCAGTTCTGATTCTGCCAGATAGGAAAGAACCTTTTTCTCCCACTCCTTTCCATAGGGAGGATCCATAAAAATATAATCAAACTGCTTTTCTCCCTCCAGCTTATAGAGTGCTGTCATCACATCCATAGACATTGTCATTGCCTTTGACTCCAGATGAGTCTTTCTCAGATTCTCCTTCACACATGCCATGGCCTTCTGATTATTCTCCACAAAAACGGCCTCCCCGGCTCCCCGGCTTAAAGCTTCGATCCCGATGGCTCCGCTTCCGGCAAACAGATCCAGAAAATTACAGTCATACAGATAGGGTGCGATCATATTAAAAAGTGTCTCTTTGATCCGATCGGTCGTCGGTCTGGTATCCATACCTTCTACAGTCTTAAGCTGTGTGCGCCTGGCACTTCCGGCGATCACTCTCATTGAAAAATTCCTCCCCTCTTTTTATTTACAGATGAAGGCCTCTGTAACGATTGATACAGGCAAACAGCTCTTCCTTTCTGGCAAGACATAGATTTCCCGGCAGTTCTCCTCCTGTCAGGACTGCAAGTCCTCCTTCTTCTATCTTGCCATATAGCTCATCCACTGTCTGTCTGACCGTTCGTTTCCCATTCAGCATCTTTTCTTCCAGATACTTCATCATATAGCCCAGACAGTTCAGCTGTTCGCTGTCTGCAAGCTGCTCCACATATCTCAGATCAATGTGTTCGTTTCCAAATGAGATCCCGTCTCTTCCCATCGTCTTGATCTTAATCCTGCCTTTATGGTAAATACCCTGATTTTTTCCAGGCCGCCGCTCAAATCCAGGCACCCTTGCAGGCGTCTCCGGGAAATGAAGTTCCGGATAGCTTCTGGCAGCCTCTTTCGCCTTTTCGGTAATATCCTTTGGCTCATAATGATCCATCTGGATGATCTTATCTGCAATCTGGAAATATGCCCCGGAGCTTCCGGCTACCAGGATGGTAGAAATCCCTTCTTTCTCATACAGATCCCTGGCTCGTTCAATAAAGGGGGTGATCGGTTCCATATCTCTGTGAATCACCTGCTGCATCAGTTCATCCCGCACCATAAAATTCGTAGCGCTGGTATCCTCATCGATAAGAAAGGCAGACGCACCTGCCTCTATCGCCTCCACCACATTGGCAGCCTGGGAAGTGCTGCCGCTGGCATCCTCAGTATAAAACGCCAGGGTATCTTTTTTATTAGGCAGATCATTGATAAACATGGAAATATCTGTATGCTTGATACTTCTTCCGTCTTCTGCCCGGATCTTTACTGCATCCTGGTCTGTGACTACATACTCTCTGCCGTCTCCTGCAATATGAGGGTAAATACACAGCTCCAGAGCCTTTAACAGTGTAGATTTTCCATGGTATCCGCCGCCGACAATCAGTGTGATTCCCTTTTTAATTCCCATTCCCGTCAGCTTACCGTGAAATGGCAGATCCATCTCCATCCTCATGGAAGCCGGAGAAGAAAAAGGCACAGCCCCCTTCATAGGGCGCTGGGAAATGCCGGATTCCCTTGGAAGGATGGCGCCATCAGCCACAAATGCAACCAGTTCCCGTTCCTTTAATTGTTCACGGATATAGGCCTGATCCTCTGAAAGCTCCATGATCTTTTCTGTCTTTTTTCCGTCCAGATTCCGGTACATACAGGATTGCTGCACACATTGCGGCAGGAACTCAAATAAAATCCTGGACAGCTCCCTTGCATTGATAGTCCTGCCGTTGGCCGGAAAGCCTGCCTCAAACCGCAGGATCACATCACCAGTATCCGGATTAACCGTACAGGCGCTTCTTTCCAGCACTTCCTGCCCACACCTGGTCACACTCAAAAGTCCGCTCTTTCCTGACCCCTTTGCCTGAAAGGAATACTTTCCTGCACATCTTGCGAACTGTCGGATCAGCTCATCCTGCAGCGCGATCCGTTTATGCTTTTTATCGTAGAGTCTCTGCGGAAATCCGGCGGTCCTGCCTGCAACCTCCACGTGAAGCCTGGACGGAGCCGCAAATGGATCTCCCTGTACATGGTCGATCCCCAGTACAAAGCCCGGAAAGCGGTACCTTCCTTTTGTATCTTTATAAGCCGGATATCCTTTCCTGTCGATTCTTGTCAATAACTGTCTTAATTCTTCTGCTGTTTTCATCATCAATACGCCTTTGCCTCTTCCCTTGTCATCCAGAAATGAATTCCTGTAGTAGAATCCATCCACCGGTCTTTATTAAAATTTTTGACTTCCACCCACTCGCCCTTACGATAGATAAAATTCTCATCCACCAGAGACCAGGCTTCATCAAAACTCTCTTTATAGTCAAAACTCTTAATGGTCAGTACCTTCGCCTTACTGCATCGGCAGGACGGAAGCGTCGCTGATGTACGCAGGGCGTCCGCCGGGATCAGAAGCTGTACCAGACGGTTATTAAAGCACTTCTTATAGCCGAGAAATGCCCCTTTTTCCGGACAGCGAAGCCGGAACCACTGCGTCGCCTCATCTGACTGTATGCCTGTCAGATCTGCATATTCCAGGATCGCGCCATAGAGATTGGCTCCCTTTATATTACAGTCTCTCATATCACAATGTCTGAAAGACGCCGTTTTCATACAGGCATTCAAAAAGACAGCTCCCCGAAGAGGACATCCGTCAAACAGCGCATTTTCTACACTGCTCCCGGAAAAATCGGTTCCATTCAATACTACATTCTGAAAAGAGGACAAGGTAAAGTCCATATTGCTTAAGTCATAACCGGACAGATCCATAGGTTCCAGTTCCCGTTCCCGGAAATCAAGGCGTTCTCCCGCCTTCCTTTTCCCTATCCGTGTCTTAAGTTCCTCTTTGGACAGTACCTCCATCTGGCCTGCCATCCTAACCGCCTCCTATTTTTTCATTATACCCCATTCTACCACAGACCAGGACAATATCGCAATACTGGAAGACACCGCCGACAGACAGAACCTTTTGCAAAATATTCCCAGATATGCTATAACAGAAAATACCATTATTCTAAAAATCAGAAAGGAAGCTAATCCACATGAAATATATTCTGGCTTCTGCGTCGCCACGCAGAAAAGAACTTCTTACACAGGCAGGGTTTATTTTTGAGGTCTGCCCCTCACATGTAGAAGAAAAAATCACGAAAAAAAAGCCTCACGCCATCGTGAAAGATCTTTCCTTCCAGAAGGCCTGGGACATCTGGAAGGCGCTTGATCCTGACGGACAGACAGTCATTGGAGCGGACACCGTTGTAGCCTACAGGGGAGAGATTCTCGGAAAGCCTTCCGATGAAAAAGAAGCCTTTGATATGCTGAGCCTTCTTTCCGGCAAGACTCACCAGGTCTATACCGGAGTCACCCTGATCCGGAAAAAGGAGGGCGCCCCCTTCATCCGAAGCTTTTATGAAAAAACAGATGTCACTTTTTACCCGGTCTCCCGGGATGACCTGATCTCCTATATCAATACAAAAGACCCGCTGGATAAAGCCGGGGCCTATGGTATCCAGGGGTCTTTTGCTATTCATGTAAAAAAGATTCATGGAGATTATAATAATGTGGTAGGTCTGCCCATCGGGCGGCTGTATCAGGAACTGAAAACCTTCCTGCCTTAACCTGCCATCTGCATATCCAGATATTTTGCTGCCGCTTCATTGATGGATTCTCTCATCACACGGATCAGCTGATCCACATCTTTTTTCGTTGCGATCAGCGGCGGAATCATACGGTTTACACTGTCTCCAATTGCTGTGAACAGGACTCTTCTGTCGAGAGCCTCATGCTTTACTTCGACTGCGATCGGCAGATCATATTCACACCCGATCAGCAGACCTTTTCCGCGGACTTCCTTTACGTGAGGAAGTCTGGAGAGCTCCTGTTTCAGGTATCGTCCCACTTTTCTTGCATTTCCGCTTAAGTCCTTATCCAGGATCTCACTGACAGACGCCAGAGCCGCTGCACATGCCACTGCATGGCCTGCATAGGTAGAGCCATGACTTCCCGGCGTAAATGCTTCTGCCACTTCTTTTCTTGCACAGCAGGCACCGATCGGCATGCCGCCGCCCATTGCCTTTGCCATAGATACGATATCAGGCTTCACTCCATATCTCATAAAGGCCATAGGAGCTCCGGTACGTCCCCATCCGGTCTGTACCTCGTCCAGGAGAAGCAGCAGTCCCTTTTCGTCACACAGCTTACGCAGTCCTTCCATAAATTCCTGGGTAGCCGGGTAGACACCTCCTTCGCCCTGTACTGGTTCAATCATAATGGCAATCGTATTATCTGTTACTTTAGATGCGAAATCTTCCAGATCATTGAATTTTGCATAGGAGAAGCCTTCCAGCATCGGACCGAATCCCTGCTGGATCGCTGAATCAGGCTGGCCGGTAGCCGCCATAGACCCAAAGGTCCTGCCATGGAATCCTTTTTCGGCCGTTATGATATGATACTTTTCAGGGCCGTAATGATCAATACCATATTTTCTTGCCATCTTGATCATACACTCATTAGCCTCTGTCCCGGAGTTCTGATAAAAGATCTTATCCATCCCGATGGTATCACAGATTTTTTTTGCCAGTAAAGCCTGTGGGATTGTATAAGGATAGTTAAAGGTATGCATAATGTCATCCATCTGATCTTTCGCTGCCTTTACAACCTCCGGATTACAGTTTCCCGGGCTGTTGACTGCCACACCTCCGTAGAAGTCCAGATAAGCATTTCCCTTTTCATCGTAAAGGTACATGCCTTCCGCCCGCTCTGCGATAAAGTCATATCTCTCATAAGTCTCGACCATATATTTGTTTACCATGGCTTTCAATTCTTCTGCTGTAAGTCCTGTGTCTTTCAGTCTCATTTTAATCTCCTCGCTTTCTCCCTTTCGCTGCATTTCTCAGGAAATAAAAAGAGACGCCGCATCCTTCGATACGGCGTCTCTGCCTGACATATTCTCGTATAACTCTATGTTCTGAATAAATTTAAAAATCTTTCTTTTCTAGTTATACTTACGCTTTCTAGCAGCTTCAGATTTCTTTTTACGTCTAACGCTTGGTTTTTCGTAATGCTCTCTCTTACGAATTTCCTGCTGAATGCCTGCTTTCGCACAGTTTCTTTTGAATCTGCGCAAAGCACTATCCAATGTCTCGTTTTCTTTCACGATTACATTTGACATACTCTCACACCTAACCTCCCTCCAGTCCTATATTGTGCATCATACGACTGTTCGGGTATATTTCTTGCACACATAAAATTATAGCACATATTTTTTTCACGTCAACAATTTTCGTATATTTTTATGACAATTGTTCTTTCAGGACCTCTGGAACCTTTGCAATTGCCGCATCGATTCCTTCCGGATTCTTTCCTCCGGCCTGTGCCATATTCGGGCGTCCGCCTCCGCCTCCGCCCACAAGGCCTGCCACGGCTTTGATCAGATTTCCGGCATGTGCGCCTTTTCCAACAGCGCCCTCTGTAGCCATCGCCATCAGTGATACTTTTCCGCCCGCTGCAGATGCCAGTACAACCACGCCTTCGCCCAGCTTCTCCTTTAACTGGTCGCCAAGCTCACGCAGTCCGTTCATATCCACATCCTCGACCTTAGCCGCCAGAAGCTTCACTCCAGAAACTTCTGTTACCTGATCCATCACATCCCCTGCCGCATCTTTGGCAAGTCTGCTCTTCAGGCTTTCCACCTCGCTGTGCAGAGCCTTATTCTCACTCTGGAGATGCTGAATCTTTTCCTCCAGTTTATCCGGGTTGGTCTTCAGAAGTTTCGCTGCCTTCAGAAGCTTTTCCTCCAGCTCTTTATAATAGTCTGACAATCCCTTCGACGTCAGGGCTTCGATCCTGCGGACACCTGCGGCCACGCCGGTCTCAGAAATAATCTTAAATGCATTGATTTGTCCGGTATTTGGCACATGGGTACCCCCACAGAACTCAATGGAAAAGTCTCCCATGCTGACGACTCTTACAATATCTCCATATTTCTCTCCGAACAAGGCGGCAGCTCCCGTCTTTTTCGCTTCCTCGATCGGCATATTCTCCACTTTTACTTCCAGATGGTTACGGATCTGTTCGTTGACAATATCCTCTACCCTCTGAAGTTCTTCCGGAGTCAGCGCGGAAAAATGAGTAAAGTCAAATCGAAGCCTGTCTGCATTCACGGAAGATCCTGCCTGCTCTACATGAGTCCCCAGCACCATCCGGAGTGCTTTGTGAAGCAGATGGGTCGCGCTGTGGTTATTGGCAGACAGCGCCCGGATCTGTGGATCCACCTCAAGCTCAGCCTGATCGCCCACCTTCAGCATACCCTTTGTCACGCGTCCTACATGGCCGATCTTTCCTCCCAGAAGCTTGATCACATCCTCCACCTGGAATTCTCCTTCCGCGGTACGGATAACACCTTTATCAGCCTCCTGGCCGCCGCTGGTGGCATAGAACGGAGTCTCCTTTACAAAGAGGGTTCCAGTCTGCCCTTCCGTCAGAGCATCGGTAAGCTCCGTCTCTGTGGTAAGCACTGTAATCTCAGACTTCCAGTCCAGGTGGTCATAGCCGACAAATGTAGAAGTCACTGACGGATCGATGGACTCATACACGGTCACATCCGCGCCCATGTAATTGGTGACCTCCCGTGCCTCTCTTGCCGTCTTCCTCTGTACTTCCATGGCAGCCTGGAATCCTTCTTCATCCACAGAGATTCCCTTCTCTTCCAGGATTTCCTTTGTCAGATCCAGTGGGAAGCCATAGGTGTCATACAGCTTGAACGCCTGGCTTCCAGAAAGCGTCTTTTCTCCCTGTTTCTCAAGATCTGCCTCCATCTCGCTTAAGATGGACAGACCCTGGTCAATCGTCTTATTAAACTGATCTTCTTCTTTATCGATAACCTTCAGGATAAAATCCTTCTTTTCCTCCAGCTCGGGATATCCGTCCTTGGATCCATCGATCACCGTCTGCGCGAGGGTGGTCAGGAATTTCCCCTGGATGGACAACAGCCGTCCATGACGGCAGGCGCGGCGCAGGAGACGGCGCAGCACATAGCCCCGCCCTTCATTCGAAGGCATGATTCCGTCAGAGATCATAAATGTCACAGACCGGATATGATCCGTGATAACACGGATGGATACATCGGTATGATAGTCCTTTCCATACTCTGCATCCGCCAGGCGGCTGACATGCTCCCTGAGTTCCTTGATCGTATCAATATCAAACATGGAGTCCACGTCCTGTACGATACAGGCCAGACGTTCCAGTCCCATTCCTGTATCAATATTCTTCTGCTCCAGTTCCGTATAATGATTATTGCCGTCATTGTCAAACTGGGTAAATACATTGTTCCAGATCTCCATATACCGGTCGCAGTCGCAGCCTACTGTACAGTCCGGCTTTCCACATCCATAGGCCTCGCCTCTGTCATAGTAAACCTCTGAACAGGGGCCGCAGGGGCCGCTTCCATGCTCCCAGAAATTATCTTCCTTGCCAAAGCGGAAAATACGCTCTGCAGGAATACCGATATCCTTATTCCAGATCTCCCAGGCCTCGTCATCTTCCAGATAAACAGACGGATACAGTCTGTCCGGATCCAGTCCCACAACCTCTGTCAGAAATTCCCAGGTCCAGGCAATCGATTCCTTCTTAAAATAATCGCCAAAAGAAAAATTTCCCAGCATCTCAAAAAAAGTACCGTGTCTTGCGGTCTTTCCCACATTTTCAATATCTCCGGTACGAATACACTTCTGGCAGGTAGTCACCCTCTTGCAGGGTGGAATCTCCTGTCCGGTAAAATAAGGCTTTAAAGGCGCCATCCCGGAATTGATGAGCAGCAGACTCTTATCATTATGAGGCACTAACGAAAAACTTTTCATGGCCAGATGTCCCTTGCTCTCAAAAAACTTAAGGAACATTCTTCTTAATTCATTTACTCCGTATTTCTGCATAATTTCCTCCTAAAAACTCACACTATTTTCTAATTATAAAGAGAACCCCGACGTTTGTCAACGCCGGGGAAATTCTCTATTTTAATTCGATCTCTTCCAGTTCCTTCGGCGGAATCTGTCTGGAGGATGCCTTTACAAAATCCTTGATCTTCTTCTGCGCTTTTGCTACCGGGATATTGGTCCCTGCTCCGGCCACGCAGCCGCCCGGACAGCCCATGCCTTCGATCAGACAGCCATTAAGCTTTCCGGCTTTGGCAAGGGCAAGGGTCTTTTTACACTCTGCCAGTCCTTCTGCATGTTCAATATTAACGTCCACGTCCGGATAGTATTCCCGGATACACTTTTCTATCGCCTCAGCCACACCGCCGGCCACCGCGTATCCTCTTCCTGCTCCGGTAGCGTTGTGGAAGGAGGACTCTGCCTCATACTTGGTAAGGTCGATTTCCTTCGCGTCAAACATAGCCTGCAGTTCCTCGAACGTAATGACAAAATCCACGTCGCTTCGAACGGTACGGCGCATCGCTTCCAGCTTCTTAGCCGCACATGGGCCGATAAATACCACTTTCGCATTGGGATGCTTCTGCTTAATCGTACGCGCCGTTGCTACCATCGGCGTCAGCTCCTGGGATACTTCATCGATCAGATCCGGGAAGTATTTTTTTGCCAGCATCGCCCAGGACGGACAACAGGAAGTCAAAAGGAACGGAAGCTCTCCTGTGGTTACCTTTTCCACGTAGTGATGGGCCTCTGCAATGGCTCCGATATCCGCTCCCAGAGCTACTTCGTAAAACTCTGAGAATCCTATTTCCTCCAGGGCAGCCTTGAGATTTCTGGGCGTAATATTATCTCCGAACTGTCCGTAGAAAGCCGGCGCGATCTCTGCAATGATCTCGTCTCCTTCCGTCAGCGCTCTTGCAAGCTGAAAGATCTGAGACTTATCAGAAATTGCCCCAAACGGGCAGTTGACCATACACATACCGCAGGAAACACATTTATCCGGATCCACATAAGCGCGTCCCAGTTTATCAGATGTGATTGCGTTCACGCCGCAGGCCTGAGCACAGGGCCGCTCCTTTTTTGCAATGGCGTCATAAGGGCAGACGGACTTGCACTTCCCACATTTGATGCATTTTGACTGGTCAATGAAGGACTTGCCTTTCACCATAGAGATTGCTCCCTTGGGACAGACCTCCATACAGGGATGGGCAAGACAGCCCTTACACATGTTGCTGACCTCATACCCCTTTTCCTCACAGCTTTCACAGGCTGACGGAATCACCTGCATAAGCGGCGGTTCATAATATTTGTCCGAAATATTACTGGCTTCCATTCCCGCGGTCAGATGCACCGGTTTATCCTCCGGCCGGAGGGAAAGCCCCATGGCCAGACGCAGCCGTTCGCTTAAGATGGCACGGGCACGGTATACACTCTCCCGGTATCTTTTCTCTTCATTTACCATCCGGTAGGGAATGGCTTCGACCTCACTGACCAGGGTTTCTTCAAAATTTTCTTCATTGGCCCGAAATCCCAGCCTTGCGACCTCTTCAAACACTTTTCTTCTGAGTTTTCTGACAGTGGTATCTAGTCCTCTTACCATAACTCTCATTTCCTCCTGAATATTTTATAACAAGATAATGTGATGTTCCCTGCAGACCTTACGCATTTCCTCCGGCCAGATGCTGGCCTGGACTTCTCCGATATGCGCACGGTCCAAAAGCAGCATACACAGCCTGGACTGGCCGATTCCGCCGCCTATCGTATAGGGAAGCTCTCCGTTCAGCAGCATCTGGTGATAAGGCAGGTTTCTTCGATCTTCACAGCCGGCCTTTTTCAGCTGTTCATCCAGAGACTTTTCATCCACCCGGATCCCCATGCTGGAGATTTCCAGCGCGCATCCCAGGGTATCGTACCAGAACAGGATGTCTCCATTTAATTCCCAGTCGTCATAGTCAGGCGCGCGTCCGTCATGGGGTTTTCCACTCTTTAACTTATCGCCGATCTTCATGAGAAACACACAGCCATATTCTTTGGTGATAAGATTTTCTCTCTCCTTCGGCGTCCGGTTCGGATAGCGGTCTTCCAGCTCCTGGGTTGTGATAAAGGCCACCTTATCCGGCAGTTTCTTTACAGCCTGTGGATATTTGTACCACACCTCATGCTGCATATGTTTGATAATCTTAAACAGTGTCTTCACCGTGTCCTTCAGCGTCTCCTCGTTACGCTGCTCTTTCGTGATCACCTTTTCCCAGTCCCACTGATCCACATAGCAGGAATGAAGATTGTCAAGCTCCTCATCCCGGCGGATTGCATTCATATTGGTATACAATCCTTCTCCCGGCTGGAATCCATACTCATGCAGAGCCATGCGCTTCCATTTTGCAAGGGACTGCACCACCTCCATAGTCTCTCCTTCAATGCCTGCCATATCAAACTGTACCGGGCGCTCCACCCCGTTCAGATTATCATTGAGTCCGCTGTCCTTAGACACAAACAACGGAGCCGAGATTCTCTCTAAGTTCATCTCTTTTCCCAGCTCTTTCTGGAATGTGTCTCTGATATACTTGATTGCTTCCTGTGTCGTCCGCACATCCAGGCGCGGATCATAATATTCTGGTATGATTAATCCCATCTCTTTCTCTCCTTTTATCTCTTCTGTATCAATTATCGATTTTGTAAGACCAGCTTTGCTATTCCTGTCCGAATACGCTCTGGGCGTAATGGACAGACTGCATCGCGTCCTTTCCATAGAAATCAGCCCCGATCATATCCGCATATTCCTGATTCAGAACAGCACCTCCTACCATCACCTTACAGTCCGGTTTTCTGGTATGCAGAAGGCGTATGGTCTCTTCCATGCTGCCCACTGTCGTGGTCATCAGGGCGCTCAATCCCGCCAGGCGGATGTCCTCTTCTACTGCTGTCTTTACGATCACCTCGGGATCCACGTCTTTTCCCAGATCTCTCACATCAAACCCATAATTTTCCAGCAGAACCTTGACAATGTTCTTTCCGATATCATGGATGTCTCCTTTTACAGTGGCCAGGATGACTTTGTGTTTCTTCTCCTGGGTTTCCTCCGTATCAGCAAGTTTCTCCTTCAGAACCGCAAATGCATTTTTCGCCGCATCTGCACTCATCAGCAGCTGAGGGAGAAAAACGGTTCCTTCCTCAAACCCTCTGCCCACCTGATCCAGGGCAGGGATCAGATAGCGGTCAATGATCTCAAGCGGCGCCATTTCCTTAAGCAGTTCCTTTGCGGCGCGATAAGCTTCTTCTTTCAGTCCTTTTTCAATGGCTGTCTTTAAGGACAGTGATCCCTTCTTTACCTCCGCCTTCTCTGTCTTTACATTTCCGAACTTCTGGATATACTCTTCAAAATTCGGATCCTGATCCATCAGGGCGCAAAAAGCATAATATGAACGCATCATATCTTCGGATGATGGATTAATGATGCCTGCACTTAAACCTGCCTGCATCGCCATGGTATAAAAGGCGGCATTGATTACCGGACGGCACGGCAGCCCAAAAGAGATATTTGACACACCAAGGACTGTACAGACGCCGTAGCGTTCCCGTACTCCTTTCAGTGCTTCCAGCGTGACCATTGCCCCCTTGGGATCCGAACTTACCGTCATGGCAAGGACATCGATCACAATATCTTTCTTTTGAATGCCATACTTCTGTGCCTCTTGTATGATCTTTCCGGCAATCTCGATTCTTCCCTCTGCCGTAGAAGGAATTCCCGTCTCATCCAGAGTCAGGCCTACTACTACGCCGCCGTATTTCCGGATCAGTGGGAACACCATATCCATGGATTCCTGTTTACCGTTGACGGAATTGATCATCGGTTTCCCGTTATAGATACGCATGGCCGCTTCCATTGCCCGGCCGTCTACCGTATCGATCTGAAGCGGAAGGCTGGTGACGCCCTGAAGCTGTGTGATCACTTCTTTCATTGTCTCTGTCTCATCAATATCCGGAAGTCCTACATTCACATCCAGAATATGGGCTCCCAGCTCCTGCTGACGGATCCCTTCTTTCAGGATATAGTCCAGATCATGCTCCTTGAGCGCCTGCTTCAGCCGCTTTTTCCCGGTAGGATTGATCCGTTCTCCGATGATGACCGGTTTCTTCCCCAGGACCACTGCCTGTCCGTAAGAAGAAACTACGGTTTCTTCTTGTACTGCCGCCTTCTCTACCTTCCTTCTTCCAAAGGTATCTGTCATCTTCCGGATATGCTCCGGGGTCGTCCCACAGCAGCCGCCGATCACGGCCGCGCCTCCTTCTATGATCTTCTCCATGACCCTGGAAAACTCATCCGAGTCCACATCATAATAGACCATACCGTCCTTCTGCTTCGGGAGACCGGCATTCGGCTTTACGATCACCGGTACAGAAGTATGGGAAACAATCTCCTGAAAGATTGGAAGCATCTGTTCCGGTCCAAGTCCGCAGTTGATTCCCAGGGCGTCAACACCTAAGCCCTCCAGCATGGCCACAGCCGAACGTACATCGCCCCCCGTCAGAAGCCGTCCCTTTTCATCAAAGATCATGGTGGCAAATACCGGCAGAGAGGTCTGCTCTTTTGCAGCCAGCACCGCCGCTTTCATCTCGTAAGTGTCGCTCATGGTCTCGATATGGATCAAATCAGCTCCTGCCGCCTCTCCATAACGCATGACTTCCGCAAATGCCTGATAAGCTTCCTCAAACTCCAGGTCTCCCATCGGTTTTAAAAGCTTTCCGGTGGGACCGATGTCCAGAGCTGTATAAACCTCCCTGTCATCATGCACGCCCAGTGACGCGGCCTCTTTTACATGAATGACCGCCGTTGTAACGATGTCTTCCAGCTCATACTCTGTACTGTGAAACTTCAGCGCATTGGCGCCAAAGGTATTGGTCAGGACGATATCGCTTCCTGCCTCAAAATACTGCCGGTGGATCTCTATAATCTCCTCCATATGCTCCATATTCCATACTTCCGGAAGTTCTCCGGCTTTCAGGCCCTTTTCCTGCAGGAGAGTTCCCATCCCGCCGTCAAAATATAATAAGTCTTTTCCCAGTCGTTCCCTTAACATCTGTCTGCTCCTTTTATCTCTCTCCTCTGGCCGTCTCTGCGATAGAGACAGTCTTTCTTGCCGCATTCCTCACAACCCTTCCGGTGGCAGTCCGTCTTTTCACTGCTGATCCCGATCAGAGCCGTCACAGATTTGGACGGCGTCAGCATATATCCATCTGTCATAGAAAGTCCGATGGCCCTGGACGCGTCCAGCATCCTTAACACCGGTTCCTGGCACAGGATAGAAAAGTCTCCATATCCCGGACTGAATCTCGGACGCAGATACAGCCCTTTCTTTTCCATCCGCCTCTTCTGCTCTTCCTGCCATTCATCCAGGTATTCTTCCAGAACCGCAGCCGCACACGCCTGCAGCGTCACCGATCTCGCCATCTCTGACACAGCATATCGTCTGAGAAGCATATCCACCCTGGTTCCGAGAGTTGCGCCCAGAAGGATCACCTGCATACATCCTTTCAGGTTTCTGGAAAGGCTGTGGCTCTTTACTGAAAGATCACCGATTCTTATCTCATCGCCGCCGTCTGAGAACAAGTCAAAAATGCGATAGACGATTCGTTTATCCGCCGCCTTTTCAAGCTCCTGAAAAGAGCCTTCGATCAGCAAAAGCGTGTCCTCATCTACCGCATGGTTTCCATACCCCAAATAACGAACGGCTTCCTTCGTTCTTTTATCCATACGAGTATCCTTTATGCTTTTACAATTTCAGAAAGATTATTCATAATTGACCTGGCAACTTCCGGCTTATTCATCGAATAAATATGGACGTGGTTAACTCCGTTTGCGAACAGATCAATGATCTGATCCGTCGCATAGGCCACTCCTGCCTGCTGCATCGCTTTCGGATCATCTCCGAAACGGTCTACCACTGCGCGGAACCTCTCCGGAAGCGTAGTACCAGAAAGGAATCCGATCCTTTTAATCTGTTTCGCGCTGGTAACAGGCATAATACCTGGAATTACCGGCACGTCAATTCCCTTTTCCCGGATCCGGTACAGGAAATTATACAGAATCGAATTATCAAAAAACATCTGAGTAGTCAGAAAATCCACTCCACAGTCCACCTTGTGTTTCAGATTTATGATATCGTCTTCCTTATGTTCTGTCTCCACGTGTCCTTCCGGATAACAGGCCGCTCCGATACAGAAATCTCCAAGACTGCGGATATCTGTGATCAGCTCACTGGCATACCGGTAATGATCCGGCAGAGGGAATTCACTGTTCTGCGGAATATCTCCACGGAGTGCCAGGATATTTTCAATCCCCTGCTCTTTCAGTTCATCGATAACTCTATGTACCGTGTCCTTTGTTGACGATACGCAGGTCAGATGAGCCAGACTGGTCACCCCCATTTCATGCTTGATCCGGGATGCAATCTTCACCGTATTCTTACTGGTTCCTCCGCCTGCCCCATAGGTTACGCTCATATAGGAAGGACGAAGAGCAGCGATCTCCTCAGCCGCCTTCATGACACTTTCGAAACCGGCATCCGTCTTCGGCGGAAAGATCTCAAATGAAATATGTGGTTCTCTGCTCTTCAGTATCTCTTTGATTTTCATGATTCTGCTCCTTTATTTCTGTATTTACATGCTGTCGTATAATTCTTCGTATTGTTTTGCAGAATTTTTCCAGGAGAAATCCTTCTGCATTCCCCTCTCCACAATCTTGTTCCAGTCTCTCTTCTTGTCATAGAAAATCCGTTCGGCATAGCGCACGGTACCCAACATCTCATGGGCGTTGTAATTCATGAAACTGAAACCGGTACCTGTCTTTTCATATTCATTGTAAGGCTCAACCGTATCTTTGAGGCCTCCGGTCTCACGCACGATCGGAACCGTGCCGTAGCGAAGGCTCATCAGCTGGCTTAAGCCACATGGCTCAAACAGCGACGGCATCAGGAAAGCATCGCTTCCTGCATAAATCTTATGGGACATGGCCTCGGAATAATAAATATTAGCAGAAACCTTTCCTGAATACTTCCATGCAAAATGCCGGAACATATTCTCATACTGCTCTTCTCCAGTACCAAGAGCCACGATCTGCACTGCATCCTGGCACAATTCATCCATTACATAAGCCACCAGATCAAAGCCCTTCTGGTCCGTAAGCCGGGAAACAATGCCGATCATCATCACCTTATTGTCCTGGTCAAGACCCAGCTCTTTCTGCAATGCAAGCTTATTTTTTACCTTTTCCCTTCGGAAATTATCCACCGTGTAATTCTTCTCAATGAACGGATCGGTTGCAGGATTATATTCCTGATAATCGATTCCATTTACGATTCCTGACAGACAGTTGGAACGGGCGTTCATCAGACCGTCCAGCTTCTCCCCGTAAAACGGCATCTTGATCTCTTCTGCATAAGTATTGCTTACCGTTGTGATACGGTCCGCATAGACAATACCGCCCTTAAGATAATTGGCATCCTTGTATGCTTCCAGCTTATCCGGTACAAAATAATACTGCGGAAGTCCGGTAATGTCTCTGACTCGTTTGGTGTCCCAGGTTCCCTGGAACTTCAGATTGTGGATCGTCATGATCGTCTTGATCCCTCTGTACCACTCGTTGCCGTACCGGAAATTGTCAAGAAATACCGGGATCAGACCGGTCTGCCAGTCGTGGCAGTGGATGATATCCGGGCGGAAATCGATCAGAGGCAGGGAACTTAACACTGCCTTTGAGAAAAATGCAAACTTTTCGATATCCGCATACATGTCTCCATAGGGGGCATATCCGTTAAAATAGTACTCATTATCTATAAAATAGAATGTAATTCCTTCGTATTCCAGTTCTAAAATACCTACATACTGTTTTCTCCAGTTTAAATCCATATAAAAGTGCGTATGATACTGAAGCTTATCCTTCCACTCCTGCTTCATGCACATATATTTTGGCAGCATCACCCGCACATCGTACTTTTCTTTATCAAAATATTTCGGAAGAGAACCGACAACATCTGCCAATCCCCCGGTTTTTATAAACGGTACCGATTCTGAAGCTGCAAACAATATTTTTTTCATGGCTTTCCCTCCCAACCTCGCAATCTATACCTATTATAGCTTATTTTTTTTCAGAAGGAAAGCATTAGTTTTTCGATTCTAATCGGATTGTGTCTGCGATCAGCGCGATAAATTCAGAATTTGTCGGCTTTCCTTTGCCGTTGCTGACCGTATATCCAAACAGATGATCCAGCGTATCCAGCTTGCCGCGGCTCCAGGCCACCTCGATCGCATGGCGGATCGCCCTCTCAACTCTGCTTGCCGTAGTCTGATGCATCTTTGCAACAGTAGGATACAATACTTTCGTGATCGCATTAAGCACGTCCATGTCTTCCACCGCCATCATGATCGCATCCCTGAGATAATGATATCCTTTGATATGGGCCGGGATACCTATCTCATGAATCATATCCGTCACCCGGGTTTCCAGGCTGACCTCCGGTGTCTTCCCTGCCTGAATTCCCATGCCTGACACCTCTGCTCCTCCATTCCTTGACGGATGTCCGGCCAGTTTGATCTGGCTGATGATCATATCGTTCTGGAATGGTTTTAATATATAGTAATTTGCTCCTTTTTTGAAGGCATCTTCCGTAATTCTCTCCTGGCCCACCGCTGTGATCACGATAAATCCGGGATGTTTTTTCAGTTCCTTATCCCGTCCTACCGTCTCCATAACGCTTAAGCCGTCCATCTTCGGCATAATCAGATCCAGCAATACGACATCCGGCTGTTTTTCGCGGATAATCCGGTATGCATCTTCTCCATTATTTGCCTTTCCGACCAGATTCAGCTCGTGATCGCTTTCCACGATTTCGCCAAGCAGATCCAGTATTCGTTCATTGTCGTCGGCGATTGCCACGTTTATTTCGCTCATTTTGCCTCATGCCTCCTTCTCCCTACAGAAAAACCGTCGAGTTCAATTATATAATCTGACAAGAATCAAGGCAAGAAATTGCTGTCGGAAAACCGGAACAATTCTCGACATTTTTATGGAGATTCGACATTTTCCAGCATGTTCTCGATAAAAATTCCGTAGCCTTTGGAAGAGTCCTGCACAAATACATGCGTGACAGCTCCTATCAGTCTGCCATTCTGTATAATCGGACTTCCGCTCATCCCCTGGACGATTCCCCCGGCTGCTTCCAGAAGCTCCTCATCCGTCACCTCCAGCACCAGCCCTTTATTGACTTCTTTTGCGTCTCTGTCAACTTTTGTAATACGAATCTCATACTCTTTTACCTCTCCTTCCACCGCACAGCGGATTGTGGCCGGCCCTTCCTGGATCTCATCCTTTGAAGCCGTCTCCATAGGCGTCTGATCACTGAACAGGGCGTCAATCCTGTCAATCCTGCCATAGATTCCTTCTTCGGTGTTTTTTGTAATGGTTCCCAGCACATTGTAGTTATTGTAAACAATAATGCCCTCCATACCACCGGGGTTCCCACTGGTCCCCTTCTGTACATCTTTGATGCTGGTTTCATAGACCGTCCCTGAGGCCGCATCCAGCAGTGTATTGGTATCCACATCATGGATTCCGTGTCCCAGAGCCCCAAACTGGCTGTCTGCGTTTAAAAATGTGATCGTTCCCAGTCCCTGTGCATTATCCCGCACCCAGATTCCCAGCTTATAATGCTGATCCTTGCACAGAACCGCATGCATGCGCAGATCGATGGTTTCTTCTGCCCTTTGAACGGTAAGTACTACCTCTTCCTGTTCCAGCTGATCCACCGCCGCAATAAGCTCAGATTTTTTCTGGATTTCCTTGCCGTCCATCGCTACAATATAGTCTCCGGGATTTACCAGATTGGCGGCAGGCTCATGCTCCATACCGTCGACACCATCGATTGCCTCCGTTCCCAGCACCATCACCCCTTCAGTCTCCAGGTAAATCCCGATCGGCATTCCGCCCGGGATCACCAGCTGCGTATCGGCTGTCCCGGCGCTTACTTCCTGCTTCATCTGATTCTGTCTGTCCCAGATCAGATAATAACTGCCTCCTACTGCTGTGGTAAATATTACGATCATGATCAAGATTCTTCGATACCAGTATTTTTTCATTCATCTTCCCTCACACAAAAAAAGATAGATGCCCTTCTTCTGACATCTATCTTATTATATGAGATTTTTTCTTTTTTACTCGGCCTTACGCAGACTGTTTTTCTTTTCTTCTGCCAGGGCCTTCATCTCTGCCGCGCTCTTTCTGACCGTATCTGTGATCCGGGCGCCGCCCAGGATCCTGGCCAGTTCTTCCTGTGATTCCTGTTCTGACAAAGAGCTGATCACGGTATGAGTCTCTCCGCCGTCTGTCTGTTTTTCAATCCGGTAATGATGATCAGCCATGGCTGCAATCTGGGCAAGATGGGTAATGCAGATCACCTGATGAACACTGCCGATCAAAGCCATTTTTTCAGAAACCTTCTGCGCAGTCCTGCCGCTGATTCCCACATCGATCTCGTCGAAAATCAACGTCTCAATGTCATCCTTTTTCGCCATCACAGTCTTGATCGCAAGCATGATTCTGGAGAGTTCTCCTCCGGACGCCACTTCCGCAAGCGGACGCTTTGGCTGGCCGGGATTCATAGAAATCCTGAACTCCACGTCATCAATACCTTCCGCAGTATAATCTGCAGTCCGTTCAAAATGAATCTCAAACTCTACTTTTTCAAAGTTCAGCTCTTTTAATCCCTCTTCGATCTCCGCCTCCAGATCAGATGCCTGTTTCTTACGGATTTTCGAAAGTTTTTCCGAGGAAATTTTTAATTCCTCCTCTGCTTCCATGCACCGGCGTTTTAGGCCATCGATATACTGATCATAATCCTCCAGTACCTGGATCCTTTCTTCTTGTTTCTGACAATATGAAAGAATATCCTCAAGCGTATTCCCATATTTTGTCTTCAGATGATTGATCTCATTTAAACGGTTCTCAGTCTCAAAAAACTCTTCTTCTGAAAACTCGCAGGTCTTCCCGTATTCCGCCAGTTCGCGGTTGAAATCATTGAGAAGGCTGTCTATTTCCGACAGCTGGGCATATAGTTCAGAGGCCTTCTCATCATACTCAGATGTCTCAGAAAGAGCACGGATGGCACGGCTTAACGCATCACTTGCATTGCCATTTCCGGCACTTGTATAGGAATATGCCTCTTCGGTCCCTTCCGAGATCTTTCTGGCATTCGTCATTCGCCGGTACAGGCTTTCCAGTTCTTCGTCTTCCCCTGGCTTTAAGTCTGCATCCCGGATTTCCTGTACCTCAAACCGAAGAAAATCCAGCTCTTTGGCCCTCTGGGCCTCATCTGTCTTCCCGGCTTCCAGCTCTTTTTTACAGGAACAGAACCTCTGATATGCTTCCTGCGTCCGGGACTTTTCTTTTGCCACAGCATCCTTGGCAAAAGCATCTGTGATCCCCAGATGATTCTTCTTGTAGAGCAGGGACTGGTGCTCATGCTGGCCATGAATATCGATCAGTACTTCCGCCGCTGCTTTTAATTTCTGGATCGGCACGGTCTCGCCGTTGATCCGGCTTATACTTCTCCCCGGCATCAGCCTCCTTGAAAGAGTAACGATTCCCTCTTCAGGATAGATCTCCAGTTCTTTAAGCCTTTCCGTCTGTCGCTCATTTTCCAGAAAAAAGGTAATCTCTACAAACCCGTACTCTGCTCCGGCACGCAGGATATCCTTGTGATACCGGGCGCCGAGCGCCAGATTGACAGATCCCTGGATGATGGACTTGCCGGCTCCGGTCTCTCCTGTCAGGATATTGAGACCGTCCTGGAATTCAACTTCAATCTCATCAATTAATGCCAGATTTTTCACATGCAAATTCTGTAACATTCTGCCTCCTATAAGACGATCTTGCTGATCTTGTCCATTACCTTTACTGTATCCTCTGCACTCCGGATGGCACACATGATCGTATCATCCCCGGCAATACACCCTACGACCTCATTCCATTTCATGGCGTCCAGTGCCGCTGCCACAGCCATGGCCATTCCGGCCACTGTCTTGATTACCAGGATATTCTGAGCCATGTCCATGGATACATATCCGTCCCTTAATACACGGATGTATTTTTCACTCATACCATTTTCCGTTCCCTGGTGCAGCGCATAGCGCTGCTTTCCATTTTCAGAAGGGATCTTGGTCAGCTTCAGATCCCGGATATCCCGTGATACCGTGGCCTGAGTCACCTTAAATCCCTCCTGGGTCAGATAGTCTGCCAGCTCCTCCTGGGTTTCGATATGATGTTGATTGATCAATTCTATGATCTTTGCATGTCTGTCTACCTTCATGTTCTAATTTCCCTTCATCTTTCTGCGCAGAGTTTCTAAAAAACTGACTCTGCTCAGTTTCACGAACTTTGTCGAAGCTTCCGCCTTCTGGATCTTTACCATTTCACCTGTCCTTAAGGTCCTTGTATCAGCCCCGTCAAAGCTTACAAACACCTCTTGTTCCATGCCGTTTCGCCCTCTGCCGATCTCCACAACAATCTCATCATCTGAAGAAAGGACGATACTGCTGGTGTTCAGTGCATGAGAACAGATCGGGGTAATTACGATCAGGGATGCTGTCGGCTCTACGATCGGTCCCCCGGCCGAAAGATTATAAGCCGTTGATCCCGTGGGGGTCGAGATGATAATCCCGTCTGCTTCGTAGGAATTTAAAAGCGCTCCGTTTACATATAGCCGAAAATGGATGACTCGAAGTTCCCCTTTTCTGCAGACTACAATATCATTCAAAGCCACATCTTCCGCCTGATCTTCGAATTTTCCGGCCAGCATCATACGGTCTTCCAGTTCGTAATCGCCATCTACGATCTTTTGCACCGCCTCTTCAACATGAGACACTTCTACTTCTGTCAGATATCCCAGTGTCCCCATATTGATTCCCAGTACCGGCACCTCCCGGTTCCAGAGAATCCTGGCCACCTCGATCAGGCTTCCATCGCCTCCGATGACGATGGCACAGTCCAGATCAGGCGGCAGTGCTTCTTTTATAATATTCTTCTTTTCATCCTTCCGGCAGAGAACACAAGTCTTGCCTGCCTTTTCAAGAAAATGTATCACCCGGCCTGTCACCTTATGATCCACATCTTTCCCATCGTTTGTCACAATCAAAAAACGATTCATCATTCTTCAAGTCCCTCTATTTTTTCGCCAACGTATCAAAGGCAAGATCTACGATCTGCATCCTTCTTTTTTCATCGATCAATGTGCCCGGCTCCTCTGCTTTTTCCAGATGCACCAGGTACTCGATATTTCCTTCGGGTCCTTTGATCGGAGAAAACTCCAGATCTCTGACCAGAAATCCGATGGAAACAGCGTACTCGATCACTTTTGTGATCACCTCCAGATGGGTGCTTTTTTCCCGGACGACACCTTTTTTCCCCACTTTTTCCCTGCCGGCCTCAAACTGAGGCTTGATCAGCGCCACGATCTGTCCGTCCGGCACCAGATAATTCCGGATCGGCAGCAGTACCTTCGTAAGCGAGATAAAGGAAACATCGATGGAAGAAAATTCAATGGGCTCTTCCAGATCCTCCGGTGTCACATACCGGATATTGGTCTTTTCCATACATACGACCCGCGGATCCTGCCTGAGCTTCCAGTCCAGCTGTCCTCTTCCCACATCAATCGCATATACCTTTTTTGCGCCGTTCTGAAGCATGCAGTCTGTAAAACCTCCCGTAGAAGACCCCACATCCGTACAGACCTTTCCCTCCACAGTAAGGTTAAAATTGTTCAGCGCTTTTTCCAGCTTCAGTCCTCCTCTGCTGACATAGGGAAGGGTATGGCCCCTTACTTCAATCTGGACCTCTTCCGGAAAGGAAGTTCCTGCTTTGTCCTCCCTTTGTCCGTCCACAAACACATTTCCTGACATGATGATAGCCTTTGCCTTTTCTCGTGATGCGGCCAGATTTCTTTTCACCAACAATACATCTAATCGTTCTTTCATACTCTTTTCTACTCCTGACAGACTGTCTGGATAATTTTCTCTGTGACAGACTCTGCATCGATTTTTGTTTCTTTTCTCAGAATGTCTATGCTTCCATGCTCCACGTACTCATCCGGCAGCGCACTGATGAGTACTCTTACAGGCAGATTCTCCTGGCAGGCAAACGTCTGTACCCGTTCTCCAAATCCCCCTGTCTGAACATTTTCTTCCAGAGTTACGATCCATTCATGATCTCCGGCCAGATTCCGGATCATCTCCTCGTCCAGAGGCTTGACAAATCTGGCATTGACCAGTGTACATGGGTATCCTTTTTCTTTCAGCATCCTGCGGATTTTGACTGCCTCCTCAAACATATGGCCTACGCTGAGAAGAGCGATTTTACTTTCTTTTACAATCATCTCGCTTTTTCCGAAAGCCACCGGAGCACGGTATTCCTGATATTCATCATAGGCAGTCCCTCTTGGATAACGAAGAGCCACCGGGCCGTCATAAGAAAGCGCAAACCTCAGCATGTCTGCCATCTCCCACTTATGTTTGGGCGCCATCACTGTCATGCCCGGGATATTCCCTAAGTAAGAGAGATCAAAAATGCCCTGGTGCGTTTCTCCGTCGCTTCCCACCAGACCAGCCCGGTCTACCGCCAGAACCACCGGAAGATTCTGAAGCGCCACATCATGGATCAACTGATCGTATCCTCTCTGCAGAAAGGATGAATACACGGCAAAAACAGGCTTCAGGCCGCCTGCGGCCAGCCCTGCCGCGAACGTAACACCGTGGCCTTCTGCAATCCCCACATCAAAAAAGCGGTCCGGGAACCTGTGTGCAAAACGTTTCAGCCCTGTCCCGTCAGCCATTGCGGCTGTGATCGCTACAATATTTTTATCGGCCGATGCTGCGTCACACAGCACTTTGCCAAACACATCTGTATACGTATCCTTCTCTTTTTTCTCACTGACTTCACCAGTCTGTACCTGAAAAGGTCCCACACCGTGAAATTTATCTGGCTGCTCCTCCGCCGGCGCATATCCCTTGCCCTTTTGGGTCATGACATGGAGAAGTACCGGCCCTTCTATTTTTTTCGCCTCCCGGAAGGCCCGGCACAGAAGCGGTATATTATGTCCCGGGATCGGGCCTAAATAAGTGATCCCCATATCTTCAAAAAACATTCCCGGCACCACCAGCTGCTTGATGCTGCTTTTGGTCTTTCGGATCTGAGAGATCATATGATCTCCCACAACCGGCACACCATGCAGAACACTGGTCACACCCTTTTTCAGTCCGGTATAGATATCTGCCGTCCTAAGCCTTGCCAGGTACTGAGACATACCTCCTACATTTTCTGAAATAGACATATGATTGTCATTGAGCACAATGACAAAATTAGTCTTCAGCGATGCTGCATTATTCAGTGCCTCATATGCCATTCCCCCGGTCAGCGCCCCGTCCCCGATAATGGAGACCACATGGTAATCTTCTTTTTTCAGATCTCTGGCATGTACATAGCCAAGCCCCGCCGATATGGACGTGGAGCTGTGTCCGGTATCAAAGGCATCACACTTACTTTCTTTTCGTTTTGGAAAGCCGCTCATTCCTCCATATTTCCGAAGCTCATCGAACCCTTCCTTCCTCCCGGTCAGAAGCTTATGTGTGTAGGACTGATGTCCCACATCCCAGATCAGCTTATCCTTGGGAAGATCGAACATCAGATGCATGGCAATGGTCAGTTCCACTACCCCCAGATTAGACGCCAGATGTCCTCCCGTCCTGCTGATCTTCTCCAGCAAAAACTTACGGATCTCATCCGGAAGCAGCTTTAACTCTTCCTCCGAAAGGTTCTTTATATCATTTTCCTTCTGTATCTTTTCTAATACCATTCGACAGCCCTCTCTATCTGTCCCTGTGAATCAGCTGACGCAGCAGTTGTTCCAGGAATACATTTTCCCCGGGCAGCTGATGAAGCAGGCCGATCGCCTGATCTGAGAGCTCTTCTACCACATGTCCTGCCTCTTCGACTCCCATCAGTGTCACATAAGTTGTTTTCTCATTTTTCTCATCACTGTGGACCGGTTTCCCAAGCACTTCGCTGGTACTGGTCACATCCAGAATGTCATCCTGAATCTGGAATGCGACTCCTACATTCTTTGCAATCTGCTCTGTAATCTTTACTTCCTCTTCTGAGGCTCCGCCTAAGATGGCTCCAATCATCATAGACGCCTCGATAAGCGCCGCTGTCTTTAATTCATAGATCGTATCCAGGATGTCCTTTTCCACCGCGTGTCCTGTTTCCCTGACATCGATGACCTGCCCCCCGATCATCCCATAGATTCCGGCCTTTTCTCCCAGCACTGTAAGAGCTCTTCCTATGGTAAGGCTGTCTTCCGGATCCATCACAAAGGCACGGAATGCCGTCTCAAAAGCATAGTTAAGAAGGGCATCGCCTGCCAGGATTCCCATGTCTTCGCCATAGACCACGTGTGTAGTCTTTCTGCCTCTGCGGTATTCATCGTTATCCATGGCCGGGAGATCATCATGTACCAGGGAATAAGTATGGATCATCTCAATGGCTGCCATGAACGGATGCAGTGCTTTTGAGTTCCCTTCAAACAGGCGGCTGGTCTCGCTCATCAGAAGGGGCCGCAGTCTTTTTCCTCCTGCAAGAAGGCTGTAGCACATGGCCTCCATGATCACACTCTGATATCCCTTCTGCTTTGGAAGATACTCCTGCAGGATTCCTTCCACCGTCTGTACTTTCTGCTGCATCTGCTTCTTAAAATCACTCTTCGAATTCATGAGTCTCTCCTTCTTCATCCAGGACCAGCATCTTTTTTTCTACCTGATCGATAGTATCGCTGCATTTCTTTAAAAGATCCATCCCTTTATGATACAGTGTAAAAGAATCTTCAAGGGAAAGATCCTCTTTTTCCATTTTTGTCACTGTTTCGTCCAGCTGTTCAAACATCTGCTCCAGCGATTCTTTCTTTTCATTCTTCTCCACGCTTTTCCTCCTCCAGATCTCTCACCGCAGAATAGATCACCCCATCCGTCACATGTATGGAAAGGATATCTCCTTTCTGGACCTGCCGGATGGTCCGGACATTTTTCCCTCCGGAATCCTGCACATATGCATACCCCTGATTCAGCTTCCGAAGCGGTGAAAGCCCCTTTATTTTCTCGATATAGATTGCAAGGGTCTGTCTTGTCCCCTGTATCTTCATAGTCATCGCATTTCTCAGACGGTCCTCGTATTCCGCTGCTCTTTGCTGCTGTTCCTGAAGGCGTTGCCTTGGATGCAGCACCTTCATCCGCATTTCATACTGCCGGAGCTTAAGTCTTGAGATCTGCACCTTCTGAGATAACAGCCTTTCAAGCTTGAGACTGGTCTCCTTCAGATATGTATTTACCTGTCTTACATCATATACTGCAAGCTCCGCCGCTGCCGAAGGCGTCGGCGCCCGCAGGTCTGCCACATAATCTGCAATCGTCGTGTCTGTCTCATGCCCGACGGCCGAAATGACCGGAATCTGACAGTCAAAGATCGCTCTTGCCACAATTTCTTCATTAAAGGCCCACAGATCTTCTATGGAACCTCCGCCCCTTCCAACGATGATTACATCCACATCCTGCCTCTCCATCATCCGGATCCCCCGGACGATGCTTTCCGGCGCACCTTCTCCCTGAACCTGCGCCGGATAAAGGATCAGCTGTACATAAGGATTACGTCTTGCAGAAATATTCATAATATCACGGATCGCCGCTCCGGTAGGAGCCGTCACGACCCCTACTTTTTTTACATAAGCCGGAATTGGCTTTTTATACTCCGGGGCAAACATTCCCATTTCTTCCAGTTCTTTTTTCAGAGCCTGAAACCTCTCATACAGGCGTCCTTCCCCGTCCAGCCGGATCTCCCTTGCATATAACTGATAAGAGCCGCTGCGCTCGTAGACATTCACTGATCCGAAGACCACCACCTGCTGTCCTTCGCTCATACGAAAAGCGAGTCCGCCCCGCTGCCCTGCAAACATGACGCAGGCAATCGTTCCGGACTCGTCCTTTAACGAAAAATATATATGTCCTGATGTATGGTACTTGCAATTGGAAACCTCACCCCTGACATAAATGCGGTTCAGCATATAGTCCTGGGTAAACATGTTCTTAATGTAAGCATTTACCTGCTTTACCGTATATACATTTTTTGCCATCCCTTACCTCTGATCAATCCGCAAGTTTTGCAAGCACACCGTTGACAAATGCCGGTCCCTCGTCACCGCTGTACTTTTTCGCAAGTTCCACAGCCTCATTGATGGCAGCTCCCACAGGCACAGAATCATCCCATTTCATCTCATAGACGGCAAGCCGCAGGATCGTCAGATCCACTTTATTCATACGGCTTGTCTTCCATCCCTTCGTATGCTCATTGATCAGGCCGTCGATTTCCTCGATCTGATCTGCGATCCTTTGTACCTTTGTCTTTATATACTCCTGTTCCCGGCCGGAGGCATCTCTCATCTCTCCATCCATATAGTTTTCAATCTGTTCTGAAAACTCTGCGCCTTTGCGAAATTCTATTCCAAACAGGATCTTAAAAATATGCTCCCGTAACTCTGATCTCTTCACTTAGTCTTCCTCCGGAATTTCCACGCCGGCCACACGGATGTTAACATCTGCCACTTCAAGTCCGGTCATATTTTCAATCGCTGCCTTTACCTTTTCCTGTACCTTTGTCGTAATCTCTTTGATACTGTACCCATATTTTAAGTTTAACGACAGGGATACGGTTACAACGCCTTCCAGGACATCTACCTTCACGCCTTTGGAAAGAGACTTCATCCCCAGTTTGCTGATCAGCTCTCTGGTGGCATTTCCCGCCATAGATGCAACGCCTTCCACTTCCATAGCCGCAAGTCCCGCGATCATTGCAACCACTTCGTCTGCAATCTTCACTTCACCAAGGCTTTCGTCCGCCTGGATCGTATATGTGTTTCTTTCATCCTTACTCATGTTGGAACCCCTCCTGTCTGATCTTACACTTCTACTAATTATAACAAATTAATCCGAATTTGCCTAGTATGAATTCGGTGTTACCGGCCAAATTCTGACAGCACCAGATCCTCATTCCGCTCCACCGTCATACGGATACTCCATTCGTTGACAAAAAGGAGAAGAGGCCTGCCCTTCAGGTCTTTGACTTTCTTCATGTCAGAGGTGCCGGTAATCTTGTCCACATCCGTTTTGCTGCTTTCAATCCAGCGGATATATTCATAGGGAAGGCTGTCCATCCTTATCTCTACATTATATTCATTTTCCAGCCTGTATTTCAACACATCGAACTGCAGCACTCCCACAACGCCCACGATAATCTCTTCCATTCCAGTATTAAACTCCTGGAAGATCTGAATGGCTCCTTCCTGTGCGATCTGGTTGATCCCCTTGATAAACTGTTTCCGTTTCATGGTATCCACCTGCCGCACCCTGGCAAAATGTTCCGGTGCAAAGGTAGGGATCCCTTCGTAGGCAAATCTTTTTGCCGATGTGGTCAACGTATCTCCGATAGAAAAAATCCCCGGATCAAACACGCCGATAATGTCACCGCCGTAGGCCTTGTCGATCATCTTCCTCTCGCTTGCCATCAGCTGCTGAGGCTGAGAAAGACGTACCTTTTTGCCTCCCTGCATATGCCAGACATCCATGCCTGCCTCAAACTCTCCGGAGCAGATCCTCATAAAAGCAATCCTGTCCCTGTGGGCTTTATTCATATTTGCCTGGATTTTAAAGACGAACGCAGAAAAATCCGGTTCTTCCATCGGGTCGATGGGACCGGCATCTGACATTCTGGGCAGCGGCGCTGTCGTCATCTTAAGAAAATGCTTCAGAAATGTTTCCACCCCGAAGTTTGTAAGAGCAGAGCCGAAAAATACAGGGGACAGTTCGCCGCGGCTTACCTTCTCCTGATCAAAGGCCGCGCCGGCTCCATCCTGAAGTTCAATCTCCTCTTCCAGCTGAAGCTTCTGGGAATCTGTAATCAGCCAGGAAAGCTCCGGGTCTCCCAGGGCCACCTTCTTTACCTCGCCCTGTGTCGTACCTTTGTGAGTGTCCGAAAATATCTCCACCTGCTTTTCTGCCCGGTCATAGACCCCCCGGAACTCTTTTCCTGAACCGATGGGCCAGTTGATCGGACAGGTGGCGATCCCCAGTTCCTGTTCGATATCATCCAGCAGTTCAAAGGTATCCATTGCCTCCCGGTCCATTTTGTTGATAAACGTAAAAATCGGAATATGGCGCATGGTACATACCTTGAATAATTTTCTGGTCTGAGCCTCCACTCCTTTGGATGCGTCAATGACCATAACAGCGGAATCGGCGGCCATCAGGGTCCGGTAAGTGTCCTCTGAAAAGTCCTGATGCCCGGGGGTGTCCAGAATATTGATACAGTAACCGTCATAATGAAACTGCAAAACGGAAGAGGTGACAGAAATTCCCCTTTCCTTTTCAATCTCCATCCAGTCTGACACCGCATGTCTGGCTGTAGCCTTTCCCTTCACGCTTCCGGCCTGATTGATGGCTCCGCCGTATAACAGAAATTTCTCGGTCAGCGTTGTTTTTCCCGCATCCGGGTGTGAGATGATCGCGAACGTCCTTCTCTTTGCTATCTGCTGTTTTACTTCCTCAAAAACCTGTGACATATATGATAACACTCCTAATATATTATATCCGCACAAATGCGCTATTAGTCAGTATATCATACATGAACTGATTCCTCAAATAAAACTTATTCTCCGGTTGTTTCTTCCGTCTGTGTACTTACGGGAGTAATCACCACATTCTGGGCAGCAACGCCTGTTTTTCTGGTGACGATATCTTCGATCTGTGCCAGATTCGCATCACTTAGCTCTGTCGCTCCTATCACCACATCCGCGGAATCTGCAGTCATACTTACCACCGCGTCTGTAAAGCCTTTGGATGCCAGGAGTGTTTCTGCGGCTGCTTCCTTTTCCGCGTAATCTGTCATAGCCACCATCTGATTGACCGCTTCCTGCTTCTGTTCATCGCTTAAGTTTTCATTGTCTATGATTTCCATCAGGGATTCCTTGTTCTGGGCACGTACCTGTTCTCTGGTCACTTTTGCCTCTGCCACCACGCCGTCCACTCCGGCGCTTGTCAGAACCGCCTCTCCCGGAGTCCCTTCTACGCTTCCATCCTCCCCGGTCCCGCCGTCCTGACTTTCAATATCTTCTGACTGTGCCGTCACATCTTCCTCCGAAATATCAAGAAGCTCCTGATTTGCCAGATCTGCGTTGGTCTCTTCTGTGTCACTGCCGGACGGGAAGATCCGTCCGGAATAATTCAGGTATCCGGCCGCTGCGATCATAACCGCCAGCGCTGCAATAATGATCTGATTTTTTTTGAATATCTTTTTCACTGTTCACCCTCCTGCTCTTTGCCCTATCATGATTCATGCTTCTTCATTATCCTAATTTTATGCGATTCGATTCCAAATAATGCCTCTACAGCCTCTGTTATGTTCTGTTTTACCACAGCCTGGTCCCCTCCCTGCGCGACCACTACCACTCCTTCTATCTGCGGACTTAATTCTTTACTGACATAAGGACTTTGATCCTGTCCGTCTCCTTGCGCATATACTGTACTTTCTTCCTGATTTTCCTGTTTGGTTGTCCGTGTCCCTCCCTGACTGTCAGATTCCGTCACCGTCTCCTGATCCGATGTCTGATCTTTTTCCACCACTTTTTCCGCCGACGACTTTAGTGTGACCATGACCGTTACTTCACCGGCCCCTTCAATCTGAGAGAGCGTGTCAGACAGCTTTTGCTCTAAGTACTGGGTATACCCGGTCTGGCTGTCCTGAGCCGGCATTTCCATCTGGCCACTGTCTCTTTCTCCGCCTGTGGTTTCCTTCGTTCCGCCTGACGGCAGCGCGATCACAACCAGCAGGACTCCGGTCAGTAAGAGAATCAGGATCTGATCCTTTTTTAGTTTCCGGACAGATATTTTTGAAAATAATTCTTTTCTTTTTTTATTTTCCAATCTCAATCTCCTCCACCTGGATCCCGTCCTTTTTTTCCTCTGCCTGCTCCGCTTCTTCGGCAATGGGCCGGATCTCTTCAAGAAACGCGGAAGATTCTTCAATACGCTGCATCTGTTCCTGATACTCCCTGCTGTCATACAGATCTGTCAGTTGATGATCCATCCCGAAAATCTTTAAAACAGGCGTAATCAGAAGGATCACCAGGACCAGGCCGGTAAAAAAGCGGATATACTTCTGATAGTCTGAATTTGGGAGCAGATGCAGCACGGCTGTCACCATCACCATATAAAAGGCAATATTACCAATCCATTCATAAAAATACTGAAGCATTTCTCTCCTCCTATGTGCCGCTGGTAACTGCGGTCACTACGGCAACCGTCAGCAGAAACAGCACGCCTGTTGTAAAAATCACGCGCAGAAGCAGCCGGCACCCTTCTCCCACCGTATCAATGCAGCCTGTGATCCTCGGATCGGATACCGGCTGGATCACGGCAGCCGCCAGTTTGTACATGATTACAATACAGGCGGTCTGGACCAGTGGGATCAGGCACAGCGATACACAGATCAAAGCCCCTGCCATGCCGATTCCGTTTTTTACAAGGACAGCCGCGCCAACAGCCACTTCTGCCATGCCGCCAAGGGCATCTCCTACTCCTGGAATAGCCTCCGCGCCTCGGGTCAGAATGCTTCGTTTGACGGAATCGATTGCCGGGCTGATCATTCCCTGGACCACATTGATGCCCACGACACAGGCCAGCAGAGTTTTCAGACTCCAGGATACTCCCATTTCAATCAGCTCTGCAAACCTGGTAAGATATGCTTCGCCGGAAAGATCATTTAATACCCTGACCATCATATAGATGTGGATCATTGGCAGCAGGATGCTGGTAATCAGAAGTTCCACCAGATAGATCAGAAACAGTACCAGATTATAAAACGCGACCGCCGTCACACTGCCTTTTGCTGCCGCTACCGCGGCAAAATACAAAGGACAGAACACTCCCATAAAAGAAGTCAAATCCCCGATACCGCTCTCTGCCCACTCTGCCACACTTTCAAATGTATTCAGCGACAGTGCGATCATCAGAAGATACAGGGCATAAAAGCTGATTTCCGACAACTGGCGGCTCTGGAATACTTTCGAAAAATTACTGAACACTGCTGCGATCACTGCAATCAGGAGCATATGGGCCAGCTGGTCCTTTCCACTCCTGACCGCATAGGTAAACTGTTCAGAAACCAGCCGGTTAAAAAGCCCTGCGGTCAGTTCCAGATCCCCCGAAATCAAAGCCGCAGCCACCTGTTTAAAATCCAGACGTTCTTCCGGAAACAGTTCTTTCAGAGATTCATCAATTTCATCAAAGTCAAACTGTGACAGGATCTCCTCCTCCATCTCTTCGGATCCGCCGTCCGCATGCCCTTCTTCTGCCGCCTTACATGGACCCGGCACTGCCATAAACCAGACACACAAAACAGCAAGGATCAGTCTTATGTATCGTCTTCTTTTCGCTTTCATGATAAAAATTCCCGGATTGTACTTAAAAGCGCGGTCAAAATCGGCATGCTGAGGACCAGGATCGCCAGTTTTCCAAAAATTTCAATCTGTACCGCAATGGTCTGATAGCCTGCGTCCTTGCAGATCCCTGATGAAAATTCTGCCACATAGGTGATCCCCAGCATCCGGATCAATGTTCCAATATAAGCCGTATCCATCTGGATATAATCTCCGATTATAGACAGGGCATCTACCATCACTTCCAGCCGTCCGATCACAGCGAAAAAAATAAACAGACTCAGTGCCACACTGATATAGATTCCATATTCCGATTTTCCGCTTTTAAACTGGACCGCCAGGAGTACCCCTGCCACGCCCAGGATCCCGATCTGTATCATATTCACAGGCCACCCCTCCTATAGCGAAAATAAATCCTGGATCGATTCAAACAGATCATAGATATAAGGAACAATCCAGAACAGAACCAGCAAAAGTCCTGCAAGGCTTGTTAAAAACGCCTGCTCTTCTCTGCCGCTGTGTTTAAGTACCTGGCTTAAGATTGACACCAGGATCCCGACCGCCGCGATCTTAAATAATAAACTGATATTCATGCATACCTCCTCTGACTGTCATTGTTTTTCTAAATCAGCAGGATGGCGATGAATATTCCGCTCATAACCCCCAGGCAATGGCACAGCCGGACTCTGGTCTTCATCCCCTCCCTCTTTTCTTCCATCGATTTTCCAAGCTCATTCAGATATAGATCCATGGAGCGGAGCTGAGATTCCAGATCTGTATTGCCAAGGTGCCTTCCCAGCTCTTCCAGCCGGCATCTGTCTCTTTCCGGAAGTCCTGAGTCTTTCAGGTGCAGACGGATCCCGTCTTCCCAGATCTTCCAGAACGGCATGCCGCTTTTTTGGTCCATTGCCCCGGAGATTTCTGTCAGCCACTTTCGGTATGGCTCCGGCGAAGAACTTCCTATCTTTGCAAATGCTTCTCCCAGGTAGGATCTGGCATACAGAATCTCTCCTCTCAGGGCATAAAGCACTGACTGGAGCAGACGCATCTGCTCATACTGCTCTCTTACTCTCTCTGCCGCCCTCATGCCCCATAGGGTAGTCGCTACAATGATCAGAATACTGCCTGCTGCTTTCAGCATGCCCTCTCCTCCCGGTACAGAAGGCTTCCCCGTTCATCATAGATTCCTTCTACCTTCCCGGTTTTTTCCTGATTTCCCAGAAGGATATATCTCTCAAAACTTCCGCGTCGGATCATCTGGTGAAATAAAGGCTTATGCTTCAGCTCCTCCATGGATCCCGCGTGCACCGTGGCCAGGATCCGGCACCCACAGTGCATGGCATACTCGATGGCATGTACATCCTCCGGGCTTCCGATCTCATCGACCGCAATCACCTCCGGTCCCATAGACCGGATCAGCATCATCATCCCTTCCACCTTCGGACATCCATCCAGAATATCTGTCCGTTTTCCCAGATGATTCTGCGCTACGCCCCGATAACATCCTCCGATTTCCGACCGCTCGTCCACAACTCCCACCGTCTTTCCCTCGATCCAGGCGTTTCCATCCGAAATCTGCCGGATCATATCCCTTAAAAGCGTCGTCTTTCCACATCTGGGCGGCGACACCAGAAGCGTATGGCAAAGCTGTCCGTCTCTTACCACATATGGGAAAACCTGATCCGCACACCCGGGAATCTCATGCGACATCCGCACATTTACAGAAGAAATGTATTTCAGATTCTTCACTCTCCCATCCTCCACAATCACCTGTCCTGCCATCCCCACTCTGTGCCCTCCTTCAATCGTGATAAATCCCTGTTTCATTTCCTGTTCATAAGCATAAAGAGAATAATTGCTGACATATTCCATCATCTCCCCGATCTCCGCCTCCGTCACCAGATACGGCCGGTCTCTCTGATTCCGCAGCATCGTCTCGCGTCCCCGGTACACCAAAATCAACGGCATCCCCACTCTCAGCCGGATCTCCTGCAGCCCCCCGTAATCCAGGCCCTCTCGCTCCAGCATCCTGCGCACACCCCGCGGCAGCACATGTAAAATCTGCTCTTCCCTCATATCTTTGTCCACCTCTTTATCTCCATATATATGAGAAACATCAGAAAATATGCAAAAAAATCGGGGACGTACACTTTTGCAAAATGGTGTGCTCCCCGTCAAGTAGACAGTGAA
>OGRN01000183.1_pt1 | contig 61798 bp, 52 predicted proteins | sample 1553401 | NCBI WGS metagenome assembly OGRN01 (sample SAMEA2580096, study PRJEB22360) | human gut metagenome | biome: human gut; feature: human-associated habitat; material: faeces | place: Denmark | collected 2008/2010 | reverse complement strand
AATCGAGAGGTACCTGTAAGAGAAATGGGACTTACACAGACTTCTTGACAAACCCGCGACGACTGCTTTGGCATGGCGACGCTTATGCGCGGTATGCCCCTCGAGCCTCCGCAAACCCCTCCTGTACCTCCGCCCGGCTCCATTTCCGGGCCATGTGTCCATCGCTGCCGGCGGATAATGAGCCGCTGGGCGATATGAGCAGGACGTTCGCTCCCTGTACCATCTATCATGCTATACAAGATTGCAAAGCTATCGAAAACGGCGCCACCGCGACTGCTGTCGGACACATGCCGCAGCGACCTCGACATCAACCGTCGGTACTCATGGTTGCACCAGGGCGCGTCAAACGCCGGTTTCACTCCTTTGCGAGCCCGCCAGGACGAAAGGAGCGTCATGAGCAAAATACGGAAACTGATGGGTTTTGCCTCGGCATTCGCCTTTATCATAGCGATGCTGCCGGCGCTGGCATTTGCCGAGACAGCGCAGTACAACCTGTTTGTTAACGGCGAGCAGTTCACCAGCGATAACCTCACTATTGCATGTGGCGAGGGAACGGCGACGTACGATCCCGGCGCGCAGACCCTTACGCTAAGCAACGCATCTATCACGAACGCGGTTGACTATGGTGGCATCGATTCAAAATTGACGGGCGATTTGAACATCGTGCTTCGGGGCGAGAATCACATTACCTTTGATGACAACATGGGCGTTATGGCTACGGGGAATATCGAGCTTTCGGGGTCTGGCAGCCTCACTATCGATGTTGCGGGGGAAACGAGGGACGGCATAAGCGCTGCCGGTAGCGTTTCGGTATGTGGAACGACCCTTAGCATTAACGCCCCGGGCGGCATTGGCATTGCCAGCGACGGTTCGGTATTCGTCGACAACGCAAAGCTCACGTCGCACGCGCTGTATGCGGGTATCGATGCCGCTAACCTTACTATCAAAAACAGCAGCGTGGTTGACATTTCAGCGACGGAAAACAATTGCAACGCCGCGTACATCAGCTCCCGCGGTGGCGCCACGGGCGGCAATCTGAGCATCTCGAATTCAAGCGTCGTGGCAAAGAGCCTCTTCCCCGGTCTGTTCGCCGAAAGAAACCTGACGATTGACGGCGGCTCTGCCCAATCGACCTCTACCGCCGATGCCGCTCTGTGGGCAAGCGGCGATCTGACCATCAAGGGCGGCGCAAAGGTCACGCTCGCCGGCGTATATCCGGCTGGCTGTGCTGGCGATTTTACAGTCTACGCGGCCGAGGTCGATGCCAAGAACACAAACGTGGACAATATCCCCGCGCTCTCGGATAACCCCGTCATTTACGGTGATTTCGACCTGACGCATGCCGTCGCCGTCGATAGCGAGGGCACGACCATCGATCTTATCGAGCACGATGGCGTCGAGCAGGCCAAGGGCTTCCTGCGCCTCTATAAGAACATCCATTTCATCACGGGCGAGAAATCCGTCACCTATAGCTTCCCCTTCACGAAGGTCGTTAAGAAGGGCGGCGACATCGCTCCGGGCAAGCAGGAATTTGAGCTTGAGATTTTCAACGTCGGCGTCGGCCAGATTGAGGATTACACCGACGTGACCGTGACGGCGAGCGTCGCCACCAACGGAGTGGGGGAATACGAGGGGTTCCTCACCATTAAGGGTCCCAAGAGCCAGGTTCGCGACATCACCTGTGAGGGCTTCTGCGTGCGTGAGAAGAATACAGGTGTGGCAAACTGGACGTATTCCGACGCTATCTACCAGATTTTCTGCCATGAGTACACGATTGCGACCGATGCCCAGTCGGCCACCCAGTCGAGTTACGAAATCTTCCCCGTCAAGCTGGTGGAGACCGATAACGGCGCATCCTATGAGAAGACTCAGGATACGCCCGTAGCGAGCATGACGTTCGAGAACATCTATACGGAAAAGGCCGCTCCTGCCGAGGGCGATAAGCCTGATACCGACAAAAAGCCTGCCGGCACCACAAAGCCTGCCGGAAAGAAAAAGACCACTGCAGGCAAGATTCCCAGCACGGGCGACAGCAGCGCTCCGGCTATGGAGTGCGCCACATTGCTGACAACCGCAGGCGTGCTGGCTGTTGGGCTTTCGATTAAGAAGCTGCGCGGTGGACGTAGCGCTCGTTAAGGGTAAGGGCCATGACGCCTGTTGAGGCGGAAATGACCAACCAACAAAGGGGTCGATTCCGGAGAGTTCCGGAATCGACCCCTTGCGTTATCGGTGCGTTCGAGCTCTGAGATCAATTAGTCAATTTCAGAAAGCTGCAGCTCTTGCGCGTAATCCTCTTGCGTGAAAAGATCCACAACCGAGAACTTGCCATTTTCATAGGAGAAGTGGATCGCCCCGCAGTTGCCGGGTACCTTGTCGTTGGGGTTCGCTGCCTCTCCAAGAACCGCGTCGTAAAACTCTTTACACGAGCGCCCATGGCTTACAACGAGAACACACTCAGTGTCGTCTTGCTCCATGATGTCGTGGATGCAGTTGAACATGCGGTCGCGTACTGTCGACTGGGCCTCTCCGCCAAACTGGCAAAAGTAGTTTCCAAAAGGTGCCCGAGGCATTATGGCAACTCTTTCTGCCTCGTAATAGCCAAAGAACCATTCGCGAAGCGGCTGTTTGATTTCGGGCGCAAGATTGGGCGCGACAAGCTTTGAGGTCGTTACTGCACGATGAAGGTCTGAGCAGTAAAGATGGTCAAAATGGATGCCTTTATTTTGGAAAAAGAGGCCGGCTCGCTTTGCCTGCTCGATTCCCTTCTCGGTAAGAGGGGAATCGGACCATCCGGAAATGAGGTGCTTGGAATTAAAGAGTGTTTGGCCGTGCCTTAGCAAATACAGATCCTTCTTCATCTAGGCACCGGCCTTTTTGTTCGTGAAGGCGCGGCGGGCATTGTGGATAAGCATCTTGTCTACCGTTTGCTGGCTTATGCCCGAAGCCAGAAGGCGAGGAGTGAAAATGCCCAGGTTGTAACCGAGGCCGGGGCCTCCCTCATAGGAGCGGAAGTACGATTTTCCTCCCAGGTCGGCACCCATCAGCAGCTGATCTTCGAATCCAGCCTCGACCATATGCTCGATGAGGCGGGCAATTACCTCGTCCGTGTAGTACTTAACACGGGCGGCGCCATCATAAATAAGGAAAACGCCGCGCTTGGCAATCTGCTCGTGGTAGTAGTAATCCGGGTTGCGGTCGATGTGGCCAAGAATGATGTTGTTGGGCTTGGCCCCGTTTTCGAGAAGAATATCGATCGCCTCGAGCGCCATCGTGCCTTTCTCAAGGTGAAGGGAAACGGGCGCACCGGTTATATTTGAAGCGATTGCCGCGGCGCGAAGCTCTTTTTTCTCGACAGTCGTAATTGATTGCAGGCTGCATGCCGCTTTGATGACGCCGGCGCGGCCTTCCGATCTTTTGACTATGGGGCCGGCGTAATCATAGATATCAATGCCGTCGCATACGTCTGCAACGAGGAGCTCGACAAGCTGCTCTGTGTCGTATTTCCACAGGAAGTGAGACTTGTCATAAAACTCCGACTTGTGAAAGCCGGTGGTCGCAATGATGTTAACGCCGCTTTTTGCACTGATTTCACGCAGGCTTTCGATACTGCGCCCACTGCCGATGGGGGTCATTTCGACGAGGGTGTTGCCGCCAACTTGTTTGAAAAGCTCCAATTCCTCGAGGGCTTTGTTCTCGTTGGGCATGTCGAAGTCGCTTCCATTGGTGATGACTTCGACACCGCCCATTCTGATGAGGTGGTCGTGGCCATCGGTCTTGCCGATGTTTGACGGATCGATTTTTCCCAGGACTGTTTCGATAAATGCCATAAATACCTCCAAAAGAAAGTGCGGGCACCTTTTGGCAAGGCACCCGCACGGAGAGAAAGGCTTTTTGCGGGAACGGCTATGCGATGCCTGCAATAAGCTTGATGACGAAGAGGACCGGGAGCCAGAACACGGCGTAGTCGATGTTCGAAAGCATGAGGCCGGTGCCAAACATCGAGCCCATCATCGGGTAGAGGGCGATGATGCCCAGGTGAGCGATGAAGCTGGAAACAAAGCCAGCCAGGAGAGCGCCCTTCCAACCGCCGTACTTGTTGCCAAACACGCCGACCGTGCAACCGTCAAAGAAGAGGATGATCGGGCTCGGGAAGACAACCACGGAAGAGCTGAGGGCAACAGTGAGCAGGCAGACGATGATGCCGGCGGGGATGGAGCCCAAGAAGCCGAACATAGCGCCGGAAGGGCTGAACGGGTAGAAAACGGGGCAGTCGAGAGCGGGAACCGAATTGGGGATGAGCTTCTCAGAAATACCCTTGAATGCCGGGATGATGGAGTTGAGGAACATGCGGACGCCGGAGAGCATGACGGATACGCCGGCAGCGAACTTCAGACCTTCCATGATGAGGAAGACGACCCAGTTCTGAGAGCCGGAAAGCGTTTCGACCTGACCCTGACCCACAACAAGACCGATGATGACGAAGAGAATCGGCATGATGAGGGAGAGCGCCAAGGTGACGTCCTGGAACAGGTAGAGTCCGCCGGGGAGCTTGATGTTCTCAGCGTCCTCCTCCTCAGCGTGCTTGCTAAACAGCTTGCCGCAGAGTGCGCCAATGAGGGTGCCGAACTGTGCTGCGTGACCGAGGGTGAAGTCCTCACCAAAGTACTTCTTTCCCAGAGCACGGGGAATTTCAGGAGTGAAGGTCCAGTAGAGTGCAGCCAGAATCGCGCAGGTGACAATAAGGGGCATTCCCTGAAGACCGAGGATGCAGTTGATCGAAAGCGCGAGGAAAACCGCGAGGTACAGCATCATGTGCGCCGTGAGGTAGACGTTCTTCATATCCTTTTTGGGCATGAGGAACACCATCGCAAGGTGGATGATGAAGCCGAGGACGAAGATAGATACGACGGTCTCGGACATGGTGGACATGCCCACGGCGAATGCTGCCTCGTTCATGGGCATAACGCCGTTAACGCCAACGACATTGTTAAGCAGCTGCATAACGGGGGTGATGGTGTTGGAGATAAGATCTGCGCCGGCATTGAGAATCAGCATGCCGACGATGGTCTTGATTACGCCCTCGAAGACTTCGCTTGCGGGGGTCTTTTGCAGGAGCAGGCCGACAAGCGTGATGATGCCCAGGAAGATGGGGGCTTGGTCAAGCACCTGGAAAATGATGAAGTTGCCAATGGAGGCAAGAATATCCATATCGCTTCCAATCGATGGGGAACTAAGGACGGGAATTAAAAAATAGGAGCCAGGAGGCAGCTTTTACTCAGCCTGACCAGCGAAGAATTCGTCAAGCTTTGCGTTGATCTCGTCCTTCTTGATGAGGTTCGTGACGTACATGACCGTGGTGCGGCTGCGAATGTCGTCAGTGATATGGCTTGCCATGCTCTTGGTGGTCAAGATGATGTCTGCGTCGATGCTCTTGACGCTTCCGATGTCAGCGACGGTGACGGTGGCATCGATGCCGTGGCTCTTCACGTAGTCCATGATTGCCATACGGGCAAGGCTGCTCGTTCCAAGGCCCATGCCGCAGAGTGCAGTGATTTTGTAGCGCTTATCCATGTGAATCATCCATTTCTTGGGTTAATCGATCAGATAAATTGGGTTAAAAGCGGCTGACGAGATCCATAACTTCAGACACGTCCGCTGCGTTGAGAATCTCGTCGACATTGCGTTTGTCTTCGAGAAGCGAAACCAGCCTTGCGAGAGCATCGAGATGCGACTCTGAATCTGTCGAGCAGAGGCAAATCACGAGGCTCACGGGATCGTTTTCGGGGCTGCCGAAATTAACGGGAGTGTCGAGGGTGATCAAGCTCAGACCGACAGCAAGTGCTCCGTCTTCTGGGCGAGCGTGAGGAATGGCAATGCCAGGGGCTATGACCATGTAAGGGCCGAATTCCTCGACAGCAGAAATCATTCTTTTGGTGAACGATTCGGTTGCTTTACCTGCTGAGACAAGGAGGTCTCCACCAATCGCGATCGCTTCTTCGTAGCTGTCTACCTTGTTGTGAAGCGAAACGCACTGCGGTTCTAGCCAGTTTTCAAGCATAAAACCCCTTTCGTTATCATTCGTTTCTACAACGCTTGCGGAGCATCGATGCATATGGGCGCTGCCTGAAATCGAGAATACCGATTCATTTTTTTTTTTTTCGAAAACTGGAAAAAAATTTCGAACGGTGCCATTTGTTCGGTGAACGTATTTCGAAGTAAAGCGAAAGTTAACATCTTGTTAACGAAATCAACCAGTTTCGTTCAAAGAACTCGTTTGGCATGCACACCTTTCTTTAAGTAACAATCCGTTGGCGTAGGCTCTCGATTTGACATCGGGGGACTGGGGTCCTCGCTTCCCGCCCCACTTTCCCTCCTGGGGTGGTAAAGTTGTTGACCACACGGAAATGCAGGCGCGGAAAGGGAACGATCGCATTGGCTCAAAAGGTGACACTCAAGCAGATTGCCAATGAGGTGGGGCTTTCTCCCTCCTCGGTTTCCCTTGTGCTCAACAACCGGCCCTGCCGCATCTCGGAGGAGAATCGTCGCCGCATCAAGGAAGTCGCGGCGCGTGAGCATTACGTTCCCAACCAGATCGCTCGCAGCCTGGTGATGCGCGAGTCCAAGACGCTTGGCCTCATCGTCCCTAACATCGAGAGCCGCTTCTTCTCTTCGCTTGCCAAGAACCTGGAGCAGCGTTGCCGCGCCGAGGGGTATGCCCTGTTCATTACCAACTCCGATGGCTTGCCCGAAAACGACCTGGACTTGTTGGCCCTTCTCGTTACGCGTGGGGTGGACGGCATCTTCCTGGTTGTTGCCGATGAGCTTGCAGACGACAGTGTGCTGGTCAATGAGCTTTCTCATCTGCCTGTGCCCTATGTGATGATCGACCGTGTGGTGGACAACCTCTCCTGCGACAAGGTCTTGTTCGACCATGAGCAGGGCGGCTACATGGCAACAAAATACCTGCTGGAGAAGGGCCATGAACGCATCGCGTGCATGGTAAACGCGGCCAAATCCATGACGGGCCGCAAGCGTCTTGCCGGTTATGAGCGTGCCCTTACCGAAGCCGGCGTGGCATTTGATCCCTCGCTGGTGGTCGAGACCGACTACTACATCTCCGACGCATACGAGGCGTCGGCAAACGTGCTGGATACCGACGCCACGGCCGTTTTTGCAAGCTCCGACAACATTGCCCTTGGCTTGCTCAAGCGTCTGTACCAGCGCGGCTGTCGTGTGCCGAGTGACTACTCGGTAGTGAGTTACGACAACAGCGCCGCCGATGCCTTGTTCGAGCCGGCCTTGACCTCGATCGAGCAGGACGTGACCATGCTTTCCGAGCACGCTATAAACATGATGCTTCGCAGGATCGAAAAGCCGACGGCACGCCCCATCGAGCGTGTGCTCGAACCGCGTCTTGTGGTGCAGGGCAGCGTTTCCCCGCGCTAGTGGGGGCGGGGCGCCCTCGTCTTCTTGGTGCATGCTGTAAAAGCAAAAATGGCTTTGCCCGAATGCTTCATATGAAGGCGCTGTGGAGGGCTGGGGGCAGTAATCTTTTAGATTGTCAAAACTGCGAACGAGCCCATCACGCTGCATAAATAACCAAATAATGACCCTCAATATGCATAAGTCTTTACAATGATAAAACGTTTTTCCATAACGATAAAACGTTTTATCACCTATACTCTCAATTCGGATACAGGTGCTTGTTGTACCTGATGCCGTGCCAATAAGCGTCGGTTCCCCCATACGCCCCACCTGTCCCTAAAGGGGTGTGTTTTCAGACGCTTTTAAGCCTTGGCGCCCCGTAGGAGAGAGCGGTGCGCGCCAGGGAGGCCAGCATCAAAGCGCTTGAGATCTGACGCATGCGGTCCCTTGCATGCGCCGATGCGTGCGAGATGCGCTCCCGCGGCGATTGTCCTGCCCGGCAGGCCGCGGGAACGCAGCGCATCGTTTATTGGGAGTTACACGCCGGCGCCCACCGGCGAGAATACAGGAGGCAATACATGACTCAGCCCGTTATCGGAACGCCGTGGAAAAAGCTCGATGCGCCCGTTTCCAGCGAGGAGCTCGAGGGAGTGGAGAAGTATTGGCGCTGCGCCAACTATCTCTCCGTCGGCCAGATCTACCTGCGCTCTAATCCTTTGATGCGCAAGGATTTTGTCGATGAGAAGACGGGCGAAGTGCGCGACTTTGGCCGCCCCGACGTCAAGCATCGCCTGGTGGGCCACTGGGGCACCACTCCGGGCGTGAACTTTTTGTTTGGCCATGTAAACCGCCTGATTGCCGACCACCAGCAAAACGCCATCTTCCTTATGGGCCCCGGTCACGGCGGCCCGGCCGGTACCGCGCAGTCCCTGCTCGACGGCACCTATCGTGAGATTCGTCCCGACATCACCAATGACGAGGCCGGCCTGCAGAAGTTCTTCCGTCAGTTCTCCTATCCCGGCGGCATTCCCAGCCACTTTGCACCCGAGACTCCGGGCTCCATCCACGAGGGCGGCGAGCTTGGCTACACCCTGTCCCACGCGTATGGCGCCGTGATGGATAACCCGAGCCTTCTTGCCGTGGCCGTGGTGGGCGATGGCGAGTCCGAGACCGGTCCGCTTGCGACCTCTTGGCAGTCCAACAAGCTTGTGAATCCCAAGACCGATGGCATCGTGCTGCCCATCTTGCACCTCAACGGCTATAAGATCGCCAACCCCACGATTCTGGCGCGCATCTCCGACGAAGAGCTCACTAAGTTCTTTGAGGGCATGGGCTACGAGCCGCACTTCTTTGTGGCCGGCTTTGACAACGAGCCCCACAGCTCCATCCATCGTCGTTTTGCCGACCTGTTCGAAGAGGTCTTTAACAAGATCTGCGACATCAAGGCACGCGCCGAGGCAGGCGACGAGACGCGTCCCGTCTACCCGATGATCGTGTTCCGCACGCCCAAGGGCTGGACGTGCCCCAAGCATATCGACGGCAAGAAGACCGAGGGCAGCTGGCGTGCGCACCAGGTTCCGTTGGCATCTGCCAAGGATACGCATGAGCACTTCCGCGTGCTGCGCAGCTGGCTTCGCTCGTATAAACCCGAGGAGCTCTTTACCCCGGAGGGCCAGATTCGCCCCGAGGTAACGTCTTTTATGCCTACAGGCGACCTGCGCATCGGTGCCAACCCCAATGCAAACGGTGGCAAGGTGCGCCACGAGCTTACACTGCCCGACATCCATGCCCATGAGGTTCCCGTGGCGGAGAAAGGCCATGGCTGGGGTGCAACCGAGGCGGCGCGCGTCTTTGGTGCCTACACCGCCGATGTCATGGAGCTCAACGACGACTTCCGTATCTTCGGTCCGGACGAGACCGCATCCAACCGCCTGCAGGACGCTTACAAGGTGACGCGCAAGCAGTGGGATGGCGGCCACTATGCCGACGCCGACAACGATGAGCTGCTGGCGCCCACCGGCCGCGTGGTCGAGCAGCTGTCCGAGCATCAGTGTGAGGGCTTCCTCGAGGCCTATACCCTCACCGGCCGTCATGGCGTGTGGAGCTCCTACGAGTCGTTCGTGCATATCGTCGACTCCATGGTCAACCAGCACTGTAAGTGGCTTGAGGCCTGCGTGCGCGAGATTCCCTGGCGTGCTCCCATCTCCGGCTTGAATATCCTGCTGTCCAGCCACGTGTGGCGTCAGGACCACAACGGATTCTCGCATCAGGATCCCGGTTTTGTGGATCTGCTGCTCAACAAGGCAAACGACACCCATGTGGTCAACGCGTACTATCCGTGCGATGCAAATATGGCACTTGCCGTGGCCGAGCGCGCGTACACGTCCACGAACTGCGTGAATGCCATCTTCTGTGGCAAGCAGCCGGCGCCGACGTTCATCACGGTGGACGAGGCCCGTGCCGAGCTTGAAGAGGGCCTTGCCGAGTGGAAGTGGGCAAGCAGTGCTTCCAGCCTTGATGAGGCAGACCTGGTCATCGCTTCTTGCGGCGACGTGCCTACGCTCGAGGCGTTGGCGGCACTCGACATGCTCAAGAAGATCGGCGTGAAGGCGACCTTCGTGAACGTGGTCGACTTGCTCAAGATCAAGAGCGTTGCCGAGAACGACCAGGCTATCTCCAATGAGCGCTTTGCCGAGTTCTTTGGCGCCAATAAGCCGGTTCTGTTCTGCTTCCACGCATATGCGGGCACGATCCATCGTCTGATTTGGGATCGCCCCAACCATGACAACTTCCACGTGCACGGCTACGAGGAGAAGGGCTCCACGACGACTCCCTTCGACATGCTGCGCCTCAACAACATGGACCGTTGGGCGCTTGCCGCCGACGCCCTGCGCATGGTGGATGCTCAAAAGTGGGCGGCGCAGATTGAGGAGTGGAAGAACTTCCGCCAGGAGGCCTTCCAGTTTGCTGTGGACGAGGGCTACGATCATCCGGCATTTACCAGCTGGGTGTGGCCTGATGCCGCTGCGGCAACCGAGGGCCAGCTGTCGGCTACGCAAATGACTGCCGGCGATAACGAGTAGCTGCTTAATGTGTAGGCGGCGTACCCCTGTTTGAGGGACGTCCAAGCGCTCAGGCAATAGGCTAAGTTGCCTCTCGATTTTTGCTCGATGCTCCATAAACTCAGCCCCCTATGCATGCCCGCGTCCGGGTTTTCCGGATGCGGGCATTTTTATGTGCGCGGACTTTTTATTTCATATTGAGAAAAGCCATGCGGACGGGATCGTGCCTCCGCTTTTTGCATGAGCTGCACCCTGCCTGACTATTGTTTCATTTCGATGCTTTTGCGCGTTGGGTTGTAAGATACTCGCAAATGATGCCGATGAAACGGGAGGGACGCGCGGGTGTTGGAGCGGCGCGAGCGGTTGGATAGCAGCAGGAGGGACCGTCTGGGTGCTTCTTGGCTCGAAAGCAAGGTTTTCGCTTGGTCCGACGACCCCACGCCAAAGCGCTATGCGATCGATCTTGCCTGCATATTCTTGTTTTTGGTGACGGCCACGCTGGTGGGTTTTGCCTTCTTTGCCTTTGATATGGAGGCGTGCATCGTCGTTACCTATGTGCTTGCGGTTCTTTGCATATCGCTCTTCACGGTAAAGCGTGCCTACTGTCTTGTCGCATCGGCGCTTTCCGCGCTCCTGTATAACTACTTTTTCACCACGCCGCGCTTTTCGTTGACGGCCTGGGGGCGCGCGTATCCTGCTACCTTTGCCGTGATGTTTGCGGTCGCCCTTATTGCAAGCACGGTTGCCATGACGCTGAGGCGAGAACTGCACGCTTCTCACACGGCGTACCGCAGGACCAAGATCATGTTGGAGGCAGACGAGGCCTTTCGTCGCTGCGAGACGCGCCGCGAGATCGTGAGCGCGGCGGGCGCCCAGCTGTCGAGGCTCCTTGACGCAACGGTTGTGTGGTACTGCGATGAGGGGGAGGGCTTCTTGGAGCAAAGGAGCTTCTCCTCGGCCGGCGCGTCTCCAACCCCTCCGGTGATCGAGCTCTCTATGGCAAGAAGGGCCTTGGAGGACGGCGAGAGCGTCGGCGTTGGGACGAAGCTTTTTCCTTCGGCGTCCGGCTTGTACCTGCCTCTGCGCTCTGGCACCGATGTCGTGGGCGTCATGGGCATCTGCCTTATGGGCGCAGCCCCGCTTCCCGCGGAGCGCAACGAGGCCGAGGCCGTTGCGGGAGAGGCATCGCTTGCCCTTGCCCGTGCAAGGGCGCTTGAGGAGCGCGAAAAGGCTGCCGTTCTGGCTAAAAATGAACAGCTGCGCGCCAACCTGCTCAGATCTATCTCGCATGACTTGAGAACGCCCCTTACGGCAATTTCGGGCAATGCCGATGTGCTCCTGTCTGATGGCGAGGACCTGAGTGCCAAGAAGCGCGAAGGGCTTTTGCGCGATATCCGCTCCGATGCCATGTGGCTCAACGCCACGGTGGAAAACCTGCTTGCGATCACGCGCTTGGAGAATGGCGAGGTGCGCCTTTCGACGACAACGGAGCTGCTCGATGATATCGTCGAGGAGGCGCTGCGCCATGTAAGCCCGGACTCCGAGTTCCACGACATCGAGGTCGAGCCGAGCCGCGATCTTTTGCTTGTCGACGTGGATGCGCGTCTTATGGTGCAAGTTGTGGTGAACCTGCTGAACAATGCCGTTGCCTATACTCAGGTGGGCTCGCGTATTCGCATTATGTCGCACGCCGATGCCAACATGGCCGTTGTGCGTGTGGAGGATAACGGCCCCGGTATTGCCGAAGGGGATCGTTCCCGTGTGTTCGAATCGTTCTACACGGCAAGTCATGCTCTGGCAGATTCGAAAAGGAGCGTGGGCCTAGGTCTTGCTTTATGCAAATCGATCGTGGAGGCGCATGGCGGCAGCATTGGCGTCGATGCGGTCGAGCCGCACGGATGCGCGTTTTGGTTTACGCTGCCCTTGCATCGTATGGAGAATGGAGATATAGACCATGCCGATTGAGAACCATGCAAAAATCCTTGTTGTCGAGGATGACGCTACGGTTAGAAACCTGGTGCTCACGGCGCTTGAGGCCCAAAGTTTTGATCTTTTTGCCGAGTCTACAGGGCGAGGCGCCATCGCCTCGGCCGCCACGAATGCACCCGATGTGGTTTTGCTCGACCTGGGGCTTCCCGATATTGACGGCATCGAGGTCGTTCGCGCTATACGCGTGTGGTCCCAGATGCCGATCATCGTGGTGTCCGCCCGAAGCGAAGACGCCGATAAGATCGCTGCGCTCGATGCGGGGGCCGATGATTATCTCACCAAGCCGTTTTCGGTAGGCGAGCTCCAGGCACGTATTCGCACGACCTTGCGCCGCTCGAGCTACCTTTCGAATGCCCCCATGCGCGAGAGCTCCACGTTCGAGAACGGGGATCTTCGTATCGACTATTCGGCGGGCGTGGCATACCTGTCCGGCGAGGAACTGCATCTGACACCCATCGAGTATAAGCTCCTGTGCTTGCTGTCGCACAATGTGGACAGGGTCCTTACGCACAGCTTTATCTTGAATGAGGTTTGGGGTGTCGAGCACCAGGCGGACCTTGCGTCGCTGCGCGTATTCATGGGCACGCTGCGCAAGAAAATCGAGTCCGATCCGGCGCATCCCCGCTATATTCAAACCCATGTGGGTGTGGGCTATCGCATGATTCGCGCCACTGCGGCTAAAGACTAAACATAGCCGCTTACCTGGGGTCTTTAGGTCTTCTTTATCCGAGTTTAACGGCACTTTTATGCCTGGCGCATGTTGAATCGTGCGAGGGTGACAGTCTTGCTCTAAAGAGGCCCAAGGGTGGCTATTCTTCCTTTGCGTTGGCGGCATTGCCGCCGGCCGCGCATGTCCGTCGGGCACGCGCGCAATCAAAGAAAGGAGGACCCTTGGATACTGTGTCCGAATCGCATGAGGAGAAGATTTCGCAGCTCGCATCGCTCACCGGCGCGGATGCGCTGGCAGCCATGGACAGCAGCGCTGCTGGCCTGACGAGCGATCAGGCAGCGAAGTTGCAGGCCAAATACGGCAAGAACCTCATCCAGGCGGCCAAGAAAAAATCTCCAGTCCTGGCATTTCTCTCCAACTTCACGCACCTCATGGCTATTTTGCTGTGGGCGGCAGGTATCATCGCCCTGGTGGCGGGTATGCCCGAGCTGTGTGTTGCCGTGTGGTTGGTCAACTTGATCAACGGATGCTTTAGCTTTTGGCAGGAGCACCAGGCGGACAAGGCAACCGAAGCGCTCAAGAAGATGCTTCCGTCTTACGTCAATGTTATTCGCGATGGCCAGCAGTCTCAGGTGCTTGCGGAAGACCTCGTGCCTGGCGACATCATGGTTCTAGCAGAAGGCGACAAGATCTCTGCTGATGGTCGTGTTGTTCGCGCTTCCGATTTGCAGGTGGACCAGTCGACGCTTACCGGCGAGTCCAATCCGGTGCGAAAGACCGCCGACGCCGTGCTCGAGACCGATCTTACCGCTGCCGAAACGCCCAACCTCGTGTTCGCTGGCACTTCGGTTTCCGAGGGCAACGGCCGTGTTGTCGTCACAAAGATCGGCATGGCGACGGAGTTTGGCAAAATCGCGAGCCTGACGCAGAACATGGAGGACTCAGAGAGCCCCCTGCAGCGCCAGCTTGATCGCCTGACCAAGCAGGTTACGCTGTTTGCCCTGTGCATGGGCATCGTGTTCTTCCTGCTTGACGTGCTCTTTGTGCACAACGGCCTTGCCTCCTCGTTCATCTTTGCCTTGGGTATGGTCGTTGCCTTTATTCCCGAGGGCTTGCTGCCCACGGTTACGCTGTCGCTTGCTATGGCAGTGCAGCGCATGAGCAAGCGTAACGCCCTGGTGAAGAAACTCAGCTCTGTTGAGGCCTTGGGCTCTACGAGCGTTATTTGTACCGACAAGACCGGCACGCTTACTCAAAACGAGATGACTGTCAACCATCTGTGGACATGCGAGCGCGAGTACGAGGTCACTGGCGTTGGCTATGCTCCCAAGGGCGACATCGAGGGCGACGGCGAGAAGTGGCTGGCTGCCGATAACAACGAGCTTCGCCTGCTGGTGGCGGGCGGCGCGCTGTGCTCCAATGCACGCCTTGTTGCTCCCGAGGAAGAGGGCGGCAGGTATACCGTCTTGGGCGATCCCACCGAGGCATGCCTGCTCGTGAGTGCCCAGAAAGCCGGACTTACGCTCGAGGACCTCGAGCGCGAGATGCCGCGCGTGAGGGAGCTTCCCTTTGAGAGCCGCCGCAAGCGCATGACGACCATCCATCAGCTCAAGCGTCCGTTTGAAGGCGCTTCCCGTATCGCATTTGTGAAAGGCGCCCCTAACGAGGTTGTCCGTCTTTCCGAGCATGTGCGCTGCCGCGGCGAGGTCGCTCCCATGAGCGATGAGATGCGCGAGCGCATCATGGCTGCAAACGATGGCTATGCAGCGAATGGTTTGCGCGTCCTCGCTTTGGCATATCGCCCGCTGCGCGCCGACGACGATTCCATTCCCCGCTCTATGAGCGATTACACTCCCGATAATATCGAGTGCGGTCTTACCTTTGTTGGACTGCTCGTTATGCAAGACCCGCCAAGGCCCGAGGTTGCGGCAGCTGTTGCCGAGTGCCGCCGCGCTGGCATCCGCGTTGTGATGATCACGGGCGACTACGGTCTTACCGCAGTGTCCATTGCCCGCAAGATCGGTATCGTGCAGGGCGAGCACCCGCGCGTTTTCTCGGGCGTCGAGCTCGAGAAGACCTCGGATGAGGAACTCAAAGAGGCGCTGAAGGGCGAGGTAGTCTTTGCTCGCATGGCGCCGGAGCAAAAGCTGCGCGTTGTCGAGAACCTGCAGCAGATGGGCGAGATCGTGGCCGTCACCGGAGACGGCGTGAACGACTCTCCTGCGCTTAAGAAGGCAGACATCGGCGTTGCCATGGGCATCACCGGCACGGACGTGGCCAAGGAGGCCGCGGACATGATCTTGACCGACGACAACTTCGCCTCGATCGTCCATGCCATCGAAGAGGGCCGTGCAGTCTACGCCAACATCAGGAAGTTCATGCTCTATATCTTGAACTCCAATGTCCCCGAGGCTGTTCCTTCTGCGATCTACCTGCTCTCGGGCGGAGCGGTGCCTCTGCCGCTTACGACGATGCAGATCCTCACCATCGACCTGGGCACCGATATGCTGCCTGCCCTTGGCTTGGGTACCGAGCCTCCCGAGGCCGACGTTATGAGCAGGCCCCCTCGTGACCCGAACGAGCCCTTGCTTTCGGGCAAGGTCATGCGCAAGGCCTTCCTGTGGTACGGCATGCTTGGCGCTCTCTTCTCCTTCGCTGCGTTCATGTTCTGCCAGATCATGAATGGTTGGCATCCGGGCATCGCGATGTTTGGCGTGGGCGCCGACCTCGATCCGGTCTATGTCCGCGCAACGACCATGGCGCTCGCTGCTATCGTCTTCACGCAGATTGGCGAGGTTTGGAACTGCCGCACGGAGACCGCTTCGGTTTTTGCCACGGGCCTGTTCTCGAACAAACAGATCAACAAGGGTATTCTGTTCGAGATCGTGCTCATTGTTTTCATCACGCTGTTCCCGCCGTTCCAGGGCGTCTTCCACACCAGTCCGTTGCTACTGAGCGACTACGTGTTCTTGGTGCTGCTTCCGCCCGTCATCTTGTTGATTGAGGAGTGCCGCAAGGCCATCGTTCGCAAGAAGAACCATATCGACCGTAATGGCGTCGCGCTTTCTCAGACGCCGGAAAAGAGGTAGCCATGAACGTAATCGTCGTGGGCATGGGACGCATGGGCGTGAGCCTCGCCCGCAAACTTGACAGGCAGGGCTATAGCGTCTGCGCTATCGATCAGGACCCGGAGCGCCTTGAATCGCTGGGGGAGTCGTTTGGCGGCAGCACCGTAGAGGGTGTTGGCTTTGACCGCGCAGTCCTCGAGGCCGCCGGGATCGACCGTGCCAGTGCCGTGATCGCCTGCACCTCGTCCGACGAGACGAATATCGTCGTCGCGCGCATCTCGCGTCAGACCTATCGCGTCCCCCGCGTCATCGCCCGCCTGTACGAGATCTCCAATGCCGAAACCTACCGTAGGCTCGGTATCCAGAGCATCTCCACCACCGATTGGGGCGTGCGCCGCGTTTGCGAGCTTTTGACGTTCAACGAGCTGGACGATATTGTCGAACTTGGGTCCGGCGATGTGCGCCTCGTGCGTGCCGACGTCCCGGCGCTTCTTGAGGGAAGCCCGGTGCGCGAGCTCACTGTTGTGGGCGAGATCAGCATCGTTGCCGTTTCGCACGATAACGAGACATTCGTGCCCACGCAGGGAACGGTGCTTGACCACGGAGACATCATCTATGCGGCGGTTGCGTCGAGCGCTGCGGGCAAGTTCCGCACCATGCTCGGCTTGGCCGAGTAAGGAGGCAACCATGAATATCATTATCGTCGGCGGTGGCAAGACCGGCTCGTATCTCGCCTCCCTGCTGAGCAGCCGCGGCGACACGGTGCGCGTTATCGAATCGAGAAAAACCGTGGTGCAGCGTCTTGAGGCAAAGCTGCCGGAGGGCACGGTCGTGCGCGGCATGGGCTCGAGCCCCGATATCCTCGAGGCGGCAGGTGTGCTGCATTCGGACGTCGTGATTGCCGTTACGGGTAACGACGAGGTTAACCTTGTGGTTTCGATGCTCGCAAAGATGGAGTACGGCGTTGGCCGCGTGGTCGCACGCGTCAACAACCCGGCGAATGCCTGGATGTTCGATGCCTCTATGGGCGTCGATGTGGCTATCGACCAGGCCGATCTGATTACGCGCTCCGTCGAGGAAGGCCTTGATATCGAGGACGTCTACACGATCATGCGCTTGGGCAAGAGCGGTCACGCTATTGTCCAAGGCGAGGTGCGTCCCCGTTCCTCGGTGGTTGGGAAGGCAGTGCGCGACCTGCAGCTGCCCGAGGATCTTGTGCTGGTAGCCGTTGAGCGTGACGGGGATATTGTTATCCCCAATGGCGGCACGGAGCTCTGCGCAGGCGATCGCGTGGTCGCGTTCTCCGATGATTCTGGCAGGGATTTTTTGAGCCACGCTTTGCAGTAGACATTGCTAATTTGCAAAAGGCCGCATCTGGGTTTTCCGGGTGCGGCCTTTTTGTGAGCGGGGCTATGTTCTCTCATGTGGACTTCCATGTGTGATTGTCACGGTTCTGTTACCGATTTTGAGGGTTCGCGCAGAATACACTCTAGTATGCTAAAGTATCAGACACCGGCTGAGGCCGGTTCTTTTTTCTGATATGTTGGTTATGGCAGAGGGGATGGGTACCGCGTATGACGGCCACACCGTGGGGATTCAGGGACATTTTGCCCGAGGAAGCTCTGGCGCGCGAGGAGATCGCACAGACGGTGAGGGACTGCTTTCGTGCTCATCATTACCTTCCGGTCGAAACGCCGCTGCTCGAGGACAAGGGCTCTCTCGAAGAGGGCGGCCGCATTGCGGACACCCCGTTCAAGTTGTTTGATGACGATGGCCGCTTGCTCATGGTGCGTCCCGACAACACGCTTCCCATCGTTCGCCTGGTCTCTACGCGCATGCGCTCGGCCAATTTGCCGCTTCGCCTGCGCTATGAGGCTCCGGTCGTGCGCGAGCAGGTGCGTGGCGCTGGTGGCTCCCGTCAGTTTACGCAGCTGGGTTTCGAGCTTATCGGCGAAGGGGACGCCGCAGGCGATGTCGAGATGGTTTCGCTGGTGACGAGCGCTGTTCGTGCTCTGGGTCTTGCCGATGCCAGGGTTGTATGTGGCAGCGTCCGTCCTTTTAAAACGCTTCTTGCACATGTGAGCGACGCATCTTTGGCCGAGGACGCCTTGCGTATGGTCCACGCAAATGATTTTGTGGACCTGGACGCTCGCGTGATGGCAAGCAGCGAGCCCGATGCCATGAAGGCTGCCATCTGCGAGCTGCCGCGCCTGGTGGGCGGTGCATCGGTTCTCGATCGCGTGGACGAGCTTCTCGCCGCAGCCGGTGTCGCAGGCGACATGACGTGCGAGCTTCGTGCGCTCATCGCGGGTTTGGATGCTCAGGATGCGGCACTGCTCTCCTTCGACTTTTCCATCATGAATTCGTTCGATTACTATACCGGCCTGGTGTTCAAGGCCTATGCGGGCAGTCTGCCCGATCCCGTGGGTTCAGGCGGTAGGTACGATTCGGTGTTCTGCGGCGTGTTCGCATCTGCGGCAGATGTTCCGGCGGCGGGTTTTGCCTTTTCGCTCGAGCGTCTGGAGAGCGCGCTGAACACGGCAGAGGACGCTGCCGACGGCGACCACGCTGCCGTGCGCACGGGCAACGCAGCGGGCGCCCCGCTGCGCATCGCCGTGCCCAAGGGTTCTCTCAAGGCCGATACGCTCGAGGTTCTGAAGGCCGCTGGCATCGATGCCTCCGAGCTGCGCGACCCGGGCCGCCATCTTATCGTGCACGGCCGTGATACCCGCGCGGGCGAGGACGGCATCGGCGACATCGAGTTTATTATCGTGCGGCCCAGTGACGCGCCTGCCTTTGTGGGTTGCGGCGGCGCCGACTGCGGCATTTGCGGCCGCGACTCCCTGATCGAGGCCGGTCTCGATCTTTTGCAGCTGGTCGACCTTGGCTATGGCGCCTGCAAGTTTATCGAGGCGGAGCCCTCGTGGCGTGCGGGCCAAGCCGAGCGCAACTATGCCCGTCGCGGCTCACTTCGCGTGGCAACCAAGTATCCGCGCATCGCTGCGGCGTGGTATGCGAGCCGCGGCGTGGTGACGGATATCGTCTCGTTGCACGGCAATATCGAGTTGGGTCCCATCGTGGGCATGACCGACCGCATTGTCGATATCACGGCCACGGGTGCCACCTTGCGCGAGAACGATCTTGTTGTCACCGGCGAGATCATGGAATGCACGGCGCGTTTCTTTGTGAACCCCGGTGCTGCCCGTTTGGATCCGCGCGTGCGCATCTTGGGCGAGCGGCTGGCCGCTGCGGTGGAGCATCTCCATTTCGAGCCCGTTGCGGGCTCGGCTCAGTAACGGGCATATACCGTTTTTGACGTAGCATGGGCGCAGATGCCCAATAGAGATAGGACTGTTTGAGATGAAGACCATCAAGTTGGCGGCGGGCGAGCTGCTGAGCGTCAAGCAACTCAATCGCAAGGGCGTGCTGCCCGAGAATATCGTGGCTTCTGCCAAGGAGATCGTGGCCCGCGTGCGCGCCGAGGGAGACGCGGCGGTACGCGACTATTGCAGCCGTTTTGACGGTGTTGACCTTGAGAGTTTCCGTTTGCCGCAGGAGCAGATCGATGCGGCGCTTGAGGGCTTGGACCCTACGTTTGTCGCGGCGCTCGAGAAGGCCGCCGCACAGATTCGCGAGTTCCATGAGCGCGAGGTCGAGCAGAGCTGGTTTACCACGCGCGCGGATGGCACCATGCTCGGCGTCAAGGTGACCCCGCTTGCGGCTGCCGGCATCTACGTGCCGGGCGGACGCGCGCAGTATCCCTCGACGGTACTCATGAACGCTATTCTCGCCAAGGTTGCAGGGGTCAAGCGCGTGGTCATGGTCACTCCTCCGCAAAAGGATGGGCTTATCAGTCCTTACACGCTTGCAGCAGCCAAGCTCGGCGGTGTGGACGAGATCTACATGGTGGGCGGCGCGCAGGCGGTAGCGGCCCTTGCCTATGGTACCGAGACTATCCCCAAGGTCGATAAGATCACCGGCCCGGGAAACGCGTTCGTGGCCGCGGCGAAGCAGATCGTCTCGGGCGATATCGGCATCGATATGATCGCCGGTCCGTCCGAGGTCTGCGTGCTTGCCGATGCGACGGCAAATCCCATGGTTGTTGCGGCCGACCTTATGGCCCAGGCAGAGCACGACCCGCTGGCAGCTTGCTACCTGGTTACCTGCGACGCCGATTTTGCCGCCCAGGTCGAGCGCGGTATCGAGGTCCTGGTGGCGCGGTCGCCCCGCGCGGAGATCACGCGCGCCTCTCTTGACAACGAGGGCACGATCGTAGTTGCTGCCGATATGGCGGCCGCAGTCGAGGCCGTCAACACCGTGGCGCCGGAGCACTTGGAACTTCACTGCAAGGATGCCATGGGGCTGCTGGGTGGCATTCGCAACGCCGGCGCCATCTTTGTGGGCGCTTGGAGCTCCGAGCCCCTTGGCGATTACGTTGCCGGTCCCAACCACACGCTTCCCACGGGTGGCACGGCGCTTTTTTCCAATCCGCTTTCTGTCGAGGAGTTCGTCAAGCGCTCGAGCGTCATCTGCTATACGCCCCAGGGCCTGATGAAGGATGCGCCTGCGACTCAGCGTTTGGCTGAGGCCGAGGGCCTGTGGTCCCACGCTCTTTCTGCGGCGCTGCGTCGTCGCATTCTGGAGCAGGGTGAGGATTCCGTAAGCTGCGAGGCACTTGCCGGCGCGGACCTTACTGCTGTTGCCTGGCCGGACGATGACGTTCGGACGGTCGCCGACGGCGCGACGCCGGTGGGTGAATAGCGATGGCAGAGCTTTCCCAGAAGATGAAGGAGCTCGTGCAGCCGTATCTGGCGAGCATCGAGCCGTATGATCCCAACTTCACGCCTACGAGCATCAATCTCTCGGCAAACGAGAACACCTATCCCGTGCCCGAGGGCGTGCGCGAGGCCGTTGACGCCGCGCTTGCCGCAACGCCCCTCAATCGCTATCCCGATCCCATGAGCAACGACTTGCGTGACGAGCTGGCCGCCTGGCACGGCGTGCCGCGCGAGATGGTTTGCGTAGGCAACGGTGGCGACGAGCTGCTCTATAACTTCCTGCTTGCCTTTGGCGGGCGCGGGCGCACGCTGCTCAATTGCCCGCCATGCTTTAGCGAATACGCGTTTTTTGCCTCGCTTGTCGAGACCGGGGTGCGCGACGTATGGCGCGATCCCAAGACCTTCGAACTCGATTGCGCGGCGGTGCTCGAGGCGGCCCCTTCGTGCGACCTGGCTATCGTGACTTCGCCCAACAATCCCACGGGAGACGTGGCTCCGCTCGATTTTGTCGGCAAGCTTTGCGAGGCATGTCCCGGTATGGTCATGGTCGACGAGGCGTATATCGAGTTTGCCGATGCCTCGTTTGGCGCTGATGCAACGGCTCAGGGGCTCATCGAGAAGCACTCCAACCTCGTTATCCTGCACACGCTTTCCAAGGCCTTTGGGGCGGCAGGCGCGCGCTGCGGATATGTGATCGCGGCGCCCGAGGTTATCGACGTGTTTGCGGCGATTCGCCAGATCTATTCGGTCAATGTGCTTACCCAGGCGGCGGCGCTTGCGGCCGTGCGCTCTCGCGATGCCTATGCGCCGGTTGTGGCCCAGGTTGCCGCGGAGCGCGAGCGCGTCAAGGCTGCGCTCGAGGCGCTTGCTGCCAATGGCCTGCCCATTGAGGTCTGGCCGAGTTTTGGCAACTTCCTGCTTGTGCGCATGGCGCATGCGACCTGTGTGCGCGAGCGTTTGCGCGACGAGTACTCGATTCTTGTGCGCGACTCTAGCTATGCGCCCGGGCTTGCCGACTGCCTGCGCATCACCGTGGGTACGCCAAAGGAGAATGACGCAGTTTTGAGCGCGCTTGCCGTGCTCGTAAAGGAGGAGATGTAGATGTCCCGCACCGCCGAGGTGTCCCGCAAGACGGGGGAGACCGACATTCAGATTAAGCTTGACCTCGATGGGTCTGGCGTTTGCGATATCGATACGGGCGTGCCGTTTTTCGACCACATGCTCAACGCGTTTGGCCGTCATGGCCAGTTTGACCTCACGGTGCATGCCGTGGGCGACGTTGAGGTCGATGCGCACCACACCGTGGAGGATACGGGTATCGTGCTGGGCGAGGCGTTTTGCCAGGCGCTTGGCGATAAAGCGGGCATCACGCGCTTTGCTGATTCGACCATCCCCATGGACGAGACGCTCGTCATGGCGGCGGTCGATATTTCCGGTCGCGGTCAGGCCTATTGTGACCTGCCGCTGCCCACCGAGCGCGTGGGCTCGTTCGATACCGAGCTTGCGGTCGAGTTCTTCTACGCCTTTGCGCGCGATGCCAAGCTCACGCTGCACGTGCGCGAGCTGGCGGGCGAGAACAGCCATCACATTATCGAGGCGGCATTCAAGGCCACGGGCCGTGCCATGCGCTTTGCGTGTGAGATGGACCCGCGCGTAAAGGGCGTGCCATCGACCAAGGGCACCCTTTAGCTGGGCGTTTTATCCGATTGAACGGTAAGAGAAGAGGGAACAGTGCTCAGTCCATCGATTGTCATCGTCGACTATCACAAGGGCAACCTGTCGAGCGTGGTGCGCGGTTTTGCGCGCGCTGGCGCCGAGGCCTATGCGAGCGACGATCCTGCGTGTGTCCGCGCGGCCGACGGCATCGTGATTCCCGGCGTGGGGTCGTTTTACGATGCCATCTCCTATATGAGCGAGTCGGGGCTTGACCAGGCGGTGCTCGAGGCCGCTGGCGCAAACAAGCCGATCTTAGGTATTTGCTTGGGGCTTCAGCTGCTGCTTGACCGCGGTGACGAGGGCGTTCCCGAGGATGCCTCTGCAGCTATTGCGAACGACGCTTACGGCAAGGGTTTAAATCCCGGAGTGATTTTTGAGGCTGACGGCAGGCGTTGGGTACGCGGTTTGGGACTGATTCAGGGGTCGTGTTCGCGCCTTGAGTCCACGCGTCTTAAAGTTCCCCATGTTGGTTGGGATCAGGTGCATCTGACCAAGGAGGGTGCCGATTCGCCTCTTTTGCGTGGTTTCCCCGAGGGCGCCAACATGTATTTCACCCATTCGTATGCGGCCGACCTCGATGTTTCTGCCGCGGATACGCTGGGCCATACGCACTATGCGCGCAGTTTTGCCTGCATGGTGCGGCGCGGCCGGGTTTTTGGCTGCCAGTTCCATCCCGAGAAATCCTCGGCGCGTGGCCTGCGGCTTATCGAGAACTTCGTGGGCATCGTCGAGGGTGCCATGAGCGATGGGGAGGTAGACGCATGATTTTGTTTCCCGCTATCGATCTGATTGGCGGCAAGGTCGTTCGTCTGGAGCGCGGCGACCGAAGCCGCTGCAAGGTGTATTCCGACGATCCCGTTTCGGTTGCGAGGGAGTTTGCCGCGCAGGGCGCAACGTGGCTTCATGTGGTCGATCTTTCGGCTGCGTTCGAGGAAGATGAGGCCGCTCGTGAGGCTAATTCGCGTGCTATCAAGGCAATCTGCCAGGTAGACGGGCTGTCCATTGATGTGGGCGGCGGCGTGCGCTCGCTTGCACGCATCGATGAGCTTGCGGGGTATGGCGCCAAGCGCATTGCCATGGGTACCGTGCTGGTGACGGAGCCGGGCTTTGCCGAGGTCGCGGCGCGCGGCTTTGGCGACTTGCTGGTGGCCGACGTTGCCGCTCGCGATGGTCAGGTCAAGGTGAACGGCTGGCGCGACGGCGTGGGTCTGGCGCTTGACGAGGTGGTGGGGCAGCTTGCCGAGCAGGGCTTCAAGCACCTGGTCTATACCGATATTGCGCGCGATGGCATGCAGACCGGTATCGATGTGGCGGCATATGCCCGCGTGGCCCAAGTTGCCGGCTTTCCGGTTGTCGCCTCGGGCGGAATCTCCACGCTCGATGACATTCGTGCGGTTGCCGCTGTGGGTTCGAATGTCATCGAGGGCGCTATCACCGGGCGTGCCCTGTATGAGGGTAACTTCACGTTGGCCGAGGCCTTGGCCGTGGCCCATGGAGAGGAGAGCGCATGCTAACCAAGCGCGTCATTCCGTGTTTGGACGTCAAGTGCGGACGCGTTGTGAAGGGCGTCAACTTTGTGGAACTGCGCGACGCAGGCGACCCGGTGGAGCTTGCTGCGGCGTATGACCGTGAGGGTGCCGACGAGGTCGTGTTCTTGGACATTACCGCCACGAGCGACAATCGCGCGACAACAATCGACATGGCTGCGCATGCGGCCGAGGAGCTCTCCATTCCCTATACGGTGGGCGGCGGTTTTCGCGATCTTGCGGGCATGCGCCAGATGGTTGCCGCGGGTGCCGACAAGGTGTCGCTCAACTCGGCGGCCGTGCGCGATCCAAATTTGATTACCCAGGCCGCTGCGGCGTTTGGCAGCCAGGCGGTGGTGTGCGCTATCGATGCCAAGCGCGTGGGCACGCCCGGAAAGCCCGGCGCCGACAAGTGGGAAGTCTTTACCGCGGGCGGTCGCAATGCCACGGGTATCGATGCCGTTGAGTGGGCTGCGGAGGCGGCATGCCGCGGCGCGGGCGAGATTTTGCTTACGAGCATGGATCGCGACGGCACCAAAGAGGGATTTGACCTGGCGCTCACGCGTGCCGTTGCTCGCACGGTCTCCATCCCTGTGATCGCGAGCGGCGGCGTGGGTACGCTCGAGCATTTTGCCGAAGGCGTTATCGAGGGCGAAGCCGATGCCGTGCTTGCAGCAAGCGTGTTTCACTTTGGAACCTTTAGCATTCGCCAGGTAAAGGAGTACATGGCTAGCCAGGGTATCCCGGTAAGATTGGATTTTTAGATGATCGAGGTCACAACGCCCGCGCAGCTCACCTATGACGAACGCGGCCTCATCCCGTGCGTGGTTCAGCAGTACGACACGGGCGAGGTGTTGATGGTGGCGTGGATGAACGAGGAGTCTGTGGGGCTCACGCTTGAACGCGGCACCACGTGGTTTTGGAGCCGCAGCCGCCAGGAGCTTTGGAATAAGGGCGCGACCAGCGGAAATATGCAGCAAGTGCGCGAACTGTGGGCCGATTGCGATAGCGATACGCTGCTTGTGAAGGTCGACAGCCCCGGTCCGGCATGTCATACGGGTGCACGCAGTTGTTTTTTCAAGCGTGTTGAGCCGTAGGTAGATGGGATGCAAGCCGTGATAGCAGCGGCGTTACGTTTGGGAGGAATCAAGCATGGGCGTACGTACCGCTAACGTGCAGGATGGCAATATCGGTGAGACTCTGGAGAGCCTGGCCGCGACGATTCATGGACGTCGCGAGTCTTCTCCCGAAAAGAGCTATACAGCGCGCCTTTTGACCGACGTCGAGGACGAACTGCTCAAGAAGATCGCCGAGGAGGCAAGCGAGGTGATCATGGCCTGCAAGGATAAGGACCACGACCACATTCGCTACGAGGCGGGCGACTTGGTGTATCACCTGCTGGTGACGCTCGAGCGCTACGGCGTGACTCTCGATGAGCTTGCCGGCGAGCTCAATGCGCGCATGAAGTAGCCGTTTTTACATGAAGCAATCGGGCGGGTGCCTTCTGCGAGGATGGCACCCGCCCATTTTTGGGCGCTTTTGGCAACGGGTGGCGATGCTTCGCGATGCCCCGGCGCTCTAGAGGGAGACGGTCTCCCATGCTCCGGCATCGCGGGGGATATCAAACGAGCGGTATCCGCAGCTATAGGCGAATGCGTAGGCGTCGCGGATGCCCCAGCAGATATCACAGGCGCGGTGCGCATCAGACCCAAACGCGATAGGGACGCCCGCATGGGCAAAACGCTCGAGCAGACCGCGGGTGGGGTAATAATCGTTCACGCTTTTGCGCATACCGGCCGTGGAAACTTCGATGCGCCTGTGCGTATCGTGTGCGCAGGCGGCCATTTTCTCCCATAAGGGGGCAAGATCAAAATCCGGCGCAAGCCCCTCGTTCGCAAAGCGCATGGGGAGGTCCGGGTGCGCCATTACATCAAAATCGAGCGGGCTTTCGCAGGCAGCGCACCAGGCGTCGACATAGCGGCGCCAGACCTCGTGAACGCCGAGGTTTTTCCAAACATGCAGGTCTGCATCGTAGTCGATCCAGCCGGCGTCGGAGTTGGGCGGGTCGGCACGGGGCACATCGTTGGTTCCGGCAGCGCCAGCAGCGCCCACCATGATATTGCCCGGGTCGCCGAGCCAGTGAATGCTGCCCAAGCGCACAGCGGCGCCTGCCGACCATGTTTTGACCAGGGGCTCGCATCCGGGATACCAGTCGCATTCGAAGCCGTATAGCAGCTTGAGCGAGGGCGAAAGCTCAGCCGCGAGTTTGACAGCATCGTCGAAGGCGGCACGATGGGCCGGAAGGTCTGCAACCGTGACTTGCACATCTCCAGGAGCGTCCATGCTGGCGGGCAGGGTGAGGTGATCGGTCGAGACCATTAGCTCGCAGCCGGCGCCCGCCGCCGCGCGGACGTTTTCCTCGAATGTCGAGACGCCATCGGAAAAATGCGTGTGAGTATGGCAGTCAACCAACGGGCAGCAAGGCATAAGGGCTCCTTTATTGGGCGATGGCTTGTTACAGCAGGCCCATGTTCTTGAGCTTGAGCAGGTAGATGCCTACGAGTGCGAGGCTGCTCAGGATGCAAAGCACGCCGATAACGATGCCTGCGAGGGCAAGGCCAAGGCGTGGAGATGCCTGCTTGCGCGCCACAACGCCCAATACGATGGCGACGATGCCGGCGATAACGCTCAAAATCCAGCTGACATAGCCGCCGAGGATGGCTCCTGCTACGGCAAAGATAAGAGAAGCGATGGGAAGGCCGGGATTGCCGGAGCCGGGCTTGGGGGCTCGTTTTGCCGGGCTCGGGTCGTCCTCATCAAAGGCGTCGTGGATGCTTTGCTTGATATCTTCTTGGGACATGCGTGCCTCCCGTACATATTGTTGGCGCATTGCGTGCAAACGATGCCGCAAAGCATAGCACGCGGGCATGGGGTTATCGTGGTGCGCACCGCTGCTCCGTATGCCTGCGTGGACAAGTTGAGCTAGCGCAGAACATGTTTGTTTGTGTTGCGCATCTGCTGTGGTAGCGTTGGCGGGAAACGTTTGCGTTTGAGATCGAGAGGGGCTGCGTGGAGATGGCGATAAAGGCAGTGGGCACGAGGTGCGGTAAAACGCTCTGCTTGGATTGTCAGGCGGGAATTGCCGGCGACATGTTGGTTGCGGCGCTTCTTGACCTTGGGGGAAAGCCTGCGGTGGGGCGGCTGACGCAAATGCTCGAGAAATTGTCGCTCGAGGGGTTTTCGGTTGCGGTGACGCGCGTGAAGAAGGCCGGTATCGATTGCTGCGACTTCGACGTGAAGCTGGACGCTGCGCACGAGAACCATGATCATGACATGGCCTATCTGCACGGTTTGGGCGACACTTCCCACGACCACGACCACGACCACGACCACGACCACGACCACGACCACGACCACGACCATCATCATGCGCATCGCGGTTTGGCGCAGGTCGAGCAGGTCATCGATGCCGCCCCGCTTTCCGACCGTGCACGCGGCCTCGCTCGCGACGCCTTTCGCATTCTCGCACGGGCCGAGGCAAAGGCCCATGGTCTGCCAATCGATCAGGTTCACTTTCACGAGGTGGGCGCAGTCGATTCTATTGTCGATGTTATTGCGGCGGCATTCTTGATTGACGATCTGGACATTGAGCGAGCGATTGTCCCCGCGCTGACCGATGGTCATGGGACGATTCGCTGCCAGCACGGCGTTATCCCGGTGCCCGTTCCCGCAACGTTGAACATCTGCATCGCCCATAGCTTGCCGCTGTCCTCGAGTTCGGTTGAGGGTGAACTTGTGACGCCCACCGGCGCGGCGCTCGTTGCCGCCCTGGACCCTGGGTTTTCCCTGCCCGAGCGCTATGCGATTCGCGCGGTGGGCCTCGGTGCGGGCAAGCGCTCCTGCGAGCGTCCATCGATCTTGCGCGCAATGCTCATCGAGGAGCTTGACGCGCACGTTGGTGCTGCCGCCTGTGGACCTCGTCCCTCGCTCTCTGCCGAAACGCAAGCGCCCAACTGCATTGTTAAGCTCGAATGCGATATCGACGACTGCTCGCCGGAGATTTTGGCCTATGCCGTGGAGCGTTTGCGCGAGGCAGGCGCGCGCGAGGCGCATTGGCTGCCGATTTTTTGCAAGAAGGGCCGCCCCGCTTATCAGCTGCAGGTTATTGTGGAGCCCTCCGATGTTTCACGCATGGAGGAGATTATCTTGAGCGAGACGACGACCATCGGCATTCGTCGCCTGCAAATGGAGCGCACCTGTTTGCCTCGGGCCATCGAGTCGGTGGAGACACCTTGGGGTAACGTCTTGGTAAAGACCGTTCGTCTTCCCGACGGCACGCGGCGCACGACCCCGGAGTACGAGGCCTGTGCTGCCATCGCACGCGATAAAGGCGTTGCGCTGCAGACGGTGATGGATACCGTGCGCGAGGCGGTTTGCGGCCGATGAGGCGCGTCCGCGTCCGATAGGGCGGGGTACAATGATTCGCGTATACGCGTTTTGCTCCGCCGCCCGGCGGGGAGAGGAGACCTTATGTCCACTATGCGAAAAGCCCTCAAGGTTTTGAGCCTTCTTGCCCTGGTTGGCGGTATCGATCTGGTGATCACCCTTATCGTGCTCAACACTTCCGGCGACCAGGCGCCCGATCTTTTGCATTCCATCGTGATGGGCTTCGTTATTCTCTTTGCCTTTTTGCTGGGCGCCCAGGGCATCTCTGCCGCTAACGTTCCCGTCCGCGCCCGCGGCCTGCTGCCCGTGGCGCTCGTCGGGCTGCTTGTCAATGCCGCCGATGTGGTGCTTGCTATCCTGAACGGCACCGCTGTTGTGTCGGTTGTGATCAACGCATTGATCATCGCGGGCATTTCCTATTACGCCAGCGCTGTTGCGAAGGAGTCCCTACGCTAACCCGATGCTTTAGCGAAGCACCTCGAGATTGGACCTACTCATGAAGTTTCTTATCGCATCCGACATCCATGGCTCCGCGTATTGGGCCGAGCGCCTGATGTCTGCCATCGAGGCCGAACAGCCCGATCGCATCATTCTTTTGGGTGACCTGCTCTACCATGGGCCCCGCAACGACCTCCCGCGCGATTACGCTCCCAAGCGCGTGATTCCGCTGCTCAACGATCTTGCCAAGAGCGGGCGTGTGATTGCGGTGCGCGGCAACTGTGAAGCAGAAGTCGATCAGATGGTGCTCGAGTTTCCCTGTATGTCCGACAGCGCTCTCGTGATGGATAGCGACGGTCGCGAGCTCTTTTGCACGCATGGTCATGTGTTTGGCGCCGGCGTGCACAACAGCGTCGATAACGCACCGGCGCTGCCCGCCGGCTCCGCGCTGGTGTACGGACATACGCATATCAAGGTCAACGAGGAGAGCCAGAAGCATCCGGGCTTGTGGCTTTTCAACCCAGGCAGCGTATCCATTCCCAAAGATGGGACGCACAGCTATGGCATCTACGAGGACGGCTCCTTCCGGCACGTGGTTCTCGAGGAAGCCTAGCGAAAGTTCCGACGAGGCGCATTTTGCTCGCGTGTTAGCGTAGGAGGCGCCAAAGGGTAGTGCGGCTGATGCCCAAGACATCGGCCGCTTTTGTTTTGTTGCCGCCCAGGTGGTCGACAACCAGCTGAGCGATATCTCGCTCGGTGTCGGCGAGGGGGCGCAGGATATAGAGGTCGGTTTCCAGGGCCGGAGATGAGAAGACTCCGGAGCGAATCACGTTTTCCTGAGCAAGAACCGCGTTTGCGTTCTCTTTGCTAACGGGGGCGTCTCCGCCTAGAATCAGCAGGCGCTCGGCAACTTCGCGCAACTGCGCGTAATTGCGCGGCCAGCTGTAGGCGTTCAAGATCGCTGCGGCATCGTGCTCGATCGATGGCGCCTCCATTTCAAATTCTTGAGCGAGGCTCGCCAGGTAGCGTTCGACGCGTCGCGCGGGTTCGCCTTGTTCTCGCACGGAGGGGGCAATGCAGACCGCGCAGTTGAGCTGCTCGGCACATTGGGCCACGGCATCGCACTCTCCACCACCGGGAATGTCGTTGCCCGAAAGAATTACGCGACAGCGTTCGGTCAGGGCTCCTTCGCGCAGCGTTGCCAGAAGTTCGCGATGGCGGCGTTCTTCCAGGGCATGCAAGCGCCTGATATAGATGGTCATATCGGTTTGATAGAGCGGCGAATCTGCGGATTTGAGCAGATGATGCCAGGAGCGGTCGTTCAAGATATCGCAGCTAATGCGAACAAATGGCTGATGGGAAAGGGAGCCGCTCAAATAGAGAAGCTCGGCTATCTGGTCTTTGCCAGACCCTGCTTCGCCTTCCAGCATCACGGGCGTGTTGTGCTCGTAGGATGCAAGGACAAGCGGGGAGAGGGCCGCTTCGCCCTCGATGATGCCAAAGGCGCTTTGCTCAAAATCGGCGCGCACGTTTTCGGCATTGAGCCAATCGATGCCGGGGCGCACGGTGCTGCTGCGTCGATGGCGCACGGTAAAGACGTCGAGCGCGTGCCCGCCCACATCTTGTTTGCGGGGATAGAGCGTGAAGAGCTTTCGGTCGCGCGTAAATAGCAGGCGCCCTCCCTCGGATGCCTGGTCTCGATGGTTTCGCGCGTATTGGATCAGGGCATCGCGATGCTCCTGTGTCGATGTCAGGGTGGTAAAAGCAACGGATGCGTCGCTGTCGAAGGCGATGATATCGATGCCGGCGTCGGCAAGCGCTCCGACAAGAAGCCCTTGCAGTGAGTCCGGGGCAAGATGGTTAACGGCAGGGCTGTTCGTGTCTCGGTTGTCCATGGGCTACCTCTGGGACTGTTTCAAAATTAAACGATAATTCGCATTTGTCAGTATAGAGCAGGAAAAGGCGACGCGCGATTATAGTGGTGCACCAAACAGAAGGTGCCTGACGGAGTGGCTAACCGCCAGCTTCCAACTGGGCGATGAGGGTTCTTGGCAACGCCCGCCATCGCCGTGCGATAACGGATTTCGAGCCGGTGCGCACGGCGATGGTGAGCGACATTACTAACACTGCGGACAAGCCCGCCGAGTGCCCTCAACGCCCCGTTGGTACCCTTTCCGTTCTTGTGACGCCATCCACGCAAGAATGAGGAGCGACCTCGAGTTCTCGGGGTCGCTTTGCTTTTGGCGTGCACGCTTGCTTGCGTATGTGCGCAACTTCTGCTTTTGCCGCTCGAAGGCTGCCGATGCTGTCACAATTGTGCGCATATGTTTTTCGATCCGAGCGGAGTTTTTTCATGCCCACTTCCGGTGCTGCCTGCAATATCATCGTCGATTCATGCTGCGAGCTTTCGAGGGGTTACTGCGAACGCGCGGGCCTGCGCGTGCTCAATTTTTCCTATACCGAGACCGTCAAAGGCGACGATGGCCTGACGGGCGTGGACGATATGTATGAGAGCATCTCGGCACACGATTTTTACGAGGCCATGCGCCATGGTGCACAGCCAATGACCTCGCAGCCTTCGCAGCTCGCTTTTGAGACTGCCTTCAACGAGGCGATCGATTCGGGTGTGCCAACGGTGTATCTGGCTTTTTCGAGTGGGCTTTCCGGTGCATATGAGGGCGCCTGCACCGCGCTTGCGCGCATTTGCCGCGAGCGCGAGGTCGAGTCTGCGGCAGAGCTGGGCATGTATGTTGTCGATCTTAAGCTGGGCTCCACGCCCCAGGGCCTGATCATCGCCGAGGCGGTGCGTCAGCGCGACCGCGGCCTTACTGCTGCCGAGCTTGCCGCTTGAGCGGCCGAGGCGCGCTATTACGTGCAGACGATGTTTATGGTCGACGATCTTGATGCCCTGCATCGAGGCGGCAGGATTCCTGCCGGTGTGGCGCTTGTGGGCGGAAAGCTGGACGTCAAGCCGCTGCTTACCTTTGATACCGATGGCAAGCTCGCCGTTGTGGGCGTGGTGCGCGGTCGCAAGAAGGGACTGCGGCGCATGGCGGAATTCTATAGCAAGGGTCGCAATGCAGACCTGTACTCTAACGTCGCGGCTATCGGCAACGCCGATGCCACGGGCGATGCCCGTCGGCTGCGTGAGCTGATTGCCAAGCAAGACGACACCACGATGTTTCTCGAGACGAACATCGGTCCCACGATTGGCTGCCATGTGGGGCCGGGCATGGTGTCTGTTTCCTTCTGGGGCGAGGACCGTCGCGGCCAGACTTCGATTTCCGATCGTATTGCCGGAATGGTCAAAGGCAAATAGCGCAAACGCACCAAGCGTATGAGAAATCGGGCCTGTCCAAAGATGCGGACAGGCCCGATTGCATAGAGGGGCTACTGGGGGTAAAGGCTACTTTACGTACACCACGTTGTCGCGACGCGGTTTGGGCTCGCCTGCGGGGCCGGCGGCGTAACCCAGGATGCAATGGCCTACGCCGCGCAGCGATCCGTCGGAGGGAAGACCCCAAGATGCCAAAAGCGCGCGTCCTTCTTTGGACTCAAACTCCTCACGTGCACGATGGATCCAACACGAATCGACGCCTAGGGCATGTGCCGCATTCATGAGGTTGCCCATAGCGAGGGCGCCGTCTTCCACGCAGGTGGGAACGTTTGCGTCAACAAGCACCACAACTACCGTCTGCGCTCCATAGAACGGATCGGTGTCGACTCCCATAATCTGGGCGTTCATGCGCGAGAGCTGTTTGACTGTGGCGGGATCGGTTACGGCAACAAAGGTGACGGGCTGGCGTCCCATGCCGCTTGCGGCGAAGCGGCCCGCTTCGATAATGGTATCGAGCGTTTGGGCGTCGACAGGGCGATCGAGGTATGCTCGGCAGCTGCGGCGCGTCTTCAGGGCATCGAGAGCATCCATAACGGTTCCTTTCGATTGGGAATTGGTCTACGGGGCTATCTATACCCACTGAGCGTATATGAATAATGGCTTAGGACTTGCAGAATTTTAAGATGCATAGGGCTTGTCAATGTGTGCGTTGCACACTCGGCTGCCATATCTTTTTCGTTTTCTTCCGTTTGCGTGTATGTCTGTGCCGCCTGCCTAAATGACCTGTCGCGCGGGGCCTTAAACGGGTTTATTTGAAGATAACGCTCTGTTTGATACGGGGCTTTCACATCCGCCCGCGACCATTTGGGAGGTCATCATGGGATTGAAGGCAGACGAGACGATATCCTTGGAATTCGAGGATCTCCTGAGCTACCTGCGGTCTAAGACGCGCATCTTTATGGATGCCGACGGCGGTCAGTATTACATCACGCACACCGATGGCTACTGGCGTGTGCAGGATTGCAACCAGCTCAACGAGAAGGGCCGCTTTACGGATTGCTCCGAGCTGGTCAACACCTTGTCCGAGCTTATCGAGCTTCCTTGGCATGACGGCAAGAGTATCCACGACCTCTGTGCGGGCGCTACGTTCTACGAGTCGATACAAGAGGACTAGACGAACGCTTGCGTTTTAATAATCGATTCCCCTTTTGCCCGTCAGCTCACGTTGGCGGGTTTTTTATGGCAAGGTTCGTTTTGGCGCGAATGACCCCCTCTTGACAGTAATCCGAAACCGGACTACCCTCTCTCGAAAGAAATGTCCGATTTCGGATTACTGATGCCGAGCGAATCTTCGGAGGGGTATGGACGATATGGATGGGGACGAGCTCGCTGCGATGGCGCAGCGCCTCGACCATGGTTACAACCAGGTGGATAAGCTCTACTACGAGGTTGCTCGGGCATGCGGGCTTCCGGAGTGCTCGTACTGGATGATCTATGACATCGTGCAGCATGGCGGCTCGCGTCCCGTTGCCGCGCTTTGCTCGGAGTGGGGCTACAGCAAACAGACCATCAACTCGGCGCTCAAGCATCTGTCGATGCGCGGGCTTGTTGATCTGGTTTACGCCGAGGGAAGCCGCAAGAACAAAGTGGCCCAGCTAACCGCCGAGGGCGTGCGCTTTTCAAAACGCTTTATCGCGCCCGCACTCGATGCCGAGGTTAAAGCCCTCTCGACGCTGACCGCTACCGAGCGCAAACGCTTCGAGGCCTTGGTAAATAAGTACGATGCCGCGCTTTCGCTCGAGCTCACGAAGCTCAAAGAAGCAATCCTGGAAGAAACTCGATAACGAACGAAGGATATATATGAAAACGCTTGTGCGTTTCCTCAAACCTCATAAAGGGCTCGTTGCCCTCACCCTTCTTGTTTTGCTGATTGACAACGCGGGAACGCTGCTGGTTCCCACCATGCTTGCAAATATGGTCAACGTGGGCATCACATCGGGATCGACCGAGTACATCCTGCGCAACAGCCTGCTCATGCTGGGCGCCACCGCCATGGCCTCGGGCGGTGCGGTTACCGGCTCTTACCTCACTGCGCGCTTGGCCTCGCGGGTTGCCTGCGACATCCGCTGCGCGATCTATCGTAAGTCCCTGGAGTTTTCGGCGAGCGATTTCGAACGCTTTGGAACCGGTGCCATGATTACGCGTACGCTGGGCGATATCAACGTGATTCAGCAGGCAATTATCATGACCTGCCAGATGGTACTGCCTATGCCGGTACTCGCCGTCGTCGGTATCATCCTTGCTTTTAGGATCGACTACCAGATGGGTTCCATGCTGCTGATCGCCGTGGCTATCGTAATGGTGCTTGCGGTGATTACAGTGGCCAAGACGGCGCCGATCTTTATTCGCCTGCAAAACTTTATCGACCGCATGAATGTGGTGCTACGCGAGAACATCATCGGTGCGCGCGTGATTCGAGCGTTTGGTCGGGAGAAGCGCGAGGAGGAGCGCGAAGGGCGCGTGTTCGGGGAGTATGCGCAAAACGCCATCCGCGTGAACTACGTGTTTTCGGGTCTCGATTGTTCGTGTTTCTTCGTGATGAACATGGTTGAGGTGTGCGTTATCTGGCTTGGCGGCAATCGTGTGGGTGCGCATGCTATGCAGATTGCCAGCATTTCGGCAGTGCTGGAGTATGCCATTCTCATCCTCTTCTATATCATGACGGCGCAGATGGTGATGGTGACCATGCCGCGCGCCAAGGCATGTCTTGATCGTGCGCGCGAGGTGCTGGAGCTCGAGCCTTCCATTGTGGACAGCGTGGATGCCAAGGCGCCTTTGGTTGCGGCGAAGCCTGCGCGTGCGCTTGCGGACGAACGGGATGTGGTGGCGCGCTTTGACCACGCGAGCTTCCGCTTTGCCGATGCTGACCAAGATACGCTTCATGACCTTACTTTTAGCTGTCGACGTGGGAAAACCACGGCGATTATCGGATCGACGGGGTCGGGTAAATCGACGGTGGCAAAGCTTTTGTTGCGCCTTCATGACATTACGCGCGGGCGCGTGCTTTTGGGCGAGCGCGACGTGCGCGATATCACGCAGCGTGAACTGCGTGCGCGCATCTCGTATGTGCCACAAAAGGCATGGCTCTTCTCGGGCACCGTGGCGAGCAATCTGCAAGACGGCTTGCCCGATGCGACCGAGGAGCAGATGCGCCATGCGCTCGACGTTGCCCAAAGCCAGTTTGTCTACGATCTCGAACACGGGCTCGATGCGGCGGTGGCCCAGGGGGGAACGAACTTCTCGGGCGGTCAGCGCCAGCGTTTGGCCATCGCACGCGCGATTATCAAGCCCGCGGACCTCTATATCTTTGACGACAGCTTTTCGGCGCTCGATTTTAAGACCGATGCCGCTCTGCGCGCCGCGTTGACGCAGGAGATGCGCGGCTCTGCGCTTCTCATCATCGCCCAGCGCATCTCGACCATCTTGCACGCCGATCAGATCATCGTGCTTAAGGACGGCGAGGTTGTGGGCCAGGGGCGCCATGAGGAGCTTATGGAAACGTGCGAGGTATATCGCGCTATCGCCGAATCGCAGATGAGGGGAGGTGAGGCGCATGAGTGAGAAGAAGAAGTATCTTTCTGCCGAGGAGATTTTTGCCGAGGAAGAGCAGGAGGAGCTGAGGCGCGAGCAAAAGCGCTTGGCCGATCTGCACGATTCGGAGGAGGGGGAGCTTGAAGACCTCAAGCCCCGCAACACCTGGGCGACGGTGCGTCGTCTATGGGATGAGGCGGCAGACCAGCGCTGGCGCTTTGTGGTCGTAGTCATCGCCATCGTTTTCTATACGGTGTGCTCGATTGCAGCGCCCGCCTACTCTGCGCATCTCATCGACTACATCTGGACGCAGGTTCAAGCGGCCGATGCTGCCGGCAGGCAGTTCTCGATTGGCTGGGGAACGGGCGGCGAGAAGATTCTTTTTTACCTGGGAATCTGGACTGTGGCGCTCGTTTTCTATTCGACGCAGAGCCTGTGTATGGCGAGTTTTGCGGAGCGCCTTAACCTTAATTTGCGCAATCGCTTGGCGGCAAAGCTTAACCGTTTGCCGTTGAAGTTCTACGACGGGCACAAGCCCGGTGAGATTGTGAGCCGTGCTACAAACGACCTCGACAAGATGAGCGAAGTGCTGCAGCGCGGCGTGCTCACGCTGCTCACAGCGATAGGCAGTATCATCGGCTCGGTGATCATGATGCTTACGTATAGCGTTGAGCTCACCGTGATTTTCCTGGTCTTTTCTGCAGTCTCTCTTGGTATTACCGCTTGGGTCTCAAAGGCGACTCTTGGCGCTGCGGCGCGGCGGCAAGAGCTTTTGGGAACCTTGACCGGGGCGGTCGAGGAGGCCTACAGCGGACGTTTGGTGATTCGTTCGTTTTGCCGTGAGAAGGCCAGTGCCGATGAAGTCTGCTCGCAGGCCGCAGAACTTGCTGACGCCAACTGCAAGGCGGATTTCTACACCAATGCGGTGGGACCGGCAATTCGTTTCCTAAGCAGGCTCTCGCAGATTATCATCGCCGTCGTGGGTTGCAATATGCTTGTTGCCGGCCGTATGACCGTCGGTATATTCCAGGCGTTTTTCCAGTACATCTATACGGCAGGCGAGCCCATAACGCAGCTGAGCTACACCATTAACTCGATGCAAAGTGCGCTGGCGAGCGTGGAGCGCGTGTTTGACGTACTCGACGAGCCCGAAATCGAGCCCGATCCGGTGCCAGGGCTGGCGGCGCATGTGCCTCAGCCTATGCAGGGACGCGTCTCGTTCGAGCACGTGAAGTTTGGTTATACGCCCGAGAAGACTCTTATGAAGGACGTGTCCTTTACGGCGGAGCCCGGCCAGAAGATCGCGATCGTGGGTACGACGGGCGCGGGCAAGACCACGCTCGTTAACTTGCTCATGCGTTTTTACGAGATCGATGGGGGCCGCATCACGCTTGATGGTGTGGACACGCGTGCCATGACCCGAGCGGAGCTGCGTTCGAACTTTGGTATGGTGCTGCAGGATGCATGGTTATTTGACGGTACCATTGCCGAGAACATCGCGTACGGATGCGACGGCGCTTCGCGCGAAGAGGTTGTCGCCGCGGCCCGTGCCGCGCAGGTGGACTTCTTTGTGCGCACTATGCCCGCCGGCTATGACACGCAGGTGGCAAACGACGCGGAGAACATCAGCCAGGGGCAGCGCCAGCTGCTCACCATTGCGCGCGTCTTGCTGGCAAATCCCAAGATCTTGATTTTGGACGAAGCAACGTCGAGCGTGGACACGCGTACCGAGCGCGCTATCGACCGTGCGATGACGGCGCTTATGCAGGGCCGCACGAGCTTTGTGATCGCCCATCGGTTGTCGACAATCGTGGATGCCGACTTGATTTTGGTTATGCATGCGGGCAATATCATCGAGCAGGGAACGCATAAGGAGCTGCTCGAACGGGGTGGCGCGTATGCGACGCTCTATCAGAGCCAGTTTGCGTAAATGAAGTGAGGCGAGGTGCCGGGTTTGGCGCCTCGCCTTTTTGTTGCGACGTAAAAGGCCTGTTTGTGCGCGCGAGGCTACTTTTTGGCAGCTTGATCGGTCAGTTGGCGCACAAGGGCGGTGAGCTTGGCGACCTCCGCCTCGAGTTCGGTGACGCGGCGAGCGTTTTCGGCGATACTCGCGCGGTTGCGGGCCGACGCCTCCTCGCCGGGGTCGGGCATGAACTCGCGGTGACGCTTGGCGTCGAAGGTCTCTTCAAAGACGCGGCATCCGTTGCGTTTGACGATGCGTCCCGGCACGCCTACCACGGTGCAGTTGGCCGGGACGTCTTTGACCACCACGGAGTTGCCGCCGATTCTGACGTTGTCGCCGATGGTGATGTTTCCCAGCACCTTGGCGCCGCAGCCAACGGTTACGTTGTTGCCCAGCGTAGGGTGGCGCTTGCCTGTCTCATTGCCGGTGCCGCCCAGGGTGACGCCCTGGTAGAGCGTGCAGTTATCGCCAACGATCGCGGTCTCGCCAATGATGACGCCCATGGCATGGTCGATGAAGAAGTGCTTGCCGATGTGTGCGGCGGGGTGAATCTCGACGCCGGTCATATGGCGGGTTATCTGCGACATGATGCGGGCAAGGCTTTTGCAACCATGGTTCCACAGCCAGTGCTCAGGCACATGATTCCATTTGGCGTGAAGGCCGGGGTAGGTAAGAAAGATGACGAGGCTGTTTTGCGCGGCAGGGTCTTCTCGCTTGACGTTGGCGATATCCTCGCGAATTGTCGTGATAAAGCTCATCTTCGGCACCCCTCCCGTGCAAACGATGCGCTTAAGTATAGCGAATCACTAGGATTAATGAGTTCCAGGAGAGAAGAAAGAATAATACGTTTCGCGCCCGGGCGTCGTGTGCGACGGCTACACCTGTTACTTATGCATAGTTGCTGCTAATCGCGTTGGGCTTTTGTTGCGCGGTGCTGCCGCACGTATACTTTTTTGCTTGGACGTATTCCGCGCCCACAGCAGAGAGGTTTTACTCCATGGATTTCATCAATACGATCGTCGAGCTGCTTAAAGACCCACGTACGGCGATTTCTGCCTGGATCGCAGCGGGCCCGCTCACGGCATATGGCTTTATCTTCTTGATTATCTTCATCGAGACCGGCGTGGTCTTCATGCCCTTTTTGCCCGGCGATTCGCTGCTGTTTGCAAGTGGCTGCTTTGCCGCCGATGGCAGCTTCAATATCTTTACACTGCTCGCGGTGGCATGGTGCGCAGCGATTTTGGGCGATCAGTGCAATTTCATGATCGGCCACTTCTTTGGCAAGAAGATCATCGCTTCGGGCAAGGTCAAGGTCATGACGCCCGAGCGTATCGAAAAGTCCGAGGCATTCCTCGACAAGTGGGGCCATCTGGCCATCTTCTTGGGTCGTTTTTTCCCGTTCATCCGCACATTCGTGCCGTTTCTCGCCGGCGTAGGTGGCATGAAGTGGCATTCCTTCGTCCTCTTCAACGTGCTGGGCGGTATTACCTGGTCCACGCTCTTCACGCTGCTGGGATTCTTCTTTGGCGGCATTCCTTTTGTACAGGAGCATTTTGAGCTGCTGATCGTAGGTATCGTTGCCGTCTCGGTTGTCCCAACGGTTGTGGGCCTGCTCAAGGCAAAGTTTGGCAAGAAGAAGGCTGCATAGTATCTGCGTGCGAAAACCTGTGCGCTAACAGTAGCGCTACATAGCTCAAAACAAAACGGGATTCGTCGCTTGGAGTCGACGGATCCCGTTTGCGTTGGAGGGAGAGTGGGTGCGAATAGCATTTGGCAGCAAACAGCGTGATGGCAAGCTAATCAACTGGAATCGGCGGTGGGGTGGGGCCGTTATTGAAGAGTGCCGCAATCGCGGGAACGGTTTTTGCGGGCATCCAGTTTGCCATGCCCTCTTGCCAAACGAGAGATTCGGGAGCAAGCGATTTTGAGGCAACCATGGAGCTCAGCGTGGTGAGGTCGAACGGTCCGGTTGCTTTGCCATTGGCAGCGACATGGAAGCGCTCTTGCGGAATGGGTGGGGGAACGGGGGAACCGGACGGCCCCGCCGAAGTGCCGCCCATCATACTGTCCATCGTTCCAGCGATGTTGCGACCGATAGATCCACCTATGGCCATGCCCGCGGCGATGCCGGCCATGTCCATGCCTCCATTGCCACTGCCGCCGAGGTTGATGCCCGCAGCCCCATTTTCGCCCATGTGTCCGAGTGCTTCTGCGCCGGCAACGCCAACGGTGGTTTGCGCTTCCACCTGATAGGCGGGGAAGTTGGCAGTCTGAGTCTGCTTGTGGACGCGATATTGTCCTTCCTCGCGCTCGATACGCAGACGTTCCTGCAGGTTCTCCATTTGAACGCGCTGCATGTCGTGGATGTTCTTGATGTTGGCTTCGGTTTGGGCCCGAACAGTTGCTTCGGTCACATCGCGTGTTACCGCCATGAGACGAGCGTAGCCATCGCTTTCCTCGTCCACGTCGATGGCGGCGATGTCTAAAGACGAAAGCTCTATGCCAAAGACCTTGCGCAGCTGCGGGGAAAGGTCTTTGTTGACAAGTTCTGAGAGGTCGTCAGTGCGGCCAGCAAGCTGCAAAAGAGGGATTCCGAGTTTCGAAGGCATGCTGGCGACGAGAGATTTAACTCTACGCGAGACCACATCTCGAACTTGGGTTTGAAAGTCTTCGAGTGTGAATTCATCAAGACGGTGAAGCTCGATGAATTCACGGTAGTCGGCTATTTTGAAGGTAAGAGTTCCTCGCACGGCAACGGGTACCCCAAAATCGGGGAATCGCTGGTCAAACATGTCGAAGTACCGTACGGCAAAACGCGATTGAATAACCTTGGCAAGATTGATGAAGTAAACTTCCGCCTGAAACGGAGTGCCGCCGCCATATGCTGCTGCAACAAAGCTCGCGATGATGGGAAGGTTGGAGGTATCGAGCGCCTTGTCAAAAGGTCCCTCGATGAATTCTTGGATTGCGTCTTGCCCCTTGTGACGGCAGATGAAAACGGCAACGGAGCCCTCGCGCACGCGGAGTGATGATCCCCAGCGGATTGCGTTTTCACGTCGTGCGTTGTTTGCGGGTCGCCATTTCCAGATGAGATAGTCCTTCTCATCGCAGCGGATTTCATCTATCATGCCGGCACGATTTAGATTAGCCATGATTTACTCTCCTGAACATGATTGCAGTAGAAATAGGGAGACCCACATGAAGAGCACTAGTAGTATGGCTGCAACATAAGGTCCCCATGCACGAAGCCTGGAGACAACCGTTCTCTTTTGGATGTCCGCTTTTAGATCCATGAGCAACGCAAACTCGTTGCTGTCACCAAAAAGATGCTCCGCTTTCGCGTATGCCTGATCAAATTTGGAGTGCCATGCTTCGGCAAGCGCGTCCTCTGCAGCGATGCGGTCGACGCCAAGTTTTGGGGGAGCGATGCAGTTGCCGCTCGCCATCGCTGCGAACTCAATAAGGTCATCCTTGCTGTTGGGAATGGGCCAGCTCCGAATCAGGCTGATCTTCCGTTCATCGGTTGCCGAGATGGTGCCGTTTTCGTCCTTCTTGCATTTTTGAGGCCGCTTGCTCTCGATCAAGTCGAGCTTCTGCGAAAGCAGTGCAATCGAGCCGTCCGCCACATCGCGGATTGCGTAGCCGCACGACGGGCAGATGATTGCATTCTTGTCGACAATCTCGCCACAGGCGGGGCAGCGCTCAATCTTGGATTTTGACTTCCGCTCCTTTACGGGAGGTGCGCTCTCCTCGGTGGGTATAGCAGGTTTTTCGGTTGCTTGCGGGGGAACAGGGGTTTGTGGCGTGGCGGGTGCTTGCGGGGAAACGGGTTCGCAAGATGCCGCGGCTGCTTCGATGCGCTTTCCGCAGTTTCCGCAAAAGACGTCGCCATCAACGAGCTTCGCCCCGCAGTTTGTGCAGTAGGCCATTATCAACTCCTTAGCGTGCCGACATCGAGACGGGTTCCAAGTGAAGCAGGCACGTCGATGCGTTGTAGTCTTTAACTATTGCCTTGATGTGCACGTTTGTGCCGGTGCGAATTTCATCGAGGCTGTCGTCAAATCCCATGTCAATGGTGTTGACGTTTTCGTACTGCATTTCGGGGCCTAGGGCATGATTGGGGTCGTAGTCGCCGGCGTTGATCAAAACATCCCAGCGCGTGGTGTAGTTGGCGTGTGGGGCGAGGTAGGCGATATTTCCGTCAAACTCAATGGTTTTGCCCGCGTACTTAGATACAAACCAGCTTGCGTCCATGTCGCCGGAGGAGAGCAAGGTTGCAAGATCGGGGCAATTAGCCGTTGTCAGTACGGTGTCTTGATCGGAAGCGGGCTGCGTGGCTTCGCCGGTTTGCTCGGGAGAGTCCGCATCCTCCGCTTCTGGTTCCTCGGTCTCCTTCTTTTGGGAAGGCTTACTGTCCGTTTTCTTTTCCTCTTTTTTCTTTTTGCTTGCTTGTGATGGCGCTTCTGTGCTGTTGCCGCTATCGGTTGAAGCTTTAACTTCTAGGTGGCTGATTTCAATCTGGTCATGTTTTGCATACACAGTGCAGCTGACTTTTTCGTTCTGATCGACCTTGAATGTTTTTCTTCCGTCGACGCTTGAGTCGTCCTTTTTCTGGACCCTAAGCGCGTGCTGCCCCTTGTCGAGCGTGAGGTCCCATGAATCTTCGGCTCCGTGATCGAGTGTGCCGATTTCTTCTGAATCAACGTAGATGGTAAGGTCATAGCGAGAGAAGAGGAGATTCTCGCTGCAATCCACGGAAAGATGAACTTGATAGCTTGAAGCATCCTGAACGGGTTTGCTGGTTTTCTTTGAGCCATTTGCACCGAGTGCGATTGCTGCTGCTACGAAGATGACTATTATTGCTAGGCCGATGCCGGCTATTCCAAGGATTCGCCAGGGACGTTGGAGCGCATGATTTGCCCTGAGTTTATTTCGAGCCTGCGATATCGAGGCCGAGGATTTGCGAGCGATGGAACCAAAAACTCTTGGGGTTTCTTCGCCGTGAGCTGATTTCGCTGGCTGCGCCTCAAAGGGCTCATCGAGCTCGGCGGCATCCCGATATTTGGTGGAAGAATCATCCGTCGTAGAGTTCATTTCCTGTTTGCTGGCAGTGCTTGCCATCGCGTCGTTAAGGGCGTCTTTTGCACGGCTAGCGAGTTCGCCCACGGCACCGGCCGCGATGGTTCCGGCCTTTGCTGCTAGTCCGCCAAGCGCGTCTGCGGCAGCTGTCAGGCTATCAGATAGTTCGCTTGCGGTGCTATTGTTTGCGGAGTTGTGGGGAATTGGGGGGATATTGTTTGCCTTGTCAGAGGAGGCGTTGTCGGGAACGGACTCAGTGGGACCGGTTCGACGGGCTTCTGGAGTGCATCTGGAAGCGTCTATCTCTGTACCACATTTTGGACAAAAATGCAGGTCAGTGCGTAATTCATTTCCGCATTTTGGGCAAAAAGCCATGTCTGCCTACTTTCGGGGTTGCATGCTCATGTGTGCCAGGTCGGCGGATTTTGCTTACGCACGGGTTATGAGTTGCCTTTGGAAAACCCAAAAGAACTTGGGGTCAGCTTCGCTTTAAACTCTTGCATGCGCTTGACGTCCGTTTGACAACACTGGCGATTTAATTGTGAAGATGCGGACGTTGTGAGTCCTCAGTTGGCAACTGAATCTTAGAAGCGAACGAGTATCGAGAAGCGTGAGATTCTTGGGCTGTAAAAAGAGTGGCGCGGCGTTGTCTTGCGGCCACTCCATGTGATTATTCGCGGTGCGGCTGACCTACCACTGAGCGGCGTATATATCGCAGCTTGCGTGCTCGGGTGGATTATGGACGTCTATCGAAAAGGGGACCGTGGAACCAACGGCGGGACAGTCGGTGAATTCGTCGTAGCCGGCAACGATCCTGCCCTGCTTGTCACGCAGGATGGCCGATAGAAAGACCTGGGTCTTATCAAAATCGTTCGGGGCGCTTTGGAGTTTGAGTTTTGCCGAGAACGAATGCATGCCGTCGGCCCCATCGGACTCGCCGTTATCGAAGATTTTGTACGTCGGTGCTTCGGTGGGGGTGGCGAGTGCGACGCCGCTTGGCTGGACGGCCTCGAATTCTATACGAGCGGGGATGGTGCCGTTTCCCGTCTGGTCGCCAAAGTAGACGGTCTGGCCGGGCTCGATGGCGCTGTAGATTTTTTCGTCCGTAAAGATCACGTTGTCGTTTGTGTCGTATCCGTAGATCTTAACGGTGGGAAATGCGATGGCGGCGGACCCATCGGAGTTTTTGAGCCCGATGCCAAAATAGACGTATCCACCCTCACCTGCAGACCAGCCGGACTCAACGATTGAGAGCTCGGCAGTCAAGTTGCCCGCATCGCTCGCCGTATTTGCCTTGGCCGCGGTCGAGGCACCGCTGGGCTGGCTGCTTTGTGGCGAGGATGCAGGGCTGCTGCTTTTTTCCCGAGCGGCCTGGAAGGACGAAATGGCAATCCCGCCGATTGTTAGCAGCCCGGCGAGTATCGCGCAGGCGAGAACTATTCTGAACAGAAGGCGGCTGGCGACCTGCCACTTGGATTCGACAGAGACCGCCTTTGGTTTCTGCGATTGTGCCTGCATATTGGCGCTGGCGGTTTGTTCGTCTGTGTCGGGGTGACGCTCGCCGCTTTCCGGACAAGGCAAACCGGTGAGCTCCTCTGCCATCTCGGTTGCAGACTGGAATCGCGCACTTGGCTCAAAAGAGCATGCGCGCCTGATGGCGTGCTCGAGCTTTGCAGATGCGCCTTTGAGAGCGTCTTCTAGCGCGTGCTCGTAGGTCTCGTCATCTGGTCGGACACCCGTGAGCGCAAAGCCAAGGACGCGTCCGATCGAGTAGACATCGCTTCGTGCGTCGGTTTGGGCAAAGCCGTATTGTTCGGGCGAGGCGTATCCCCAGGTTCCAAGAGAGGTTGTATCTTTGCTCGCCCCTTCAACGCGCATACGGGCAATACCAAGGTCGATGAGGTGTGCTCCGTCCGCGGCGATTACGATGTTGTTGGGAGAGATGTCGCGGTGGATAATGCCGTGTTTGTGAAGCTCTCCGGCTGCTTCGCAGAGCTCGATTCCGAGCGACGTGGCGTCTTTTGGGGTTAGCGGACCGCTTTGTTCGATACGCTTGGAAAGCGATTGACCCGGAACGAAATCGTATACGACAACAAAGTGCTCGGGCAGCTCGTAGGTGGCCTCGACCCGGGAGAGACGGGGCGAGCTGCATTCGGTGAGTGCCGACCAAACATTGCGGCGGGCGAGCTCTTGCCGCATCTTTTTTCGCACGAAGGGACCGGCTCCGTCGATTGTGACGAGTTCGGTAATGCCGTCTTCGCCGCGCGCGAGCACCTGCTCGACGCGATAGGTGTCGTCAAGGCTCATGGCATGCATGAGCTGGCTGTCGTTCAAGCTGCCCTCCCTTCATGGTAACTGGGCAAAAGTCTCAAAAATGATATGTCAACGACTGCTTTGTTTGTTCAGTTGGCAACCGAATCGCAAAGGGCGATGGGGGACGCAGGTCGACACCCAGATAATTCTATCTGAGCGAATTTGTTCCCAGAAGCGTCCTTTCACCTAGACGGTAGAGCTCATCGTCGGTGCAGGCGCGACTCATGCCGTGTTCGATACACCAGATGACGATGGCGTCGCGGCGGTCCTTGCACCAGAGTTCGGCAACGCTATCGAGTCTTAGGAGGCGCTGCGTTTCGCGGAGTGTGCAGCCGATGCCGAGCGCCAGCATGATAGCGTGGTCACGTCCGGGTCTGCTCTTGCCGGCGAAAATGTCGTACACCACTGTGGGATTGAGACCCGATTCGCGCGCAACTTCGGACCTTTTGAGTCTGCGAGCATCGATGAGTTCGCGAAGAAATTCCGTCAGCGTCGTGTTGACCGTCTCATGCGTATCGAGATAGCTTTCGACGCTCGAGCTTGCGAGCAGCCGCTTGAGCAGGTCTTCGGTCAGGTGCTCTTTTCCATGGTGACGGTCATATGCGGCTCTCCTTGCCGTTGCAACATCGGGATGCTTACCTTCAGTATAGAGATTGTTGCGGCCACAACGTGCCATGTGGCGGCGCTGGCGCTGGATAGCCGCATGACACCCATCCTCTCGATGAGTATCGGAACATCAACCCCTCATGAGGTGGGCGTCCTTGCTTGTACGGACAACTCCGCGTGCGAAACGTTACGGTTGTATTTCGTTTGTCCTCAAACGAGAGAAAATGTGCCACAGGTCGGTGGTGGGAGTAGAATGCCCAACATGCGACCGTCTTGGCGAGAAGCCCACACATGTGCTGCAGGCATGCGTGGTTCAAATGCCGACGCGGCGCGTGGACTATTGCAAGAGAAGGAGCACAGTATGACCGTTGAGAAGAAGGATCTGGATTGGGGCAACATCGGCTTCAATTACATGCAGACCGACTACAGCTATGAGGCGCATTGGAAGGATGGCGAGTGGGACGAGGGCGGCCTGACGACCGACCATACCCTGCATGTTTCTGAGTGCGGCGGCATTTTCCATTACTGCCAGGAGGTCTTCGAGGGCCTCAAGGCATATACCACTCAGGACGGCAGCGTCGTGTGCTTCCGCCCCGACCAGAACGCGCAGCGCATGTATGACTCTGCCCAGCGCCTCGAGATGCCCCCGTTCCCCGTTGACCGCTTTGTCGAGGCCGTTAAGCAGGTTGTTACCGCTAATGCCGCGTGGGTTCCGCCCTTTGGCTCGGGCGCTACGCTCTATGTCCGCCCGTTTATGATCGGTTCCGGCAACGTGATCGGTGTCGCTCCTGCTCCTGAGTACACGTTCCGCATCCTCGTCACGCCGGTTGGCCCGTACTACAAGGGTGGCCTCAAGGCCGTCAAGCTGCGTATTTCCGATTACGACCGTGCTGCACCCCACGGCACTGGCAACATCAAGGCCGGCCTCAACTACGCTATGAGCCTCAAGCCTTCCGTCGAGGCTCACGCTCAGGGTTACGCCGACAACCTGTATCTCGATTCCGAGTCCCGTACCTACGTTGAGGAGACTGGCGGTGCCAACGTGCTGTTCGTCGACGGCAACACCCTTGTGGTTCCCAAGAGCCACACCAACTCCATCTTGCCCTCCATCACCCGTCGCTCCCTTGTGCAGGTGGCCCAGGACCTGGGCATGACCGTGGACGAGCGCCCTGTGGAGTGGGCCGAGGTCGCCTCGGGTAAGTTCTCCGAGTGCGGCATGTGCGGTACCGCAGCTGTTATCTCCCCGGTGGGCGAGATTGACAACAAGGTCTACGGCGCCGACGAGACGGTCGTTTTCCCCGCTGGCCACACCGAGTGCGGCCCGGTGATGAAGAAACTGCGCGAGACGCTCACTGGCATCCAGGATGGTGCCGTTGAGGATAAGCACAACTGGGTCTTCAAGGTCTGCTAAGGTACATTTACCAATAGCGTTTGCATGCTCGACCTCCGCCGGCGCAGGCCTGCGGGGGTCGTTTTGTTGAAAGGACAGCAATGAAGATCGATCACAACGAGGCGGTTCGGCTGCTCGAGCGCCTCTCCAATGCCAAGGGTCCTTCGGGTTTTGAGGATGAGGTTATCGATGTGGTTCGCGACTTTTGCGACGGATGGGCCACGGTGGAAGAAAACACGCTGCGTGATGGCTTGATTGTGCCGAACGGCACGGGGCTTGACGGCGACCGCGCTCGTCCGCGCGTGATGATGGATGCCCATGGCGACGAGGTGGGCGGCATGGTGCGCACCATTCGCGCAAATGGAACTATGGGTTTTGTGACGCTGGGGCGTTTTCCCGAAGGGGCCCTTTGCGGCCAAGATGTGCTGGTACGCAATGCCCGGGGCGAATGGCTGCACGGTACCATTGGCGTCAAGCCGCCGCATTTTACCAGTGCCGCCGAGAAAGCCGCCCATGTACCGCCCGAGATGATTCTCGACGTGGGCGCGACAAGCGCCGAGGAGGCACGCGAGCGCTTTTTCCTGCGCATCGGCGAGCCTTTTGTCGTGGCGACGCAGTTCACCTTTGATGCCGAGCGCGGCATCGCGGTGGGCAAGGCGTTTGACTGCCGCGCGGGCGTGGCGGCGATGCTGATCGCCCTGCGCGAGCTCGCTTCTCGCGACGATCTGTCCGTTGACGTGGTCGCATCCGTTTCCGCACAGGAGGAAGTGGGGGAGCGCGGCGTGGCGGCAGCGGCGCGGACGCTCGATCCAGATGTTGCGTACATGTTCGAGGGCTGTCCTGCAGACGATACCTTCTTGGCTCCCGATGAGGTGCAGACGGCGCTTCACGGCGGTCCTATGTTCAGACATTTCGACCGTTGCATGATTACGAATCCTCGCTATCAGCGCTTTGTGTTGGATGCCGCCGAGGCAGCGGGGCTGCGCGTGCAAGAGAGCGTGCGCGAGGGCGGTGGCACCGATGGCGGCCCTGTGCATCTTATGGACGTGCCGTGTGTGGTTTCGGGCGTGCCCTGCCGATATATCCACACGGCAACCTCGATTTGCGCCATCGACGACGTGATCGAGTCGGCCCGTGTTGCCGTCGAGGTCATTTCGCGTATGACTCCCGAGGTTATTTGCGGCTTTTAATACCTCGTTTTGTTGGCGTGCGGCGCGCAGAAGGTGTAAATGCATCCTTTGCCTGCGCCGCATGCTGACGGGGGATTGCAAAAACAGGCGAGATTCAACATACTAGATATACCTCTTGCGCTCTGACGCAATCGCACATCAAATGAACCCATCCCCGCAAAAGGGGACGCAGAACCAGGGAGGAACCATGAAGCCTAAGCATCAGGCTATCGTTGCCGGACTCGCACTTTCGCTCACGCTGGGCGTGGCGGCACCTATTCCCATGTTTGCACAGACCGATACCGTCCAGCAGCAGGATATCGCCGGCAATGCCAACGCCGATCCCATTACCGATGTCGACGCAAAACAGCCCGCTCCTTCGGATTACGATCCTGGCGATGAGTATTCGGAAGCCGTGGACTCCTCGTCTCTTATGACGCTCTCCTTCAATTCGATCATGGCGACAAGCTCCTCGAGTCTGCAGCCGATGGCGCTTTCCTCCGAGCTGAAGTACTTCGCCCAAAACGAGAGCGGCAGCAATTACAATCTGGGCTTTAGCTATGGCGACGGCTATCATGCCATGGGTTTCTACCAGTTTGATCGCCGCTATGCGCTCGTCGACTTCATGCAGGAGTGCTACAACTACAATCCTCAGAAGTACGGCATGTTCAAGGCGGTCATCGACCGCGGCAGCGAACTTAAGCGCGACGCCGATGACGTGATTTACGACAAAAAGACTCACAAGCTTACCGAGCTGGGGCAGCTTGCCGAGGATGCCTGGCATGCCGCGTATGCTGCCGATTCACAAGAGTTCTCGGCACTCCAGGATGCATATGGGTATCAGGAGTATTACCTGCCGGTCGAGCGCATCGTACGCAAGTACGGGCTTGACCTTTCGGGCCGTGCCGACTGCCTTAAGGGCTTGTGCTGGGGCATGAATAACCTGTTTGGCTCGGGTGGCTGCCAGAAGTTTTTCAAGATGGCCAATCTTTCCAACGATATGTCCGACGAACAGGCCGTGACTGCTATCTGCGATGCGTTGATTGATTACATGACCAACACGTCGACCAATCAGTATGCCGCAAGCTATGCGAATCGCTACACGCGCGAAAAGAAGACGTGCCTGACATATCTGGCCCAGCACAAGACCGAAAACGATGCGAATAAGGACACATCGGGCTCGGGCTCTGATACGGGTTCCGACGCCGGTGCCGGTTCTGGTTCCGGTGCCGGTTCGGATTCCAACAATGGCTCGGGCTCCGATAGCGGTACGGGTTCTGGCTCGGGCTCTACCGATCAGCCGTCTCAGGGCGCGGGCGGTGGTTCTTCTGCTGCCGGCGGCGCCATCACAACGCCTGCGGGTGGCAGCACGACAGGCTCTCCGAACGCTCCTTCTACCGATGCAGGTGCGGGGTCCACTTCCTCGCCAGATGCGGGCAGCAGCGCTGATTCCGGCAACGGATCGGCATCGAGTGGTGACTCGAGCTCGAACGCTCCGAGTGGTGCGCCCTCGGATAGCGCGGCTGGATCGAACGGCTCTGCCGATGCCGGTGGAGACTCTGGCGATGATGCCGGAGACGCCAATGGCGGTGCGACAAACGGGGATACTTCTGACAACGGAGCCTCCTCTGGCGCAGACACGCAGGGTTCGGGCTCCACTTCGCTGCCGGGCACGGACGGAAAGCCGGATGACGGTAAAGACGGCGCCGATTCGAAAGACGATGGCGGCAAAGGTCAGGGAGACAAGGGCATCAGCGGCCAGGGCAAGGCCAAGGCTGGTGCCGACAAGGCCGATACGAAGTCGGATGAGGCCGAGAAGCTTCCCGCGACGGCAGACGCCAGCACAATCGGTCTTGTGGTCTCTGCAGCGCTCTCGCTTTCGGGCGTTGGCGCCGTGGTGGTAGGCAAGCGTCATTCGGTCGAGAAGGTTCCCTTTGAAGACGGCTTTAGGGGCTAACGTATTTATCTTGTAACAATCGAGCAGAAGCGGGGTTGTAGCGTTGAGCTGCGGCCCTGCTGATTTTTAACGCTGTGTGTCGTTTTTTCTCCACTCGACTAAAGTAATTCCTTGCGTCTTACACTCCACTAGGCTAAAGTGAAACGCGTTAGGAAAGAGGTCGGCGGTTTTGCGCGGGAAGTGCGAAGTTGCCGGCATTGCGATGAGATTGAGGATTCCCATGAACAAGAAGCGCTTTATGGCTTTTGTTGCATGCGCGTTTGCGCTTATTGCCGCCTTTGCTCTGGCTGGCTGCGGTGGCACGTCTGCCCAGACGGCAGGCTCCGCTTCTGCCGGCAGCGATGATTCCGCAGACATCAAGACCCTGACGGTTGGCTTTGACCAGTCCTATCCTCCCTATGGCTTTGTGGGCGATGACGGCGAGTTCACCGGTTTCGATATCGAGCTTGCCACCGAGGTTGCCAAGCGTTGCGGCTGGGAGCTTAAGCTCGAGCCTATCGACTGGGATGCCAAGGACAGCCTGCTTAACTCCGGTGCCATCAACTGCATCTGGAACGGCTTTACCATGGAGGGCCGCGAGGACGACTATACCTTCTCCGATCCCTATATGCTCAACGGCCAGGTGATCGTGGTCAAGAAGGATAGCGGCATCAAGAGCCTGGACGACCTTGCCGGCAAGACCGTCATCACCCAGACCGACTCTGCCGCCGAGGACGTTTTGAGCGGCGATAAGGCCGACCTTGCCGCCACCTTTGCATCGCTCGAGACCATCGGCGACTATAACACGGCTTTCATGCAGCTTGAGTCCGGTGCCGTCGACGCGGTTGCCTGCGACCTTTCGATTGCTCAGTATCAGCTTGCCGCAAAGCCCGACGAGTACGTGCAGCTCGACGAGATGCTCTCCGAAGAGCATTATGCCGTGGGCTTCAAGAAGGGTGACGACGCCCTTGCCTCCAAGGTCACCGAGACCCTGAAGGAAATGGACAAGGACGGTTTTGTCAAGGACCTGTGCGAGAAGTACGCGGATTACGGCATTAGCTACGATAACTGGGTGCTTAAGTAAGGATTGCTTCATTCGGGGCACTCGTCCGGGTGCCTCGCAATGGGTGGACTGTGCTCCCGATGTCGGCTGGTCGGCATCGGGAGTTGCGTGTCTATAGAAAGGTAGAGCATGGATATCACAACGATGTCGGGAATGTTGCTCTCGGGTTTTGGTACGACACTGCAGATCTTTGTGTTGACGCTCGTGGGATCGATCCCCTTGGCGGTGCCTGTGGCGCTCGCGCGTATGAGCAAGATTCGCCCGCTCGCGCTGCTTGCGCGCATCTACATCTCCGTTATGCGCGGCACGCCGCTGATGCTGCAGATGTTCGCTATCTATTTTGCGCCCTACTACGTTTTTGGTATCCGCTTAACGCCGGATTCCAAGTGGTACGCGTGCATCGTCGCTTTTATCATCAACTACGCTGCGTATTTTGCCGAGATTTACCGTTCGGGCATTCAGTCCATTCCGCGCGGCCAGTACGAAGCGGCTGAAGTTTTGGGCTACACCAAGGTGCAGACGTTTTTCCGTATCGTGCTGCCGCAGGTGGTCAAGCGCATCCTGCCGGCTATGGGCAACGAGGTGATCACGCTCGTCAAGGACACGTCGCTTGCCTTCGCAATTGGCGTGGCCGAGATGTTCTCGACCGCAAAGGCGCTTGTCGCCTCGCAGGTGAGCATGGTGCCCTTTGCCATTTCTGCAGCGTTCTACTGGGGCTTCAACTTCTTGGTCGAGGTCGCTATGGGCGCGCTGGAGAAAAAGCTCGATTATTACCACGACTGATAAGGGGCAACGATGACCGATTCCAATCGCTGTGCGGCTCCTGTCTTCTCGATGGAGCACGTGAGTAAATCCTTTGGCAAGACCTGCGTTTTGCGCGATATCTCGCTTTCCGTACGTCCTGGTGAGGCCGTGGCTATTATCGGGCCTTCGGGTGGCGGCAAATCGACGCTGTTGCGCTGTGCCACCACGCTCGAGACCATCGATGCGGGGTCGCTGCGCTATGGTGACCTGACGGTCGCTTCTTCGGAGGGCGGTACGGTCACCTATGCCAAGGGGGCCGACCTCCGTGCGGCAAAGAGCCGCTTTGGTCTGGTGTTTCAGGGCTACAATCTCTTCCCGCACATGACGGTGATGCGCAATATCTGTGACGCTCCCATTGCCGTGCAAAAGCGCCCGCGTGCAGAGGTGGAGGCCCAGGCCCGGGCGCTTATCGCCAAGATGGGCCTTGAGGGCTGCGAAAACAAGGTTCCCTGCCAGCTTTCCGGCGGCCAGCAGCAGCGTGCAAGCATCGCACGCGCCTTGTGCCTCAATCCCGACATTCTCTTTTTTGACGAGCCCACCAGTGCGCTTGACCCCGAGCTCACGGGCGAGGTGCTCAAGGTGATTCGCCAGCTGGCAGATGAGGACACGACGATGATCATCGTTACGCACGAGATGGCTTTTGCCCGCGACGTTGCCGACCGCGTAGTCTTTATGGATGGCGGTTTGATCGTAGAGGAGGGCTCGCCTGCCCAGGTGCTGGGCTCTCCGCAGCATGAACGCACCCGTGCGTTTCTTTCGCGCTATAGCGGATAGCACTCGGTTTGTGAGATAAAGACCAAGGTGGGGCGGCGACGCTAAACGTTGCCGCCCCGTTTGTTATTCACTGGTATCATGGGCAGCAGATTCGCTCGCAACCGAAGGGAGCTTCGTATGGAGGCTTACAAGCAAGAGTTCATCAAGTTTATGGTTGAGTCCGACGTGCTCAAGTTTGGCGAGTTCACGCTCAAGAGCGGCCGTCAATCGCCGTTTTTCATGAACGCCGGTGCTTACGTGACGGGCAGCCAGCTCAAGCGTTTGGGCGAGTACTATGCGCAGGCCATTCACGATAACTTTGGCGACGACTTCGACGTGCTGTTTGGACCTGCTTACAAGGGCATTCCCCTGGCCGTGGTGACCGCCATTGCCTATCACGAGCTGTATGGCAAGGAGGTCAAATACTGCTGCGACCGCAAGGAAGCCAAGGACCACGGTGCCGACAAGGGTAACCTGCTGGGCTATGAGCCCAAGGACGGCGACCGTGTGGTGATGGTCGAGGACGTGACCACCTCCGGTAAGTCCATCGACGAGACCTATCCCAAGGTCAAGGCTGCTGCCGATGTCGAGATCTGCGGCTTGATCGTTTCCCTCAACCGTATGGAAGTGGGCAAGGGCGGTGTTACCACGGCGCAGAAGGAGATTGAGGCCAAGTACGGTTTCCCCGTGGCGAGCATCGTTTCGATGGCCGAGGTTGTCGAGGTGCTCTACAACCACGAGATCGACGGCAAAGTGGTTATCGACGATACCCTCAAGGCGGCTATCGACGCGTATTACGAGCAGTATGGCGCCAAGGAGTAGCATCTCTGCCCGTTGCTAATTAGATGTTGAGCGGACGTTCCGTATTCGGGGCGTCCGCTTTTTAATGGCTGGTAAAGATTCTTCACCGCCCCCCGAATAATGGCCTGTCATCGCTTGTTGGGAGCAGGGGGGGTCTGATACATTCAAATCATTGTGTAAATGGGCTTGGGGGAACATGGGAAGTGCCATGGCGGGCCCGCGACCACGTTCGGAGGAACGATGAAGAAGAAACTCACGACGCTCGCGCTTATTCTGATCGCTGCGCTGAGCATGCTTGCGCTGTGCGCCTGCAACAACGGTCCTTCGTCGGAGGAGGTCATTCGAGAGGGCCTGTCCGGAGAGCTCGACACGATCGTCAACAAGAAGGGTGACGATTGGGATGAGATGATCAGCGACATTGAGGATGAAGCCGACCTCTCCCAGTTCGGTATCGATGCCGAGGAGTTCGTTAACGTTTTGTTTGATGGCTTTGATTACGAGATCACCTCGGTCGATGTCGACGAGGAAGACGATACCGCCGTTGCGCACGTGACGCTCACCTCTAAGTCCATGAAGGACGTGATGACGGCTTTGCAGCAGGCAGCCGATGACTTTATGGGCGATCCCAACAACTATGCAGGTTTGAGCGAGGACGAGCTTTACAAGAAGGTCGGCGAGCTGATGATGGATGCCATCCGTGGCGTCGAGACACAGAATGTCGATGTGGATCTTGAGTGCGAGCGCGACGAGGACGGCAACTGGACCGAGGCCGATAGCGTTGCGGACGAGATCACCAATGCACTGATGAGTTAATCGCCAATCGATATCTTGCCTCTGGGGGCCGGGAGTAATTCCCGGCCCCTTTTTGTTTGAAACAAAAACAAGACCTATCAACAACCCGAAAGACAAGAACGAAAAATCGAAAGTAAGGGGTTGGTAAGCGCGCTTGGGACGAAGGCTGCGTTTGAGCGGGGGTACGGCATGGGAGCACGTGAGAAGCCCGGCTGCGCGATCTTGATTGACATGGCGGTGTGCGGTCCGACGAAACGCTTACGAAACAATTAAAGCCAAGCTTGACTTCATTGAGCTAAAGCGTAGACTGCATAAATGCAACGTAGGGAGATGGGAATTCAACAGGGACCCATCGCTTTGTAGAGGAATGCCACAGCATGTTTATGAGCCAGCTACACATTATCAGCGTAATTATTATTTAGCGCGGGTTGGCGATAAACAGTCAGCCCGTGCCAAATGCGGGCGGCTGATAAAAGACGAGGGCCGTCGAATCGAAAATCGACGGCCCTCGTTTTTTATCGAAATCGAAAGTGTTGGGGAAACCTCAGAAGGAAGGACAGTATGAACGGAGTTGTAGTCATGCTCGTGTGCGCGGCGGTTCTCGCCTGCGGCTATCTCGGGTACGGACGCTGGCTGGCCAATAAGTGGGGCGTCGATAGGGAGGCCCTTACTCCTGCCAAGCGCATGAAGGATGGCAAGAACTTCTCGCCCGTCTCTGCATTCACCGCATTTTCGCATCAGTTCAGCTCGATCTGCGGCGCAGGCCCTGTCACGGGCACCATCGTGGCTATGGCTTTTGGCTGGCTGCCCGTTGTGCTGTGGGTGCTCGTGGGCGGCATCTTCTTTGGTGCCGTACATGACTTTGGCGCCCTGTATGCCTCGATGAAGAACAACGGCAAGTCGCTGGCCCAGCTCATCGAGAAGTACATCGGCAAGACCGGTCGTCGCCTGTTCCTCCTGTTCTGCTGGTTGTTCTGCATCATCGTCATCGCTGCTTTCACCGACATGGTGTGCGGTACCTTCAAGTTCACCCCGGTCATGGGTGCAGATGGCGTGGCTACCGCTGCTATTGACTTCACCAAGTCCTATGCCGCCGGTTGCGCAGGTACCATCTCCATCCTTTTCACCTTTGTTGCCATCGCTTTTGGTTATGCTCAGAAGAAATTCAACCTCACCGGTGTGGCCGAGTTTGCCACCGGCGTGGTGCTGATGGTTCTCATGTTCGCCGTGGGCATGCAGTTCCCGCTGTACCTCGATAAGTTCCAGTGGTTCGCCGTTGTGATGGTCTACCTGGTCTTTGCCGGTGCTATGCCCATCAGCGTGCTCAAGAACCCGCGCGACTATCTCACTTCGATCATGATGATCGTCATGATTGTCTGTGCTGTGCTCGGTATCTTCGTCCTGGGCGCTCAGGGTCAGGCAACCATCACCGCTCCTGTGTTTACCGGTTTCTCCACTGCTTCTGGCATGATGTTCCCCATCCTGTTTGTTTCCGTTGCCTGCGGCGCACTTTCCGGCTTCCATAGTCTCGTGTCTTCCGGCACCTCTTCCAAGCAGGTCGAGAAGGAGGCCGACGCCGTCAAGGTTGGCTACGGCGCCATGATCGTTGAGTCCTTTGTGGGCGTCCTCGCCATCGTTGTCGCCGGCATCATGTTCTCCTCGATGAATACCGCCGGTACCGGCACGGTGAACGTTGCTAACGGCGGCCTTGCCTCCACCCCGTTCCAGATCTTCGCTGCCGGCATCGCTCGCGGCATGACGTCTTTTGGCGTCGACCAGACTGTTGCCACCGTGTTCATGACCATGAACGTCTCGGCCCTTGCTCTCACCTCGCTCGACGCTGTTGCCCGCATCGCCCGCACCTCGTTCTCCGAGTTCTTTGCCAAGACCAATGACGCTTTGGCCATCAATGCCAAGACCGGCGTCATGAAGGTTTTGGGCAACCCCTGGTTTGCCACGGTTGTTACCCTGCTTCCCGGTCTTGCCCTGGCCTTTGGTGGCTATGCCAACATCTGGCCGCTGTTTGGTGCTTCCAACCAGCTGCTCGGCGGCATGACCATGATCACGCTCGCTGTGTTCTGCAAGTGCACCGGCCGTAAGGGCTGGATGCTCTACGTGCCTGTGGTGTTCCTGCTGGTATGCACCTTCACCTCTCTGGTGCAGAGCGCCCTGGGCTGCGTTGCCGCTATCCAGGCCTACGGTCTGTTTGGCTCGATCCCGGCAGCAACTGCCGGCGCCGCTGCGACGCCCGTGCTTGCCACCAAGGGCCTGCAGCTGCTCTTCGCCGTGCTGCTGATGGTTCTAGGCCTGATTGTTGCCGTGAACTGCCTGAAGGAGCTCTTTGGCAAGGAGGCTGGCTCCCTGCCCGACGAGGAGCCCGAGTGGACCGAGATGGGCCGCGTCGAGTATGGTCGCGCATCCGTCGAGGCTCCTGCCGATGGAGCTGCTCAAAACGCTTAATCGCGTCTGAGCGCACCTTTCGTACATCGTTACATTCGCCCGAGTGCTCTGCAGCCGCACTCGGGCGTTTTTTATTTTGGCGATACGTGGTGCCGGGGTACGCCCAATTGCATACAAAGAGCCCCGTTGCGCCGCACTCCCCGTGGAATCATTCGAGCAAGAAGCCTCGTTTAGATTCCATGGGGTACCATAAAGACGTTTGTGTTTATCTTCGAGGAGGCTTGTGTGTCTTCATCTTTGTATAGCGATAATCAAAACGATGTCGATGCGCTGGCGCGTCGCATCGCTGCTCTCACCTCGTTGAGCTCCAAGCAGGCAGCCGTTATTTCGCGCGGTCTGTTGGGTCGTAAGGTCCTCAAAATCAAGTCGAGCTCACTAGGCGGGCTTTTCCGCTCAATCGATAAGGATATCGATACCAAGCGTCTACGCGATGAGTTTATCAAGTCGGGGCTTATCGAGCGCATCGATGAGACCGGTGTCGATGGACGCCCTGCCATCTATTCGATTTGCGCAAAGGTTTCCGAGCTTATTATTGTTGATGGCGCCGAGGATCTAAACGATGGCTTTGACGTCGAGGAGGAAACGGCGCCTGTCGAGACGTTGGCTGCTGAGGCTAAAGACGCTGGACAGGCTGCACTCGCAGCGGCGGCGTGCGGGTCCGAGAAAGATTCTGGATCAGCAAAGCCCGCTGCGTCTCGAGCCGAGGATACCCGTTCCGACCAGGAATTGCCCGCCGTCGCGCCTTCCAAGACAGCACAGAAAGAGGAGGCCAAGCCGGACGACAATCCGGTGGCCTTTGTCTCGAAGGTGGGCCGAGGCGCGCGCGTGCATCGTCGCGCGCAGGACAAGAAAGCATCACGGGATACCCGGGACACTTCCGTCGAGCAGCCAAGGCTCGCCGAGCCGAAGGGCCAAGAGCCAGAAGTTCACGCCGTGGGACCCCAAAAGCAGCAGCCGCAGGCTCAAGATGCTCCGTCCGCTCCTGTCGAGAAAAAAGCATCTGCTCCCAAAGAGCCTGCCGTTTCAAAGAAAGGCGCAGCATGTAAGCAGGCGGAGGCAAATCGGGGTCGCGTTGCTTTTGCCGAGCGAGATGCTCAGCGAAAGCATGAGGCCGCTAAGGAGGGAGAGGCTCGCTCTTCGGTAAAAAAGGAGACCCCTGCGAACGGGAAGCGAAAGGGAAAGCCCGGTCGTTCCGAGGCGGTCAAGTCGTCTCACAAGCAGGATTCGCCTTCGACTCAAACAATGGGGGCTCATCGCTCGAACGATTCCGTCCGGTCCGAATCCCGCTCTATCGTACGCGTGATTCGAGGGCAGCTCGCAAAGGTGGCAACCGTGTTGCCGCTTTCTGCTGTTGCGCACGGCGATCGCGTCCAATATGCCAAGATCACGCGCGTTGACAATCGTTCGATGGCGAAGGCTGCCGTGCGCGAAAACGGTCATCAAAACGCCAAGCAGCAGCTTGCGCATGATTTTGAGGCCATTACCACGTGGATCGAGCAAACGGACGGCATGGATACCCCGTACGCCTCGCGTCGTCAGCGCGCCTTTGAAATTTTTAACGATGAGAAGGCCTTTGATGGCAAGCGCGGCGAGCGCTTGTTCAAGCGCCTGAACGACCGCGGCGTTAACGTGGCAGCACTTAAGATTACGCCCCAGCGCCCGTATCATTTCACGAGCTTCTTCGGCATCAGTGCCAATAAGCCGTTCATCATGGTCGAGAATATCGATACGTACGACGAGATTGCGCGTCTGCTGCGCGGCAAATCGTCGGTCAAGCTTTTTGGCGTGCGGGTGAGCGGCGTAATTTTTGGCAGTGGTTGCAAGGCAAGCGTCTCGCATGCGCTGGACGATTATCTGTCCGATATAGGCTATGGATACGACTATGTGTACTATGCGGGCGATATCGACCGCGAAGGCGCGCGCATCGTCGAACAGGCCCGTGCGGCAAACAATACGAAGATTCGCATGCATGCGGGTATGTACAAGGCTATGCTGGCGGCTCACAAGCGTCGTTTGAAGGACGGTCGCGGGGTGGAGCATGCATCCGAGAATCAGGGCGTGCCACAAAATCTCGCGCGCGCTATCGCCGACCTGCCCATGGTTACGCGCGTGCAGTTCCGCAATATCTTGCGTGAGGGCGGCCGTATCCCACAGGAGATCCTAACCTCGGCCGATTATCGCGACTCAAGCTCCGGCAACCTTGACCGCATCCTCAACAGCTAAGCAACGTGACAAAAAGTCGACAGGTTTATTTTGTCACATTTTCACAAGCCCTTCATAAAAGGCGTCCGCACTGCGAACCGAGTTGCAGTGCGGACGCCTTGACTTTTGCTATCGAGAGCTATCGAGGCTCTATCATGCTGAGCGAGATCTTCTGGCGATCACGGTCGACCTTTTCGATCCACACGTCAACGGTGTCGCCTACGCGAACAACGTCACTGGGGTGTTTGACAAAGCGGTTGGCCATCTTGGAGATGTGCACCAGACCGTCTTGATGCACGCCGATGTCGACAAATGCGCCAAAGTCCACGACATTGCGCACCGTGCCCTTGAGTTTCATGCCCGCCTCCAGGTCATCGATGGAGAGGGCGGAGCGGCTAAAGACAACTTCGGGAGCGTCGTCGCGGGGGTCACGGCCGGGCTTTTTGAGCTCGTCGATGATGTCGATGAGCGTCAAGATGCCGCAACCGAGCTCTCCGGCGATCTCGCCGATGCTGCCCACGCGGCGTTCAATATCGGGGATTCCACCGCGCTTGAGCTCATCGGCTTTAACGCCCGCACGCTTGAGCACCTCGTTGGCAACGGCGTAGCTTTCAGGGTGGACGCTTGTTGCGTCGAGCGGATTTTTGCCATCTGCAATGCGCAGGAATCCTGCAGCGTTGAGATACGCCTTGGGGCCGAGCTTCGAGACCTTCTTGAGTTGCGCACGGTCGGTGAAGGGGCCGTTTTCCTCGCGGTAGGCAACGATGTTGCGGGCAACCGTTGGCGTGATGCCGGACACATAGCCCAGCAAGCTTGTGCTTGCGGTGTTTACATCGACGCCCACGCGGTTGACAACGTCTTCTACAACATTGCCCAGCGAGTACGAAAGCTCGGCCTGGTCGAGGTCATGCTGATACTGGCCAACGCCAATGGACTGGGGCGGGATCTTGACCAGCTCGGCAAGGGGGTCTTGCAGACGGTGACCCAGGCTAAGGGCGCCGCGCACTGTGACGTCAAGATCGGGGTATTCCTGGCTCGCCAGCTCGGATGCCGAGTAAACCGACGCCCCGGCTTCGTTGACGATGGTGTAGCGAAGCTCGGGCGCCTGCTCGGAGATAAACTCGCTCACGACTTCCTCGGTTTCGCGGCTTGCCGTGCCGTTGCCAATAACAATGGTGTTGACCTTGTCCTTTTTGACCAGGCGAGCCAGCTCGCGTTTGGTGCCGGCAACGTCGTGGCGCGGCTTGGTGGGGTAGACGACGCCGTGGTCGAGCAGCTTGCCGGTCTCGTCCATGACGGCGACCTTGCAGCCAGTGCGGTAGCCGGGATCGAGTGCCAGCACGCGTGCGCCGCGAACCGGTCGAGCCGAGAGCAGGCCTTCGAGATTCTTGGCGAACACGTTGATGGCATCGGCTTGAGCGCGCACGGTGAGCTTGGCGCGGGCCTCGCGTTCGAGTGAAGGCGCCATGAGGCGTTTGTAGCCATCGGCGATAGCGGCGTCGAATATGGGGGCAAAAACGCCTTGCCGACGCGGCCAGCGGCTTCCCAGGCGCGAAACGGCTGCCTGGTTATCGACGTTCACGCGAACCCGTAGCTTCCCCTCTCGCTCACCGCGGTCGATGGCGAGAACACGGTGGTTGGGGATGCGACGCAGCGGCTCGTTGTAGGCATAGTAGGGCTCGTATGGGGTCTTTTCGGTGGGGTCGGTCGCTTCGACAACGATATCGGCGGTGTTTTGGGTGAAGGCGCGCAAGTCGGCGACGTTCTCGGGGTCTTCGGCGACAATTTCCGCCACGATATCGCAGGCGCCCGCGAGGGCTTTTTCGGCGGTATCGAAGCCGGCTTCCTCGTTGATGTATGCTGCGGCCGCCTCGATGGCCGAGCCGCCGCCCTTGGGGCTTGCCCGCATAATGATCATGTTGGCAAGCGGCTCGAGTCCCGCCTCGCGGGCTTTTTGGGCGCGCGTCATGCGCTTCTTGCGATAGGGTTTGTAGAGGTCCTCGACGCGCTGCAGCTGCTCGGCTTCGCGAATCTGCTGCTCCAGCTCGGGCGTGAGTTTGCCTTGGGCGTTGATGAGCGCGATGACATCCTCTTTACGCTGTTCGAGATTGCGCAGGTAGCTCAGGCGTTCGTTGAGCGCGCGGAGGGCGACGTCATCCATGCCGCCAGTCGCTTCTTTGCGGTAGCGGGCGATAAAGGGGATGGTGTTCCCCTCGTCGATGAGCTTGACGGCTGCGTCGACGTCGGTGACTTTGAGATCGAGCTCGCGAGCAAGCTGTGCGATGAGATCCATGGGACTCCTAGCGTTTGTTGGTGCGTTTGAGCAATGGGGCAACAAGGATACCATTGCATGTGACGATTGACGCCTTGAACAATTGCGGCAGCTGCCCCTCCTCGGGGCCCCCTCCACGCAGCACTTTT
>OGRN01000180.1_pt1 | contig 62237 bp, 34 predicted proteins | sample 1553401 | NCBI WGS metagenome assembly OGRN01 (sample SAMEA2580096, study PRJEB22360) | human gut metagenome | biome: human gut; feature: human-associated habitat; material: faeces | place: Denmark | collected 2008/2010 | reverse complement strand
CTCAGTTGGTAGAGCACTTGACTTTTAATCAAGTTGTCCGGGGTTCGAATCCCCGATGTCTCATTAGAAAGCGCTATCATTTCGATAGTGCTTTTTTTGTACTCGAAAAAAAGTTAAAACAAAGATGCACTGTCGTTCTAAAAAGGGCAACTTCTGTATATATTATATTACATATGTAGTAGTGGGAAGTGCGCAGTCCCGGTGCTTTTTATGGAGAATAGCAGGAGGTTCATTATGAAAAATATGAAGGAAAGGTTTCATAAACTGATAACTGTAATTCTTTGTTTTCTGGTAAGTATGGTTCCGAAGAGGGATGAAGTAGATGTATCTGTGATCGGACAGGCTGTTACTGCATCTCCGGTTAATGGAAATGCAGTTGGCGCAGCAACTGTCTCTGCAGAAAATATGGATAAAGATGTGAATATGTGGATAGTGCACAATCGAAAACATCATCGCATGTGGAAAAAACTTTTTTTCTGGCTTCAGGGTCCGGGTGATACGAAATTAACCTGAATTGAGCAGATTTCGCTGTCCGTACCTAATCGCATGGCGGGTCCCCAGACACCGGCACCGGAAGTTACAATGCAGGTCATGGCATCCTTTTGGCTGATACCACATGGATTCTCCCACATCGGTTTGATGGTCAGATTTCCGGGAAAGGTCTGTCCGTTGTGTGTATGACCGCACAGATCTAAATCAGCACCCGCGTCAGCAAGTTCCTGAAATTCTTTTGGCTGATGATCAATAACAAGGATTGGTTTGTCCCTGTCCAGCAATTTGGTAAGCTGGTCAGGGGCTTTTCTTGTTTCATGGATCTTTTCTATGAGGGAGGCATCTTTGCGCCCGACAATATAAAATTTGTTATCTATCAGGACACTTTCGTCTTCGAGAAGCTTAATATTGGATTTACGGAGAAATTCATCCATACGGGGATCTTTTACATTTGAGATATCATCTCCTTTGTGATGAAAGGTAAATCCGGCAAGAATTGCCTCGTTCAGATCATGATTTCCCCAGCATGCATATACTCCATAAGTGGATTTGATGGAACGAAGGATTTTTGCGAGTCTTTCGGGACTGCGGATCGCATCATATTCATTGTCAAAAATATCTCCGGCAATGCAGACAAGATCTGGTTTTTGCTTATTGATTTTACGGACAAGTTCATGTGCATGGATGACACCGGCATTGTAACCGAAATGTGTGTCAGCGACGAGAACAACTTTAAGCTTATCTGTATCGGGAACGGTTTTACTTATCGTAACTTCATAAGGTGTTACTTTAATGTATTTTGCATGGATAATTCCCCGGACACACAGACCAATGATAAGCAGTACACAGACAGCACCTGCAACATTAAAGGCAATCCGTGAATGAATCCACGATACTTTGCATACATATTTGAAAAATAACCGTCCGAGATCAGCCGCCATTACGATCATCAGCGAGTAAAGAAAAATACCGAGAAAATAATTTCCGGTTATTTTTAATGCGCGATGCAGCACTCTTGGCTTTTTAATAAAGAAACCGGATACAAGGCTGGTCGAGACTATGGCATAGATAATTGCGAAAATAGTGCGAAATGCCATAGTACGCAAAATACTGTGACAGCTGCCCATCCACAAATATGCCCACCGTAGTATATACAGGTTGAGGATAATATAGACAGGTGCAAGATAAATTGCAATCATATAAAACCTCCGAAATTTTTTTACATTATATAATGGATGTTTTTTGATGTCAAAGAAAGAAAAAAGGGAAAAATATCGAATTTACTTATAAAGCATGGATGATTTTCATATATTAAAGTAAAACGAGCATGGAAGATGAATATGAAGGGCAGAAAACAATCGTGGGTTACAAAAATTTTTCTGTTACTGACACTTCCATATCTGGTTACGGTCTTTGTAAACGGTCCGGAGGCAGTTTCTGTAAATAAAACAACAGATATGGAAAATATACTTCCGATAATCTTAAGGGGGCAGATTTCACCGGAGCACCAGATAGAAACAATCGAGGCACAGGCAGTCATAGCAAGGAGTAATTTTATGCGAAAGATTCAGGAGCAAAAAGATACAGGTTCCATCCTTCGTGAAATCAGCAATAACGTAAAACAAAATGGAAGGGTATGGAAAATACCGGAAGTATGTTATGAGACAGCGGTGAAAAATACGCAGGGTCAGATACTTACCGTAGACGGAGAGTTAAAACTGGTACCTTATCATGAAATCAGTGCCGGAGAAACAAGAGACGGGGAAGCAGCTTTTCATGATCCGCAATATGCCTATCTGAAATCAGTGGACAGCAGTGCAGATAAAGATGCAACAGAATATTTAAACAGTACTTATGTATCGGAACAGCAGCTTCCAAAGGATCTGACGATCAGTTTGCGGGATAAAAGCGGATATGTACAAAGTCTTATGGCAGATGAGAATATATTAGAAGGAACTGCTTTTGCGTCAGGGATGGGAATTGCATCGCCGGCATTTTCCATGCAGAAGCTGGATGACAGGATGCGATTCTTAAGCAAAGGAAAAGGACATGGACTTGGTTTTTCTCAATATGGCGGGGACGCACTTGCCAAAGAGGGAAAAACATGGCAGGAAATTTTACATATTTATTTTCCATTGATGGAAATTGAAACAGAAGATTTTGATTATATTTAGTAAAACTGAATATTTTTGCATATACTGGACACCCTGTTAATACAGAAATGATTATGAGCAGAGGTGAAAAGAATATGGCAAATAACAGAATTGTAAGGTACGTAACAAATACGGCGCTTCTGGCGGTTCTTGCAGCGGCGGGAATTGGAGTTTATCAGCTCGGAACATCCGGAACGGATGTGAAAATTCAGGAAGAAGCACCATCGTATCTGGATGACACAGCAGACACCAAAGAGAATGAGGATTCGGCAGTAGATGCGGGAACCAGTCTTGTAGAAGCGGAGATGAAGGACGAAGGAACAGATACTGAAAAAGAGATGACCGGCGTAGAAAACACAGTACTTGCAGATTCCGAAGATGCGGAGCAGACCACCGTACAGAGCGTAGATGAGAACGGAGCAGCACAGAGTGCAGTCAGTACAGAAAGTGTAAGCACTTCGGCAAATGCCGAAGCAGCTCCAAAGTTGAGTTTTACGGAAGATACGCTGATGGAATGGCCGGTAGATGGATCAATCCTGCTGGATTATAACATGGATCAGACAGTTTATTTTCCGACGCTGGATCAGTACAAATTAAGCCCGGCAATTTCTGTTCAGGCAGTGGAAGGAGCTCCCGTTTTGGCATCTGTTTCGGGAACTGTTTATTCAATTGAGGAAGATCCACAGACAGGAACTACTGTAACTATGGAAATCGGAAGCGGCTATCAGGCAGTTTACGGACAGTTAAAGGATCTTACAGTTGAAGAAGGAGATATCGTTACAAAAGGTTCTGTGATCGGGTATGTAGGGACTCCGACAAAGTATTACAGTAAGGAAGGCAGCAATCTTTATTTTGCAATGAAAAAGAACGGAGAACCGGTGGACCCGATCGCATATCTGCCGTAAATAGTTCACAAAAAGAAAAACACAACGTATAATAAAGCAGGTGGGAAACGAAAATTCGCAGCCGGCTGCTTTATATAGAAATAAGGGTAACTGTCGGAAAGAATGGCAGTTATCCTTTACATATATAGGAATCAAAAAGAAAGAGTTCTTGCAGTGCAGAAGCGGTTGAACGATAAGTAAAAGAGGAAAATCATGAACTATACATATATGGTAAAGTGTGCGGATGGTACACTTTATACGGGGTGGACAACCTCGGTGGAGAAACGTCTGAAAGCACATAATGAGGGGAAGGCCGGTGCAAAGTATACAAGGGCGAAGCGTCCGGTGGAACTGGTTTATTATGAGGGATATGCGACGAAAGAAGAAGCGATGAGCAGGGAGTATGCGATTAAGCAGCTTACAAGGAAAGAAAAACTTGCCCTGATGGATTTTTGAAAGAAAAATAATATTATTATAGAAAGAACTTTCATAAGCAAAATACCCTGCCGTTAAATTGGCAGGGTAGAGATGAAGCAATACATGAGGATAAAGTGGCAGGCACTTCCAAGCATAATGAATACATGGAAGATTTCATGTGAACCGAAGTCTTTGTGACGGGCATTGAATAAAGGAAGTTTCAAACCATAGATGATGCCGCCGACGGTGTAAATAATGCCTCCTGCGAGAAGCCAGCCGAAACCGGCACGCGGAAGAGAGTGAAAAATCGGGACAAAGGCAAGGACGCACAGCCATCCCATACCGATATAAAGCACAGAAGAGAGCCATTTCGGGCAGGTGATCCAGAGACCCTTAAGTAGAATGCCCAGGATCGCAACGCCCCATACAAGTCCACAGAGGATATAACCGATACGGTTATGCAGTGCAATCAGGCAGATCGGAGTATAGCTTCCTGCAATCATAACGAAGATCATCATATGATCCATCTTACGCAGGCGGCGGTTAACGGTTGCTGTGGAATCAACAGAATGATAAACTGTGCTTGCTGTATAGAGAAGGATCATAGTGAGGATAAAAACTGCCAGTGCCGCGATATGAAGCGGAGCATTTTCACCGGAAGCAGCCCGGAGCAAAAGCGGTACTGTACCGGCAATGGCAAGAAGCATGGCAATTCCATGTGTAATGGCACTCCACGGATCCTTTAAATTTAATTTTGAGATAAGTGAGTTTATATGCATCATAGTAAACGCCTCCTAAACTGTAAAACAAATATGAGATAATTAAAAACATATCATGTAGTAATCAATACTACATAAGAAGTATACTGAAACTATAACACTTTTATACATATTTGTGAAGAGGAAATTTATTAAAAGAATCTAAATTTACTGTTCACAGGTAATATTCTGCGAGACATATAGGGCAAATATTGACGGTCATCGACGAGTTAAGTTATAATATTTTAAAAGAATAAATTGGGATGTAAAGAAAGAGGTGACCGCCCATGAATAAAACAGAAGATGAAGTTGTCAGGCTGACAGCAGAATGTCTGACTAGATACTGGAAGCGAGATTCTACGTTTATTTTCAGTCATTGTGCGCCTAAAATAGTCTGGATCAGTGCACGACAGGATGAATATCTTCTGACTCTTGATGAGGTGAAAGAGAATTTAGAAACAAACTGTGCGGCTATTCCGTCATGCCATCTTCAGCACGCAGAATTTCAGGTTGCAGCCAGTTGTTCCGAACTCTACGTTATAAGCGGCAAATATCTTGTAACAACAGATCCTGAAGAAAAGTTCTTTTTGTCTGCACAGCAGCGTTGTACGTTTGTGTGGGAGAATACCGGCAATGGACTGCAGATCAGTCATATCCATATTTCCAATCCAATAGGTGAACTGAAAATTGCTGAAGATGAAGCATTTCCTGATACAATGGGAAAAATGGCAAGTCACTATATGAAAGAAGAAATTTTACGTCTGACCAGTGACAGGAAGCTGTCTGTCTGCGACGTTAACGGATCCCTGATATTTTTGCAGCTGTCTGATGTTATGTTTATTTCTGCACTGGGTAAAGAAACTGTTGTCAGGACTCTTACAGACTGCATTTTTGCAAAAAACAGTATTAAAGAACTTGCACAGCAGACGCAGGATTGTTTTGTTATGACTCACAGAAGTTATCTGGTCAATCCGCAGTATATTACGGCTATCAGACGTTATGCTATTACTATGCGGGATGGTACAGAGCTCCCGGTTCCACGGAAAAAATATGATGAGATTCGCAGACAGATTCTTTCGGTATAATTTCAATATGGAATTATACCGAAAAACAATTTTAGGACCATATATATTTATTAATACACATCTTTAATCGTACATTTCTTTATCAATTTTTATCTGAGTTCCTTTATTTCCATATCATGATTTTTCACACTGAAATATTATTAATTATCATATTATCAAGATGTTTTCATGTATTATATTTCACTTTGTTTTTCGTTCCGTTATTGTACGTTTCATTCTTTTGATGTTGAAAAAAATATTTCAGAGAAGTATTATAAAAATAACTATATTTTTGTGAACTGATGTTTTTTAACAAAAAATTCTGAAAATTAAGAAAAGGCGGTGGAGAACAGAAATAATGAAGATAGAGAAGAAACAACAAATCAGAGGACCTTCTGAGAATCCCGGAAGGACAAAGACGAAATGGTACCGCAAAAAGTGGCTCCGTGTAACGGCGGTCTGTCTTGTGACAGTGCTTGTTGTATCGGAATTTGTAATTCATTATACAGCACAGCAGGAAATACAGACAGATTTCGGACCCGAAACACTTCTGGACGCACAGATACAGGAAGTACTGAAAGATCCAATGAAAGTGCTTGAAGCATTTAAGGATGCAAAGAGGCAACTTCAGGATAAACAACAGAAACTTCTTGATGCATGTAATAAAGCCGAAAAACTCATTAAAGAAGAAAAATACGAAGAAGCTATAGAACCGGTTGATTATCTTCTGAAGGAAATGGAACTTACAGAAGAAGAAAAGATACAGATGAAGATGACCAGAACGGCTCTCTGCTTTTCAGCAGGAAGATTTGATGAAGCTATGGAGGGCTGTACAGAGCTTATAAATCTGGACCGGAGTGAAGAAGGATATTATTACTTTATGAGATCTGTGTGCAGTATACAGAAAGAAGATTACAGTCAGGCAAAGGATGATCTTCTGGAAGCTCTTGCTCATGGATATAAAGACGAAGCTCTTTGTTATGTGCATCTTGCTTTTTGTGAGAATTATCTTGAAGATTATAAAGAGGTTCTGAAATACGCAGAACTGGCTGAAGAAAAGGGAGCAGAAGATGTTTATCATGCGACACTGACGTATCTTATGGCAGTGGCCAGTCTTAAAGAAGAAAAATTTCAGGACAGTATTTCTTATATTACGGAACTGCTGGAGACAAATCAGTACAAAACAAGCGGTGATCTGTATTTTTACAGAGGAGTCAGTGAGCTTACACTTGAAGAATATCAGAAGGCTTACGATGATTTTCAGAAAGCGATGAAATACGGGTTGACCAATGCACAGGAAACGGGAGGTGAACAGAAAAAAGAAAGTAATACGATGCTTTATTACAACAGAGGAATTGCGGCACTTGGATTGAACAGACAGGAAGATGCGACAGAAGATCTACGGAAAGTCGTAGAGAACAACGATTATCCGGAACTGACAGAGGCAGCAGAAGAACTTCTCGACATGCTGAAATCAGGAAAATCTGACAGCATTCAGACAGAAGATGTCAGTTCAAAAACAGACCAAACCAAATAAAAAAAGGGAAAGGAGGTGTATAGATGAAACTGCGTAGCATAAAGAAAAAAACATTAACATTTGTTCTGGCAATGTCCCTGTGTGCAGGTGGCTCGTTTACAGTATTGGCTGCTGAAGAAAGTGCAGCTGAAGTGCAGGAAGAACAGGAACCTGTCGGCATGGCAGAAGAACCGGCTCCGGCCCCGGTGGTAGAAGAACCGGCCCCAGCTCCGGTGGTAGAAGAACCGGCCCCAGCTCCGGTGGTGGAAGAACCAGCTCCGGTGGTAGAAGAACCGGCCCCAGCTCCGGTGGTGGAAGAACCGGCCCCGGCGACAGAAGAACCGGCCCCGACGGCAGTACAGGCAGCCGGAGAAGAAGATTCTGCAGTAACAGGAGAAGATGATGTAGATACATCACTTCCTGAAGAAATAAAAGAAGGCAGTGCTCAGATTGCAGAACAGATTACAGGTGGCACGAATACAGCAGGACAGGAAGTTTTCAAAAATGATGCTCCGGCATCAGAAGAGAACAAAGACAGCAGAAATGCTATTCAGAAGGCTGTTGATGTAGCACTCAAATCAGCAAAGGAAAAAGCTGGCATTACAGATATTACGATTGTTGTGGATGACGGCGAATATGATGGAGATATCAATATCTCCTGGGGATCGGACAAAACTCCGGGTTTATTTAAAACTCTTTATATCCTCGCGAAAAATTCTTTCAAAGAACCATCGGTCGGTGATGTGATCGAAAAATCAACCATTAATAGTGGCGCAGGCGGCGGAGCGAAAGTAAACGGCAATATCATTATTGATGGAATCAATGTAGTACTTTCCGGTTTATATTATTCGCTGAATACAACGATCACATCAAAGAAAGCAACAACAACTGTTTACGGTACAGCAAAAGATGATAACATTCAGGTTGAACTGGAAGACTCGAGTCTGGAAGTAATATCCGGTGATGGTCAGGACAATATCCGCGTTAAAGGAAAAGGCGGAGAAAATCAGAAAGTTGATCTGGATGGCGGAGGCGGCAGTGATGTCTATACAGTAGATGTTTCTACAGGAACTACAGTAAATATCAATGATCAGGATGGAGGAAGAATTCATCTTACAGGTGATCTTAAGAAGAACAGCAATCCGACAGGAAATTATGACAGTGCGAAGCAGGAAGCTTCTTTTACGCTGACAAACAGTGCCGGAAAACTTTTGAAGATATTTACAAAAGGCATTACCGCATTTACAGATGAACTGACAAACAAAAAACAGATCGAGATCAAAAAATCAGATCTGAAATCCGGTATCTATGATGCAGGAAATATAAGCTTCAGTGATTTTGTATATAATCCTGAAAATGATGAAGCTGTTTCACTTATTGTTAAAGGAAAGGGATTTATGGACTCCCTTATCGTCAGCAGTAAAAATCTGATGATCCAGAAAATCCAGGCAGCAGAAATGAATGTCCGACTGAAAGGACAGGTCATTACTGTAAAAGATAGTATAGAAGCTGTGAATGTTATGATCGAGGCAGGCGATGATGATACGCTTGTCAGCACAGACAATCCGCTTCCGGGAAGTATCTCAGACAAAATCTCTCTCGGAGATGAAATGGATGCTTCTGTTATGGATATTGTAACAAATGCAAAAATCATCCTTGAAAAAGGAAGTAACATAAAAGCTGGTGGCTCTGTAGTAATGAAAGCAGTCAGCAGCCAGAAAAATAATCTGGTTCCTTTTGTAGAAGGAGCGAATATCATTAATGTCAAGATCGGAAATGCTGTAATCAGTATTCTCGGCAACATAGAAGCAGGCGGCGCTGTAGAAGCAACAGCTTCTTCCACAGTAAATGTTGCAGCTTCTAACGAAACTCTTGCAAAATATTACATCCCACTGGCAGCAGGTATCCTTGTATCAGAAGCCAGAGTGGAAACAGGTAAAGACTCAGTCATCACAGCAGGAGGAGATGTAAAGCTTTCTTCCATCAGTGATGTCACACTCACTACTCTTTCGACTGTAGGCGCACTGCCTATATCACTTGCTTTATCTGTAGTAGTGAACGATTCTCATGTTCAGGTCCTTGGTAAGATCATTTCCGGAAACGGAAATATCGGTCTGAATGCAAAAGGCAGTTCAACAGTGACTACAAAGTCGACGAACAAGACACCAGAGACCTCAGGCAGTGCGGTAAATCCGAAAAGCGGCAGCAGTACTCCTACCGGAAGTGGTAGTCTTTCCAATAAATATGGCGGATTTTTCGCAGCGTCAGTAGTGATTCAGGATGTAGATGCATCTCTGACAGGAAACGGAAGTCTGAGTGCGGTGAACGGTAACATCACCATTAATTCTCAGTCATCCGAAAAAGTAGATACACAGGCAGTTTCCGTTGGTGGCTCCAAAGAACAGAATTCTCAGGAAAGTCAGACAGTAGGAGGAGTCAAAGATAAGATCACAGCTCTGCTTAAGGGCGTTACCACAAAGCTTTCAGCAAACGCAGAAGAAACAAAAAATTCAGCAATCGGGAAATTAAACAGTGCGCTTGGCAGAATTGAGGGAAGCAGCGGAAATACCATCACTTCACAGGAAAATGAACACGGCACAGTTTCTGCACCGTCAAGAGCAGAAGTAGGACAGAAAGTCACAGTAAAGGCAGTACCTAATACAGGTTATAAACTTAAAGGCCTGACTTATACCTATCTTCCGGCAGGATCATCTTCTTATGTTACCAAAACTGTTGATATATCATCTGGAACCTATACTTTTGAGATGCCCGCATCAGAAGTAATTCTTGTTGCGGTATTCGAAAAAGATGAGCAGAGCGGATCAGAAAATACAAATGTAGGCGATCTGTTTGATGAGGACGATGATGATGATCTGGGATTGGGCGATCTTTTTGACGAAGGAACAGGCGGTGCAAGGGAAGACACACCGACATCGGCACAGCCGACCAGAATCGGACAGTTCGATATTAAGAACTATGAGAAAAAATCCCTTACAGGAAAACTGGAAGGTGCCATTCTTTCAGACCATGTGAAAGCAAACACAGGCGATACAATTAAACTGACTGTAAATCCGGCAGAGGGTATGAAGCTGAAAGACGGAAGTCTGAAAGCAATCTATACCAATGCAGCAGGAAAGAAAATCACTTATACAGTACCGAAGAACAGCGCAGGGGCATATATATTTACGATGCCTGAACTGAAAGTCGGAACAGTACTGGAATTTAAAGCGGATTTTGAAAAAGGTACAGCAGACACAACCGGAAAAGGCAGCACCTCTTCTTCACAGGCAACCGGAGCACTTGCCATTAACATCGTCTTCAACAGAAATGATGCATTCATTGATACAGATGGTGATGTGACAGCCGGCGGTGAACTGAGCGTAACAGCAACTGCAGATACATATGCACATTCAAATGCAGATGGTTCCAATTTTGATGAATCTTCCGCAGGACAGATTACTCCTACAAACCCGGCAACAGGAGAAACAGAAGATAATGACGGAGAAATCACCGGTGAACAGAGACATGGAAATGTTCGCATAGCGGCAACAACAAACGGAACAATATCATTCAAATCTAATAACCAGACACCTCAGTCAGGAGATAAAGTGGCTGTAGCAGTAACTGCAAGAGAAGGCTATAAGCTTACAGACAGCTCCCTTGTATTTACTTATCAGAAGGTAATGAAAGATGCACAGGGAAATGTAATAACTGATAATAAGGGAAATCCGCGCATGACATCAGAAACAGGAAGTCTGAGTTATGACGGAAAGACAGGAAATTATTATTTTACAATTCCGGAGGATATGGCCGAGGAAACAGAACTGGTAATCAGAGCAGCTTTTGAAGGCGATATACACAATATTACAATTGCAGGTACAGACTCTTCCAAAGGAACGCTTACCACTTCTTCTTCCACACCGAAGACCGGTGATACTGTTGTACTCAACATAACAGCAGCCAACGGTTATAAGGTTTCAAAAGTATATTACTTTGATACAACCGAAAACGGAACAGAAGAAAATAACACCGTAGAACTGAAAGCCAATGCAGATGGAACCTGGACACTGAAAATGCCTGGAAGGAATATTACCCTGAAGGCTGTTTTCATCGAAAAAGGATATGCCATCGTGATCAACGGCAGCGCAACTGCAGACAAACAAAGAGCGGATGCAGGAGAAACTGTTAAAATTACAAGTTCCATAGCAGGACAGAATCCGGGAAACGTAAAAGTTGAATACGGATATGAATCCCTGTTCAGCGAACCGGACGACCGTTCGCTGGATTATTCTGATACTTATGGTGAACTTAGCTATGATGCTGCAACAGGTACTTTCGTACTTCCGGAAGGAGTAACCCTGAAAGATGGTATGATCATTCTCGTAACTGTAGACGGCACAACACAGAAAAAATACGAAGTAAAAATTGATGTGACAAAAGCTTCCTCAACGAAAGCCGGCGGAACAGTTTCAGTTCCGGGCAGAGTTGATCAGGGCGATGTGATCACAGTCAATGTAACACCGGACGCAGGTTATTCACTTGTTGCAAATTCACTGAAAGCAATGATTACCAGAAAGTCCGGAGCAGAAGAAGTAAATGAACTGGCTGACCTTATTGCAGATGAAAACGGTGCTTACCGTTTTACAGTTCCAACTGATCTGGGCAATAATGCAGTGATAACCATTCTTGCAAAATTCACAGAGGGAACTGTAGAACAGCCGAAGAAAACTCTGTCACTTGGTGTGGGTGTCAATGTATCTTATACAAAGCACAGCAACAATGCTTACATCAAAAAAGGAAATATCACGGCAGGTTCTCTGAATGTTTCAGCAGTATCCGGAAGTAAGAATTCACCGGTCACCTCGATCGCAGAATCCTATGGCGGATATTCTGAAGGATCGATCGGACTTGGCGGATCAGTCACAGTTCATGTTGTATCAGCAAGAACGACAGCTCTTATTCTGAAAGATGCAGTCGTTACCCTGAAAGACGATGCAAAATTAAATGTAACTGCATCTTCTGCAGAACGTTTCCATACAATAGCAGATGCATCCAAAAATGACAAGGCAGGCAAAGTCGGCATAGGTGCCGGAATTGCAGTTGCTGTTACCGGTGTGGATGTTATTTCTGGAATGGAAGACAATACAACAGTAAGAGGTACAGATTCTATTGCTGCAGATCCTGTTACAGGTGAAGGAAAACCTTCCTATATTAAAGACACTGTAAAACTGGATTCCGTAACAGTCAAATCAGATCATTCTGCGGAAGAACGTGTTATTGCAAAAGCAGGAAGCGCAGGTGGAGTATCAGTAAGTCCGGTACTGGCACTGAACATATCAGGAATGCGTTCAGAAGCGTACATTGGAAATGCAGATTTGGAAAACTGTTCTCAATGGCAGATAAGAAATGATCTGACAGTTTCTTCAGACAGCGTGATCGATCGTCAGGTTGCAGCCGATGCGGCAGCAGCAGGAGGATCAGTCGGTGTCGGGGCAGCTCCGGTAATCACTGTCTATAATGACAGTTCCAGATCAGGTCTCAGAAGAAGCGTAAAAGCAAATAACATAAAAGTTTTTGCAGAAGGTATCAGTAAACTGAAATCAACTGCAAGAGCCGGCTCAAATGGAGCACAGTCCAATTCATCCGACAAGGGTTCCGGTGGGGAGTCCGGCGGATCTTCCGGCGATGACTCCGGGGAGAGTGCCTCGCAAAAAGGAGAAACGGACAAACAGGCAGACAAGAGTATTGGCGGAGCATCTAAGATTGCAGGAAAAACCGGCAACAGTAATCTGAAACCGGGTATGATAAGCAATTTGACAGAAAACCGTCAGACTTCACAGACCAGTGAAGGTAATGTACAGATAGCAGCCGCTTTCAACCTCAATATTATGAAGAACAGCAGTGTTGCAGCAATCGAGGGTAATATTGCAGTAGAAGCAGTAAATGAGCTGGAAGTATCTTCTATCGGTCAGACGACAGCAGAAATTTATGCAAATGCATCAGCTACTCAGGCCAAAACCGGCATCGGAGCAGCTGTGGCATTAAATATCGTTTCCTATATCAATGAAGCTTATATTGATCAGGCAGCGATAAAGGCCGGAACTCTTAAAGTTCTCGCACAGATGCCTGAAAAGGAAAGTAAAGAAGATAAAGAAACAGAAGATGAAGAAACAGAAGATAAATGGGTTAAGAATCTTGTAACAGGTCTTGTAACAGAGGCAGCAGACAAGATGGGACTCAAAGATCTGTTCGGTGAAGAAAATACAGAAAAACTTACACGTCTTCTGGCAGGAACCGCAGATCAGGTAGTCACGGTTGCAAAGACAACAATGTTAAAAGGAACTCCTCTGGAAGGAATGAAACTGGAGGATATCCGAAACAACCCGGAAAATCTTCTCAAATTCAGAGAACTGATTGGTTCAAATATCACTGAAATTTTGAAGACCAATGCAAAGACAACATTAAGTGAGCTTGGCAGAGTACTGACAACAGCCGCACTTGATGGACTCTTTACCTGGCTGGATGTAGATGTGAAGGAAGTTGAAAAAGATCCTTCCAATGTATTTGTTACAGAAGCGGTTTCCGGTGCAGGCGCATCAAATGTCGGTGTGGCAGGCAGTGTGGCAATCGCGGTGATCAACGGTACAACAAAAGCTTATATCGGCGATTCTGCAAATGTAATTACAGCAACTGGTGATATCATTATAAATGCAGATGCAAGACAGAGTGAATCTACAACTGGCAGTGCAGCAGTAGGAAACGATGGAAAGGCAGACAAAAACCTTTCCGGAGGCAATTCCGGGACAGAGAGCGATTCCACAGCGGAAGATGATCCGTCGAAGCTTCACAATATCGTGATCCGCCCACTTAATCCGTCCGGAAACGTAAACGGTGCAGTCGGAAGTCTTTTTGTGACAACACCATCCAAAAACGGAGAAAGCAAAGATTTCTCCAAAGCAAAATTTGAAGACAAAGTACTTGTCCGCGTAGTTCCGGCAGATGGAATGCAGCTGAAGGAAGGCTCACTTGTATTTGTCTATACATCCGATGGAAAGAAAGTTATCAAAAAGATCGTAACCTTTGAAAACAGAGGCAATAATGTATATGCATTCTATATGCCGGATTTTGATGTCTCAATCGAGGCGACATTTGAACCGATACCGGCAGGAACCGTTACAGCACCGGCGAAGACCGGAAATGGAAAGACCATCGGTGTGGGGGCTTCATTTGCACTCGATGTAATTAATGTAACAGTAGAAGCCGGAATTGGCTCATCACGCAAAGTAACCGGAAAATCTGTAGAGGTAAAAGCAGGTGCAGAGCATGATCGCACAACCGCATCTGTATCCGGTACAGATCCGATCAGTGGCGACAAAGCTAATGATACAAAGACAAAGGATGTTTCAGTAGATGCATCTGTAGCAATCGGACTGACAGATATTAATGTTAAGTCCTATGTGAAAAAAGACACAGTCCTTAAAGCACTTGGAGATTTTATCCTGGAAGCAGCTTCAAAAGGTAAATCTCTTACTCAGGCCAGTGGATTCGCAGCAGGTAATGAGACTGCAGTCGGCGCAGCAGTTGCGATCAATATCGCTGATTCTGATGTAAAAGCACTTTTTGAAGGAACAGGAATTATTTCCGGAAATGCATCACTTAAGAGCTATACTTACAATGAAGATGACAGTAAGGCTCTGGCAACAGCCATCGGTGCAGATATTTCCCGTTATCTGGCAAAATTCAAAAATGCAAAAGAAGTGACAGAAGAAAATGCCAATAAGATCATGAGCGGGGATTATGAAGGACTTGAAGCAGAAAAAGACAACACAGACAACCAGACAGCCGGCAAAATCAACGGCAAACTGGATGCAAACAGCAACAGCAGTAATCAGAGTGGAGCAACTGCCGGAAAGACCAACAATAATCTGTCACTTTCTGCAAATGCACTGAGATCTCAGGGCGTTGCAACAGAAGATACAGGTTCCGGTTCAAAGGTAGGGGATGCTTCAAAAGAAGCAAATGATCAGGCACAGGCAAACACTTCCGGTAAGGGTGGAAGTACCATGAACATGAATGCTCCTGGTAAAAAATCCATTCAGGCAGCGGCAGCAGTCGGACTGAATATTACCGGACATATGGCACAGACTTCTGTAAGCGGAAATATCACAGCAGGCAAAGTGCTTGAAATGCTGGCAGACAATGATGGCAATTTCCGCACTCTTGGAAGTGGTGCAACCATGACTCTGGGCCAGGCAAAATTCTCTCTTGCAATGGGAGTAGCTGTTTCTGTAAATAACAATAAGGCAATCGTCACAGCAGGCGAGACAACTCCTGTTACTGTAGAAGGCAAAGATAAAGTGATCATTGCATCTGAACTTTCTCAGAACATGGATGGCAAATATAAAGGATATCTTGGTGCGCAGGCTCTTGCAGGTTCTGTAACAGGAACGGCCGATGCAGCAATTGCAGGAGCAGTATCTGTTCTTGTTTCAAGAGCAGAAACAAGATCTACTGTAGGAAACAGCTCTGAGATCAGAGGCGGTGATGTAGAGATCACAGCAAAAGACAAGAGCAAACTTGCAGTACGTGCAGGTGGATATTCCGTTGCAACAAGAGGTGCCAAAGTTGGTGTGGGTGCATCTTATGCATTCATCTACGGCTATAATCAGATCCTTGCTCAGATAATGGACAATGTGAAGATTACAGCTGCATCACTTAAAGTACAGGCATTGAAAGAAAAAGTATCTGATTCCGATTACGAACTTCCGGTGGGACTTGAAAGTCTTATCACGAGAAGTGAAGGCGATGCAAAGATTCCGGATTCACAGAAAGGAATTATTCATCTTACCAGAAATGGTAATAAATCAGAATCTTCTTATTCTGTAGAAATCAATCTCAGTACAGATACGATCCTTGAAGGAATCGACCTTCTGAATTTCTTAAGCTCTGTGAACTATTATGCAGAAGCAATTTCCGGCGCTGTATCAGGCGGAAAAGGAAGTTTCTCAGGAGCCGGCTCTCTTGCCATGGTATTTTTCTTTAATGATACACAGGCCATTATCGGAAAGAATGTACAGATCATTCTGACTGGTGATGCACTTGTAGAAGCTGTCAACAAATCAAATGTCCGAATCATTGCAGGTTCACTTTCTGCCAGCCAGTCCAACGTCGGAGCAGGCCTGACATTAAGCTTCCTGTATAACGAGGACAAAGTAAACACAGATGTTTCTGACGGAACAGTTATCCGTACTACAGGCGGAAACTATACACAGAGAGCTGAATCTTCAGCAAATGTACTGGTAATCACAGTTGCAGCTGCAGGAAGCAGCAGCAATGCAATTGGCGGAAATCTTGGTGCAATTGTCATGAAGAACAGAAGCAATGCACTTATCGGAAAGCAGGTATCAATTACTGCTGATGGTAATGTAACTGTAAAAGCTCTGCAGAACAGTGAACTTTACCTGATCGCAGCCAGCGCAGCCGTATCCGGAAGCAGGACAGCAGCAGGTGGAACACTGAATGTAACAGTAAACGGAACAGAAGCAAATGTAACTGTAAATGACGGAACAACAATTCGCAGTGAAAAAGGTTCTGTTGTCCTGAATGCAGATACAAAAGAAAAACTGATCAGTGTACTGGCAAGTGCAAGCGCTGCTCTTGGCGGCACCGGTGCTGCAGGCGTACTCAGTGTTCTGGTATCTGGTTCAAAAACAGTTGCAGATATCGGTAAAGTAACAATTTACGCAAAGAAAGATGTACAGATTCTGGCAACAGCAGTATCAAAACTTTTCCAGATCAATGCTTCCGTAAGCGGAGCATCCCAGAATGCAGTAGGTGCAACAGTGAGCGTAAATGTCCTGAACAGAAAAGTTCTGGCAACTGTAGCTGCTCCTTCCAGTATCACGGCAGAAGAGGGAAGCGTACTGGTTCAGGCAACCGGTGACGAAGCAGTTCTTCTCGTGATCATGGCAGCAGGTGCGGCAGGAAGTAATGCACTGACAGGTGTGGTTCCTGTGATCGTAAACAACAGCACTATCCTTGCAGAAGTGGAAAATGGAACAAAAACTTCTCATTCCAGAATCACAGCAGGTGACAGTATCGGAATCATTGCAGCAGCAGATTCTGATATCTATATCATCGCAGGCGGTCTTGCAGCCGCAGGAGCAAATGCAGCAGGCGCTTCCATTAATACAGCAATCCTGAAAAATGATATTCAGGCTCATGCAGGAACATGGACAGAGCTCATGACAACTGCGACACCGGCAGTACAGACTTCCTCAAATGGCATCAGGATTCCGAACCGTAATGAACGCAGACGCGGTATCATCATTTTTGCAAATGGAAATGAGGATGTAGTTATGGTATCTGTATCAGCAGGTGCGGGCGGAAGCAATGCCATAACCGGTGTAATTAATACACTGGTTGTAAGAAACACAGTAAAAGCAACATCAAGAGAACATGTGACCATTTCTGTAAAAAAAGCTGCCGGTTCGTCCACAAACGATACCGACCCTCTCCCCGGAGTCTATATTGAGGCTCATGATGATACGGAACTTCTGAACCTGGCAGGTGCACTGTCAGCAGCAGGAAGTGTAGGTGTGGGTGCAACAGTAGTGGCACTGGTATTCAACAAAAATGTAACGGCTGAAACAGCAAAAGAACATAAGATCCTGGCACCTGGAAAAGTACAGGTAATCGCAGATGCAAAAGATAATCTGTGGCTTCTGGCTGTGAACTTCGCAGCAGGAGGAAGTGTCGGTGTGGCAGGCGGTGCCAATGCACTGGTATTCCAGAATCATGTAACTTCTGCTCTTGGCGGAACTACAGGAGATATAAATAATCCTGTACAGTCTGTGAAAGTATCTGCAAACTCCGACAGCAGTCTCTACAATCTTGCAGCGGCAGCAGGAATCGGCGGAACCGCAGGTGTGACAGCAGTTGCAGTTATTACTTACTTCTATAATGAAACGTTAGCTTATGTAAAAGCCAACAGCAGAATCTATGCAGCAGGTGCTGTAGACATTCTGGCAGATTCAAAAGAATTTGTCACAGCAGATGCAGCAGGTGCAGCAGGCAGCGGAACCGTATCTGTAGGAGGAACACTGGATGTGGTCGTAACAAAGGTTGTTACGAAGGCATATACAGAGAAAAATGTTCTGATCCATGCAAAAGGAACTACAGCAGACATTTCCGTAAAAGCAGACGATGATTACAGTCTGATTGCAGTAGTGGGAACAATTTCCGCTTCCGGTGTGGCAGCAGTGGCAGTCAGTGTACTGACAACTGTTTCCTATAATACAGTCAGTGCCGAGATCGGAGAAGGAAACACCATAAACGCAGGAAGAGATATCATCATTCAGGCGAAATCCGATCGTCTGGTTCAGGGCTATGTATTTACAGCAGGTGCAGGTCAGGCCGGTGTATCCGGTTCTGTTATGGTGATCGTGGCAGGAAGCCTTCTTACAGATGATGCACACAATGCCATTTATATTACCAATAACAAAGACGGAAAAGAATACGGATCCATGAATCCGCAGACTCAGACAGATGCTGTTTTTGCACAGGCTCACAAAGAAGCTCTTTCATCAAAACCGGAAGATAATCTCGATGACCTTCTGAAAGGGGACGGATCTTCCGCTGAAAATACCGCAAACGGAAATGGAGCTCTTGACTATGATAATTATGGTCAGGATACCTCCAAAAAGGATCATGATGAGAGCAGCAGCTCCAACATGAATGATAAAGCATACGACAGCGCAGCAGATACGATCAGGAAAGAAGGTACAAAAGGTGCCGTTGTAAACGGAACAGAGCTGAAGGATTCCACAACAGCTGTTGTCCGTGGTGGAACAGAAGGAACAACTCTGACAGCCGGACGTAATGTGGAAGTAATTTCCGGTGACAGCTTAAGTGCTTATATGGCAAGCGGTACACTGGCAGCCGGTCTTTATGCAGGCGTTGGCGCAGGCGTTTCCGTAGCAGTCCTTTACTCCAATGTTCAGGCTGTTGTGGAAGACAATGTTATTATCTCAGCAGGAAAAGATGTCATTGTCAAAGCAGTTTCCGGTTCTTCCGAGCAGACCAAAGCCGAACTGAAATATGACGCGGCAAAAGGCACAGACGGAAGCAAAGTGCTGAATGACAAAGTAAAAGAATCTGATCCTGACAATGCAGCAGCAACAGGTGACAAATCTACAATCCTTGTGATCGGTGTAACAGGAAGCGGCGGTATTGCAGGTGTATCTGTAACAGTAGCTTCACTGAACCTGATGAATAAGACCTATGCCAGAATGGCAGGTAAGATTGTAAAAGCAGAAAATGTAACCGTAACAGCAGAAACACAGTACGGAACCGTGCTCGCCATTACTCTGGCAGCAGCAGGCGGTATTGCAGGTGTAAGCGGATCAGTTGCAGTTACAGATTTTGAATCAAAAACAGAAGCTTCCATAAGCGGAAGGGCAAAACTGGAAAATATTTCAGGAACTATTAAAGTCAGTACAGACGGAACCACAAATGCAACAGCAGCAGCAACTGCGGCAAGTGCCGGTGCAGTGGGTGCTTCTACAACTACAGCAGTAGCAGTTAACCGCAGCAGATTTGATGCATTTATAGGTCAGGGAGTCAGCATCAATGCTCCGTCCGCAAAGATTGACATGAAAGGTTATCTGAAAGCAGATGCAAAGGCAATCATAGTCAGTGCAGCCGGTGGACTCGCAGGTGTGGGAGTATCTGTGGCAGTAGCAGTTAACCGTCCGGTATCCATGACATATATAGGAATCACTCCGAATGGAGATATCATTGAAACTTCAAAATCTGATGTACGTGGTCAGATTACGGTATCTTCCGCAGATGTCAGAAACACAGTTGACGGTTCGACAAAAGTGACCAGCCTTGGTCTTGCAGCAGGTGGGGTTGCGGTAAATGGTGCAGTAGCACTCGGATTTAACCGTGCGAAGAGCTATGCGGCAGTAAATAAGGCAAACGTGACAGCAACAGGTGACCTGACTGTAGAAGCAGCCATGAATGGAAACACCACCGTATACATTACTTCAGTAGTTGCAGGTTCTGTAGCTGTTGGTGCTTCAGTGGCAGTAGCACAGATAAAGAGCGAAAACATTGCGCTTATTGATGTAACAGGCGGAACTGTGAAAGCAGCAAATATCTCTGTACTTGCAGGAACCGAAGCAAATCCGTATGACACAGAAGCACTTGCAACTGTGATTACAGGTGCAGCAGGCGGAACAGCAGTGGCACTGAATTTTGCAGTAGCTCTCAACAGTTCTGTAAACAGAGCAAAGGCGGGCGGCACATCCGGCAGTCTTATCGCAGAAAAAGAACTGAAGGTTCGTGCAGATGGCAGAACGAAGGCTTACGGAATTGTATTAAATGCAGCGGCTGCCGGTATTGCGGCAAACGTATCCATGGCATGGGCAACTCTGTCAAGCATCCAGGAAGCACTTCTTGACGGAAACATTTCCGTAAGTGCAGGAAGCCTTACTGTAGAATCTGTGCAGAATAACAGTGAGACTACGAAGCGCAAAGATCCTGTTACTGTAGTGATCGACACAGCAAAGAAATTCACGAAGACAATCACTCCGGATTCTATGGCACAGGCATTTATCTTCAGTGCGTCCGCAGCAGCAGTAAGTATTACAGCAAATGCAGCTGTTGCAACAGCAGATGCAGTATCAAGAGCGAAAGTAGATGTAAATAACCTCAGAGTATCCGGAAATATCAAAGTAAACAACAAAGCAGATTCTGTGGCAACAGTGACTGTAAATAATCTGGATCCGGTAAGCTTTATAAGCGCAGGTCTTATGACCGGATACGCTTATGCCAAAGGTACATTTGAATCAATCTTAAGTGGAAACGGAACTGTCCGTGCAGACGGTAATGTAGATGTTACTAATACATGGAAGGGAAATTCCAAAGTAAAACTTGTACCTGCATCAGGCGGAATCACAGTAGCTTACTATAAAGCAGGTGTAAATGTTGCAATCGCAGAAACAAGTACAAAAGCATACGCTTACATCAGCGGAAAACTGAATATTTCGGCAAAAGGCAATGTAAACGTAAAAGTAACGGGAAGTGCAGACTCCAGTGCAGGAATCGACGGAGCTGTGATTGAGATCAGCAAAGTGGCAGTGGCAGTCAATGTTGTAACTTCCGAAGTAAAAGCAGAACAGAAAGCTTATATCGAAGGCGCAGGCAAAAATTCAGCCGGTTATACAGGAATTGTTTCCGAAAACGGAAGCATTACTGTAGAATCAGTACTGAATGTAAATGCATCGGGCGTGATCGGTGGAAACAGCGCAAAAAAAGGTATCAGTGTTTCCGGTATTGACGGAAAGGCATCTTCAGCAACTGCAAAGGCAGAATCCGTAAATATCGCTTATGTGAATAATGGAGTTCTTGAAGCAGCAAGAGGAAAAGCTTCAATCAGTGCGAATACCTCATCAGAGACAGATGCACAGGCACTTGCTCCGAACTTCAGCCTTTCACTGGCAGAAATGAACATTGTAAATGTTTACACTGATTCTAACGACAGCGTGGAAGCTTATGTGACAGGCGCAAGCCGTGTCAGTGCACTTAAGGTTGATATCCTTGCAAACGGAACAGCAGAAGTAACAGCAACAGGAGCAGTTCCGGGAGTAACGGTCAGCCTTGTAAACGGAAATGCAGTGCTCGTTACAGCTACAGCAGCCAAAGGCACAAACGGCAAAGTAACAAAAGCATATGTTGGCAGAGATTCAGAAGTATATGCCAACGGAGTAACTGAAAACGAAAATACAGTGCACAGTCTGAAAGTCTCTGCAGAGTCAAATCTGACAATTACGGCAAAGGTTCCGGAAACAAAGAGCATCGGAGCACTGAAGCTTGGTGTATTTCTTGTAAAAACTATTGCCGGAAAGACAGATACCTGGGCAGCAATCCTTGGCAAAGCAGAATCCACAAATGATATTTTTGTTCTTGCAACAGATAAGATCACTGAAACCTCAAATGTGGAACTGTTCAGTGCGGGACTGGTTGCAGGTGGAGCATCCAGAGCAGAAAATACTGTGGAGAGTCAGAATTCATCTGTACAGATCGGTGACGGTGCAGTGCTGAAAGCCTGGGGTAACATTCAGGCGCATGCTGTTACAAAAACAAATGCACAGACACAGATACAGGATGCGGCCTATGGCGGCGGAACCAACTGTTCTGTGGAAAGTAAAAACAATATAACAAGAAAAACCTCTCTTGTAATAGGTAATAATGTAAATATTACCTCTGTGATCGGAAATATTGAACTTCTCGCAGAAGAAGACAAAACAAGCCACATTGAAAGCATTGCAACCGGTTCTTCCGGATCTGTGTATGCAGGCGGAGGTCCGAAAGCAGAGATCAATTACAATTCCACAGTAACTGCAACTGTAGGAAACGGTGGAAACATTGATGCCAGATATGGAACACTTGATATCAAAGCCATTGCAAATACCGATCTTTATGCGGATGCTTACAGAAAAGCAGCAGCAGCGGCAGGTTCCAACAAGAGTGAAGCAAACATTAACAGCAATGTGACAGTAGTTACAAACATCAGCAAAAACGGGGCAAAAACCAGAATTCTCGGTGAAGTGACCACAATTGGTGCTTATATTGAGAATCAGGTGATCCTGGCAAAAGCAAAATCCTATACTGCATCTGCAGGTTCCAAAACAGAGGCTTATGCAACTTCAAATGTAAACAACAATGTTTCAACAGGAGTTGATAATGCATGGATCGGCGGAACAGAAAATCTGAATGTTGAGGCACTTGTAGTAGCTCAGAATATCAGAAGTGAATCTTATGCAGAAGTAGTTGGATTTACCGGACACGTATATGCAACATCAACAGTGACCGGAGGTAATAATGTAAATGTAAATGTAACTTCCAACGCAGAACTTGCCGGAAAGAATATTTCCGTAAGAGCAGACGCTCCGGAACTTACCACACAGGTCATCAGCCGCAGCGCAACAGCAGTTGCAAATACCGTGGTTAATTATGTATGGACCAAGGTAAAGACAGTTGTAACAAAGATCATAAATAAGATCTGTAAGATTCCGCTGATTGGAAAACTGATCAAAAAGATTGTGAAAAAAGTTGTTGAATGGGTTGACAAACTTGTAGAAGTTATTCTTTATTCGGATGCAGAAGCAAAAGAAGCCGGTGAATTCAAAAATGCAGGAAATATCATCTTTAACGGAACTGTTCATGTAGGCGGCGGTGCAGCAGGAATGTTTGTAGATATTTTTGACGGCCTGATCGCATATACAGGACTTGATAATGACCTTACAGACAGTTTGAAAAAGCCTGATAAGTTCCTGGAAACGGATGGAAATACAATTACTGTTAAGAAACTTTATAACAATGATGTGGGAAGTCTCAGACTGGAAGCAGGTGTCGGTAATATTTCCGGCAAAGGAACGGTCATTACAAATTCCTATCTTCCAAATGTACAGATTACAAACCACACTGACAAAAATCTGATTCTGAAAAACATTCAGATGTCAAATTCCAATGCTCTTGCACCGGATATCAATACATCAGCAGAAGGAAATGACGGCTTCAGTTATCAGGTCAGCGAAGACACACCAAATCTTATCATCCGGACAGAAGGAAAAGGCAATATTACATTTGCAGACGGCTCTTCTGATGCGGATGGAAAAGGTTCTATAGAAACAGATCTGGGTGAAGGCGTTCTTACCATCGAGATGAATGGCGGAACACTTAAGACTTCCGGAAAGGCATTTGTAGCAGCCAACAAGCTGTATATCAGCGGAGCAGGAAAAATCGGAGATGGTGTTAAGAATCCGTTCCGTGCTTATATCTTTGATATCAGCAGTTATCCTGGAATCTCTGGTATGGCATCTGCAAAACCGGCAAGTCCGAATGAAGTAAAAGTAAAAGCCGGCGGAGATATCTACCTCAGCCTTACTCTGGTAAGAGAGTGGATGACCCAGAAGCAGATGAATGATGCAAAGAAAGGCATCGGAGAAAAAGCAGTCCTCAATCTCAAAGAGATCATCGGAGGATCCGACAGCACTGTTTATGTAAGTGTTGAGGCACCGAAGGTGGTTTGCGCAGGAAAACCGGATTCAGCAGATGATTACTTCATTTCTGTTCCGAGAACTGCAATGGACTTTGTGACACTGCCGGGCGCAAAGGGCAAAACCTTCCAGAAAGTACAGCTCAAAGATGCAAACGGCAACAATACAGATTTCTGGCTGACAGATGACGGAATGCTCGTAAATATGAGCGAAGACATCACTTTTGTTTCAGATGCATACCTTGTATCTCAGACATCGAAGTATGACACTTATCTTCTTCCAAATGGCGCAACTGTTGTAGTAGACAGAGTGTCAAAGAAACTTATAAGAATCATTAACCGGCTTCATGATGAAAAATCTGAAGATTACAGCGGCGGAATCTATGATCTCTCCAATATGAAGGTGGAAACAGATTCCAATGGAAATCTGACCATTACCATTAATGAGAGCGGAAACACATTTAACCAGAAGATCACCTTCAGAAACGGCACAGCCTATATGGAAATTGGTCAGAATGGTGCGACAACCTATATTGAGTCATCAGGTCTGGAAGAAGGACTTGGCTGGCGCCTTCCGAACGGAATCGTTGTTTTCTACAAGCAGGTATTCCTGGACGAAAGAACAAATACAGTTGTCAATGGTACACCGATCATGGAGACAAAAGACGGACGCTGGATTCTTCTTGAAAGTATCACAGAAGCAGGAAGAACAAAATACCATGTGGTACATGTAACCGGAACTGACGGTCATTATGAATTCAAGGAAGGATACATTTATGACAGAGCAGATCTGGAAGCAAAAACAATATCACTGGATCAGTCACTGAAAGAAGCAAAGAAGGCAGTCAAAAATGCACTTGGAAACGGCAAAGCCATCACCAGTATGGTAGAAACGGCACTGAAAGGAGCCGGTGTACAGACAGAACTTTCCGGATATGCAGATGCCATTCGCAATGCGATCATGGCTAAGCTGAAAGGAAAAGTTACACCGAATATCATTGTTGAGGTGCTTGTAACCCTGTCTCAGACAACAAAGACAGAGAAATATAATTACACAGGCGAAACTCTGGAATATACAACTTATAACACACCGTGGAAGTTTGTGGTTTCTCTGAAAACAAATAACGGCGACAGAGAAGTAAGTGAAACTGTTTACAATGAGAAAGGTTCTGTTTCTGAGAGAATCAATGCAGGCAGCAGTGATAAAGCACTGGAAATCGGCAGTGAGGTAACATCTTCGACAGCCGGAAACAGTCAGAACGGTACGAAAGCAGCAGATTCCTACACAGTTTACCAGAACAGCGCTGATTCAGATATCTATTACAGATATGATGATGATACAAAGACCTGGACATTAAACGTAAAAGGAAAAGACCTGCTGGGTAATGACTACTGGTTTACATTTGACCTGAAACAGACTAACGGTGAATGGTATCAGGCAGAGGAAGGCATTAAGCTTGTGAAGAGACATGCAGCTTATGAAACAGTGAAAAACCTGTTCATCCGCATCTCATCTGTACCTGTAACGGTACTGAAAAATCAGGCAAAAGGTGGTTATAAAAAGACTGAAAAGACTGTGATTTTCCTGGATAATGACGGAGATAAAAAAGGTATTCTGCTGATAACTGACCGTGTACTTGCCCTGTTCCCGGATGGAACTTACAGTTTTGTTGCAGTCCGCAAGGACGAAAATGCGACAGATACCGGAAGTACTCCTGGAATGAATGAAACAGTGGCAATCGCACCTGGAATGCAGCAGAAAAAAGATGAGAACGGAGATCTGGTTTACTCCAGAGTATTCCTTTCTCTTCAGAAAAATGACGGATCAGGAAGCTGGCTTACCGGAGATGATGTGACAGCTGCATTCAGTTCCACACTTGCAGGAATGATCAGAAGTCACATTCAGAACGGTGTTGTCATTCTGAATCCACAGGCCGATAAAGACCTTATTGCAGCCATTAATGAAGAACTGAGCGGAAGATATGATATCAGCCTTATTTCTTATTATACAATGGCGGCAGACGGCAAAAAACATTATGCATATGACACTTCCAGTGACAGAGTATATGTACTCGAAACAGATGTGAAAGATGCAAAAGGAAGAAAGCAGTACAGAGTTAACGGATTTACAAATGGCAGCCTGTATTACAGAAGGAAATCCGGATTATTTATCGGAGCAAGTGATGATATCGGTACTGTAGAGGTAGTAAACGGATATGTTTATCTTACTGATGAAGAAGCGGAACGTCTGGCAAGAGGTGCTTACACCAGCCATACGGGCGCAAGACTTGGAACCGGGGTAAACCGTTCGATCTCCTTTACAAAAGTAACCGGTTATATACCGGGAACGATCATCATCAGCCCGATCGAAAAATCAGATACTGACAGCAGTAACAGTGCATATCTTTACTTCAAGAATGCAACAGAACAGTTTGCTGCTTCACGTGACAGAAACGGATATGCGATCATTGACCGTTACCTGAGAGTTGTAGATAAAGCAATGGAAAATGCTTCCGGACTTCCGACAGGAACAATCCTTTTCCTGGATGAATCCAGCCAGATCGCAGCATATCTGAAACCAGACGGAACTTTCCGTGTATATGAGATTTCTTCCGGAAAATCCGAAAACGGATCCACACAGTATGTGGAAGTAACTAAGGACGGCACAACAGAACGTGCATATTCAGAATATACCGTTGACAGCAGCGGAAAACTGGATACAACAATCTCAAAAGGAACTGCAACTTATCTGATGGAGCTTTCACAGGACGTTTACACAAGTGTTTACGGACTTCATCAGAATCCACCTGCAGACAGTCAGTATAACTATGACAGTGCACACTACTTCGGTTACAGCGAAGACGGTACACTGGTGGAGCTTACAAAGACAGATGAGAAGTATAAATATGTTGGAGCAGATGGTGATTATCTGCTGGCACGTGATGATGCAAACGGAACAGAAAAAGGTTTTGGTTTAAGCAACGGAAAACAGAAACTTCTTTCTATTCTGAATAACACAGTGAAACACCCACTGTCAGTCAGAAATAATAAAGCAATTTATATTATGACAGATAACAGCACCATTGATTCTGATGGTAATCTGTCCAGCCTGACAGCAGATACAGCAAGAATCTATGCTGATCTTGAAGATGACACAGACCTCATTCTGGGCAAAGTTGAGGGCGGAGAAGTGATCATTGAGATCACCAGTCCGAAGAACGGAACTGTTAAGGTAAAAGGTGATCAGGAAACAATCAAAATCGTTTCCGACCTGCTTGTTCTTCTGAGCAAAGGTGAAGGAACCACCAGATATGGTGACTCTGAAAAACCGATGGAAGTGACACCTTCAAAAGAAAACGGAACCACAAATGTGATCTTCCGCAGAGAAGCAGTTGAGGATGCTGAAGGAAATATTTCTTATGAAGGCGAATTCACAGGAACCGCATATGTGAACTTCAATGGAAATGTATTATTCAAAGATTCTGTACTCAAAGACAACGCACTGGCAGACATAAAAGTCAGCACAGGCAATGTGGAATTTTCCAATATGGAATTCAGAGACAATGCAAATATGACTCTGAAAATTCTGAACAAAGGTAATGTAAGCTTTGACAGTATCTTTGTAAATGGAACCCACAGTACAGATAAGCCGAAACTTGATGTCAGCACAGTTGACGGAGATATTGTTTCCGGAGATGTCAGTGCAAATGCACAGTCAGAAATTCTGCTGACAACGAAAAAGGGAAATATCCGGACGGGAAATGTCAGTGCAAGTGAACAGTCAAAAATTCTGCTGACAACGAAAAAGGGAAATATTCAGACGGGAAATGTCAGTGCAAATGCACAGTCGGAAATTCTGCTGAAAGCAGAAAACGGAGACATCCGTACGGATGATGTAAGCCTCAAAGATAATGCTGTATTAGAAGTAAATGCCACAGACGGCAACGTAACTGTCAAAAAAGCAGATGTTTCCTCTTCGGGCAGCAGTCATGCATCACTGTTTGTTACAACAAGAGACAAAAACCAGAAGAAAGGAAACCTGACTATTGGCGAAACATTAAATGCACAGGGCAAAGTTGTTCTTGATCTTTCAGGAAGTCTTCTCGGAGAAATCCAGAAAGACGGAAAAGAAAAGACCAGTACAATTATTCTTGGCGAAGATGTTTATCATAATGATTCTTCCTTCTCCTTCGGAGGAGACATCGGATCCAGAGAAATTCCTCTGGTGATTGATGTAACAGAATCAAATGTACCATTTAAGATCGTTACTGTAAGAAATGCCTTTATCAGAGGTGCAGAGCATTACAGACTGACAGAAGATTACAATTCTGAACCAAAAGACAAAGACGGACAGATTAATATCAGAGTTGATCTGGATACAGAAGAGATCAGTGATGCACTTGAGGCATACAAAAAACTTCTGGAGTCTGAGGACAGTTCAGAAGAAGAACTGGAAGCAGCGAGAGCGGCTGTTGAAGAGGCACTTGCGAAGCTTGCAGAAGAAAAGAAAGCAGAAATTCTGGAACAGCTGAAAAAAGCGGCTGAATCGGGACGCCCGACAGGCATACCGAAAGATCCGGTTTCCATGGTTGTTGAAATCGGTACTTCTACAGGAACTACTGATGGAATCAATATCAGCAATTACGGAGATATTACAGTAATCCAGAAAGCCGGCGATCTTTATATCGGACGTATTGAGACCAACCGCAGTGACCTTACCCCTGGAAACATTGCACTTGGCAATGTAACAGTGAAAGCACTCGGCGGAAGCATCATAGGTCTTAACCAGAATGGTACAGAGACTGAAGAAATTGCCAATATAACTGCAAACAACATTACACTGGAAGCAAAGAAAAATATCAGCGGCCTCCTGACAGACCTGATCCAGAAAGAATATCAGGTATCTGATAAAATTCTGACAGGAAAAGACGGAGAAGAACTTGAAGATCCGAAACTTTCATTCAGCATGGTGAAGAAAAATAGCGAAACTGTAGATGAAAACGGAAATCCGATCACAGTTACTGTATGGGAACCGGAATTTACCGTATCCGGCTATGTGGACTATACCGGAAACTGGGTATTTGATGCAAAGAAAGAAGGCATTCTGAATGCATCTTCCGAAGAAGGAAATATCCAGATAAAGGAAAAAGAAGGAAACATTGGTCTCGGTGTGATCACAGCACCAAAAGGAACTGTAGAGATCGCGACAGATATGGATTCCGATATTCTTGACAGAAGATCAGAGGATCAGAAAGAAGCAGGACTGGTAAATATCACAGCAGGTAACGGAAACAGCAGCCTTACAGGTAAGCGTATCGGTACAGAAACAGATCCGATCACAGTTGATATCAGAGGAAAGCTTCTTGTAGATGCGATCGAAGATATCAGACTGGAGGCAAAGAACAGCCTGGATGCACAGACTGACAGCCAGACCGGAAAGGTTTATGCTTCAGCCGAAAAAGACCTCACACTGTCCAGCGATAAGAAGTCTTACGGCGGAACCGGTGACCTGTATGTAGAGAAACCGAAAGCCGGAGGAGATCTTACTCTTGCAGCAGCAGGAAACCTTTACACAGATGAGCTTACCGCTCCTGGAAATGTAACTGCGAAAGCAGGTGGAAACATTACTGTTGATACAGTGAAAGCCGGAAAAGATGCTACTCTTGAAGCTGGTGGAGATGTACTGGCCGAAACAGTGAAAGCCGGAGAAAATGCTTCCATAACAGCAGGTGGTTCCATTCTTGAAGGCGACCGCGGTGATGAACCGGCAGCAGTAACTGCAAAGAATATCACACTGATCGCAGGAAATGAAGTCGGAACAAGAGAGAATCCATACGAAGTGGATACCTCCACAGATGGAACTCTCACTGTAAAAGCAGACAGTGCAGTGATCCGTGAAATCAGCGGAGATCTTACACTGAAACAGGTAGAAACAAAGAAAGATTTTGTTCTGGACGCAGACGGAAGTGTATACGACGGAAACGGAAACCTGGCAGATAAAGCAGCAGATGCAAAAGCAGATGTTGATAAAGCACAGGTGAAGAAAGATGCCGCAGAAACAGATGAACGTGTCCATGAAGAACTGATTCTTCCACCTCTTCGTGATAAGAAAGATCAGGCAGAATCTGCAGAATCCGAAGCTGAAAAAGCAAAAGATGAAGCGCAGAATAAGTCTGCTGAACTGGAACAGAAGATCCGGGATATGGAAAATCTTCAGAAAGACCGTGAGAAACTGATTCAGAAAGCTGTTGATGCAGCAAGAGATCAGCTTAAAAAAGAACTTGAAAAGAAACTTTCAGACACGGATCAGACGCTTCAGGACATCGAAGCGGAAATAAGTGAGTTGGAAGCAAAAGAAGATCCTACACCGGAAGAAACGAAACGGCTTGAAGAACTGAAAAATTCCAGAGACAAACTGAACGGACAGAAATCTGAACTGAGCGATCAGCTTCAGAATCTGAAGGATACAGAAGGTTCTGTGGAAGAAATGCTGAACAGAATCCAGGATATTCAGACCAAACTGGAAAAAGGTGAGCTGACAGAAGCGGAAGCAGAAGAACTTCTGAAAGAACTCCTGCCGGCAAAAGAACTTCTGGAAAGCGGAGACATTGAGAAACTTGCAAAAGATCTTGAAGTGGCACGGGAAGAATTTGCAAAAGCAGAAGAAGCCCGTAACGCGGCAGAAGAAAACTATGCAAAAGCTCATGAGGAAGCAGAAAAAGCCAGACAGAAATACGCAGCAAGTGAAGAAGAACTGAATCAACTGAAAGAGAAATTAAGAAAAGCTGAGGAAGAACTTAAGGAAGCAAAAGCTGCATACGAAGAGGCTAAGAAGAAAGCGGAAGAGGAAACTGCAACGGTTATCGCCGGTGGAAATCTTGATATCAGATCCAACGGTGAAGTAGGAAAAGAAGACCATGGACTCTCTGTTAAAGTTGATGGAACTGTTGAAATAAAAGCAGAAGGAGATGTTTCTCTTACATCACCGTCTGATCTTACAGTAGACAACATCAACAGCAGTAACGGAACCGGAGATGTTACGATCCGGGTAGATGGAAATCTGAAAGATGTTCCGGGAAAATCTCCGGCAGTTAAAGCAAAAAGAGCAGATCTGTCCGCAGCGAATGGTGACATCGGAACAACGGATAATCCATTCAGTGTCAGTGTTTCAGAAGTCAAAGCAAGCGCAGATAATGTTTATCTCGAAAATGACAGAGATCTTCTTGTGGATGAAATCCACGGAAAGAAAGAAGACGGTACTGTACAGATCAGAGTTGACGGTGATCTGACCGGTAAAACGGCAGATTCCATGATCAGCGGCGGACATTTGGAAGCAGAGATCAATGGCAGTCTGGGTACACCGGAAAACAGAATGAATACAGATGTGGACAGTATCAAAGCAAAAGCTGATGATATTTATCTGAATAATATTTCAGACAAAATGGAAATCAGAGGAATGACAGCAGAGAACATTGACATTATAGCGAGAGGTGACATCTTTGGACAAGATGTAAGATCCGGCAATCTGGTGATCCGTTCCAATGGTCATACAGGTTACAGTGACAATCCACTTCTGATCCATGTCAGTGGCAATGTAGATATAGGTTCGACATATGGTGAGGTTCATTATGTCAACAGCTACCGGGCTGAAAAGCCATCTGAAGAAAAACCGGGACAGAAGCAGAATCATGATTCTGGAGAAAAGCCTGAAAGAAAGCCTTCTTCACAGAATGAGAAAGAACCGGGACTCTCAGAGTCTGAGCACGGGGCTACAGAAATTTCCGGAGCTGTAAAGACAGGAGATTCCGCACCGACAGAAGCCAACCTGTATCTGGCATTACTTTCCATGGCAGCAGTAATTCTTCTGCTTAAGGAAAAAAGAAGGAAGAACAGATAAAAAATATCTGAAATAAGACTGACGGGGCTGTTGCACTTAGTGCGGCAGCCCCTTTTTCTGTGCAGAAAATACAGGGAACCCATTATTGAAGATATATTCATGAAATGGTACAATAAAATCAAGTTGTGTCTGCAATGCTATATGATTGTAAAGATATATGAAAGTTCTGAAGAGGAGATAAGATGAAACAGAAGAAAATAATTGCAGCACTGACCGGAGGTGCAATGCTTGCAGGAATGCTTACAGGATGCGGGGTGGGGACCGGAAAATCAGATGAACCTGTGAACCTGACGGTATGGACTTATTATAACGGAGAACAGTTGGATGCATTTAATGCTCTGGTAGATTCTTTTAATGAGAGCGTAGGTAAAGAAAAGAATATTATTGTAGAAAGTTCCAGTCTGGGAAGTGTTAATGACCTGGAATCAAATGTAATGGATGCTGCCGAAGAAAAAGTTGGTGCGGCCGATATGCCGAATATTTTTTCTGCATATGCAGATACTGCGTATAAATTAGATCAGGCAGGTCAGGTGGTCGATCTCAGTGATTATCTGACTGATGAAGAGAAAAGTGAATATATAGATGCTTATTTAAAAGAAGGTGATTTCTCCGGTGACGGCAGTATTAAGATATTCCCGGTTGCAAAATCTACAGAACTTCTTTTTCTGAATAAAACGGACTGGGACAAATTTGCTGAAGCAACCGGTGCAGATGAGTCAGATCTGGAGACCGTAGAGGGGCTGGTAGAGACTTCAGAGAAATATTATAACTGGACAGATGAACAGACAGAAGAACCAGATGACGGTAAGGCACTGTTTGGAAGAGATGCAATGGCAAATTATATGTTTGTAGGTGCGAGACAGCTTGGAGGAAATCTTTTTGAAGTGAAAGACGGTAAGATGACGTTGAATTTTGACAAAGAGATTGTCCGTAAACTCTGGGACAATTATTATGTTCCATATGTAAAAGGATATTTTGCGGCATCCGGTCGTTTTCGCAGTGATGATATTAAAACAGGAAATATTCTGGCATATGTGGGTGCAACTTCAAGTGCCACATTTTTCCCGACACAGGTAATGACCAGTGACACAGAATCACATGATATTGAACTGGAAGTACTTACACCGCCTGAGTTTGAGGGAGGAAAAAAGGTTGCAGTACAGCAGGGAGCTGGAATGGTTGTAACGAAAGGCTCTGATGAAGAAATCGAAGCGAGCGTTGAATTTTTGAAATATCTTACAGAACCGGAGAACAATACCAGCTTTTCTATTGGGTCGGGATATCTTCCGGTAAACAAAAAAGCAAACGATATGGTTGAGATCAGAAAGAGTGGAACAGATTTTTCAAAATCTATGGATAAGGTTCTGACAAAAGCTGTTGAAACAGTAAATAACAATGAATTATATACAACACCGGCATTTGAAGGCGGGCAGGATGCCCGTTCAGTACTGGAATATTCGATGAGTGATCTTGCAGATGCGGACAGAAAGGCTGTTCAGGAAAGAATTGATGCCGGACAGACGATGGAAGCGGCAACCGAAGAATTTCTGACCGAAGAATATTTTGACAGATGGTATGAAGATACGCTGACAAAACTGCAGGCATATGAAGGGTAACAGACTTTGAAACTGGAGAAGGAGGATTTTTCCGGATGCATCACCAGAGGAAAAAAGAAAAATCGATTTTTCAGTCAATATTTAAGGCAATGCTGATTGTATTGATAATAGAATTGTTCCTTTTAGTGGCTACGCTGTACTTTGGAAATGTAGGAAAACAGCTTAACCAGAATGCCATGGATATTCTGAAAAAACAGGTGGAAAACAGACAGAATTATCTGGAAACCACTATGGTAGAAAATCAAAATCTGTCGTCTATATCCGGCATATTGAATAATGCTGTAGAAAGCAGGATTGCATCAGGACTGGATATTGAAAAACTTGATTCTGATGAAAAGACCTGTGCATCTCTGATGGAAGAAAACAGTGACAGTCTTATCAATGTGCTGCGCCACAGGTCGGTCAATGGTATTTTTGTGATATTTAATACACATGATCTTGATGAACGCGAGACGGATTCTGTGTTGCAGGGAATTTATATCAGAGATCTGGATCCGATGACAGCGGCTTCCGAAAGAAATCATGATCTTCTGCTTGAGCGTTCGCCGGTGCAGCTTGTTAAGTCTCTTGGGATTTCTACGGACAGGGGCTGGACACCGGGAATAAAATTCAAAAATAACAAAACCGAGGGCATTTTTTATCCTGTTTTTCAGGCAGCATATAAGGATGGTGGACAGCTAAATGCAGTGGATTACGGACGCTGGACAAGTACACCGTATACTCTGCCGGGAGATGACCGTTCAGTGGTGGCATATTCTGTTCCGCTGATTCTGGACGATGGAACAGTATATGGTGTCATAGGTGTGGAAATGCTTACGACTTATCTGGAGACGATGATTCCATATACGGAACTTCAGAATAATAATACAGGTACGTATATTCTGGCTGAGACAGGAGAAGATCTGGACTCAGATACTGTAAATGTAAAATCTGTAGATGTATCGTCAAAAGAAGGAACACTGAAAGGTACAGTGGGTGAAGACATTACGTTGAACCGGCTTTCCAGAAATATTTATGAAATGAAGACCGACAAAAAGAAATACATGGTATCGGCATATCCACTGGAACTGTACAACAAAAATGCGCCATTTTCAAAAGAACAGTGGATGCTGATCGGTGCAGTAGAGGAAAAAAATCTCTATGCATTTGGAAATCAGGTTCTTGCGATGCTGAAACTGACAATTTTGATTACGCTGCTGGTTGGTGTGGTATGCAGTTATATTATTAGTCGGCGTCTGGCAAGCCCGATTGCAAAACTTTCAGAGGAAGTAGCGGAAGCACAGGGAAGCAGAAATACGATTCCGAAACTTTCCAGCACAGGAATTCGTGAACTGGATCAGTTTTCTGATGCGATTACACAGCTCAGTCAGGATGTCCTGAACACTTCTACGAAATTCCTGCGTATTATGGAAATGGCGAGTGTGGAGATCGGTGGATATGAGATTCGGTTTGATACAGGAAGTGTATTTTTTACAGAAAATTTCTTTGCCGTGATCGGAGTGCCTGTTAGCGTGGATTCTGTTTTGAATCTCGATGAGTTTCGAAAGATACTTAGAGAATTTACAGAAAATTATTTCTTCAAATCAGAATCAGGTGATACAAATATTTACTGTGTCCGGCTTCCGAAGAGAGGTCTTCGTTATGTACGAATGGAAGTGAAAATGGAAGGCTGGGTACAGGTTGGCCTGGTTGAAGACGTGACAACTGCTATGATGGAACGTCTCCGAATCGAACATGAAAGAGATTATGATGCACTGACCGGTCTGCATAACCGTCGTGCATTTAAACGGGAAAGTGAAAAGATATTCAGTCATCCGGACAAGATCGGCCATGCTGCTTTGGTTATGATGGATCTGGATAACCTCAAGTATACAAATGATACATTTGGTCATGACTGGGGCGATGAATATATCCGTCAGGCAGGACGTTGCCTGGAAGAAGGCACACCGAAAGGAACGTTAAGTGCGCATATTTCCGGCGATGAGTTTAATCTTTTATTCCATGGATATAAGAGTCAGGATGAGATTCGTTACCAGCTTGATAAGTTGAGAAAAGCAATCGAAAGAAAGGTCATTCGTCTGCCGAATGGACAGAAGCTGCATTTAAGTCTTTCCGGTGGTGTAGCATGGTATCCGGAGGACAGTAACAGTCTGGGAGTTATGAGAAAACATGCGGATTTTGCCATGTATCAGGTCAAAAAGACAGAAAAAGGCAAAATTGCAGAGTTTAATCAGGATATTTACGAAGAAGAATTTCGTGACAGTCAGATTCGGCGTGAATTTCATCGTTTTGTGGAAGAAGAACTGGTTACGTACTACTTCCAGCCGATTGTTTCAGCCAAAACCGGTGAGATTGAAGCTTATGAGGCTCTGATGCGATCAGAACTTCCGATATTGAAGAGCCCGGATGTAGTTATGAAAATTGCACGTGAAGAAGGTGCATTGCGTGAAATTGAGCGTATGACATTATTCCACGCGACACAGGAATTCAAAGAACTGAAAGAAAAGAATCTGATCAAGGGAGATGCACTTCTCTTTGTAAATTCCATTGCGAGCCAGCATATGGACAGAGAAGACGAGGAAGAATTTGCACGGCGTTTTAAAGATCTGGCAAAGCAGCTTGTCATCGAAATCACAGAGGAAGAATCACTGGATTATCATGCACTGCAGCATAAGAAAAATGCGTCGGCATTCAGTGGTGTCTTTGCACTGGATGATTATGGAAGTGGTTACAGTAATGAAAAAAGCCTTCTTGATCTGGCACCGGGTTATATTAAAGTCGATCTTTCGATCATTCGTGACATTGATACGGATCCGGATAAGCAGCAGATCGTGGAAAATATTGTTGCGTATGCGCATAAACGTGACATGAAGATTGTTGCGGAAGGTCTGGAAACACCGGAAGAAATCAACAAAGTTCTGGAACTTGGAGTGGATCTGCTTCAGGGATTTTACATTGCAAAACCGCATCCTATTCCGACAGGTATCAATCCGCTTGCATTAAAAACGATTTCACAGTTTTACACATAATTCTCCTGTTTTTCCATATAATAACGATACAGCAAACGACACTTGTGAAGATATAAATATGGAAAAACAACAGGAGGAACATAAAAAATATGAAGGCAACAGGAATCGTCCGCCGTATCGATGATCTCGGAAGAGTTGTGATTCCGAAAGAAATTCGTCGCACATTGCGGATAAAGGAAGGTACGCCGCTTGAGATTTTTACGGATAAAGAAGGCGAAATCATCCTGAAAAAGTATTCGCCTATCGGAGAATTGAATCTTTTTGCCAAAGAATATGCCGAGGCACTGGCACAGGCGACAGGAATGGTCGCATGTATCACAGACCACGATCAGGTGGTGGCGGCAGCAGGGCAGAGGAGCAGGGAATTTGCCGGTAAGGAGATCAGCAGGGAACTGGACAGAGTAATCTCAGACAGAGAAATGCGTTGTTTTCATTCTGGGGAACGCGGAAAAATATCTCTGGTCGAGAACCAGAAAGAAAATGCGGGAGCAGTGATCGTACAGCCGATCATCTGCGACGGAGATGCGATTGGTTCAGTATCACTGATCGGAAAAGGCAATGGAGAAAAGTTCGGAAACCCGGAAAAGATGCTCGTACAGACAGCAGCAGGGTTTCTCGGACGACAGATGGAATCATAAAATAATAATAAAAACTAAAATGGAAGATTTTCGGAGAACCGAAAGTCTTCCATTTTTGGTAACAGGGAGTTTATCGAAAATAAGTTAGCATTTCTCAGCAATTTCGTAAATGAGACGTTCCGTATCTTCCCATCCGAGGCACGGATCGGTGATGGAGCAGCCCGGAGTCATGTGGTCACTGATGTCCTGTCTGCCTTCAAGCAGATAGCTTTCGATCATAACACCTTTGATCAGTTTGTGGAGATCCGGATTGTAGTTGCGGCTGTGAAGTACTTCGCTTACGATACGAATCTGTTCTTTGAACTGCTTTCCGGAGTTGGAATGGTTTACATCTACGATGGCAGCTGGATTTTTGAGATTTTTTTTGCCATACAGGTCATAAAGACGTATCAGATCTTCATAATGATAGTTAGGGATGGTCTGACCGTATTTGTTGACACCACCACGGAGAATCGTATGTGCAAGTTCGTTTCCGCTGGTTTCTACATCACAGCCACGGTAGATGAAGTGATGTGGGTGCTGTGCGGCAATTACAGAATTAAGCATAACGGACAGGTCACCACTTGTCGGATTCTTCATGCCGACCGGAATGTCCATGCCGCTTGCGGTCAGACGGTGCTGCTGGTTTTCGACGGAACGTGCGCCGATTGCTTCATAGGAAAGCACATCATCCAGATAGCTTCGGTTTTCCGGGTAAAGCATTTCATCTGCTGAGGAAAGACCGGTTTCTTTAAGCACACGGATGTGCATTTTGCGGATTGCGATGATTCCCGCAAGAAGGTCTGGGGCTTTATCCGGATCCGGCTGATGAAGCATGCCTTTGTAGCCGTCACCTGTAGTACGTGGTTTATTGGTATAGACTCTTGGAATGATCATTAACTTGTCAGATACTTTGTCAGCGACTTTTTTGAGACGATTGACGTATTCGCAGACCGTGTCTTCGTTGTCTGCGGAACAGGGGCCGACCAGAACGACAAATTTATCTGATTCGCCGGTAAAAATACGACGGATCTCCTGATCGCGAAGCAGCTTGGCTTTCTGCAGCTCTTTGCTGAGTGGATATTCTTGCTTCAACACTTCCGGAAGCGGAAGCTGGTGATTGGTTTTCATAGACATAATTGTTTCCTCCATGGATATTTTCACACATATACTGTGTTTTTATCAGCTTTGAACAGTAGTATAACACGTTATTTCAAAAAAATAAAGTAAATTAACGCGTTAAACTGTCATAGTGCAGTCCTTTTTTTGAATAGTATAGTATTCATCCAGCGTCATGCCTGTTTTTGTAAGGTAGATGGCCAGGGTTCGGGTGACAAAACGGATATGCCAGGGTTCATAAGGATACCTGGTAATGTCTTCTTTTCCGAGAGGATAGCGAAGGATAAATCCATAAAAAGGTGCGTGGGAGGCAAGCCAACGTCCCTCCGAAGTATCTCCAAATTTTTCTGTAAGCTCCATCTGTACGGATGGACTGGAAAGATCAAGGGCAAGCCCGCTCTGATGTTCGCTGGTACCGGGAGCTGCAACGTAGGAACTGCCACGGAAAAGTTCTTTTTGGCGGTCATAGGAGCGGTAACCGGAGATACAGCCCAGACTGATTCCCTCGTGCTGACTGCGACAGATCAGTTCTCTGGCAGCATATGCAGTCCTTTTTTCGAGAAGTCTTTTGGGATTGCCGGGAGCACAGTCAAATGGAAGTCCGATGTCGATCAGATCCGGTGGCACATAGTCCGGTGGAAGTGGATACTCTTTATTGATAAGACGTGTGTAATCAGTAATCATAAAAATCCCCCCTCATTTTCCAGTATATGAAAGGTGAGAGGGGAGTATGAGGCCTTTTTAATCGAGCGCTTTTTCGCTTATTTCTTCAAGAAGGTTTTTCTTAAGATCGAACAGCTTCTGAGAAAGGTCTACGTAAACTTTCTGCGGATTTACGAGACGGCGGGATTCATCCCACAGAGTATTCTGTTCTTTCTGGCAGTATGCACGCAGATCCATGACTTCAGGAGAAGTATAGACACGTTTGCCCTCACGGATGACTGGAATCAGAAGCTCACGGAGTTCATAGGTGCCGCCGAGGACTTTAGTCTTCTTCCATGTATCAGTTGGATCAAAAATGATCATCGTCTCCTCCGGATCAAAGACTTCGTCTGCGAGACAGATGAGATCAGCTTTGATCTTGCCGGTGGATTTGCTGTAAATACGATAAACGGTCTTGTTGCCAGGATTGGTGACTTTCTCAGTGTTTTCGGAAAGTTTGATCTTCGGAGTGAAGGAGCTGCTTCCGTCATCTTTGACTGCGGCGAGCTTATATACACCACCGAAAGCCGGGTTGTCTTTGCTGGTGATCAGGTTGGTGCCGACACCCCAGGAATTAATTTTGGCATCCTGAGTCTTCAGGCTGTCGATCAGGTATTCGTCGAGGTCACTTGATGCAGAAATCGTTGCATCGTCAAAACCGGCAGCAGCCAGCATTTTGTAAGCTTCTTTGGAAAGGTAGGCAAGGTCACCGCTGTCGATACGGATACCATAGTGAGTGAGCTGGATGCCCTCCTCGCGCATTTCTTCGAATACGCGGATCGCGTTTGGTACACCGGATTTCAGGACATCGTAGGTATCTACGAGTAAGGTACAGGAATTCGGGTACATTTTTGCATAGGTTTTGAATGCGGTATATTCATCCGGGAAACTCATGATCCAGCTGTGGGCATGTGTTCCGAGAACAGGTATATTGAACATCTTGCCGGTGAGGACATTGGATGTTCCGGCGCATCCGCCGATCACTGCAGCACGTGCACCGTAGATGCCGGCATCCGGTCCCTGAGCACGGCGAAGACCGAATTCCATGATTCCGTCACCGCGGGCTGCATAGCATACTCTGGCTGCCTTTGTGGCAATCAGACTCTGATGGTTGATGATATTCAGGATCGCAGTCTCAACAAGCTGTGCTTCCATGATCGGCGCGATTACTTTAACGAGAGGTTCGCGTGGGAAGACAACTGTTCCTTCCGGGATTGCATAAATATCGCCGGTGAAATGGAATGATCTCAGATATTCCAGAAAGTCATCTTCAAAAATATGAAGGCTGCGGAGATATTCAATATCTTCATCACTGAAATGAAGGTTCTCAATATATTCAATCATCTGCTCCAGACCTGCTGTAATAGCAAAACTGCCGCCACAAGGATTCACACGATAGAACATATCGAAAATTACAGTCTGATTGGTCGGGTTCTTAAAATAGCCCTGCATCATGGTTAATTCATATAAATCGGTGAGCAGGGTCAGATTCATTGCTCTCATCTGTTATCTCCTTTTCTTTAAGGTTAATCTATTATACCATTATTCCCACAGAACGGCACGAAATATTTTTTTGAAAAAAATTTAAAAAAGGGGTTGATTTTTTCGGAAGGCTGTAATATAATAACATTCGTCGCGAGCGATGAGCAAGCGAAAAACAATAAAGGGCTATCGCCAAACGGTAAGGCAACGGACTCTGACTCCGTCAGTTCAAGGTTCGAATCCTTGTAGCCCTGCTAAGTGGAGCACCTCGGAAGAGGTGCTTTTTTCGTATTTGTTACAGGAAATTACTTCATAAATTTCCTGTAACAGATGTCGGATTCTATATCCCTGAATTTTCGGATCTCAGGCTGATCTGTCAGATGCTCTCCAATCTGTTTTTCCATCCAGACCATGTTGTACCACGTGCGGAATTTGTATCCGCACTGATAAAATTCACCAACGAGACGATAGCCCATGTGTGTATGGAATTCGACGCTGTTGTTATTGAGGTGAGGGTCTTCTGTTGGTGTGCAGGCAATACATGCATTCATATTGAGAATGCCCTGTTTTTTTAAGACATTTTCCAGTGTATCATAGAGAAGCCTGCCGATACCGGAATGTTTCTGATTCCGGTCTACATAGATGGAGGTTTCAACAGCCCAGTCATATGCAGCACGCTCATGGAACGGACCTGCATATGCGTAGCCGAGAATCGAATGGTCTTTTTCTGCTACAAGATATGGATATTTTTCCAGTGTGTGTGTGATCCGCCGGACAAATTCCTCTGTGGATGGAACATCATATTCAAAGGTGATGGCGGTTTCGCGGACATAAGGTGCATAGATTGCAAGGAGTGCAGCGGCATCGTCCGGGGAGGCGGTGCGGATGTGAATGTTTGAACTGGATGATGACATGATAATACCTCCGTTGAAATGAACAAATTTTGATGTTACGGTGGATGGTAACATTTTAATCCAGAATATTTTCCGCATTCAGCATACCACAATTGACCTTAAGATAAAAGACATGGTAAAATATGACATAATATAAAGAAATACATTGAAAGAGAGCGAAAATTATGATATATAGTTTTGATGGAAGAGTACGATACAGTGAGACTGGTGAAAATGGTCTGCTTACTCTGCCGGGGATTCTGAACTATTTCCAGGATTGCAGCACATTTCAGTCAGAAGAAGTCGGACTTGGTCTTAAAGTACTGAAGGAATGGAACCGTTTTTGGGTATTGTCTGCATGGCAGGTGATTGTTGAACGTTATCCGGCGATGGGAGAACAGATCAGAACTTCCACATGGGCTTATGGTTTTCGAGGTTTTATGGGTTTTCGTAATTTTACTATGGATACAGCAAATGGCGAACGACTGGCTTATGCAAATACTTTCTGGACGTATATTAACAGAGAGAATGGATTTCCCGTCAAGTTGACCGAAAGAGATACGGAGGGGTATGGTCTGGAAGAAAAACTGGAAATGGATTATGCCCCTCGGAAAATCGTTTTACCGGAGGAATATATAAAAGAAGATGTATTTTATGTCCAGAAACATCACCTGGATACGAATCATCATGTAAACAATTGCCAGTATGTACAGATGGCAATGGATTATCTTCCGGCGAACTATAAGATTTATCAGATGCGTGCAGAATACAAGCAGCAGGCACGGTTGAATGATCAGATTTGCCCGGGAAAAGCAGAAGCAGATGGTGTGACTAAAATTTTATTAAATGACCGGAATAATGAACCATATGCCGTTGTTGAATTTATGGAAAACAAAAATGTGAGATAAACAGACAGGAGGTATATGTATGAGGGGAAAGTATCAGAGACAGCTGGTAGGCGTTTTCGGTGATCCAGTAGATGATAATCCTACAGTAATTATGGAACAGGCTGCTTTTGATTCAGAGCAGATACCGATGGACTATCTGACAATCCAGGTAAAGTGCGGTGAGCTTGAAAATGCGATGAAGGGGCTACGCGCAATGAACTTTACCGGGATTAATATTACAATGCCACATAAGGGAGAAGTTCTTCAGTATCTGGATGAAGTCTCAGAGAGCGCACAGATCATGGGTGCCGTAAACACAATCTACTGGAAAGACGGAAAACTGGCCGGGGAAAATACAGATGGCAAAGGTTTCCTGAAAAGTCTGAACGACGGAAATGTCGCTACGGAAGGGAAAAACGCAGTGATTTTGGGCGCCGGAGGTGCTGCCAGAGCTATTGCTGTGGAACTGGCCGAGGCAGGAATGCGTAATATTATGGTGATCAACCGAAACAGAGACCATGCACAGCTACTTGTGGATATTATAAACAAAAAGACACCTGCAGCAGGAAATTTTATGCCGTGGGATGGCTGTGTACAGATTCCGGAAGATACAGATATTCTGGTGAATGCAACATCAATCGGTTTTCTGGATGATGCAAAACCGGATATTCAGTATGAAAAACTGCCGAAGGATCTGGTAGTATGTGATGTAATTCCAAATAAATTAAGAACTTCATTTTTACAGGAGGCAGAGAGACATAATTTAAGAACTTTTAATGGTTTGGAAATGCTGGTAAATCAGGGTGCATTGGCTTATGAGTTGTGGACAGGACGAAAAGCACCTGTGGAAGTAATGAAGCAGGCAATGAAAAAAGAATATGGAGAGTGCTGAGAAAAATATATGAGTGGAATTAAGGATGTTGCAAAAAAAGCAGGAGTGTCCATTTCAACGGTGTCCAATGTCCTGAACAAATCAAAATATGTAAGCCCGGATCTGGTGATGCGTGTAGAAAAAGCTGTAGAAGAGCTTTCTTATGAGGCTAATCCGATAGCAAGAAGCATGAAAAATAATAAAACGGGAACGATCGGAGTGATCACAGAAGATATGTGCGGAGTGTTTTATCCGTACGTAGTAAAGGGAATCAATTCGGTAGCAGTAGAAAAAGGATATCAGATCATCATTTGTGATACACAGGCAACCTATGGTGACAAGGATGCAATCAAAAGAGAAAAAGAGTTGTTTCGAAGACTGATAGCGAACCGGGTAGACGGAATTATTTTTGCTTCTTCAATACCAAATGAGAGCGCAGAAAAATATTTTTCACAGTTGAGAAAACAGGCAAATAAACATAAAAAAATCCCGCTGGTAAGTATGGAACGTGACATGACGGACTTTGGGATTGATTCTGTGTATTTTGACGGATACACAAATGCACAGAAGGCAGTGCAGCATCTGATCGACTGTGGATGCAAAAAAATATGTCATATTACGGGAGCCACAGAACTGCAGATCGCGCTGGAGCGTACAAGAGGCTACGAAGACTGTCTGAAGAAAAATGACATGTATTATGACAGAGGAAAAATGCTGGTCTACGGTGATTACAGCCATCAGAGCGGTTACACATGTATGAAACAGCTACTGGAACAGGTTCCGGATCTGGACGGTGTATTCTGTGGAAACGACCAGATGGCGATTGGTGCGCTGAAAGTCCTGAAAGAATATGGAAAGAGAATACCGGAAGACATCAAACTTATGGGATATGATGATGTTTTCCTGTCGAGTGTGGTAGAACCGTCACTTTCAACAATCCATATTCGGAAAAGGCATGCCGGGATCGAAGCGGCGAAGATACTGTTTCAGAGAATAGAAGAACAGGATGAGAAATATCATGATGCAATAGGTGTCAAAATGAATGCAAGACTTGTTGTACGAAAATCAACAGTAGAAGATGCACCGGAAGATTGGAATCTGGTCGACTGGTAAAAGGATATTCCCGATATCATCTGATGATGGTGATGTCGGGGATTTTTTTGTAGATAAATTTGAAAAAAATATAAAAAATTGTATAATCAAAACAAATGGAAAAACGTTTTTACAAAACGGGAAGGGGTGAAACTTGAAAAATATTGTGCAATTTTAACGAAAACACACTAGAAAAACGTTTCACTATTTACAAATATTAAATTGTGTACAAAAATCAATTGACAAATACGATACAAGAGGATATGATAAATCTATCTTGAGATGGCAAAAGCACTTAAAACATATGCATATTATGTAAAAAATGGTGCAAAAAGCACAATAATCGACAAGCTTATTTTTTTTAACCACTAGAAAAACGTTTTACCAAAAAGGAGAGGATCATATGCAAAATAAAAAAAGACTTGCTGAAAAAGCTCTGGAACAGGGAAATGGAATTTTAAGACTTGCTCCTACCTGGGTACCGCGATCATTTTGCAGACCGGGAAAAAGAATCAAACTTCACCCAGATGATTATTTTGTTCTGGGGCAGAGAGGCGGTATTGATGAGAGATGGTTTTCATCTACCACATGGGCTGAGAATGGACCGGATACACCGGAGGATGAAGGCCTCAGCTACGTTGTAGTTGATGATGAAGGAAAAGAAAAAGTCCTGCTCAGAGATGTTGTGGAACTTCTGGGAGCAGAGGTTATCGGTGAAACACTCTGGAACAAATATCACAGATGGCCGATGTTTTCCAAATTCTTTGATAATGCAGGCCCGTTACCGCATCACATTCATCACAGAGACCAGCATGCGAACAGAGTCGGTGCTTCCGGAAAACCAGAGATGTATTTCTTTCCGTCACAGCTGAATAATCATGGTGGAGAATTTCCGTTTACTTTCTTCGGACTGAATCCAGAGACTACCAAAGAAGAAGTCCTTGAATCTCTGAAGAACTTTACAAAAGGAGATAACAGAATTACTTCTCTTGCAATGGCATATAAGCTGGATCTTGATACTGGCTGGGATGTACCTCCGGGAGTATTACATGCACCTGGAAGCCTTTGTACTTATGAACCGCAGTTTGCATCCGATGTATACGCAATGTATCAGTCAGTCCTTCTGAACGGACAGATCGTAGGAGAAGATCTTCTCTGGAAAAACACACCGGAAGAAGAACTTGGAAATTATGAATACCTGCTGGATGTTATCGACTGGGATAAGAACGTAGATCCTGATTTCCATAAGAACCGTTTTATGGCACCGAAGCCGGTGAGACCGATGGAAGACATGATCGCAGATGGATACATTGAAGAGTGGATCTGCTATAAGTGCGAAACAGTCTGTGCAAAACGGTTGACAGTTCTTCCGGGACAGACCGTCACGATCAAAGACAGTGCACCATATGGTCTGATCTGTCTGGAAGGTCACGGAACATTCGGAAAATGGGAAATCGAATCTCCTGCACTGATCCATTACGGGCAGCTGACACACGACGAATACTTTGTAACTGAAAAAGCAGCAAAAGAAGGTGTTGTGATCACAAATCCATCCACCACAGATCCAATCGTGATTCTGAAACATTTCTCGGAAAACCCGGATTTGGTTATTGAATAGAAAATTGAAGGAGGAGAAAAGTCTTGGGAGGCAAATACATACTGGAAGCCACAGGAATTGATAAAGCTTTCTCCGGAGTAACTGTACTAAAAGGAGCAGAACTCTGTATTGAACCAGGTGAGCTCCATGCACTGATGGGTGAAAATGGTGCAGGAAAATCTACTCTTATGAAAATTATCATGGGTATTTATACAAAAGACGCAGGAAAGGTCATTCTTGACGGTAAAGAAGTTGAATTCAAGTCGGCAAGAGAAGCACTTGATGCTGGAATATCCATGATCCATCAGGAATTAAGCCCTATTCCGGAAATGACAGTCGCAGAGAATGTTTTTCTTGGAAGAGAACAGAAAAAAATCAAAGGGCTGCCTTTTGTAGATAAAAAACAGTTAAATCAGAAAACACAGGAGCTTCTTGTTGAATATGAACTGGACCAGTACATAAAACCAACAATGAAAATGAAGAATCTGAATATTGCTCAGATTCAGATGATGGAGATCATCAAAGCGGTTTCATACAATTCCAAAGTTATCATTATGGATGAGCCTACCTCTTCCTTATCAGAAAAAGAGACAGAGACACTCTTCCATATTATTGATAATCTGAGAGCAAAAAAAGTTGGAATTATTTACATCTCCCATCGAATGGAAGAAGTTTTTGAACTTGCCGACAGAGTTTCCGTACTTCGAGATGGACAGTTTATAGGTTGCATGAAAGTTGCTGATGCATCCAGAGAACAGCTGATTAACATGATGGTAGGCCGTGAGTTGGAAGGTGGTTATCCGACCAACACGGCGAAAAAAGGAGAAGTAGTTCTTGAACTTAAGAATTTCACCAGAAAAGGTGTTTTTGAAGATGTAAATCTTAAAGTAAGAGCCGGTGAGATTCTTGGACTGGCGGGACTGGTAGGTGCCGGAAGAAGTGAAGTAATGAGAGCACTTGTGGGTTATGACAAACTGGATTCCGGAGAAATTTATCTGGAAGGAAAACAGATTACAATCAGACATCCACAGGATGCAATCAAACATCACATTGTAATGGCATCAGAAGACCGAAAAGAACTGGGGTTGGTGCTTTGCAGAAATATTAAAGAAAACGTATCTTTACAGAACTTTGATAAATTATCTGGGGCATCATTCATTCAGAAGCCGAAGGAAAGAAAACTTGCAAAAGAATATACAGAAAAAATGGCAACTAAGATGAACGGAATCGATGATCTGGTATCCAGTCTTTCGGGAGGTAATCAGCAGAAGGTTGTTTTAGCAAAATGTCTGATGTCAGAGCCTAAGGTGCTGATCATGGATGAGCCTACACGTGGTATTGACGTAGGTGCAAAAGCCGCAATTTATAACATTATGATCGATCTGGCAAAACAGGGTATTGCGATCATTATGATTTCCTCTGAAATGCCTGAGCTGATCGGAATGAGTAACCGTATTATGGTTATGGCAAACGGCAGAGTAAAAGGAGAGCTGGAAGGCGAAGAAACAGCTTCTCAGCAGGCTATTATGAATTTAGCATTTGGAGGAAATGAACAATGACACAGAAAAAAGATATAGGAAAGATCCTGAGACAATTTGGACTTGTATTTGTTGCTCTTTTTATCATTGTCTTTATGAGCATCAAATCAGATGTATTTCTGACAAGTCAGAACATCATTAATATCCTGAGACAGATTTCCATAAATGGTATTCTGGCAGTTGGTATGACATTCGTAATTCTTACTGGTGGTATCGACCTTTCAGTCGGATCTGTAGTTGCTATCACAGGTGTTATAGTTGGTTCACTGCTTCAGAGCGGTACAAACTGGTTCCTTGCAAGTCTTGCAGCACTGGTAGTTTCCGCTATCTGTGGAGTATTTAACGGATGGCTCATCTCCTATGTAGGATTCCAGCCATTTATTGCAACACTGTCAACAATGACTATCGGACGTGGTTTTGCACAGGTTTATTCCAACGGTAAACCGTACACGATCTCCGATCCGAGCTTTAAGGTAATCGGCCAGGGATACTTTCTGGGAATCCCGGTTCCGATCATTCTTCTGGTAATCTTCTGTATCATTGGCCTGGTCATTCTTACAATGACAACCTTTGGACGTTACGTATTTGCAATTGGTGGTAATATGAATGCCGCAAAGCTTTCCGGTGTACGTACACAGAGAGTACAGCTTATGGTTTATGTAATGTCTTCCATCTGTGCATGGATGGTTGGTCTGATTCTTGCAGCACGTATCAGTTCCGGTCAGCCGACAGCCGGTGAATCCTATGAAATGGATGCAATCGCCGCAACAGCAATCGGTGGAACAAGTATGAGTGGTGGTATCGGTTCTCTGTCAGGAACTATCATTGGTTTTGTAATTCTGGGCCTGTTACAGAACTCCATGAATCTGATGAACATCAACTCTTTCTGGCAGCAAATCGTAAAAGGTTTACTGATTATCATCGCAGTATTCCTGGATATGAGAACAAAAGGTAAAAAGGCATAATTAAGCAATACAAAAATAAAAACTGAATAATGGGGAATTTAATATCACAGTGATATTAAAAATATAACAATTTCTTTTAAGGAGGAAGCAAATATGAAGAAAAAAGTTTTGGGTGGGTTACTTGCAGTTTCTATGATCGCAACAATGGGTGCATTTAATGTATCAGTATCAGCAGCAGAGAAGGACAATGCTGATATCAAGATCGGTTTCTCATCAAAAGACAACTCTGACACATTCGTAGCAGCTATCGCAGATGCAGCTGAAGCAGAAGCAAAAGAACTTGGCGTAGAGCTTCTTATGTATGATGCAGGCGGCGATGTAAATAAACAGATCAGTGACTGCGAAACTCTTCTGGCAGCAGGAGTAGATGCTCTTGTTGTAATTCCACAGAGTGTAGAAGGAAGTGCTCCTGTTGTTTCCATGGCAAATGACGCAGGTGTTCCGATCATCGTTGACAATGGCGACATCGGTGATAAGAATTACACAGCATTTGTAGGTTGTACAGATCAGGAATCCGGTGAACTTCTCGGTAAATGGTTCATGGAAGAATCCGGACTTGAAAAAGGATCCAAAGTAGCGATCATTGAAGGACCTATGGGACAGTCAGGACAGGTTGGACGTATGGCAGGATTCGAAGAAGTCGGAATGCTTGACTATTTCGATGTAGTAGCTACTCAGACAGCTAACTGGAAACGTGATGAAGCTATGGCACTTGCAGAAGACTGGATCACAACTTATGGTGATGATCTGAAAGCTATCATCTGCGAGAACGATGATATGGGTATGGGTGCTCTTTCCGCAGCACAGGCAGCAGGCAGAGACGATATCATCATCGGTGGTGTAGATGGTCTTGATGATGCAGTTGCAGCAGTTAAAGATGGTTCCTATGGTGTATCCGTTCTTCAGGACTCCGCAGGACAGGGACGTGTTGGTGTTGATGTTGCAGTTGCAGCAGCTAAAGGCGAAGAAGTTGAGCCTGATACAAGAATTCCATTCCGCCCGATCACAAAAGACAACGTAGATGCATATCTTGAAGGTGGTGTAGACGCTATCTCCGGTGATGACGCAGCAGAAGATACAACTGAAGAAAAAACAGACGAAGCAGCTGATGATACAGCAGCAGAAGATACAACTGAAGAAGAAGCAAAATAATTTCTGATTCAGAGTAACTGGTCACACGAGTTTATAAAACATAATGAGATCTGGATAATAAAGCAAGGCACCGCTGGCAAGGAATGGACTTTGCAGCGGTGCTTTTTGCGCCCAAAAACAGAGAAAAAATTAGAAAGGAAACACAAAATGCTGAGAAATATACCAAAAATTTTACCTCCGGAACTGGTAAAGACAATGATGGAAATGGGACATTCCGATGTATTGATTCTGGCAGATGCTAATTTCCCCGGAACCGCACATGCAAAAAAAATGATCCGTATGGACGGCATTATGATTCCAGAGCTTCTGGAAGCAATACTGCAGCTGTTTCCGCTGGACAACTTTATCGACAACCCAGTGAGACTTATGAGAAACCTTCCGACAGAGCCGGTTCCGGAGATTTGGGAAACATACAGAGAACTTTTAAACAAATACGACAAAGATGATGCATTCCATGATTTTGAATTTATAGATCGCCTTCCGTTCTACAAAACAGCAGAAAATGCATTTGTGATCGTTCAGACAGGAGACGAATCCCGTTATGGAAACATAATCCTTCAGAAAGGGGTTTGCTGAAAAATGAATTATCAGGAAGAGAAAAAGTACATCGGACATAAGGATCAGCTGATGAAAGTAAAGAAGATCCGTATGGAAGATGGAAAGGCATCCGGTGTGGAAATGGTGGATGTTCAGAATCGTTCGGGTATGCATTTTGATGTAAATATAAGCAGAGGAATGGATATTCCGTATCTTGATTTCTGCGGAGAAAACATTGGATTTATTTCACCATGTGGTGTGGTTGCACCGGAATATTTTGACGACAAGGGACTTGGATTCCTCAAAAGCTTTACCGCGGGATTCATGACCACATGTGGATTAAAAGTTGCAGGTGCCCCATGCGAGTATGAGGGAACTTCTTATGGACTTCATGGAAATCTTTCACATACACCGGCAGAAAATGTCAGTTATGTGATCGACGAAAGCGGCGCAACACCATGCGCAGTGATTAGAGGAACCGTCCGTGATGCGATTATTTTCGGAGACAAGATGTCACTGAACCGTGAAATCCGCTGCTATTACAAAGACAGAAAAATCACAGTCAGAGATAATGTAAAAAATGAAGGGTTCAAAAAAGTCCGCCAGATGATTCTTTATCACTGCAATATCGGCTATCCGATTCTTACACCGGACAGCGAAGTATATATACCGGCACTGGAAACAAAAGCAAGAAATGAACATGCGCAGGAAGGCATTGCAGACTGGATGCATCCTGAAGCGGCAGATCCGGATTATGAGGAGATGTGTTATTATCACAAACTGAAACCGGACGAAAACAATCATTCAAAAGTTGCCATATTCAATCCGGAACTTGATCTGGGTATTGCAATTGAAATCGACTTAAGTACTCTGGATCACCTTGTTCAGTGGAAGATGATGGGTGCAGGAGACTATGTTATGGGTCTGGAACCTGCAAACTCTACGATTGATGGAATCGAAGATGCGGTAAATAACGGCTCAATGAAATACCTCGAGCCAGGAGAAGTAAAAGAATACAATCTGACCTTTCACATTTTAAAAGGAAGAGACGAGTTCGAAGCTGTAAAAAATCTTTAAGAGTAAAAGGAGAAAAATCATGACAGAAAAAGATCTGATCAAAAAAGCCGGCGATGCACTGGATGCAAAGCTTGAAGAAGCCAAAAAAACAGGAAATCTTGTAGTGAAAGATGCAACGGAAGATGAAGCAGTTATCCGTTCCACATTCAAAAAAGGAGAAGGCGTTTTTCGTCTGTTCCCCGCATTCGTACCGAGAAGATTTGGTAAAGCAGGTCACAGATTAAAACTTCATCCGGATGATTATTTTGCATTTGGTATGGCACGAGGTTCCATCACTGAGAGATGGTTTGCGTCAACAATTGCAGCACAGAATGGTGAGACTGCAAAAGCCGATGAAGGTATGGCATATGTTTGTGTAGATTATGACAGTGACGAAAAATTCTCTCTGAGAAACGCTGTAAAAGTACTTGGAGAAGAGATTGTTGGTAAAGAATTAATGGAAAAATACAACGGATGGCCGATGTATTCCAAATTCTTTGATAATGAAAATCCACTGTTCCATCATCTGCATCTGGGATTTGAAGATGCTGCAAGAGTAGGCAAACTTGGAAAACCGGAAAACTATTATTTCCCGAAACAGTTAAATAACTATTTTGGTGAAGCAAACTACACATATTTCGGATTTGACCCGGATGTTGATCCGGAAGAGATTAAAGATAGAATTCGTCATTTTGCAGATGATGATACACGAATTACAGAACTTTCCAGAGCTTACAGAGTAGAGCTTGGAACCGGCTGGTATACACCGGCGGGCGTTATCCATGCACCGGCATCTGTACTGACATATGAGCCACAGTGGAACTCCGATGTAAACTCCGTATATGAAAATATCGTATCTGGTGAAGTTTATCCTCCGGAAATGTTGGATGAGGAACTGCCAGAAGACAAGAAAGATATTGAAGATGTATTCAAACTTCTTGACTGGGATAAGAACGTGGATCCTCACTACAGAAAACACTACTTCCGCAGACCAATCGTAGAGACAGAAACAGAACAGTATGTACAGAAATGGATTACATACGCAAATCCATACATTGCAGCAAAAGAGCTGACCGTATATCCGGGACAGACTGTAACAATTAAAGACGGCGCTGCATATGGCTGTATCTTCGTTCAGGGGCATGGAAAATTTGGTGTTTATGATGCTGAGGCCCCGACATTACTTCACTTTGGCCAGCAGAGTTCTGATGAATTCTTCGTATCAGAGCAGGCATCTGTAAAAGGAATCACAATTACAAATACCAGCAAGGTAGAACCGCTCGTAGTTCTGAAACATTTTGGACCGAACTGCCCGGGTGTACCGCAGGAAGTACCTGAAAACTAAGAAATGCTGTGAGAAGGTAAGCCTGAATAAAACGGGAATATCTTTGTGAAAATTTGCCCAGGATACCGGAAATTGGTGTGTCCTGGGCTGTTTTTGTATATAGGAGGATGGATATGAAGTATTTACTGGGAATTGATAATGGCGGAACATTTTCAAAAGCAGCGATTTTTGATGAAAATGGTGAACAGATTTCAGTGGCAAGTGTTCCGACAGAGACACTTACACCAAAACCGGGTTACACAGAAAAAAATCTGGATGATCTCTGGGACGTGAACGCACAGGCAATCAAAAATGCAATTGAGAAAAGCGGAATCGATTCGAAAGAAATCGCAGGAATTTCTTTTTCCGGAGCAGGAAAAGGCCTTTATATGGTTGGCTATGATGGAAAACCATCCTATAACGGGATTATGTCAACTGATACAAGAGCCTGGGAGCAGGTGGAAAAATGGTATGCAGATGGTACAAATAAAAAAGTTTATGAAAAAACATTTCAGGAAATTCTGGCTGTGCAGCCGGTGAGCCTGCTGGCTTGGTTCAGGGATAACAAACCGGAAATTCTGGAAAAAACAAAATATATTTTTGCGGTAAAAGATTATATCCGTTTCTGCCTCACCGGAGAAGCATACAGCGAATATACAGACTGCTCTGGCGGAAATCTGGTCAACATGGTTACGAAACAGCACGACCGGGAACTGATGGCACTGTATGGACTGGAAGATTGCTATGACAAACTGCCACCGCTGAAATATTCTGCTGACATATGCGGATATGTTACAAAAGAAGCAAGTGAAAAGACTCTGCTTCCAGAGGGAACACCGGTCGCAGCGGGAATGTTTGATGTGAATGCCTGCGGTATTGCATCCGGACTTTGCGGTGAAGAGGATATGTGTATGATCGCCGGTACATGGAGTATCAATGAATTTATCCGAAAGGAACCTGTATTAAACGGTACGGTAGCATTAAATTCCATGTTCTGTATGCCGGGATATTTTCTCATTGAGGAGAGCAGCCCGACTTCCGCAGGAAACATGGAATGGTTTATTAAAAACCTGATGAGCTATGAAAAGAAAGAAGCAAAAGAAAACGGAGGATCTGTTTATGACATTACAAATGAATGGGTAGCATCCATCGAGCCACAGGACAGTAATGTGATTTTCCTTCCGTTTCTGAACGGTTCCAATGAAGATCCGCTTGCAAAGGGAACTTTTGTGGGTCTCACTGCTTATCATTCTAAAAAACATATGCTGCGTGCAGTCTATGAGGGAATTGTTTTCTCACACATGACTCATGTGAAGAAACTGCTCCGAAACCGTGACGTTCCAAAGAGCATAAGACTCTCCGGTGGTGCGGCAAATTCTGATGTATGGGTACAGATTTTTGCGGATACACTCCAGATACCGATAGATGTAGTCGGTGACAAAGAACTTGGTGCACAGGGGGCTGCGATGGCGGCAGGTATTGCAGCCGGTGTTTACAAAGATTACAGAGAAGCAATCGAAAAGACTGTGAAGATTACAAAAACTATTTATCCGAGACCGGAATACAAAGAAATCTATGAAGAAAAATATGCAACATACCGTGCAGTGATCGACGGACTGAGCAGCGCATGGAAACGTTTCAAAAACTAACAACAGGAGGGACAGATTATGTTAAAAATGGCAATCATGGGAGCTGGTTCTATCGCAAATAAAATGGCGGATACCATTACAAAAATGAACGATGTAAAGGCATATGCCATTGCAGCCAGAGATACAGAAAGAGCAGCAGCATTTGCTAAGAAATATGGATTTACAAAATTTTATGGTTCTTATGAAGAAATGCTAAAAGATCCTGAAGTACAGCTTGTTTATATTGCAACACCACATTCACACCATTATAAATGCGCAAAAATGTGTCTGGAAGCAGGCAAACATGTACTCTGCGAAAAGGCGTTTACTGTAAATGCTGAGCAGGCAAAAGAAATCCTGAAACTGGCAGAGGAAAAGAAACTTCTGCTTACAGAAGCTATCTGGACAAGATATATGCCTTCAAGAAATATGATTAACAAGCTTATTGCTGACGGAACTATAGGAGAAGTTACCTCTCTGACTGCAAATCTGGGATATGAACTCAGCGAAGTAAAACGAATCTGGGATCCGCAGTTGGCAGGCGGTGCCCTGCTTGATGTAGGGGTTTATCTGGTAAACTTTGCAAGTATGATTTTCGGTGAAGATCTGGAGCATGTACAGTCAGAAGCTGTTTTTAAAAATGGTGTCGATATGATTGACAACATCAATATGACTTTTGCCGGCGGAAAAACAGCATCCATGCAGTGCAATGTTCATGCAGTACAGAACCGTCAGGGTACGATCTTTGGAACGAAAGGTTATATTGAGATCACAAATATCAATAATCCGGAAGAAATCAAAGTATTCAACGACCAGTATGAAAAAGTGCTGTCATGCACTCCGCCGAAACAGATCACAGGATATGAATACGAAGTGGAAGCATGCTGCAAAGCAATTGAAGAGGGCAGACTGGAATGTCCGGAGATGCCTCACAGAGAAACAATACGTGTGATGGAAATCATGGATGAAATGCGTAGGTCATGGGGATACGAAATTCCGATCATGAAATAAGAGGGAAAAAGATGAAAAAATATTCACTGGGGTTATATGAGAAAGCAATGCCGGGAACTCTGGACTGGAAAGAGAAACTGGAGGCTGCAAAAGAGGCCGGATATGATTTTGTAGAAATCAGTATTGACGCGACCGAAGAAAAAATCGCACGTCTGGATATGACAAAAGAAGATCGCTTTGAGCTTATCAAAGCCATGTATGAAGTCGGAATGCCGATCCGAACGATGTGTGTAAGTGCGCTCACAAAATATTCTCTTGGAAATGACAAGGAAGAATACTGTAAGCGTGGAATGGAAATCCTTGAGAAATCACTTCAGCTTGCAGATGATTTGGGAATCAGAGTAGTTATGATACCGGGTTATGATGTGTATTATGAGCCGTCAACTTTAGAAACAAAGAGGAGATTTCTCAAAAACCTGAAAAAAGCATCAGAACTGGCAGAGAAGGCCGGTGTTCAACTGGGCCTTGAAACAATGGAAAATGAGTTTATGAATACTGTTGAAAAGGCTATGAAATATGTAACTTTATGTGATTCTAATTATCTGAAAATATATCCGGATATCGGAAATCTGACAAATGCAGCTGTTACATATCAGTCAGATGTGTTGGAGGATATGGAGCTGGGAAGAGGAAATCTTACTTCATTACATTTGAAAGAAACACTTCCGGGAAGATTCCGGGAAGTGCCGTATGGTACGGGGCATGTAGATTTTGAAGCGGCAATCAGCAAAGCGTGGGATTTGGGAGTACGCAGGTTTGTCACAGAATTCTGGTACACCGGAAACGAAAACTGGAAAGCCGATCTTAATTCTGCAGCGGGAATGGCAAAACCAATTCTGGAGAAAATGAATTAAATTACGTATTAAAAAGGAGAACGAAATGTTAGAGAAATTAAAAGAAGAAGTATACAGAGCAAATATGGATCTGCCGAAATACGGACTGGTCACATTTACGTGGGGAAATGTTAGCGGTATTGACCGTGAAAAAGAACTTTTTGTTATTAAACCGAGTGGAGTAGAGTATGACAAATTAAGACCGGAAGATATGGTTGTTGTGGATCTTCAGGGAAATAAAGTAGAAGGTGAATATAATCCGTCTTCTGATACCCCGACACATGTGGTTCTGTACAACGAATTTCCAGATATCGGGGGAATCGTACATACACATTCTGAGTGGGCAACAAGCTGGGCACAGGCAGGAAGATCCATTCCGTGCTATGGAACGACTCATGCAGACTATATCTATGGAGAGGTTCCGTGCGTACGTAATCTGACAAAAGATGAGATTGAAGAGGCATACGAAAAAAATACGGGCGTGTTGATCGCAGAATATTTCAAAAACAGTGATTATAAAGCTGTTCCGGCAGTACTGTGCAAAAATCACGGACCATTTACATGGGGAAAAGATGCACATGAAGCTGTTCATAATGCAGTTGTTCTGGAAGAAGTGGCAAAGATGGCATGCCGCTGCGAACTGATAAATTTGCAGGTAAGACCGGCACCACAGGAACTTCAGGATAAGCATTACTATAGAAAACACGGAGCAAATGCTTATTATGGACAGATTAAGAAATAAAATCCGATAAAAAATACAAAGCGTGCTGTATGGTTTTATGTACAGCACGCTTTAATACTTCAAGAGCCAAATCATCAATACGAAATCCAGTCATTCCGGAAGTGTATAAGGAAAAGCTGGAGCATCCGGACAGTTCAGATATTCTTTCAGGCAGGAAATAATAAATTCATGGTCTGCAATATGATAAAGATTAGAAGCAATGACCGCACCGATTACGGTTTTGCTGCCTTTTATGCGGATAGGAAAACCGCCGCCGCATAATGCATAATCGTTGTTTGATAAAGCGTGTGTTTCTAGGGTGTCGTTGTCATGTTCAAAAGTAAATGTGGATAAAAGAGAACTGCGTTCCATCAGTTTTACGAAATTGAATTTTCGATCCATCCATTTCTGGTTTAAAAGATTGGTTCCGTCAGGGCAATGCTGGAACAAAATACAGCCATTGTTAAGACGGATAGATATGGCAATTGTGATGTTGTGCTTTCTGGCATAGGACACCATAAATGAGCCAAGTTCAAAGGCATCGTCGTTGCTGAAATGCTCGAACTGCAGAAGTTCTTCCTGCTTTTTCAGGATATTCAGATTTTTGCACATAATAAAACCTCCCAATATATTCATAGCATATTTGGAAAAACCTTTTTCTAAGAAATATTATACAGGATAAAGGGGAGAAACCACAAGAGAAATCTCAAGAAGATTTGGCTTTTTTATATCCATTCCTGTTTTTCTGTGTTACAATTAATCTCACAATTAGGTAAAGAAGAAAAACGGACATATATTTGTTTCAGTATCGGAGGAAAATATGATTGAATTAGGAAAGAAACAGACTTTATTTATCGTAAAATCTGTAGAATTTGGAGTATATCTGGCAGAAGATATGCATGCAGATACGAAGCATCAGGTGCTTTTGCCGGCAAAGCAGGTTCCGGCAGGCAAAAAGGATGGAGATAAGATCGAAGTATTTATTTACAAAGATTCACAGGATCGTCTGATCGCCACAACGAATGAGCCGAAGCTCACAGTAGGCGAGGTGGGTCTTCTTAAAGTAAAACAGGTGACAAAGATCGGAGCATTTCTTGACTGGGGACTGGAAAAAGACATTCTTCTTCCGTATCATGAGCAGACAACAAGGATTTTTGAAGGACAGGAATGTCTTGTTGCTGTTTATGTGGACAAGAGCAGTCGTCTCTGTGCAACCATGAAAGTTTATCCTTATCTTTCTAAGGAGACACCGTACAAGGAAGGTGATCAGGTAAAAGGCCGTGTATACCAGATCAGCGAAAACTTCGGCGTTTTTGTTGCGGTAGATAATAAATATACAGCACTGATCCCGGCAAGAGAGGCAAAGGGCAAATACCGTCCGGGTACTGTGCTGGATCTCCGTGTCACAAGAGTCAAAGAAGACGGCAAAATGGATGTCAGTGACCGTCAGGAGGCATATCTGCAGATCAGTGAGGATGCAGAGAGTGTACTTGGAATCATTGAGGAATTCGCAGGAGTTCTTCCGTTTGATGATAAGGCTTCCCCGGAAGTTATCCGCCGGGAATTCGGTTTGAGTAAAAATGCATTCAAGCGTGCTGTAGGACACCTTCTGAAAGAAGGAAAAATTCAGATTAAAGATCGCAGGATCTATCTGGTGAAATAACTGTACATTAAATCGGACACATAGAGCAAAGGACGAGATTATGAATTTTACACATCTTCATGTTCATACAGAATACAGTCTTCTGGATGGCTCCAACAAAATAAAAGAATATGTAGACCGTGTCAAGGCGCTTGGCATGGACAGTGCGGCCATTACAGATCATGGTGTCATGTATGGCGTGATAGATTTTTACCGCGCAGCACGGGCAGCAGGAATCAATCCAATCCTCGGCTGTGAGGTTTATGTGGCACCGGGTTCCCGGTTTGACCGTGAAGCGGGAAGCGGCGATGACCGTTATTATCATCTGGTGCTTCTGGCAGAAAACAATCAGGGTTACAGTAACCTGATGAAAATCGTATCAAAGGGATTTGTGGAAGGATTTTATTATAAACCACGAGTGGATCTTTCGCTTCTTGAGAAATATCATGAAGGAATCATTGCATTAAGTGCGTGCCTTGCCGGCGAAGTGGCGAGATTTCTCACAAGAGGGATGTATGAAGATGCCAAAAAAGCTGCTCTTCGTTATCAGGATATTTTCGGGAAAGGAAACTTCTTTCTGGAACTGCAGGATCATGGTATTCCGGAACAGCAGAATGTCAATCAGCAGCTTCTGAAAATGCATCGTGAGACAGGAATAGAACTTGTTGCGACCAATGATGTGCATTATACGCTTGCAGAGGATGCACAGCCGCATGATGTACTGCTTTGTCTTCAGACAGGTAAGAAACTGGCAGATGAAGACCGTATGCGTTATGAGGGCGGTCAGTATTATGTGAAATCTCCCGAAGAAATGGAACGTCTATTTCCATATGCGCCGGAGGCGCTTGAGAATACACACAAGATCGCACAGAGATGTCATGTGGAAATTGAATTCGGTGTGACAAAGCTTCCGAAATTCGATGTCCCGGAAGGTTACACTTCACGGGAATATCTGAATGAGCTTTGTTTCAGAGGATTGGAGGAGCGTTACCAGCCAGTCACTGAAGAACTGAAAGAGCGGTTAAATTATGAATTGTCCACGATCAGGAATATGGGCTATGTCGATTACTTCCTGATTGTATGGGACTTTATTAAATATGCGCGCGACCATGACATTATGGTAGGACCGGGACGAGGCTCCGCTGCAGGAAGTCTGGTTGCCTATACACTTGGGATCACACAGCTTGATCCGATTCGATATGATCTTCTGTTTGAGCGTTTCCTGAATCCGGAGCGAGTATCCATGCCGGATATCGACGTTGACTTCTGTTTTGAACGAAGACAGGAAGTTATCGATTATGTAAGACGTAAATACGGGGATGACTGTGTCGTACAGATCGTTACATTTGGTACACTGGCGGCCCGTGGTGTTATCCGTGATGTCGGTCGTGTTATGGATCTTCCATATGCACAGGTGGATACTATTGCAAAAATGATTCCGCAGGAGCTGAATATCACGATTGACAAAGCGCTGCAGATGAACCCTGAACTCAAAAAAGTCTATGAGGATCAGAAAGAGATTCATGATCTGATCGATACGGCGAAGCGTCTTGAAGGACTTCCCAGGCATACATCCATGCATGCAGCAGGTGTCGTGATCAGTCAGAAGGATGTTTCAGAGTATGTACCGCTTTCTCGGGCATCCGACGGTTCGATTGTTACACAGTTTACGATGACGACACTTGAAGAACTCGGACTTCTGAAAATGGACTTTCTGGGTCTTCGTACGCTGACAGTTATTCAAAATGCCGTGCATCTGATCGAACAGGATGCCGGTGTGAAGCTGGATATGCAGCATATTGATTATAACGATAAAAAAGTACTGGATTCTCTCGGAACCGGCCGTTCTGACGGTGTGTTCCAGCTGGAAAGTGCGGGAATGAAGAACTTCATGAAGGAGATGAAGCCGCAGAGTCTTGAGGACGTTATTGCGGGAATTTCTCTGTACCGTCCGGGCCCGATGGACTTTATTCCGCAGTATATCCGTGGCAAAAACCGCCCGGATACGATCAAATATGACTGTCCTCAGCTGGAGCCGATTCTGAAACCGACTTATGGCTGTATCGTATATCAGGAGCAGGTTATGCAGATCGTACGTAACCTGGCCGGCTATACGCTTGGAAGAAGCGATCTTGTGCGCCGTGCCATGTCAAAGAAAAAAGCCGCAGTCATGGAGAAAGAGCGCCAGAACTTTGTTTATGGTAATGAAGAAGAGGGGGTTCCGGGATGTATTGCAAACGGGATTTCCGAGCAGACGGCAAACAAGATATATGATGATATGATCGATTTTGCAAAGTATGCATTTAATAAATCCCATGCAGCAGCCTATGCGGTTGTTTCTTATCAGACGGCGTTTTTGAAATATTACTATCCGGTGGAATTTATGGCTGCGCTTATGACATCGGTGATTGAAATGCCGACAAAAGTGGCAGAATATATTCAGGTATGCCGACAGATGAATATTAAGATCCTTCCGCCGGATGTCAATAGAGGTGCATATGGATTTTCTGTGGATAATGGCGCAATTCGTTATGGGCTTTCTGCAATCAAGAGTGTGGGCCGCCCGGTCATCAATGCGCTGGTAGAAGAAAGAGAAGCAAACGGCGAGTATCGTTCTCTGAAAGATTTTATCGAGAGACTGACAGGAACAGTCAACAAGCGTGCAATCGAGAACTTTATCAAAGCCGGTGCGCTGGACTGTCTGGAAGGCAACCGCCGCCAGAAAATGCTTGTTTACGGTCAGATCGTGGACAGTATTGCACAGGAAAAGAAAAATTCTTTTGCCGGTCAGATGAGTCTGTTTGACTTGGTAAGTGATGAAGAAAAGAAAGAATATGAGATCCGGATGCCGGATGTGGAAGAATACGATAAAGAAATGATCCTTGCTTTCGAGAAAGATGTACTCGGAATCTATCTGAGCGGTCATCCGCTGGAAAGATACCGTAACATCATGGAAAAAATGATATCCGCGAAAACTACGGATTTCCAACCGGATGAAGAATCCGGTATACCGAAAGTGTATGATGGACAGAAGGTGATCATTGGTGGAATGATCACGGAGAAGACGATTAAATACACCAGGAACAATAAGGTAATGGCATTTCTTACTGTGGAGGATCTGCTTGGCACTGTCGAGATCGTAGTATTTCCGCGCGATTACGAGAAATGGCAGGCAATGCTTAATGAGGACGCGCGTGTATTTGTGCAGGGGCGTGTCAATGCAGAAGACGACAAACCGAGTAAGCTGATCCTTGAAAAAGTCAGAGCTTTTGAGGATATGCCGCAGGAGCTTTGGATTCAGTTTAAAGACAAAGCCGAGTATGCCGAAAAAGAGCAGGAACTTCTTGAGACGCTGAAAGGATATTCCGGTGTTTCGGCAGTTGTGATCTATCTGAAAGATGTAAATGCGATGAAGCGCCTTCCGGCAGGATATCACGCGCGGATCAGCGATTCCCTGACAGGTGAACTCAGGAAAAAATATGGAGAATCCAACGTTAAAGTTGTGGAAAGAGTATTGAAAAACTTCTGAAAATGCTTTACACTATACAACGAATATGTGTAGAAGATATAACTAAGATTTCCTATTATAATATGAAATTTAAGATACAGATTATAATTTGAGATCTGGAGATGGAGGAATGAATCATGGCAGAGAAACAGATAAAAACCATCGGTGTAC
>OGRN01000170.1_pt1 | contig 63753 bp, 61 predicted proteins | sample 1553401 | NCBI WGS metagenome assembly OGRN01 (sample SAMEA2580096, study PRJEB22360) | human gut metagenome | biome: human gut; feature: human-associated habitat; material: faeces | place: Denmark | collected 2008/2010 | reverse complement strand
CGCCAACGATTTCCTCTCCTTTGACGCAACCGAATGCGGCATCAACGAGCGCGTCTGCTACCGTGTGCTGGCCGAAATCCTGGAGTCCGTCCAGAGCGAGGCGGAGCTCAAGGACGCGCTGCGCGCCCGCAAGGCCGACCTGATGCCCAACCACATCACCGTGGACGATATCTTTGCCACCATCAACTATATGTGCGGCCTGATCCAGGGCGTCGGCACCGGCATCGCCCTTCCGCTGATGTTTAACATCACGCTGGAACAGGTACCGGCAGAAAAGCTGGGGCTGATGATGGGCACGGCATCTCTGATCACTGCCATGGCACCGGCAGTTGGTCCTTCCGTGGGCGGTTTTATCGTCAATCATTTTGGCTGGAGAATGATCTTCGTAGCTCTCCTTCCCCTTTTAATCCTTTCCTTTATCATGGGGGTAACATCCATCCGTCAGGTATCTGAGACCCGGAAGGCTCCTTTCCAGGTACTCGATTACCTGTTTCTTGCTGTCGGCTTTGCCTGCTTCATCTTTGCCACCAGCACGGCATCCTCTACAGGATGGGCCAGCCTGCCGGTAGCCGCACTGTTTGCCCTCAGCATCCTTTGTCTGGCAGTCTTTTACTACAGATGCTCTCACAGCAAGGATCCTCTCATTGATGTCCGTGTATTTCACTGCCTTCCCTTTACGTTAAGCGTACTGGTATTAGTTTTCATCCAGTTTGTCTGCCTGGGACTTGGCTATCTGATCCCCAACTATGCCCAGCTGGTTTCAGGAGAAAATGCCTTCACTGCCGGATGCCTTCTTCTTCCCGGCTGTCTCCTTGGAGCTTTTCTTTCCCCGATAAGCGGAAGACTGTTGGATCGTTTCGGCGCGGCACGCCCAATATTGTTTGGAAATGTCTGCATCATCTTTTCGCTGGTGTGCTTTACGCTGTTCTCAGGAAGGCTTGAAATCCTTCCCTGCATCGGCTTTTACGTATTCTTTGCATTGGGGCAGGGCTGCTCTGTAGGGAACACTATGACCAACGGACTGCGCCAGCTTTCTCCGGCGCTGAATGCAGACGGCAATGCCGTGATCAACACACTGCAGCAGCTGGCAGGTGCGATCGGCACCTCTGTGGTCACTACTATTGTAGCGGCTTCTCAGGCCTCTCTTCCAGGCGACACGGCTTTGGCTACACAGCAAGGAAGCCAGGAAGCATTCCGCCTCCTGGCCGTTATTACCGTCCTGATACTCATCTGCTCCTGCAGCGCCTTCTTGTTGATCCGCAGCAGACAGCAGAACTTTTCTTATTCGAATCAATAAATATTATTCCATCTCTGCGGCCTTGTTAATGCAGGTAATGGCATTCAGGCTGCGGGGATATCCGATATAAGGCAGGCACTGGGATACCACCTTTACCAAAAATGCCTGGTCATTTCCCAGATTCATATTTCCCTTTGCATGGGATGTCAACTGCGGTTCGCATCCTCCCTGCGCCGCCAGGAAACAGAATGTGATCATCTCTCTCTGCTTCAGATCCAGACCTGTTCTGGTATAATAGTCGCCAAAACAGTTATCTGCCAGCCACCGGTTGATGTGACCGCCTTTCCATGCCTCCTTCATCTGTTCCCCGAATATCTCTACCTGGGCCTGTACTCCTTTTTCCAGCCGGTCTTCCATAGTGGTCACAGCCTGGGATTCCAGCGGAAGCTTAATTCCTCTGTGTTCCATCACTTCATTGGCGACTGTCAGGAAAGGATATACCCGTCCAATTCCCAGATAATCCACTGCCTGATATATCATTTCCTTGATCATGACCGGAGATAGTCCTGCGTCCAATGCCTCCGGAAGCGTTCTTACAAATACATCAATCCCCTGGCATCCCATAAGAGTCGCCAGCACAGCCAGATATCTGGTCTCATCATCCAGGGTCTGACCTTCCTCCTTCACTACTTCCTCATAAGCAAAATGTTCAAACCGTTCCATAAACTCCGGATCTGTCTCATACAGCTTTTTTTCTGCTTTCATCATAATTCCTCCTTTTATTTTTACCGTCCACAGCGGATCTGATGCCGGAGATAGTCCATCCACTCCAGCCTTTTTTCATAAAAATGAATCTGATCCAGTGTAACAGCGCGTTTTTTATTTAAAATATGCAGCCGTTCTGCCGCAGATCCTTCTTTCTCCAGCAGCTGCATATATATTTCTATTTCTTCTCCTGAAAATCCAATTTCCTGAAGGGTCATGATCATGCTTTGCTTTGCCATATCCTCTTTTTCTTCCTGTTTCCGATTCTTTTCCGGCATCATCGTACCAATCCCCTTCTTATCAAATAAAAAATGCAGGCGTTCTCTTGAAACACCTACATTGTAAAAAAATTTTTTCTATCTGTCTAATACTTATTTTCAATGAAGCTGAATGCCTAAATTGAATTTTTTATAAACTCGATAAAATGAGTAGCCGCCGTAGAAAACACCTGGTTTTTCTTCCATGCCAGCACTGCGCCGGTTTCCAATCTGGGAGACAGAGGGACAAAAGTAAGCCCGTCATATTTTACATCCAGACGGAAACAAAATGCAGATCCCACACCGTTTTTAACCATGTTTGCCGCATTCAGCAACAGATTAAACGAAGCCGCCACATCCAGCTCTTCATAAAGATCTCCAAACCAGTTTGCCAGAACACTCCTTACATTTTCACGGCTTGCCATGATCAGCGGCGTATGCTTTAGATCCTCCGGCGTCACGGCATCCAGTCTGGCCAGCGGCGAATCATCCCTTACCAGAATTTCCCAGCGCTCCTTCTGGGGCATATGGATAAATTCATAACGGCTGATATCCACCGGTTCCATCAAAAGCCCCAGATCCAGAAGCCCCTTTTCGATCCGCTCTTTGATATCGTCTGCATTTGCACTATAAATCTGGAACTGGACCAGCGGATGTTCCGCCCGGAACTGAACCATTTTCCTGGACAACCAGGTCATATTCCTGGTCTCTCCACATCCAATGGCAATTTCCCCGGCCAGTTCTTCATCTTTTCCATTAAATTCCTGTTCAATCTTCTCTGTCAGTGACACAATCTCCTGGGCCCGTCTTTTTAGCAGCATACCATCTCCTGTCAATGTCACATGATATTTGCCCCGGTGAAACAGCTGGACTCCCAGCTCTTCCTCCAGCTGGATCATCTGCCTGGACAGGGTGGGCTGAGTAATATGCAAAAGCCCGGCGGCCTTCGTAATGTTCTCTTCCCTTGCCACCATCAGAAAATATTTCAGTACCCGAAGCTCCATCTTCTCTTCTCCTCTCTTGCCTGCACCCTATTCCCTATGTTCCAGATAACAGCCTGCCTCATGGGAATAGATCACTCCTACTGCCTGCAGATAGGAATAGATAATGGTCGTCCCCACAAAATGCATGCCTCTTTTCTTCAGATCTGCCGAAACTGCATCCGAAAGATCTGACCGCGTCTGATCCTTCTCATAGACCACGGTTCCGTCCGTCCAGCCCCACAGATACGCCGAAAAGCTTCCGTATTCTTCCTGTATCTTCTGAAAAATCCCGGCATTTGCTACTGCCGCTTGGATCTTACGCCGATTCCGGATAATCTCCTTATTTTCTAGAAGCGTATTTACCTTCTCTTCTCCATACTTACTGACCTTCTTTATATCAAACCCATCAAAAGCCTTTCGGAAGGCGTCCCGTTTGTTCAGCACACACTCCCAGGAAAGGCCTGCCTGGAAAGACTCCAGGATCAGCATTTCAAACAGCTTCTGATCCTCATAGACAGGTACGCCCCACTCCTCATCATGATATTTCAGGTAGCGCTCATTCCCGGGATTGGCCCACCGGCACCTGTGTTCCCAAAGCTTTGGAAGATCTGCTCCTTCCAGTTTCAGAAGTCTGGCCTTTACCTCAGTTCCACCGGCATAACCGGTCAGACTGCCGTCTTTTCCAAGAACTCTGTGACAGGGAATGATCACTGAGATTGGATTATGTCCCACCGCACTCCCCACGGCCTGGGCAGACATGCTGTCTCTTCCCAGCATTTCTGCCGCCTTCTGCGCCAGCGCCCCATATGTGGTTATCTCTCCATATGGAATTTCACACAATAATTTCCAGATCATCTTTTGAAATTCTGTGCCGCAAGGGGCAAGGGACAGCTCTTCAGGCTTTGGCCTTTCTCCTGAAAAATACCGGTCCAGCCAGGATTTTACCTCTGAAAATACAGGAAGGCAGTTCCTTTCCGTCATATTGTCGGAAAGAGAACCGCCAAAATATTTCTGACCGGCAAACCACAATCCTGCGAGAGCCTCTCCGTCACTGGCAAGGGTCATCTTCCCTGCCGGTGACAGATATGTTGTAGAATAGTACATAGGCTTCTCCTCCGTCAAAACATTATCTTTATCATATCACGGGAGAAGCTTCCAGCCAATATGTCTTTTCGAAAGAATTATTTCCGGTTTACCGGTTCTCCATTCTCTCCTTCATATTGTCTGCCCCAGCCGGTAATTACCGAAAACAGAAGCACCAGAAACAGCATCATACTGTAAAACATACTGCCGCCCACCTGGGTCACACTTAAAGGTGCGATCATGTCATACCCTTCCGTCAGAGAAGTTCCAATGAATACAAATACACTTAAGAAGGGCATCGCCAGTACAATAGAATTGGCAAATCCATCCAGAAGATTTGCTCTTCGATACGGATGAAGGCCGACACGCTTTCCGATTTCATTCTGGATCTTTCCAAAAGTTGCCATGGAGGCACTGGTCACACCGCCGAAGATCAAAGTTGTCAGAGAGATTCCGAGCATCATTGCAATCTCTGCCCCACGGGCGGTTTTTCCAAGCCGGCTCTTAAGGATGCCGTCCGCAATCCGGTCCATCACTCCTGCTGCCGTCAGTACACCCATGATCCCGTATACCGACAGGACCAGGACAACCGTTGCCATCATTCCGCTGATGCCGGAAGTCAGAAATCCGGAAGGCGCTCCGTCTACAATCGAAATGATATCTGAGAACTTCAGGATTCCTGCGGCCAGTCCCAGGACGCTTCCCAACAAAATGCCAATGGTGATCGCCTTATAAATATTCCGGGTCTTCACTGCCACTGCCAGCATAACGATAACCGGGATCAGCATGATCAGCGTGGACGGATCCATATTCTCCGCCAGGATCTCTTCTCCTCCTGCTCCTCCGGTTCCGCCGCCGCCAAAGATCCAGAACAGGACGAAGGAGATACTTCCTGCCACAAGAGAGTACTTAAGTCTGGTGGCTACGCAGCCGCCTACATCCGCAGTTCCCGGCCGTCTGGTATACTCCTGTGTACCGGCTGAAATAATGGTAGTGTCTGAAATAGGCGCCAGGTTGTCTCCAAAGATAGCCCCTCCTACAATGGCGCCTGCCAGCACAGGGGCATTGCTCCCCAGCAGGATCCCTGCCGGATAAAAGATTGGAAAACAGGTAAACATCGTCCCCAGAGAGGATCCGGTAGCCGTAGAGATCACACAGACCGAAAAAAAGGTAAATGCTGTGAACAGCCCTTCCCTGACATGGAAGGAATCTGCCAGCCACACAAATCCGGATGACAGATTTGCCGTCTTGATCATTTCTGCAAACATCCCGATGATCAGAAGCAGGATCCCGATGGGGACTGCTTCATTGGCGCCCTCATGCACGGCATCCCAGAACCTGTCATACTGTCCTTTCCTGACGAAGAGTGCGCCGATCAGAAGACCGACAAATGCTCCCATAGCCAGCGCATACATCTCAAAAGCTTTGAATACGACAAAATACAACACGCAGAAAAACAGAAAGACAACTGCCGGCAGAAACGACATTCCCCAGCCGCCGCGAAACTCCAGTTTTGGCTTCGGATTTGTTCTGTGCTGCTCACTCATACGCTTTTCCTCCTTTTCTTTTCTTCATTTCTATCATATCAACTGATTACTCTTCTTCATTCAGGTTCATCCACATAATATTGCGGTATTTCGAGCCGATGGTTCTCTCCTGCTGGAAAGGTTCGCCGTCCACCGTCGGATATGCACTGAGGAAATCCCGGATTCTCTGGATCTCTTCCTCCTCCAGATCGAAGGAGAAAATCTTCAGATTGTCCTCCACATGACGACTGTTGCGTACGCCGATGATGGCTGCTCCCACGCCTTCCTGACTTAAGATATATTTGGACGCCACCTGGGAGATTCCAACCTGGTATTTTTCGGCGATCTCTTTCAGAAGCACCAGCAGCTTCTGATAGCCGTCCCATCCAAGAGAATCCTCGATCACCTGCAGATATTTCACCTGAGATCTGGTCTCTGGCTCACCCATAGTCTTTCCGATCCAGCGTTCCGCCAGGAATCCTCCGGAAAGTGTGCCATAGCAGAGCATCGGAATACCCTGGCTCTTACAATAGTCTAAGTATCCCTTCTCAGGCCTTCTGTCAAAGACAGAATACTGCGTCTGAGTAGTTGTCACCGGAATCCCGGCATCTACCAGCTCCTTCAGATGTTTTGTATCAAAATTCGTCACGCTGATCTTCCGGATTTTTCCTTTTTCCTTCAGACGGCAGAGATATCCGGCCGTCTCGATACAGCCCGGCACGTCATAATCCCACCAGTGGAACTGCACCATGTCCAGGATTTCCCTGTTCAGGCGCTTCAAGCTCCGGTCGATGATCTTTTCGGTATAGGCAAAATCCACCTGACTTAAAAGATCAAGATCCGGCACATATTTGGTATGGATCTGGATCTGATCCGGAGATATTCCGCTTCCATGCTTTAATTCCAGAACAAATTTTCCAAGAAATTCTTCCACTCCTGTATAAATATCCCCACAGTCAAAGGTGGTAAATCCTCGTTCTGCCAGCATATGAAAGGCACGCATTACATCCGAAAAATCCAGGTCATTTTTCAGGCTGTGCCCTTCCGAGAGCTGCCAGCAGCCGTTGATCACCCGGTTAATCTGATATCCTTCGCCTAACGTTAATTTCTGTTCCATGATTTTCGTCTCCTTTTCTATGTTATTCTTGTGTTTCTGCGATTTTCTCCACGGTACACTCTCCATGACGAAAGGTCCTTTTCCCGATCCTTGTGATCTTAAACTTTGCTCCGCAGTTGGGATCCGGACAGGCGATCACACTGTCTGAAAGCATCCAGTCATTCCCCTCCAGCGGTCTTTGCTTTGCCGGAAGCAGCGGCAGAAGCGCTGCCAGTGAATACATGGAAAAGGAGTGGGTCTGTGGAAACACCAGATTTTCCCCGATCACCAGAAAGTAATCCCCTTCCCTGTGACTGCATACCATCGGCTTATCCGAACCGATCACCTCCACCTTCAGATCATAGAGTGTAAAACTATCGTCCATCTTCTTTCCTCCCATAAACAAATAAAAAAACCTGTCCTTGAATTACTTCAAGGACAGGTATATTACCTGCGGTACCACCTTGTTTGACACAAAATCTTGTGCCCTCTCATTACAGAATGCCATCACACTCCTGGCCGGATAACGCTGGCCGCATGCGTCTTGGCTACCAGACTAACCGTCCTTCACCTCGCCCTCCGGGGCCCACTTGCTGTCACTGACGTCTCTCCGGCTTTCACCATCCCGGATTCGCTTTCGACCGTTTGACCGCCTAACTTCCCCGTCTTCGGTTTACTTTTGTAGTATAGCATCGTGCCAGTGCGATTGTCAAACATTTTTTTATTATGGCTGACAATTTCCGCAAGGTTCATATCCTTTCTGAACAATCTCTTCTCTGCTTCCCTCGAATTCCTGCCGGTTCTGCGGATTCATATCTTTTACGCTGCTGCAGTCCGGTCTGTGGAATTTATGCGTATTGGTATTCAAAATATAGGTCTGATCCTCGCCGGACTTTGAACTGTCAGATACCGGCTCACTTTGCTCTTCCTGCGCCTCCTTGCTGTCCCCTTGGGCATAATCAATCTCGATCCCGGGCTGCACATTGTAGACATATACATTAAAAGACACGCCTTCTCCGCCGTCTTCCACCGATTCTGCCTCCATCCAGACACCGGAGGCTACAAGATTATCCCCTTCAAACACAGGGACCACCCGGTACATCACATGGTTGTCCGTCTCTTCCACATAGCCGGCCACTTCATTTTCAAAGGGCAGCATCCCTTCCGTATTCATATAACGGGTTCCCGTGATCAGATTCTTCTCATTGGCGTTCTCGGCCGTCAGCTGGTAACCGATCAGATGACACCGGTTATATAAAGACCCTCCTTCTACATTATCATACTGCACCGACTGCCATCCAGAAGGTTTCACCTGGCTGATATCTCCACGCTCTTCTGTGGGCATCAGATCCTGGCCAATGCAGGCCTCGACCTCTGTGCAGCGTCCCAGCTCGTCTAACTCTCCATAGTGCTCATAAGATTCCTCTGTCAGCTCATCCCTGGTAAAATCCGGCTGGTTTTCTTCCACCTCTATGTATGGTTTTCCCTGGTACTGTGGAATCTCTTCCAGTTCCACCTCTGCCACAGACACTGAAGCTTCCGGCGTTTCCTGCCAGAAGCTCTGTTCTGCTCCGCAGCCGGTGCTGACACTCAGAAGACATACACACAAGAATGCAGCTGCATATTTACGAAAATGTCCTGTCAAACCGCTCATCCAGCTCCTTTCTGGTCCAGATGCTCTCATCCAGACTGATGATCATCCGTACTGCCAGATCCACCGCCGCATCAAAATGCTTCATCAGTTCTTCGTTGCTCTCCCGGCATTTCGGATTATCCTTTCTCTGATTCATCAGGCCCTTCATGCTGGCATAATGCCCCGTCATTTTAAGTGCAGTATTGACTGCTCCGTGTTTGATCCTTCCAGGCGCCGTAAACAGGCGCTTGATCAGGCGCAGATCTTTCAGCGACTGCATCACGGTCTTCCGGCTGATATTCTCATAAAACGGCCAGATAGCGTCTGCTGTTGCGATATCTACCGGCACCAGACGCGCCGTCGGATAAGAAAATGGATCCTTTCCATCCATGCGCATCAGTTTTTTTTCAAACTCTTCTTCAATTTCCAGGTGCTGGACACCACTTTTTTTAATATAAGACTCTACATAAGGATGGCACTCACTGTCCAGGATAAAATGGCAGACAAATCCCATCAAATATGCATATTCCCGACTTTTCTCCCCCTTTTTGCGCACGACTTTCACTGCATGCTCAAAAAATGGCATGGCAGAAATCTCATGCAGATGATTGCCATACTTTGTCACCCGGTTCGGTCGGTACGGCTGATAAAAGAAAAACAGATCCGGCCCCTGAAGTCCGATCCGATACTGCCTGTAATGGCCCTTAACCGTCGCTTTCAGTCCCTTCGGAAGACGCTCCGCTACTTTTTTCCCAAATCTGTCATGTGCATAAAATGCAGGCATATTTATAATCCCCTTTCGAAAATGCTTACTTTACTGCTGCTGCCTTGCGAAATAGTACAAAACCAATCACAAACATCACTGCGATGATCGCAACTCCGGCATTTGCCACATTGGTAATCTGCGCCACTGCTCCCACCAGCGTAGTCCCCATAAAAGATGCCCCTTTTCCGCAGATATCATAGATCCCAAAATATTCACCGGACTTCTCCGCCGGAATGATCTTGGCAAAATAAGACCTGGCCAGCGCCTGGATCGCGCCCTGGAACATTCCCACCATCACAGCCAGGAACCAGAACTCCCACTGCTTATCCAGCTGGACTGCAAACAGCGCAATACAAGTATATGCCAGAATGCAGATTTTGATCAGCCTGGTTGTCTCATATTTCTTCGAGAATCTGGAAAAGACCAGCGCACATGGGAATGCCACAATCTGGGTCACCAGAAGCGCCAGCAACAGACCTGTCGTGTCAAGTCCGAGTGCGCTTCCATAGGCTGTCGCCATCTCAATAATGGTATACACGCCATCAATAAAGAAGAAGAAAGAAAGCAGATATAAGAAGATCTTCTTCTCCTTTTTGATATCACGCAGTGTATGCCCCAGTCTCAAAAAGCTGTCGCGTATCGGATGTTCCGGGGCCGCCGCAAAATTTTTCTGTCGGTAATTTTTCAAAAGCGGCACCGTCATCAGGACCCACCAGGCTGCGTTGATGAAAAACGCCAGCATCATCGCTGTATTCATTGTAATCCCGATGCTCTCATACATCAATACAAATACCAGAGAAATCATAAATGGAATACAGCTTCCGATATATCCCCAGGCATACCCGTGAGAAGAAACTTTGTCCATCCGCTCCGGCGTTGTCACATCCACCAGCATGGAGTCATAGAAGATCAGACTGGCATTGTACCCCACCTTGGCAATAACAAAAACTACCAGAAATACGATCCATGAAGCAGGAACAGACAGTGCTGCGCAGCCAATCACACCGATCATCATAAAAAACACAAACAATGGCTTTTTATAATTTCTGGTATCAGCCACCGTTCCCATTGTCGGTCCGAGAAATGCGACAATGATCGTTGATATGGATGCCGCATATCCCCAGTATGCCAGGTAGTCTACCTCAGAAATCCCTGCGTTTCCTGCAAGTGCATTAAAATATATTGGAATGATGGTAGATACCAGAAGGGTAAACGCCGAATTTCCCACATCATACAAAATCCAGTATTTTTCAAGCTTTGTCAATTTTTCATTTTCCATGATTGTTTCCTTCCTCTTCCTTCAGACTTTCTTTTCATCATACCCCTGCTCTGTAAATGCCGGAACAGGCCTTCGTAAAAAGAAAGTTAAGTTTCCCACTCTTTTTTTCCCAGCCGGACATCCTCCATCTTTCCTGCCATCTCTTCATCCATGTGGTCAAAGAGATAATTCCGGCTGCTGTCATGCCGTTCCAGGTATTCCTCACGAAGCTCCTGCTCCATGATCTTTACATCCTCCCGGAACTCTCTTGCCGAGATCAGAGTGCCTCCCTGCCCCAGGGTGACTACCTGTTCCACGCCGTCGGAGGTCACGACGGTAACATGGTATTTACGCCCAATCTCGTGAACCACCTTTTCAATATACTGATCCGCCGTCTCTGCTTCCTTCGTATAGACCACATGAATATTATGATACTTCATGATTTCCAGATGTTCTCCCTCTACCTGGTAGGCATCGTACACCAGGATCACCTGGCATCCCCGGTATCCCTGATAATTACAGAGGACATCCATCAGCTTATGTCTGGCGCCGCCGATATTGACCTTCGCCAGCTCTTTTAAGTCTTCCCAGGCAAAAATCACATTATAACCGTCTACCAGAAGGTATTCTGTCCCGGCCGGATCTTTTTTCTTCCTGTCCGGTGCTTTTTCTGCCTGGATCTTCCGCTTCCATCCTTCCTGATTTTTCCGCTCTACTTTCCCATATGTCCGGATAAAGATTTCTTCCAGTTCTTTGTCTTCGGCCGCCCAGTCTGTCTGTTTCCCTTTTCTGGATACCTGCATCTGCTCTTCTTTCCTCTCCCGGCTCTTCAGGCAACTGGGCAGATGCATCTTAGACGGCACTTCCTGCCATGGGACAAAACACCCTGCCCCGTGAGAGCAGAAAATGGAGCCGGACGGATTTTCTTCATCTCTGTCCGGATCATATCCGGCTCTTTCTATCACTTCATCAGAATTCCGGCACTCATCATATCCCCAGAAAGTACAGGTCAGATGTCCCTGGCCTCTGGTATAGGCTGTCATTTCTCTTGCATAATCTCTCATAGCAGAAACCGGTGCTCTGCCCTTTAGAATCGTCATATCTTTCTGCTGTTCCGGGGACTCGCTCTCCCCGCCCATATTCTGGATATCGGTCAGAGCTCTGCCTGTTATCTCTGTGGGAACCTCCAGGTAAAATTCATAATATGGCTCCAGCAGCATGCTGTCTGCCTGCATCAGGCCCTGCCGGACCGCCCGGTACGTAGCCTGACGGAAGTCTCCTCCTTCTGTGTGCTTCAGATGTGCCTTTCCGGACATCAATGTAATCTTCATATCCGTGATTGCAGAACCGGTTAACACCCCCCGGTGTACCTTTTCCGCCAGATGTGTCAGAATCAAGCGCTGCCAGTTCAGATTCAGGTCATCCTCACTGCAGGCGCTCTCAAACACAAGTCCACTTCCTCGTTCTCCTGGCTCCATCAGAAGATGTACCTCTGCATAATGGCGCAGCGGTTCGAAATGCCCCACGCCTTCCACCGTATTCCGGATCGTCTCTTTATATACCACACGTCCGGCATCAAAAGAAACAGAAACGCCAAACCTCTCCTCAATCAGGCTCTTAAGGATCTCGATCTGCACTTCGCCCATGAGGCGGACATAGATTTCTCCCAGTTCTTCTTCCCAGACTACCCGGAGCATGGGTTCTTCTTCCTCAAGCCTTCTAAGATTCTGCAGCATCCGGTGCACATCACACCCTTCCGGCAGCTGGACCTGGTATTCCAGCACAGGCTCCAGCCAGGGTTCCTCTGCCTCCGGTTCTGCTCCAAGACCTTCTCCCGGCCAGGTCCGCCCAAGACCTGTCAACGCACAGACCGTACCTGCCTCTGCCTCCTGAAGCATCTCATATTTTTCTCCGGAATACAGGCGGATCTGATCTACCTTTTCTTCCCAGGGCTCATCCGCCTGGTCGTTCCCACTTAGCAAGTCCTTTACTCGAAGCCGTCCTCCTGTGATCCTTACGTGGGTCAGCCTGGTTCCCTGACTGTCTCTGGATATCTTATATACCCGCGCTCCAAATTCTTCCGGCCAGGCCTTTTTCTCTGCATAACAGGCGATCCCATCCAGTAATTCCTCGACTCCATCAATCTTAAGCGCCGATCCAAAATAGCAGGGAAACACCTTACGCTCCTGGATCATCCGCCGGATCTCCTGATCTTCCACCGTTCCCTCCTGGAGATAACGCTCCAGCACGGCTTCATCACAGACAGCCAGATCCTCCAGAAACTGCTCCTGTCCCTGTTCCATTCCAAAATCAACACAGCCTTCACCAAGCTGCTGTTTTAGTTCTTTCATCCGCTGCTGCCGGTCTGTCCCCACCTGATCCATCTTGTTGATAAATAAGAAAACCGGAATCTCATATCTTTGCAGCAGCTTCCAGAGGGTGCTGGTATGACCTTGCACGCCGTCCGCTCCGTTAATCACCAGTACCGCATAGTCAAGGACTTTCAGAACCCGTTCCATCTCCGCAGAAAAATCCACATGCCCCGGCGTGTCCAGGAGCGTGATCCGGCAGTCCTTCCACTGCATCAGCGCCTGCTTGGAAAAGATGGTGATTCCCCGCTTCCTTTCCAGCTCATAGGTGTCCAGGAACGCATCCTGGTTGTCCACTCTTCCTGGCTTCCTGATATTTCCGCACAGGTAGAGCAGCGCCTCAGAAAGCGTAGTCTTTCCTGCATCTACATGGGCAAGGATACCGATGCAAATCTGCTTTCCCGGCCTGTTTGCCTGTGTATTTCTTTTATTTTCAGACGTATTTTCCATGAAAATACCCCTTTCTGTTCAATCGTGCAAATTTTATCATATCACAGAAAGGGGGAGAAGTCGATAAATCGTTGATTCTAAAAGCAAAAACTATTTTATAAAATTTTATACCTGCGTCCTTTATTTTTCCCAGTTGCTTCTATTTTTTCAAGCCGTATCAATTCTCTCACTAATTCGCGGGCTCTTGTTTCTTTAACTCCAAGGAATTCTGCTATTTCAGCTGTTCTATATTCTCGATCCAATTCCATCCATTCTATTATTTTTTCTAGCTGTTGTCTGGTTTTATTTGTAAGTTTCTTTTTTTCAGCGCTTTTTATCAGCGCTTTTTTATCAGCGCTTTTTATCAGCGCTTTTTCATCCATGTTTTTTACAAACGATAATTTCAAAATAGTTCTGTCGGGGCCGTATTCTTCTATGACTTCCGGCTGTTTCCATTCCTGCTGTTCCCACACGCTGTATATATCCGGCACGCCGCTTCCGGCTCTCTCACCAATGCCAATCAGATTAAACATCTTCATCAGCGCTTTGTTTCTCGGATCGGAAATGCCACCCTTGAGCATCTGTGCTTTTCCGGTTCGGATACTCCCCGGATTTTCCATTACGATAGACTCTGCGTCTTTCCGGATCACAATCCCTCTCGGAAAATAAAAGTCTGTATTTACGATACAGTTTGTCAAAGCTTCTCTCAATGCCTTGTGTACAGGCGTATCATCCACCCGGGTTATTCCTTCCAGTTTAAAAGGAATTTTCAGATCTTTCACAAGTTTCCCGTAAACCCGGAAGAAAAAGTCAAATAAATTCCCCGTCCAGTCGCCCGAGCTGGACTGCAGCCTGTCTGTCCAGCGGATCGTCGGATCAAGTATTTCCCGGTAGTCAAGAAAATACTCGGGAAATTCATATAAGATCTTATACTCTTCTCCAAACATGAGTAGTCCGGCAGCCGTAGGATGTAAAGTATGGTCTCTGGCAGACATCCTCGCAGCGCCTATCCTCTCCAAATACTCTTCATCGCTTAAGCGTTCCCACACATGTTCTGTCCGGTACGCCATGTGCCGGTTGCGGTAGGCATGTACAGTCTCTGAATTGAGCACTTCAAGGGACATATCCTGTAAGATTTTCATATCTGCAGTTTCTTCCGGCTGATCCCGGAGCATGGCAAGCACCTCACTGCGGTCACAGTGATAGTCTCCCTCCCAGTTTCTGCGAAAGGTGCCGCTGAACATATCCCCGTTTATATATACCGGCTTCTGCTCACGTTTCGCCTTTGGCACGTGGATAACCATTATGACGCCGCTGTTTTCTTCAAATATTTCCACGTCATTGTCCGTCAGCAGATTTATCGAAACCTTATTTTTATTGTTAATTGTATCCCAGAAATCCTTTCGCAGTTTTACCGCATTGTCCAGCCCGGTCATATGCCAGCTGCCGTCTTTATTTTCCTTTACGCCAAGGATCATGACTCCGCCATAGCAGTTAGCGAAGGCCGAGTATGTCTCCCACAATGAATTTGGAAGTCCGCCTTTTGCTTTTTTTTACCTCGCGACGATTATCTTCACGGTAGGAATCAAATTGGGATATATCAAAATTCACAGACATCACCTCTCTCCATATATGTCATCTATTCTCATCTCTACTTTTGCTCTACCACCACATCCGACCTTAAAATATCCGTCAGAAGATTTCTGCACTCCTTCCGGATCTGCTCCAGCGGGGTCTTCTCCTGATGGCATTCATTGATAAATCCCAGCAGGCCGAAGCAGACGAATCCTGCAATCTTTCTGGCCGAATACTTCAGCTTCAGGTTTCCTTTCTGTATCCGGCTTGTATGCCGTTCCACCGTATCCAGTACAATATTATAGAAAGCAAACGCCAGATATGGATTCTTATCTGGGTCTGTATGCTGAAAAAATTCAAACTTGTCATAATAAATGGAAAGGATACTGTCCAGCATATTAATATATCCCTGGACCAGCCCCTTTTGTGGATTATTTTCCTCCTGTCTCCGGTAATAATCTTCTGTCCCGATCTTCAGCATGTCTTCAAATATCTCATCTACCAATCCGTATTTATCACTATAATGGGCATAAAAGGTGATGCGGCTTGTGTCCGCTCTCCTGCACAGTTCTGTAATGGAAATCTGAGCAAATGGAATCTCGGAAAGCATCTCTACGAGTGTCATTTTCAGGTTTTTCTTCGTTTTGCGTATCCGCTTATCTTCCATTACTTACAGTTTCTCCTCTCTGTATAAATACCTTACATATTCCATTTATTGTTTCTTGTGATTCTTTCAGCGACCTGCTATAATTTTAACACCTGTTAAAATAACAATCAAGGAGTAAGAGAATCTGACATTATTACAAAAAAGGGGAAATTGAAATGGCTAACATTGCGATCATGACTGACAGCAACAGCGGAATCATGCCTGCGGCCGGAAAAGAGGCGGGAATTTATGTGATTCCTATGCCTGTCTTAATTGACGAACAGACCTATTATGAAGGGCAGAATATTACTCCCGAAGAATTTTACGAAAAGCTCTCCGGCGGAGTCTCTGCAACTACTTCTCAGCCTGCGCCGGGAATCCTGATTGATATGTGGAAAAATCTGCTGGAATCTTACGATGAGGTTCTCTATATCCCCATGTCCAGTGGTCTTAGCAATACCTGTCAGACTGCCGCTATCCTTGCGCAGGAAGACGCATTCGCCGGGAGGGTGCATGTGGTAGACAATCACCGCATTTCTGTCACCCAGGCTCAGTCTGTCTATGATGCAAAGGCTCTGGTGCCTGCTGTAAAGAACGGGATAGAGTTGAAGACAATTCTGGAGCGTGAAAGCCTGGATGCAAGTATTTATATCGCCGTAGACACCCTGGAATATCTGAAAAAAGGCGGACGCATTACCCCTGCCGCTGCTGCGATAGGCACGGTCTTAAATCTAAAACCGGTTCTTACGATCCAGGGAGACAAGCTGGATGCCTGTGCAAAGACAAGAGGGATGAAATCTGCCTTCAAAACCATGTGTAAAGCATTGGAGAAAGACATCCGTACACGTTTCTCAGACATAAAAGACCAACGGATCTTAAAAATAGGCATTGCCACCACTTTCACAGATCCGGAAAAGCTCTCCTATTTTGAGGAAGAACTAAAACAGCATTTCCCGGGACTGGAATTGTTTTCTGCACCGCTGACCATGAGCATCGGATGCCATACCGGCCCGGGCGCACTGGGAATCGGTGCCTTTATGGCCCATACAACATAAGTTTGCAAAAAAAATCCTCTGCAGCTATCTGCAGAGGAAATAAACGTGGGCGAGAGGATTCGAACCCCCGACCTTTTGGTCCGTAGCCAAACGCTCTATCCAGCTGAGCTACGCCCACTTAGCTGTTCTTTTGTTTCACAGCAGAATTAATTATATGCTTCCTTTTATCATTTGTCAACACTTTTTTCATTAAATCTTTTCTGTTCCGTCTATAGAATTTCTTAAGAAATTTTAGAAACATTTCCAGATTCTGACATACTTCCGCCACAATTCCCAGTTATAATAAGATTATCAATTACAGAAGACGGTGGTTGTACTTAACAGAAGATTTTGTATGATTACCGGCTTCGCCTAACAATAACTAACATTTATATAGATTTTATTTTTTCATCCCTCTTCCAGCCGGTGCCTGTGTGCACCGGCTTTTTTTCGTAAATTGGTACTTCCCTTTTCCTTCCGGTCTGTGCTATAATGGATTGCGTGACTTGGAGACGTATCGAAGTGGTCATAACGAGCTTGACTCGAAATCAAGTTGTCGGGTAACCGGCACGTGGGTTCGAATCCCACCGTCTCCGCTCTTATATAAAACTCCCGGGGCTTTGACTGTCCCGGGAGTTTTTCATATATCTGTTATTCCTCTCTCTCATAAAGAAATCTCACATGTTCATAAACCTCTGCAAAATCAATCACAAGCTCTCCGTCCCATATCCCTACCGGAACCTTCGCGTCAAAGCCATAGATCATCGGATATTCCTCATGTTCAAAATCATAGACGATGACCTTCTTCTTCATGGGATCTATCATCCAATATTCCCGCACCCCTGCATTCAGATACTTATTAAGCTTGATCACGGAATCCTTTTTCTTCGTGGACTTCGACAGCACCTCAATGATAAAATCCGGCACCCCGTAGATACATCGGTTAATAATCTTGTCCCTGTCGCAGACGATGACCACGTCCGGCTCCACCATCGTCTTGTCATCACAGTCGAGCTGTACATCAATGGGTGAGATCATTGGCAGACATGCACCTTTTTTATCCAACACATGCTGCAGCATTTTGCTATGTATAAATCCTCCGATAATCTGGTGTGCAGAGGTCGGCGACGACATATCGTAGATGACCCCATCGATCAGTTCCACGCGAATGTCATCCGGGATCTTATAATAATCCTCCAGGGTATATTCCCCCTGCTTCTTGACCAGATAGGGAGCCGCTGATTTCCTCATGGCAGACGGCTGTTCCCCCAGCACCCGCTCCAGAGCCATAATGGTCTCATATCTTGGCGTCAGCGTAATTCCTCCCAACACCTTCTGCACTGTTCCAAGGGGCAGACCTGACAGCTCCGCAATCTGTGCATAGGTATATCCCAGTTCTCTTTTTCTCTCCTGCATCTCTTTGATCGTCATATTCCCCCTCCTCCTTTCTATCCATATTATATCCTAAATTTATCCGTTTTTCAATCGTTTTTATTTGTTTATAGCGCAAAAAATATCCAGAATTCATCCATTTTTTGTATATACATGAAAACAGATAAATTCTGGATATCTCAACAGTGGTATTCTATATCAGAGCCTCTTTCAGTTCCTCTAATGTGCGGAAGACAACATCTGCCCCGGCTTTTTTAAACTTCTCTTCTGTCTCTTTGCATTTTGTTTCTTTTTCCTCCGGACTGAGAGCTTCATACTCCTCCTGGGTCAGCCCCATCTCAGAGCTGCCTACAATCACTCCTGCGGACCATACGCCGGCATGCTTTCCTTCTTTAATATCCGATGCCGTATCTCCTACCTTCAGTACCTTGCGGACATCATCGATTCCCAGGGCTTCCATATTGCGGAAGATCATATATGGGTAAGGACGCCCTTTTTGTCCGGTAGAATCCGGGCTGAACCAGCACTCCGGCTCATACCCTTTTCCCTTTGCAATAGGGATGATGATCTCCATCATCTTGTCTGTGTACCCGGTAGTGGAGCCAATCCGTATCCCCTCTTCCTTCAGTGCATTTACAACATCCACTACCCCCGGTTTCGGGTCTGCGTAAAGATGAAGGATACTCAACAGTTTTTCCTCAAAAATGGAGAATAATTTCTGGGCATCCTCCTCCCCCGGCTCTCTTCCATACTGCACCATCCAGCATTGGCGGATGCGCGGCATTTTCAGCATCGTACGGATATGATCAATCTTCAGCATTCCCATAGGTTCTCTTACTTCTTCCATGGTAGGCTCGATCCCATACTGCTTAAACACCTCCACAAAGGCCTGCACTGGTGCAAAACACCCGAAATCTACTGTTGTTCCTGCCCAGTCAAAAATGACTGCTTCTATCTTTGCATCTATCTTATTCATGGTTATATTCCTCCAAAAAGTCCTTAATAATTCCACATACCTTTTCAATATCCTCCGGATAGATCTCTCCGATATTTCCGATACGGAAGGTCTCTCCCTCTGTCAGCTTACCCGGATAGATTGCATAGCCTCTTTCCTTAATATACTCATACATCTGGGAAAATGTAAAGTGGCAGTTCTCCGGATAAAAGAAGGTGGTGATGATCGGCCCCTGATATTCCTTATCCACATAGGAATGGATTCCCATTTCTTCCATTTTCCGGATCAGCAGATGATTATTCTCATAATACCTTCTGCTTCTCGCCTCGATGCCTCCCTCTTTCTCCAGCTCCTTCATCGCCTGAGCAAAAGCCAGCACAACATGGGTCGGAGAGGTAAAACGCCATTTCCCATCCACGTCCATGGTCTTCCACTGGTCGTATAAATCCAGAGACAGGCTTCTTGCGTTTCCAGCACTTGCAATCAGAAGATCTTTCTTTGCAATGATAAAAGTAAATCCCGGAACTCCCTGGATACATTTATTCGCACTGCTTACCAGGAAGTCAATGCCCCAGTCTCCCACCGGGATATCTACGCCTGCAAAACTGCTCATGGCATCCACAATGAAAACCTTTCCCATTTCTTTTACCACGCGGGCAACCGACTGAATATCGTTCAGAATACCGGATGTGGTTTCACTGTGTACCATAGCCACATGAGTGATAGCAGGATCTTCAGAAAGGATCTTTCTTACCTTCTCCGGATCCGGAATCTGATTGCACGGCTCATGGTAGATTGCATAGGACATTTTTGCATGTTTCAGCATATCCTCCATACGATCGCCGTATGCACCGTTTGCGCAGATCAACACTTTATCCTGTTCTCCCGGGATACTGGTCAGCACAGACTCCACACCAAAGGTTCCGCTTCCCTGCATCAGCACAACCGTATACTCCTCCTCTGATACATGTGCCAGCTTCAAGAGTCCTTTGCGTATTTCCTGTGTGATCTGTTTATAATCATCATCCCAGGTACAATGGTCAAATAACATTTCCTTTTTGACTGTATCCGTTGTTGTCAGCGGTCCCGGTGTCAACAGTTTATAGTTCTTCATTTTCATACATCCTCTTTTCTATTACTTTTTATTTTGACAGAGCATTTCTGCCCTGATTCTTACTTACATTCTTCAGACAATGCCTGATGCTTTTCCAGAAGATCTACGGTCAGCGGCTCCGAAAATACCTTTGGATTTGCAGATCTATTATCAGCATCTGTTTTTTCTCCGTTATAAAGGGCTAACGGATAGTAAGACTGCAGTTCTTCTCTTCCATTTTCGATGATGCACTGAGCCATTTCCATTGCCTTATCTTTGCTCTCATCTCCCTTGTCGACCACTGCCACAGACTCTGTCAGGCTGAATGTTCCTTCCGCCGGATCCACATAATCGATCGGGAGTCCGTCTGCTTTATCTGCCACGGCCTGCTGTCTCAATCCAAATCCAAGCGCTACCTCTCCTGCACGTACTTTCTCCAGCGGCGTGGATCCAGAGTCCTCAATATGATCTCCTGCATTTTTATAAATGCCGGTCAGAACTTCTTTTGCTCCGTCCTCTCCATATTCGGAGATCAGACCCTGGATCAACAGCCATGCTGTAGAAGAAGAAGCTATATCAGTCACGGAGATAAACCCTTCATATTCCGGATTTGCCAGATCCTTTAAGGATGTGGGCATCGGCAGGTTATTCTCCTCCAGAACTTCCGTATTTACAATAATGGTTCCTTCCTGTGCGGTAATTGGAGCACAATAGGATGGATACTCATCGATGGTGTCCACTTCAAAGTCCAGATCCTTGAACATCTGGTTCTGTTCCTGAGCGCTGTCTACATAGAAGGTACTCATGGTTACCATATCTGCCTCAATATTTGTCCCTTCTGCCAGAAGCTTTCCGCCAAGCTCAGAGGTTCCGAAGGTCTGGAATACATACTGTCCCTCATAACCATTCTCATCCAGTGTATTCTTCATCGCCTCTACGGCCTCATCGTCTGCATTGGAGTAAATGATCACCTGGTCTTCAGCAGAAGCTCCGCCGCCGCAGGCAGTCAGCCCCAGCGCACTGATTCCTGTCACTGCTGCCAGTGAAAATGCAGCCACTCTCTTTAATCCCATTTTTCTGATTTTTTTCATATCTACTAATTTCTCCCTCCTCTGGCTTCTTTCCGCCAGTTTCTGAAATACAAACTTTGCAACCACATTGGTAAATAGAATCAATAAGGACAAGATAAAAATTTCATTATATTTATTGAAATACTGCAGTTCCTTAATCTTTGTGGTAATCACCATGGTCCGGGTTCCCGCCAGGAAGATCACGGCGCTGACCGTTACCATAGCATTGACAAAATAGTAACTGAATACTTCGATCAGGGTAGCCATCGCGTTCGGCGTCACCACACGGACAATGGTTTTTGCCCAGTTATCCCCCATAAGCATGGCGGTTGTTTCCCAGGACGCATTCATCTTGGACAACGAATTCTTCATCATCAGATATGGCGTTGAGAAGAAATGCACCATATTACAGATGATCAGAATTGCAAAGGTATTCTGAAGCGCCGTTCCGGAAAAGCAGAACAGGTATGCAAGACCGATGACCATTCCAGGAATGGTATTGGTAATCAGCGCGATACTCTCGATCACACCTTTCAGTTTCGCATTTACCGTACTCCTTGCCGTGACAAGGGCCGCGCCATAGGACATTAATGTCCCGATCAATGCCGTCACCAATGCCACCAGCAGAGAATTTGTATAGACACTGGACAGTGTGTAATCTGAGAACACTTCTGCCAGATGCTCCGTGGTAAAACTCATCCGATACGGCCATTCATCCACGAAGGGCACCACGAAGATCACCACAAACACGGACAGTACACTGACCAGAATCCCGCCACTTGCAATGCCAAGAATCCAGTCTCTTGCCGGGCTCTTTTTCAGCTCTACCTGAGAGATCTTGTTATAGCGGACATTGTACCGTTCCAGGATAGTAAGGACAGTAATGCTGACGATGGACGGCACCAGCATCACCAGTGCCACTACGGCGCCGTTCCCAAAATCCGGCACACTTCCCAGCATTTCCGTATACAGTACGCTCGCTACGACGTCATAGCTTCCTCCCACCGACGCCGGGATACCAAAGTCTGTAAAGCACAGGAAGAAAGTCTGGATGAAAGATGTCGCCAGTGTCCCAAGAAGCGGCCTTAAGATAGTGATCTTAAAGGTCTGGAACGGAGAGTCTCCCATCAATCTGGATACGATCATAAATTTCTTATCTATATATCCCATGGTGTTATGGATCAGCATAAAGGATATAGGCAGTGTGTAGATCACATATCCGATCAGGAGTCCGTTAAATCCATAAATATCAAAGAGCTGTATTCCCACAATCTTTGTCAGAAGCCCCTGTTTTCCAAACGTATAGATAATGGCGAACCCATAGGTAATCGTAGGGATCAGCATCGGAATCACGGCTGCCCTGGTAATCAGGTTTTTATAGCCTTTCCTGACATTCGTGTAATGTACCGTGAAGGCCAGGATAAACGCCAAAGCCGTCGTAAGGACCGCACTGCAGGCTGAGATTACGAAGCTGTTCCCCAGCGCATGTAAGAAATCCTTTCCTGTTAAAACCTCTGTATAATTCGCCAGTGTCATGCCGGTTCCACTGTCTGTCATGACAGATTTCATCAGAACCTGGATCATGGGTACCGCCAGAAAGGCTGCAAAGAAAACTAACAGGACCGTAAATATCATTTTGATTTCTCTATTTCTTCTTTGCATGACTTTTCTCCTTTATGATACCTGGACTTGCTGCTGAAACTGAGAGGCAAATAAGGTATAAATATTGTTCTTCTTAATTTCTAACTGGTTCAGGATGAATTTCCTTACAAAATGATCCTCGGGTGTATTGATGATCTCTTCCGGTTTTCCAAATTGTGCGATCTTTCCTTCGTTAATGATCATGACTCTGTCAGAAAGGGTCAGCGCCTCCTCAGGATCGTGGGTTACAATGATGGTCGTCAGGTGATACTCTTTTGCAATCGTCTTGATCCGGTCTTTGATCGATTCCTTGAGCACACCGTCCAGTGCGCTTAAAGGTTCATCTAAAAGCAGGATCTTCGGTTTCATCACCATTGTCCTTGCCAGGGCCACTCTCTGCTTTTGTCCTCCAGAAAGCTGGCCGATCCTTTTATTCAGATGTTCTTCCAGTCCTAAGAGATGGATCAGATCCTTTACCTCTTCTTCGGAAGAGATTTTCGGATTATTCCTCAGACCGTATGTAATATTCTGATATACATTTAAGTTCGGAAACAATGCATAATCCTGAAATACAATGTTAAAACCTCTCTTCTCCATTGGAATCTTTGTGATATTTTCCCCATTAAAAAGAATCTCTCCGCCATCCGCATCCAGGATTCCCAGAATCAGATTTAACAAAGTTGTCTTTCCGCATCCGGATGGTCCTAATATGGAAACAATCTCTCCATCTTCAATCTCCAGGCTTACATTTTCCAGAACCGTCACACCGTCAAAACTCTTTTTTACATTCCTTAGTTCAAGCATGTTCCAATCTCCTTCTTCTTTTCTCACAATTCACAGTTTCTCTCGTCTGGACACCTGGATTATAGCAACCTGGTTTCCTGTATTTCCAGCAAGAAAAAAGAAAGCCTGTGTAAGGGAAATGTAAACTTTACACAGGCTTAACATCTATTTCTTTGTAGAAAAACTACCCTTTTTTTACGTCATAGGCATGTTCCCGTACTACCTTCTCACAAGAATCCAAACGTTTCACATAATGATCATAATCCGATGCGATGATTCCCATATAGATCATATCCACGATCAGGAGCTGGCTGGCTCTGGAAAAGATGGAATCTCCGTAAAAAAGCTGTTCCTGGCTGGTACAGATCAGGTAATCTGCATACTTGCTGATCGGAGAATCTTTAAAGTTGGTCAGCACAATGGTCGTCGCTCCTGATTTCTTCGCTGTCCGCAGCACATCCACCGTATCCTTTGATGACCCCGAATAAGAAATTCCCACCGCCACATCCGCACTCGTCAGACTGCCGGCGGAAATCTGCTGATAATAATGGTCACTGAAATGTCTGCAGGAAAAGCCCAGATACAGTAGCTTTGCCAGAAAATCCTGGGCAGTCACCTCTGAGTTCTCCACACTGTAGATATCGATCAACCGCGCATTTTTTATGGCCTCTATGATATGTTTATAAGTCTTTACCGAAAAATTCTTTAATGTCTCTCCCAGCATCTGTTCCGTCATCGCTACCATTTTCTGGGGGATATCTTCCAGCCGTTCACCCGGACGCAGAGTATATCCGTAGAGCGGCGTCGCTTCTCTTTTTTCCTCCCGCTCGTCCTTTGCCATCTCCGCGATCACCCAGTCCCGGAACTCCCGGTATCCCTGGAATCCCAGCGCCTTCAGCATCCGTATCACCGTAGGCTGGCTCACCCGGGCTGCTTTCGCCAGCCGGTCCAAAGACAGCTCCTTTATATTTTCCAAGTGCTCCAGAATATAGTCTGCTGCCTTCTGTTCCGATTTTCTCATGTCTCCATAACATCCCTGAATGGTCTGCTCTATTGTTTTCTGCATCTTAACTCCTTGTAGATTTTCTACAGATTTTGTAATTCTTTTCACCAGGTCCGTCTTCTTTTCTCCTGTCAGAAAGAAGAATTTCTGTCTTTCCCTTTTTCCGTTAAATCTTTGTAAAACAAGCCGTTTTATTGTTCCAGATATGTATATACCTCTTCCGATATGCTCCGGATCAGCTCTGCAGCCACTTCCGCATCCGTCACCTTCTCTGACATCACACAGAGGATATAGTCCTTCTCCGGGCCGAAGATGATTGCCGCATCATGCTGGCAGCTGTCCGTCTCTCCGGTTTTATTCGCAACGATCGTATCCCTTGGTACTCCCGCCGGGATCTTATAATCCCTTTCCTGCCCCTCAAGAAGCAGAAGCATGTCCTGGGAAGCTGCTTTAGATACAGCCTTTCCCTGATATACTGCCTCCAGAAGTTTCCCACAGTCTATGGCCGAAGTATGGTTTTTCTCTTCCGAAACCTTCTCTTCCTCTGTAGGAGACGGCTCCAGCGTATGATAAACTGCCGTATCTTCATATCCTTCTTCTTCCAGCCATTCATCAATTTCCACACATCCCTCCGAGAATGAGCGATCTTTGTTCTGTATCCTCACCAGTTCATTAAAAGCCTCATTATCAGATACCTGGATCATATCTGTCAGCGTCTCTACAATCTTTTGCTGGCTCTTCCCCAGATCTCCGGTATACCGAAGATCATTCTCCAGAATCTCTTCATAATCCTGATAAGTTTTTTCCATAACAAAAAGCTTGATCAGGCTTGCCGCATACATCTTCTGATGATTCATAGACAACTCTTCCCCGGTCTCCAGATCCTTGATATAAATACTCCAGACCCCTTCCTGTCCGGACAACATTCCTTCCAGGATAATCTTAAGCGGATAAAACTCCTCTGTCATCCCTGCTGCCCCTGGATAGTCCATTGCATATGAAATCTCTGTCTGCCCCCGGGATTCTTCTCCTGCCGCCTGTCCCAGACACAGAAAGAACATCAAAAACACTGCCGTTGCAGAAATCAGCCGTTTTTTCAATGGCTTACCGATAAATTCCGCTGTCATTCTTTTACCCTTTGATGTACCTCTGTCCACTCTGCCCAGCTCTCATCCTCCGTTTCATCCATTCTAGGTCTCAGAAATACAAAGATTTCCCGGATATAGGCAGCATCTTCCTCCAGGATCTCTGCGATTTCTTCCACACCACAGCCCTTGGCCATCTTTTTACGCACTAACGAAAACACCTTATACTCAGCGCCTTCCGAACGGCCTTCTGCTCGCCCCTTCATGCGACCTTCTGCTCGCCCTTCTGCCAACCCTTCCTCTCTTGCTTTTCTTTTTTCTATAATCTTTTCTTCCCACTCCTGCATATATTTCACCCCAATCACTTCACTGGATTTGATGGCGGCGATTCTTCGCTGAAGCTCTCTGATCTTATCGCTTTGACAGGCATTGCTGACCTCTTCTGTCGTATGCTCGATATAACGGAGCAATTCAAGCAGTTCAGGAGTCACTCCTTCCGGGTTAGTACCATGAGTATTCAGAAAAATACGTGTTGCTCCGTCATTCAAAATAAGCCCCGTATCCTCATCGCACTTCATACGAAAAGTATAGCAGTAAAGCCCTTTCCCAAAAATATCAAAAGGTGTAATGATAATCGTATACACATCATTCATCTGATTAAAATCAACCTCTCCCGGATCCAGAAGTTTTGTATCAATTAACCCTTGATATAACCGGCTTCTCTTTGGCAGATTCCTGGTATCCTCCTTCTGAACCTCCGTATCATAGACGGTATCTTCTGTATCCATAGCCCAGACATCCAGCCGGATATAACGTAGAAGCGGCGATTTTCTCTGCTCCTTTTCCGACTGCGGCGGATATTTTAAAATGATCTCTCTTCCCAGTATAATCTCCAACACTGTCTGCATAATCACCGGATCCTCCATTGCTTCTGCAAACAGGAAACGGTCCAGCAGATTTAAGTCTTTTAATGCCTTGTGAAACGCCATCCGCATTCTCCTTTCATTATAAACGGCGGACTGCCGGCCGACAATAAATTTTAAAAAAATGAGAAAATTTTGTATCGAACGATACCTTTGAAATTCTTAAGGTTTTAAGAATCTCTGAAATATTAGAAAGTAAAAAAAGAATAGCACAGAGAAAACAAAAAGTCAATCAGGGAAAGCAGACAAGATTTCTGTTTTCCCTGATATCATCTTTCCTATTCCATCCGCAGTCTCTCCACCACGCTCTGCTTCTCCAGGTTCAGGAAGCACAGGCAGGGGATGAGAACCGCCAGGATGAGGATCAGCGGGGTGCATACGCCCAGGGGCAGCAGCGTAAAGCGGAAGGTGGAAAAGTCGTCCGCCGCCGTCACAGCCCGCACGCCGATGCCCACTGCCAGGGCGCTGACAATCCAGGAGGTAAGAAGGGTCAGCCCCGCATAGTACAGCCCCTCATACACAAGCATCCGGCGGAGCTGCCGCTTCGTCATGCCCACGCTCTGGATCACGGCAAACTCCCTCTTCCTGGAGACGATGGCCGTGATCATGGAGTTGGCAAAGTTCAGCACGCCCACCAGGGCGATGATGACACTGATGGCGTTTCCCATGACCGCGGAGGATCTGGTCTCCTCCTCGTACTGCTGCGCCATAGTCTGGCGGGAGGTGACGGGAAGCGTCCTGTCCACGGAGGCAGTGTACCCGTCCAGCAGCTCCTGCATGGCATCCACCTGGCCCTCTTCCACATTGACGTAAAGCCTGCGCATCGTGTTATCCGGATACAGCTCCCGGAAGGAGTCGGAAGGGATCACATACTCCAGCTCAAGACCTGTGTTCTCTCCCGCCTCCAGAGCCCCGTCCACGACGGAGCTATCCGGCAGCACCACTGCCATCACCTGGTAGGTCCTCCCCTCCAGCTCCACCGTCTGGCCGACAGAGGAAGCGGGCAGAGTCTTCCCTCCTTTTGCCTCCTCTTTGGAGATGGACGCATTGGACACGGCCAGGGCATACTCTCCTGCGGCAAAGGCCTCCGGGTCAAAGGATCCTGCCAGGATGTGATCCTCGTCTGTCATCGCCTCCAGTGGAATCCCATCCAGTCCGAACAGGGTGACTGTGGCCTGCTTTTCTTTGATAGAGTTCTCCGCATCCTGGGCCCCCTGGGCATCGTAGCTGGCCCAGTCAGCCAGAATGTCCTCATTGTAGTAGGCAGCCAGATTGGCGGCTGTCCCATCGTCCATCTGCCAGATAAACTGGTGGGACCAGGCGTGGCCGGTCTCCTCCACTCCGTCCGCCTGCTCCACCTGGCTTACAAGCTCCTGGTTCAGCGTGGCGCCCTGGGGATCATAGCCTCCTGTGTAGTCCTCGCTGGAGGCATCGGAGAGCTCAAAATCAGCGATAGTCAGGCCGGAGAGATATTTCTCCATATCAAAAGCCGCGTTCTTGGCATAAAAGCAGCTCAGCAGCACAAGTCCCAGGGACAGGGAGCAGACCACCAGGGCCGTCCGCTTCTTGTTCCGCCCCAGGTTGGCCCAGGCCATCTCGCGGAGGGAGGCGCTGCCCCGCTTCTTTGCCGTCCTCTTCGTCTTATCCGGCGCGTCACAGGCCCGCAGCGCCTCCACAGGAGACACCTTCCCCACAAGGCGGGCCGGGCGCAGGCAGGAGATCAGGACCGTGACCCAGGCAAAGAGGGCGGATCCGAGGAAAATCACCGGGCTTACCGAGACCACGCTCTCCCCCTCCAGCATGCCAAGGAGGGTGGGGACAAGGAGAAAACCGAGTCCCCAGCCCAGGACCAGGCCGATGGGGATGCCGATAAGGCAGAGCCTGTTTGCCTGTCCGTAGATCAGCCTGCGGAGCTGCTTTTTCGTCATACCCAGGGTCTTCAGCTTGCCGTAGAACTGCACATCCGCGGTAACGCTGATCTGGAAAATGTTGTAGATGATGAGGTAGCCCGCCACAAAGACAAGGATCATCCCCAGGTACATGGGAAGGCTCTCTGAAAAGGCCGCAGCCCCCATCTCCGGCGAGTAGGCCAGGTTTACCCCGTACTCCAGCCCGGTCAGGCCTGTGTCTGCCAGGATACCATCCAAGGTCTCCTCAATGTTCCTGTCACTGTAAAGGCTCACCTGCGCCATGTGGGTACCGAGAATCTGTCCCTCTGACACCGGCCCGTCGGCGCCTCCCGTCATCTGATCCGCAAAGGCCCTGGATACCCATGCCATGCTGGCGTAGCTGGAGGCATTTCCCTCCCAGTAGCCGCAGAGGGTGAAAGTGGAGGCTGTCGTCTCCTGGCTGTTCAGATCTGTCCGCCACTCAAGAGTCACCTGCTGCCCCAGCTCATGGGGAATTCCCAGGTAATCCAGCACAGTGGTGTCCACCGCCAGCTCGTCTGCCGCCTCCGGCATCCGTCCGGCAGTGGGCCAGGCAAAGGAGTGGGCGGCGTAAGAATCGTCCCCCCAGCGGATCTCGGTCTGATGTCCCTTAAGCTCTCTGTTTTCCGCCACTCCCAGCACAATGCTCTCTCCCACCTCCCTCACGTCCGGGTGGGCGCCGATCAGGGCCGCCTCCTCGCCCGTAATGCTCTTAAAGGAGGCCTGGGCATCGTAGCCTGTCTGGCGGAAGGTCATCTCCACCATATTTTTGCTCATGCTCTGGGCCAGCGTGAACAGAGTGGTGAACATGAGCGTGGTCATGAGGATGGCCAGCACAGCCACCACATTACGGCCCTTATTTTTTCTGAAAAGACGGCTACTTAGCGTCTTGATGGGTTGAAATCTTCCTCTCACAGCAAAGCACCCCCTTTACTGTGACACGATGCGGCCGTCTTCAATACGGATGACACGGTCCGCCATGCGGGCAATTTCCGGGTTGTGGGTGATCATGACGATGGTCTGGTGAAACTCCTGGCTGGTGGTCTTAAGAAGACCGATCACATCATCGCTTGTCCTCGTGTCCAGGTTGCCTGTTGGCTCATCTGTAAACTTTAGCCCCTCTCCCTTCCTGCCCGGAAACAGTGGGTTTAACAGAATACAAAACTGTGTTCCTTGTTATCATCTTCTAATGCATACGCAAAAAACAAGCTAAACGCCCTCATTACTTAACTGGTTTGCGCTCGCTGTTTTAAATATTTTTCCGGCACTCTTTTGATAAAAGTCCTGCATCTCATCAATATATTTTTGGACATAATCATTATTATGAATAAAAATATCGGAATACTGAAATCCTTCAGTTCTATTTAAAATATTTGTAACTGACACATTGTCTGCTTTTCTAGAAAGTAATTCTTTTATTACTTTTTCCCACAGCATAGGATCTTCTTTACGAATTCGTAGAAGCTGTTCGAATTCGGAAATTCCAATGATAAAGCATCTTGAATCATTTTCAAAAATTTCAGGCATACTTATTTGCATCAATTGTGTGTTCTGCAGATTTTCATACAAGAGAATGAATTTTAAAACAGGTTTTGTACTCGTTTCCCTTTGATATGTTGCTTCTAATTGCTTATATGCTTTTTGAATATTTCTGTTGAGAAATATACTAATATTTTTCATATTAGGTGTTTGAGACTTGGCATTCAACTTTAATAATGCCGATTTTTGCTCAACCAGCCAGATACAATTCTCAAATTCATATCTAAAATCCGTTATTCTTTCATTCTCATGCTGCAGATGCTCGAATTCATTTGTTGCCAGATATTGTTCAGACAATTCAACTAAATAATCCTCAAACATATCCCCGAAAGCATTTAGAAAATCTTGTGAATCTGCTTTATAATAGTAATTTCTAATTCCCCAATACAAGCCATTTGCAACAAGAAATCCTACTAGATGATAGGTCACTGCTAAAATGCGTTTTGGATTTTCAGTCTTTACAAATGGTTTCGTATAAAATATTTGCGCTTCCAATTGACTGTTTCGTATTTCCTTATAATCAGCCGCATAATAATTTATCACTTTATTCCAGTCATCATTTTTGATTCCTAAAAGTTCTATATCTTTGTATTCTAGGGGTGCTTGCGTTTTTCCACACGCTCCTATCAGCATAATTAATATTGTACAAAACGCATGAATATCCACTCCTACTTCTTCTTGTATAACCTGTGCACAGCTTTTTTTTAAATTTCTTTGAATCTTTTTTGAACCAATTAAAATATGATAGTTTCTATTAAAACTATTTATAACCCATTGTAGGTTTTGAAACTGTTCCTGCTCGCCCATCATCCCGCATAAAAATTGTGAAATTTCATCAAATCGAACATCTTTTAAAAAGCTGACATCTGTTCTTTCATTATCAAAATCATAAAACTCATTTATAATTCTTATTATATCCGAATCACGTAACTTCTTATTTCTGTAATCATTGGATTTAACTATTGACCAATACACTATTTCAGAAATTTTCCAAACTGGTAAAGTTATTTGTTCCTTTATCAAGCCACGATTTTTAATTAAGAGATGAACAGGAATATTTAAAAAACCTTTATTATCATTTTCCATCATTTTTAATGATAATTTATATAATTCTGTCATCACTTCCTGTGGACTATATCGCCGAATTAAATTTGTGAATGTATCCATGGCATATATCACCTCTGCTCTACGAATTATTTTAAATCAATTATACGATATATCCTTCTATCTCCACAACAACCAACAGACACGCTCCCGCATGTCTGCCGATCATCCTTATTTTCAATTTTATCTCTATTCTTTTTTCTCTACAGATTTTTCAGAAAGTTCACGGATCTCTGGTCTATGGCTCTTTTCAGCCTTGCGTTTTCTTTCTCCAGACTTTCAATCTTCTGCTTCTGTTCTGCAATCATCTTCTGCATCCTTTGGATCTGCTGATCCATGGCGTGGTTGATGATGCTCCGTCTGGGATCCACCATTCCTACCTGACACTCCATTGCCCGATCCAGTTCTCCCCGGATGGTATGGTTCTTATAGAAGAATCCTCTGGACAGCCCCGTCTTCTTCATCAGTTTGGGGATTGTCACCTTGTCTTCCTGATCCACCATTTCCCAGATGGTCTTCTTCGCCTTTTCCATCTTTTCTCTGCTTCTTTCTGCGTTCAGGGCTACCATTTTATCGTACTTGCTCATATTCCTCTCCCCATCCTTCCAAATGTTCTGCAATGATCCGGGATTTCTGCTCCCGGACTGCCCTTGTATCTTCTGCCAAACGGTGGTTACTCATCCTCCGGTAATATTTCACGCTCTTGATACTCCGGTGTCCGAACAGCTTGGCCAGCGTCCAGTCATCCAGATCCATCTCTGTAATCTTGGAGCCGTAATAATGCCGGAACATATGGGTATTGAACCCGAAGAGTTTTCCGTTCCCGTCTTTGAGCTGCTCTTTCTGGATCATCGCCATGATCTTATTCTGCAGGGTTCCGTATTTCATTGGTTTCGTGGGATCTTCTTCCCGGACAAAAATGTATTTTGTCTCTCCGTACCGCTTCTTCGTCTCTGCGATTGCAAGTTCAATGAGTTCTTTTAATTCCCGACTGATAGGTTTGATATATGTATTAGTCTTCATCTGCCGGATCCGGATCATGGGCACCTGCTTCTGTTCGAAGAGGCAGTCTGTCCAGAGTGTCAGGGTATCGGAGATCCGTGTTCCCAGCATCTGGTGGATCACCAGCAGCCTTGCGATCTGGATGTCCAGCTTCGCCACCGCCGCATTAAATTTCTGGATATCCCAGTCCGTGTAAGTCCGGAACTCTGCCTGTGGCGTGGATGGGATATCTGTATTTAAAAACAGAAGCTGCAGTTGGCGGTAGCCGTAGACTTTCCCGATGCTGTCCAGGATACTCCGAAGCCGTGTCAGTTCTGCACGGTAATCTTTCTTCTGGATCTCTGTGCGGAACCAGACCAGATATTCTTCCAGCAGATTCCGGTCGATCTGCTGGCAGGACTGTACTCTCGGTTGTTTTTCTTCTAGATAGCCTGCAAATCTCTGTATGGCATGGATTTCTTTTCTTATGGTATCAATTGCCTCGGAACGCAGGTTCAGGTAGATCCCTTTCTTTGCCTCTGCCCGGATCTTCTCCTGTGGTATCCGGGTAAAATTGAGCGTCATGTCATTGCGAATCAGATACTCTTTTATTGGAATCTCCAGTTTATCCAGACGCCAGACATCTTTTTCTGTTTCTTCCCGTTCATCTTCGGGCCTCCTGTCGCAGATCACCATCCGGAAGTAACGGATCACTGTGGACGGCAGCACCTTTTCCTTTCCATATTCACTGACAGCAGATACCGTCAGACGGTAGCCTTCCTCCAACAGCCATGCCCGGAGCTGTCTGAGCCACACCTCTGGTTCCCTCTCCTGAAGGCTCTGGACCCGCTTCGCCCGTTTCGCAAGGAATGCGCTGATCGCATCATAACGCCAGACTTCCGAGTACATGGTCGTTGCTTCCACCTCTCTGCCCCGCTTTTTCAAAAATTCATAAAATTCTGTCCTCAGTCCTTCTGTCGGCAGGGCTTTCAGATGGAAGTATGCTCCCGGCGGGATCTTCTTTCGCTGTTCTAATGTTGTTTTGGTATAGCATGGCATTTCTCGGATAAAATATTTATTCTTCATGTTCTTTCCCCTTACTTCCTTTCAGCAGTCCTGCCGCCAGATTATTCGCAGGATCTTGGAATACTGCGTCTGCCGCTTTCTCCACCCGATCCGGCATATGGTCCACATACTGCAGGGTCATTTCATCGTAGGTGTGACCGTGGTAATCCCGGACACTGGATAAGGGGACGCCGCTGTCATAAAACTCTGTGGCAACGTTATGCCGATAATCATGGGATCGGAAGATGTACTCCCCGTTATTGATCTGATTTTCCTCACAATACCGGAGCATCTGTATGCGAAATGTACCATACCGGAATGCTCCGCCTTTACTGTTTGGGAACAGGTAGTCTTCTGCTCCGATATCATATTTTTTGATATATACTTTCATCAGACGGTACAGCATTTCCGGGATAGGCACCCTCTTATATTTCCGCATCTTAGGTTGCCATACTCGGATCCAGGCATCCCTGCCGTCCCATTCGTAGGCGCTTCCTTTCAGGGCGCACACCTCGCTTGCCCGCAGGCCGATCCCCCACAGGTGGAGATACATCAGCCGAAGGTGCTCCGGGAAATATTTTAGTTTTGAGATGATCTCTAGACTAATATCTTTCTCCACGCTGCGGTCGTGGTGGATGTCAAAACTTTTCTGTATGTATTCGTTGGGCTGGTATGGCATACGATCCACTTCTTCCCGAACCAGCAGGAAGTTGTAAAACTGGGTGATTGCCAGCAGTTCTGTATTAAAGCTCTGCGGCTCCATATTCTTCTGATGCATCCGTTTTATATATATTTCAAAGAGTTCTTTCTTCACCTCATCCACGGATAATCCCTTTTCATCCAGAAACTTCAGGTAATTCCGCACATACGAGTTTTTTGTCCGAATATTGCTGACAGAAATATCTGACACCGCAAGCAGATATCTCATGTACTTTTTCAGCAGTTCCCGATTCCTTTTGTTTCTCACATCCTCAAAGATCAAGCTTCCCGCCGGATTGCTCTGGTTGATCCGCTCTTTTGAGATGTGGATCCGCTCCAGATACCAGACATTTGCTTCCCAGCAGATCTCTTTAGCAGACAGGAATTCATGGCGCTGGATCCATGCCAGGACGCCGTACATAGTCTTCCGCTGATTCTCCGGCACCTGTTGTTTCTTCAGTTCTTCCGCAAACCTTTCTTTTTCTTCCAGCTCCATCATCTCAATATCTGATATCGCTGAACAGATGCAGAACCGGTACAGATATTGCAGGCCGGTCAGCGCAAGTTTTCTTTCTCCGGAATCCTGCTTCTCCCTTGAGATGGAACAGACTGCACGGAAGATCTGCTGTTTCAGTGTTTCCGGGCAGGCACTCCGAAAATCCCATAAAAGATGGCTTTCCTCTCTGGCTATAGTATATTTTTCTGCGATCTCCCGGTCTGGAAGGTACTTCAGAAACATCAGCGTATTTTCATATTTCAGCTTATACTTCTGTCTTCCCGCCAGCGTTTTCTGTTCCTCCCACACCGCCTGCTGACGGATCCGGTCAAAGGCATTGACCATGACATTTTGCTGTTTTTTCAGGAAATTCTGTTTCGCATAGGCTTTGAACTGGCTCCGCAATGGATAGTCGATCTCCGTCAGATGACGGATTCCGCTGTCTACAAGGAACCGATAAATCTTATTGCGGAAGGTTCCATTGACCTGCGTACACTTTTCCAGTTCCTCTCTCAGCTGTTTCCTTCTCTCTTCTTCCTGTCGGATCTCCTGCGGCTCTGCGATATGCAGGTATGCAGGCATCTTACTCACCTCCTGTACAGCAGCTCGTCCACTCCATAAACATCTCTCGTCTCTTCATAGAATCGGTTGCTGGCATCGATCAGCCTGTTGTCCACAATATCAAGATAAGTCGTGGTGGTCTCCAGATGCCGGTGGCCGTAGGCGTAACTGATCAGCTCCAATGCCCAGCCAGCTTCATACCGAAGATTCCCGAAATAACGCCGGATCATATGGGGCGTCAACCTTACGCCGGTCTTTTTTTCCATCCGGTCAAACATGTCGTAGACGGAAGCCGCTTTCAGCGGTTTTCCCTTCGTATCTCCTGCGATATTGATAAACAGGAAGGTCTGGTGCTGCAGCAGTTCCCGGTATTCGCTAATGTAATGCAGCAGGAACTGGAAGGTATCGTCGCTTAACTTTCCTCTACGCTCTTCTGCATTCTTCGCTCTGGATTCATTCTCATTGTCTGCACGGAAGCGGACTTTCACTTCATGCCTTTCATAGTCGATGTCTTTCGTATAATCGATACCAAGGATTTCTCCCAGCCGGAATCCCAGTTCCGCCATCATCAGGATCAGAAGCTGATCCCGGCAGTTGGTACATGCTTTTAGTGTGTCCAAAATTTCTTCCTGACTTGCCGCTCTGACATCCCGCTCTTCTTCTTTGAGATAACCGTTAAAAGCCCGGTAGCGCAATGTTTTCCTTACGCCTACCGCATTTACGACCACGGATTGCTGATAGGACACCACTTTCAGATACCCTGTCTCCGGATGTTCCGTCTCAAAAAAAGAATAAAACCTGAACACATCTTTTAAGTATGCGTTGCAGGTTTTATTCCTCGGGAGCGTCTGATCCTCGGTCTTATATGGGATTCGTTTCAGCCAGGACAAGAACCCGGTAAAGTGCTGAAACTGCTCATCAAAGGGCAGGTCATAAGGTCCTGTCAGTCCCATCTGCTTTTCATTCAGATATTCCAGATAAAAGCACAGTGCATATGCTGCTCTACGTGCAGTGTTTGGTGAACGGTTGCTTTCTATGTAATGCAGCTTCAGGTACTTGGCAGTCAGAGGCTCGATTGCAAACGTCTCCTTTTCCCGGACAAAATAGTAGCGGTCTGCTCCTTCTTTTACCGTACCGACTTCATATCGTCTCATCTGTCTCTCTCCTTTCCCTGACGCTATACACAGTATACCCACTCCATGTGAAATAAGCTATTCAGCAATACCACCAAGCAATCCATCCGAAACCCAAGCAGAACCAACAAATGCCGGGCTTCGGTTTTTATCGTTCTATTTCCCGTTCTCTTTGCCGCTTTTCCAACTTTTCCAACTCTTTTACCGCTTTCTGTACCAACGGATGAGCCGCATAATAAGGAACATAGGACAGCAGTTCCTTGCCTTTCTCGCCAGTTACCAGCGGATACTCCGCATTGTTATAAATAGGATTGTCTGCGTAATGCAAAGAAAATTCCAATGACGGACACATCTGCGGCGAGCGGCGGCAAAATCTCAAATAATGCCGGAATGCTTCTTTTAAAGAATCACATTCGATACTTTCCCCCATCTCATGGAATTCCCCACATTCTGAGGCAAGAAAAGTAATAGTTGTTTTTTCTTCCATAGCTATCTCCTTTCAGCGAAACAGACAGGATCAAATGACGTTTACTGCAATCTTACATATAATAATCAATCCCTTTTCTCTCCCGGATAAACCGTTCCACGTCTCCAATATCTTCCGTCATCCGGCACCTTGGCAGTGCCTCCAGCACAGCCTCATGGTATCTTCCGCCTCTGGCCGCCCGGCTGTCAAGGATAGATACCACGCAGGTATCGTTCTCCGTGCGGATTGCCCTTCCAAATCCCTGCCGCAGCTTTAACTGCATATCCGGGACAACGATCTGCCGGATATATTCCTGCGGGCTTTGGTATCTCTCCCGCTCCGCTTCCCGTACCGGATCCGGAACAGGGAATGGCAGCCTTACAATGATCAGGGAAGATACCATGTCTCCGGGAAAATCCATGCCCTCCCAGCAGGAGCCTGCGGCAAACAGGACAGCGTTTTTATGCTCCTTAAATTCCCGGATCACCCTCTGGGAGTCTTTCCAGACACGCAGGATAGGAACACTGACCTTCCCTTTCAATTTCCGGTACACGCTTCCCATCATGGTATAGGAAGTAAAAAGCACAAGAGTATGCCCGTTGGTAGACTCTATCAGCTTCCTGATCTGTCCGGCAATTATCCGGATCCGTTCCTGTTCTTTTGAAACTTTTTCTTTTTCGGATCTGCCTCCCTTAATCCTGCTTTTCCTATGATTCTCCACATAAGGCAGGTACAGCAGGACATTTTTCTCATACTGAAATGGCGAAGCTGCCGTATACTCCCGAACACGGGAACACGCTATAAGTCCGCTGACCTGCCGGATCCGGCGGAAACTTCCGCCAGCCGCCAGCGTTCCGGAGGTCAGGATCGCCGGAATCCCCGGTTCCCAGACATCCCGCTCCAGACGTTCTGCCAGCCGCCGATGTATAGCACAGAGCGCTGGATTCCCTTTCCGGTCAAACTCCAGAAAGAGAACACGCCCTGGATTCATAGAGAAGAACAGCAGCAGGATTTCCCGGCTCTCTCCCAGCAGATTGGAACCCCCTCTGGGAATCTTCCCTGCCGTGGTATCCTCTGCCTTCTTCAGCAGACGGACGCAGTTTTTCAACGCTCTCCTGACCGAGGCATCCGGCTGGAAAGAAATCCGTTTCTGTTCCAGGCCTGCCCTGTACTTTTCCTGATCCCTATCATGGTCTTCCGGCACAAGAGCAGTAAAAAGCTGGCGGAAACTTTCTCTCAGCTTTGCCGCCGTAAGGGTGTATTTCTCCTGCTCCAGCAGGGTGCAGATCTCTGCAATGTCTTCTTTTCCCAGCCGTTTCCCGTACATCTGCTGTGCGGTTTCCGAAAACTTATGCGCCTCGTCAATAATGAGCGCCTGATAGGTCTTCAGAAGCGGCCGGTAGCCGCTGGATCGGTGGATGGCGTCTGCCAGAAAATAATTGTGGTTGCAGATCTGGATATCATATTCCATCTCCACCGCCTGTCTCACAAAATTCTGGTAGCGGCACTGCTCACGCAAAGAGCAGTCGGCCGGACACCTCTTTGGAACGCAGACCATCCGCCGGTCAAAACTGCTGAGACTGACGGCTGTATCCAGATCAAAGGTCTGGAGGAGTCCGTCCAGTGCTTCTTTCTGGCTTATATTCTTTCTCTTCTCCCGGACAGCGGCTATCCGTAAGATCAGACGTTCCTCACAGACAAAATGTTCCTTCCCTTTCCGGAGCACCGCCCGGATAGGCTGCTTCAGCACGCCGCCTTTCACTAATATCTCAGACAACTGAGGAATGTATTCCCCTAACAGCGCATCCTGCAGGGCAATACTGGAAGTGGAGATCACAATAGGCCGGTTATCCCGGCTCATGCAGTAATTCCCATTCAGCATGCCGCTGTATTTCCGAAATAACAGGCTGGCGGTCAGGTATGCATAGGTCTTCCCCACGCCCACCGCCGCATCGCAGAGGGCGATCTGACCGTTCCACAATGCAGACAGCATCTGGTGACAGAGCCGGAGTTGTTCCTCCCGGATTGTCATGCCGTACTTTGGAAATAAGGAACAGAAGATCTGATCAATCTCCTGGTGTACCTGTTCCTGGAAATGGTTCTCATGCATCTTCACTCACTCGCAGCTTCATGTATATCCTCCCCTTGCTTTCTATTGTTGAAACCACATCAATACGGCCAGAGGTTTCCCACTGGCCGCATGTATCTGATATCAACAGCACACTTCGATTGATGTTCTTTTTGTTCTGTTTCTTCTGATACCGTATTTGTCCTCTCACACCCCTGATATCATAGGGAACATTACAGCCGGTATCCGGCACAGATACCTGCACAGATCTTCCAGAAGTCTTAACTGATTACAACTAAAGGTCGGTCTATCCGTAGCCTGATGGATCAATGGTGTATCATTATCATCCATCCGGGTTCCTGGCGCCGCAGCCCTACCAAAGGCTGCTCTCAGGATGAAAGGGGCGCTCCTATATGAGAAAAACGGCCGCTGATGTATTTCCTGCTGTCAAGATCTGATGTTTATCATGCTGTCTGACCGGGCCGTACTTCTTACATGATCCTTGCGTTTTCTCCTGCTACGCTCCCCCGGACGGGAACGTTACTGTAATGCTGATATGAAATTTTCAAGGTGCGCAGATCCTTATCCGGATCCTGAGCTTTCTTGGCTCATAAAAGGATATTTTCCACAAATATCTTTTTATGGACTAAGAAAGTCCATTTTTCATCTGTGTCTGGAAGACTTCAGAAGATTAGAAAGCTGATATAGATTACATAGAAGAATCTCCTGTTCCTGCTCCGTACATCCCGCTAGAAGAGCCTGAATATCTGCCATACTCTTCAGATTATGTAATGGATTTTTCTTAAATAGAATTTCTTTTTCTCCATTATCATGGTCTTCTAAAAGTTCATTTGCATCAACTTCAAATAAATGTTTTATTTTCAGAAGAAGAGGCATGCTGATATGTGCTTCTGCGTTTTCAATACGATATACATGATTTGCGGAAATATGAAGTTTCTCTGCAAGATACTCCTGTGTATAATTTTTACTTCTACGCAATCGCCGGATATTTTCTCCAATTATGATAAAATCTCTGTTTTCCAACAGTTTCTCCTTTCGGTACATTTGAATTATAAATGTATCCGGCACTTTCCACCATTACGCACCATGTAGATTTTCTCTACACCACAGGTAGAATATGAGACTGTTATCGCAATTTACAGATTCCATAATATCCGGTTCAGCAGAATTTTCCCAAAGGATGCCGAACAATGCTTCTCTGGTGATTGCCTCGCACCAAATACCATAGTGACATGGCGGTCCTTAGCGCCCGGATACTTCGAATCGTAATTTTCCGCATCTCCAGATAATAAGAATACGGGATCCAATGTTTTCTTCTATACGGAAGTTATTTTTTGTTTTTGAATCGGATAGAGGAAGAGAATCTTCCCCCTATCCCCGCGATACCACGGGCAGCTCACGGCGAAGCCGTTCGCTGTCCGTTGCCCGGCAAATGCCTGCTCGTGCAAGCACGGCAGCCGCTTGCCGGGCTTATCGCACAAAAAGTAAAGGACCGGAACTTTTTCATCCGATCCTTTCCCGCTTCATTTTATTTTTTATATTGATCCAATAAATTTCTTCAGTTTTTCATGGCTGTCATCAGACAGGATATGCTCCTTCCGGCATCCTTCATACTCCACCCTCTTCCGGTCCACCCCGGCGGCGATCAATAGTTTCGTATAATACAGATATCGGCTGTAAACATTTTCTGCCATTTTTCTTCCTTTTTCAGTCAGGATGATAGTGCCCCGGCTATCCTTTTTTGCATAACCCTTTTCAATCAGTTTTTTCACAGCCACAGATACGCTGGGCTTTGACCTTCCCAGAAGCAGGGCGATATCAATATTCCTCACATCTTGTTTTTGGGAAAGCCGATGGACAGCTTCCAGATAGTCCTCCAATGACTGTCCGAGTTCCATATTTTTCCGCCTCCTTGCACAGGGGTGTGCTCATTATAAACGATGCCCCGGAAGAACAAATTTGCTATTTCCGGGACACTGTCTGCTCATTTTGCCAGATACACTTCCGCCTGGCCTCTCCCAAGCTCCAGCGCTGTCTGGTGGTCATTCACATAGATATCAATATGATTCCCCCTGACCGCACCGCCGCAGTCTTCTGCCGTGAACACATGTCCATTGATGATAACCTGGGTTCCACAAGGAATTACAGACGGATCCACTGCGATGGTCCTTCCTTCCACTACCGGGGTTCCGGTAGCCGTGATCCCGGTCTCCACGTCGCAGCAGATTTCACAGGCGCAGTAATAGGTCAGGTCAAAGACCCCAAGGTTCTCTCCATACATATCCGATGAAGCATTTACTTCACTAATGTTTCCGGAAGCAGAGGAGGATATGCTGTCTTCCAGGAGACGCACCGCCCACACAGCGTCCGCCGTATCAAGGGTTCCCTGTACGATCCCTGTTTTGCTGCTCTGCGCCTCTATCGTCTTGTTGTCTCCGGCATAGATTACCACATGATAAATATTCCCGCTGTCATCTGCGTAAAAAACGAGGTCTCCCGGCAGTGCATCCTCTACCGGGATCTGTGTCCCGGCATAGGCCTGTTCTGCAGCCACTCTTGGCAGTTCATATCCGTATTCCCGATAAATACTCTGGACAAAACCGAAGCAGTCCGCGCCGTCGGTGAGGCTGGTGCCGCCCCACACATAAGGATTATCCAGATAATCCGGAAGGATGTTCCAGAGGGAAACGCCGATCAGTACAAGGGCTGCCGGGATCAGGAATTTCCTTTTCCTACTCATCCTGATCTGCAAAGCCTGCGAAAGAGATCTCGCACCCGCGGCCGACACGGCTGAAAATATTGACAAGCCTGGTCATCACTTCCGGATAGTTCTCTTTTTCTGTCACTACCAGGATTTTGGAACAATCCTCCAGAAACTTCGCCTCACGGACGTTTTTAACCTCTCTTGCCTCTCTCAGGATCTCTGCAGCCATCTCCTCCGTGATTGATTTTGACAATCTGTAATACCTTCCCACTTTACAGGCCTTCTTTCCTTTTGATTAGTCTTTTCTAACCGCATTATATACTAGTTGGGAATGATTGTCAAAAATATAATTGAATTTTTCTTTTTTCTTTGATAGAATATGTGTGGTTAGTTATTTCTAACCAATGTGAATAAATCATGAAAACTCCTTTGCCCCATGCCTGCTGAGTGGGGCGGGGATGTTTTCGCCAGAAAGGATGAATGTCTATGGATTATTTAAAGATTGAAAAGGTGATCGGACGGGAGATCATTGATTCCAGAGGAAATCCCACTGTGGAAGCGGAGGTTTTTCTGGCAGACGGGACGGCCGGAAGAGGCGCTGCCCCAAGCGGGGCGTCAACCGGGGAATTTGAAGCGCTGGAATTAAGGGACGGGGATACTTCCCGTTTCGGAGGAAAAGGCGTGTCCAAGGCCGTACACAATATCAACACCACGATCAACGAGGTGCTGACAGGCATGGACGCCAGCGATATCTACGCTGTTGACAATGCCATGATCCGTGCGGACGGCACAAAAGACAAATCCAACCTCGGAGCAAATGCGATCCTCGCCGTTTCCATCGCATGCGCCAGGGCGGCTGCAGCTTCCCTTGATCTCCCGCTGTACCGTTTCCTCGGCGGGGTGAATGCCAACCGGCTTCCAGTCCCTATGATGAACATCTTAAACGGCGGCGCCCATGCGGCAAACACCGTGGATGTACAGGAATTTATGATCATGCCGGCGGGCGCTTCCAGTTTCTCCGAGGGCCTGAGATGGTGTACAGAGGTCTTCCACTCCCTTCAGTCCCTTCTGAAATCAAAAGGGCTGGCAACCTCTGTGGGAGATGAAGGCGGTTTTGCACCGGATCTTTCCAGCGATGAGGAAGCCATCGAATGCATCCTCGAGGCAGTAAAAATGGCAGGCTATGAACCCGGCAAAGATTTTGTCCTCGCTATGGATGCAGCGTCCAGCGAATGGAAAGGGAATAAAAAGGGCGAATACATCCTCCCGAAATGCAAAAAGACTTTCACTTCGGCTGAGTTGGTCGAACACTGGAAATCCCTTGTGGACAAATATCCCATCTATTCCATCGAAGACGGCCTGGATGAAGAAGACTGGGAAGGCTGGCAGATCCTCACAAAAGAACTGGGCGGCCGCATCCAGCTTGTAGGGGACGACCTGTTTGTCACCAATACAGAGCGTCTGGAAAAGGGGATCTCTCTGGGATGCGGGAACTCTATCCTGATCAAGCTGAATCAGATCGGCTCCGTATCTGAAACGCTGGAAGCCATCAAGATGGCCCATAAGGCCGGATACACCGCCGTGACCTCCCACCGCTCCGGAGAGACAGAGGATACCACTATCGCCGATCTTGCCGTGGCGCTCAATACCTGCCAGATCAAGACAGGCGCACCCAGCCGGAGCGAACGTGTCGCCAAGTACAACCAGCTTCTGCGCATCGAGGAAGAATTGGGGGAAAGCGCCGTATATCCCGGTTTTCAGGCATTTAACATAAAACGATAACTTTTCTTGGGTTTCCGTTAAAAAACGTGCTGCAGTCAAAGTGGATTTCCACGAAATGCAGCACGTTTTTTCTTTCCATATAATTATGACCGGCTGTCCCGGTCTGTCCGGCCATTGGCGCCGCCGTCTCATTTCCGGCCTGCCAGCATCCGGGAATCTCCCAGCATCATCAGGGCGGCCCGGCGATGGGAACCGAAAGCCTCCTGCGCCGTATCAATGATCCGCACTTCCTGATATCCCATTTTGCGCAGTTTTTCTGCAAACGCTTCCACATCTCCATACATATGAGGCTTCATATCGTCGTTGAGGGCAAACACACCGCCTTTTTTCAGCACACGCAGGCTTTCTAAAAGAAGCTCCTTCTTATCTGAGCCGTTGATGTTATGGTAGACATAGTTGCTCACCACAGCGTCAAAGGTTTCATCCGGGAAGTCCAGCTTCCGGGCGTCGCCGTGAAGGAACCGGCACCGTTCGGATACGCCCTCGCTCCAGGCATTGCTCTCACACATGGCCTGACTGTAATTGTAGACTGCGCCCCAGTAATCTATGCCGGTCACTTCCGCCTCCGGCCAGGAAAGCGCCGCCCGGATGGAGAGCGCGCCTGATCCGCATCCTATCTCCAGAAGCGTCCCCTTCCCGTCGAAATCAAGGTGAGACAGAAGAACCTCATGGACCTGCTCCATCATGCCTCCCCCGCCAAAGGCATACTGCCGCCGGATCCAGGTGATCCAGGCAAGAAGGAACAGCACTGCCACAGCTGCAGCCAGCGCCAGAACTCCGATCAGTCTCATACCGGGGATAAAATGCGATATGACGCATAAGACTGCCATAAGGACAACCAGCGCCCCCACCATATAAAAGACCGGTGCAGACATCCAGTTGCCATAATTCTCTCCGTGTGTACCGAGCCTGACCGGCTCCCGTTTCCTTCCATTTATCTCCATATCCTGCCTCCTCCCTTGTCAGATTTGCTGTCTGTTCATTTCATTTTTCTCTCTGCCCGGGCTATATCCATAAATAATTGTTTTCTGTCCGGAACCATCCGAAAACGGCTTTTCCAGCATCTTCGTAAAGCCTTTCTTTTCATAAAATTCCCAGGAAGCCAGAGTATTTGTCAGAAGCCGCACGTTCCGGGCTCCATCAGCCACGGCTCTGTCCATAAACCTGGATACCAGCGCCGTCCCCAGCCCTTTCCGGTAATCCTTTCTGGAAGTAAGAGCCACCAGCTCCAGATCACATCCGTCAAAAAACTTCTCCTCCCGCTCACGTGCCTGTAAAATAAAACCGTCCAGCTGTTTCTGAAATGTCTCGGACAAGCGGTACCCTTTCAGATAGAACTTCAGAAACATCCGGCACCAGGTCACATAATGCCTTTTGTACCGGTCAGAGTCTTTCTTCATCGGACGGAATCTTTTTCCGTAATTGCCGCTGATAAAGCCCACGATCTGACGGTCCGGAGTTTCCGCCACATAAGCAAAACTGCATTTTTCTATCAGGACCTGGGCATAATCCCGCAAAAGGATCCTGTCATTTTCATTGATGGGACAGGTGAAAAAGCCTTCGTAAAAACATTGGCCGCAGCCTTCCGCATCTCCCTCTCTGTATGGCCGTATCGTAAACATAGGACCCCTCCTCTCTGACGGCTGACCGGATTTATTACTATTTTCCCTGCTGTTCCAGCAGTTCCGCAAGCTGCCGGATATCCTTTTTCCCGAAAGCGATTTTCTCTCCATCATTGACCGCAAGGCAGGGAACGCTCATGACATGATATCTTTCCCGAAGCTGCGGAAAATGGTTCAGATCATAGACCTCCGCCGTAACAAGCGGATTCTCTGCTGCGATCCGCTGGGCTGCCGTCACCAGCTCCGGACACATAGTACAGGACAGGGCGACCAGGATCTGCATCTTCACCGCCGGAAGCGACCGTACCCGCCGGAGAGTCTCTTCATCCAGGGTCTGCCCCGGCCCCGCCGCATTATAGAGTCCCAGCATGAAGGACGTGAACTCATGTCCGCCCGGGACACCGTGAAAGGCAAGCCCTGTCCAGGAGCCGTCCTCTCTACATATCCGCACGCAGAGGCGCTCCTGAATATCCGCCGCTTCCGTATCCATGCTTTCGTCTCTTTCCAGAGTGAGTTTTTCCGTCAAAGTGCAAAGCTGCGTCATATAGGTTTCCAGCTCGGCTGACAGGGCCGTGTCATCCAGATACAGTTTCAGCACCAGAGGCGCAGCCATCCTCTGAAAGACCGTATCCAGCTGGGTGAGCATATCCCGGGTAAACAGTCCGGAGGGGCTGTCTTCTCTTCCGTTTGCTTCCCGATCACGCTCTTGTCCGGGTTCACTTGCCGTCAATAGCTTCGGATATCCTATTGCCGGCTGTACCGGACGCAGCCCGGTCTTTTTCTGCATGGCAGCGGCATAACGCTCCAGCTCTGTGGCAGCCAGCGCTCCGTCCCCTACGGCGGTGACTGCCTGACGAAGCGGTTTGATGCACACATCCCCGGCGGCATACAGTCCTTCGCAGCTTGTCTTCCGGCTCCGGTCTGTGACGATATAACCCCGGTCGTCAAGCTCTGCCAGTCCTTTCACCAGCTCTGTAGCCGGTTCGTAACCTGCGAATACAAAGACGCCGAAAGTATCCCCTTCCGCCGGGCGGTACTCTGTAACCTCCCCGGTCTGTGTGTTCCGGTACCGCAGCCGGTCAAGATAAGTCTCCCCGGAAACCTCCTCGATCCGGGTATGGGGAAGGACTGTGATCTTCTCATGGGTCAATGCGGGTTCTGACGCAGAAGGCGCGCAGGAAAATCCGTCACCCCGGATCAGAACGGTCACATGGCTGGCGTATTTAGTCAGAAAGACGCTCTCTTCCGCCGCGGCAAATCCTCCGCCAACCACGAACACATCCTTTCCGGTAAAGAATTCTCCGTCGCAGGTCGCGCAATAGGCAACGCCCCGCCCGCGCCACTGTTCTTCCCCTTTAAATCCGACTTTCCGCGGATGAGCGCCCGCAGCCAGCAGCACGCCGAAGCAGTTCAGGTTTCCCCGGCTGGTCCGGACGGTCTTAATAGCGCCGCCCATGTCAAGGCCAGCCACTTCCGCCAGCAGGAACTCCGCCCCGAAGTGTTCCGCCTGCCTGCGCATGGTCTCCGTCAGCGCTTCCCCGCTGGTGCGTTCCACGCCCGGGAAGTTCACCACCTCATGGGTGATCGTGATCTGTCCGCCGAAACGCTCTTTTTCCACCACCAGCACCCTGTATCTGGCACGGGCAAGATACAGGGCGGCGGTCAGCCCTGCCGGGCCGCCGCCGATCACTACAGCATCATATAAATCTCTTACATCCTGCTCTCTCATAACTGTCCCACCAGATCAAGGCTCGGTTTCAGGGTTTCCGCTCCGGGCTGCCATTTGGCCGGGCACACCTCATCTCCATGCTCATGGACAAACTGGCACGCCTGCAGCTTGCGCAGAAGCTCATCCGCATTACGTCCTACATTTCCGGCGTTCACTTCATAGGAGACGATCTTTCCTTCCGGATTCACGATAAAGGTGCCCCGCTCCGCTACGCCGTCCTCCTCTCATCGAATATTTTCTCTTGGTTAGCCGTGTCTAACTTATGAGTTATATGATACAGTATTTGAGAACAGATATCAATATCTTTATTATTACTTTTTTATCATCAAAAAACAGGAGACCTCCCGGCATTTTCACCTGATGTCTCCTGTCTCCATACATTTTTTCATCCTCTTTACCGCTCCGTCAGCTATCTCTGCCTGTCATGGTAAATGATCCTCGATACTTTCTTCCCGTCACTCAGATAACCGCACCGTCTGGCGCCATCCCGGACGATCTGATCCAGTTTTTCCTTTGGCATCCTGAAAACGGTATCATCCTCCAGGACGATATCACATCCGCCTGCGCAGTTTTCTCCGGATTCAATCCGGTACATATTCTTCCGGCTGATCGCGCCAATCTCTTCCAGTGCATTAATCATCCGGTAAACCGTCGCCACCCCGATCTTTTTATCCTCCTGTGACGCCTTATAAAAAATCTCTTTGCAGCTTGCACAGTCATTCTCCAGGATGATATCGATCAGGATCTTTCTCTGTTTTGTGATCCGGCATCCGTTTTCTTTCAGCCTTTCAATAATCTCATCTTTCCTGCTCACGGCGTTTCCCACCTTATACCTGTGAAATACCAAGCACTTCGAAACCTGCCCTTTCCACCGCCTGTTTCAGATCAATATCATCCACCTTGCGGTCACAGGAAACTTCTGCGCAGTTATCTTTCAGACTTACCTCGGCAGACACCCCGTCTATCGCATTAAGCGCGTTGGTCACGCTGTTGACACAGTTCTGGCAGTGCATGCCTGAGATGCGGATCATGCGCCGTCCGACCACCGGACCGTCGAGCGTCTTCTTTTTCGCTTTTTTCGTTTTCACGCTGCCGGATCCGCCGCCACAGCAGGCGCCCTCTCCTCTGAAATGTTTGATCGATCCTTTCAGCGCAAAGATCAGCAGCACCACGACTACGAGTATAATGATCGCATCAACCATAACTATCCCTCCGTCCGTTTCTGTTCATCTTCGTTTTCTTTGAATTTCTTCCGGTCTCTCGCTTTCTTGATCCAGAGCCAGATCTGATAGATCGTCGCTCCTATAATATATATAAGAATAAATGCTCCGAAGCCATAAAACATGGAGCCTGTAGAATCGCCCATACGCTACCTTCCTTTCACATCCGTTTTTCTCCCTGCGCAGGACGCACAGCCGCCGCAGGATCTGCAGTTTCCGCTGCACCCTGCGCAGCCCACCGGTTTCCCTGCCTTTTTATTCTTATATCCTCTGTAGATCAGGAAAACACAGTACCCGATGATCAGTGTCAGGATTACAATATCTACCACTATCTATCCCTTCTTTCTGAAAACAGCCGGATGCCTTTCAAAACATCCGGCTGTTCCTCTTATGCATTCTGTACGGAACGCTTTGCATATACTTTCTGGTTCTTATACGGATCAGGCCGGAACAGGAGTACCAGCAGCACGATCAGGAACACGAACCCGACTGCAGTTCCAAACGTAAATCCTCCGCCAAGTACGAAAGTACCGATCTGGTATACCGTAAGGCATACCACGTAAGCGAATACATTCTGGAACAGAATCGCGAACCAGAACCATTTCCTGGACTGCATCTGCTGTGCCATCGTGGAGATTGCCGCCAGGCATGGAGAGTCAAGCAGGTTGAACAGCAGGAAGGAGAAGGCTGCCATGGAAGTCGGGAACCATGCCGCTACACCCTGAGCCACTGTCACCGGGTCTTCCACATCTCCTGCGATCGCCGCCAGCGTACCCATGGTGGATACGATCGCCTCTTTCGCCGTAAATCCGGAGATCGATGCGGCGACCGGCTGCCACTCGCCGAAGCCGAGCGGTGCAAAGAGCGGTGCGATCACGCCGCCGATGACCGCGATCAGGCTGTCGGAGGACTCTACCAAGCCGAAGCCGTCCGGTCCAAAGCCGTAGCTTCCGAGGAACCACATCACTACGCACGCAAGGAACAGGATCGTACCTGCCTTGATGATGAAGCCTTTCAGCCTCTCCCATACATGGAGCAGGACTGTCTTCACCTGCGGGATATGGTACTGCGGCAGCTCCATGACGAACGGAGCCGGTTTCCCGGAGAACGGTTTCGTTTTCTTCAGAATGATCGCAGACACAAGCACTGCCGCAATCCCGATAAAGTACATCAGCGGAGCGATATAAGAAGTCTCTGCGTATCCGCCTGCCGCTCCTGCGATCACGCCTCCCATCAGGGCGATGACCGGAAGTTTTGCGCCGCAGGGGATGAAAGTCGCCGTCATGATTGTAAGGCGGCGGTCATTGTCCTGCTCGATGGTCTTGGAAGCCATGATCCCCGGGATTCCGCATCCGGATGAGATCAGAAGCGGGATAAAGCTCTTTCCGGAAAGTCCGAAGTGACGGAATACACGGTCCATGACGAATGCGATACGAACCATGTAGCCGCAGTCTTCAAGAATGGACAGGAACAGGAACAGGATCGCCATCTGCGGGACGAAGCCGAGCACGGCTCCCAGACCGCCGATGATACCGTTCACCACAAGGTCGGTAACGATCGTACCAGCGCCGATATTCCCGAGGAATCCGCCGACCGCGTCCTGGATCGCAACGACAAATACATCATTGGTCCAGTCCGTTACCCAGGTGCCGACTGTCGTGACCGACACATAATATACCGCCCACATGATCACGATAAAGATCGGGATGCCGAGGATACGGTTGGTAACGATCCGGTCGATCTTATCAGAGGTCGTCAGCTTTTCTTTTCCCTTCTGGACTGTCGCTTTCACGATCTGCTGGATATATTTATACCGCTCGTCAGTAACAATACTCTCCATGTCGTCATCATGCCGCTTCTCGATCTTATCTCTGAGTGCCTCTATGGCAGACGCATCGGAAGCCGGAAGTTTCACGCTCTCCACGACCTTATTGTCGCGTTCCAGGAACTTGACCGCATACCATCTCCTCTTATCGTCTGTGATAGAGTCCGGCAGGAGTCCTTTTACTTCTTCCACCGCGCTCTCCATCTCTTTGGAAAAGATCTCGCCTGGCAGGCTGATCTCTTTTTTCTTTGCCGTTTTGACTGCCTCGTCGATCAGCTCGGAAAGCCCGGTCTGCTTCAGTGCGGACGTCTCGACGATCGGGCAGCCCAGCAGCATGGACAGCCGCTTCGTGTCGATCTTCATCCCTCTCTTTGCGATCAGGTCTGCCATATTAAGTGCGATCACGACCGGAACGCCGGTCTCCACAAGCTGCGTTGTCAGATACAGGTTACGCTCGATATTGGTAGCGTCCACCAGGTCGATAATCACATCCGGATTTTCTTTCAGTATGTAATCCCGGCTGACTACTTCCTCCAGCGTATACGGGGAAAGGGAGTAGATTCCCGGAAGGTCTGTCACGATGACTTCCTCCCCCTTCGCCCTTTTGCTCTTTACCTTTCCTTCTTTTTTCTCAACGGTTACCCCCGGCCAGTTTCCAACGTACTGGTTGGCACCGGTCAGGGCGTTGAACATCGTCGTCTTACCGCAGTTCGGGTTTCCGGCGAGTGCAATTCTGATTGCCATTTTTTCTGCCTCCTCTTCATATGTCTTACTCGCTCAGATCTGGCTCAGAATATCTGAGTCTTCCTATTTTACCTGGACGCACTGTGCGTCATTCTTCCTGACGGATAATTCGTATCCGCGGACTGTGATCTCTACCGGGTCGCCAAGGGGCGCGACCTTTCTGATATAGAGCTCGCTTCCTTTTGTGATCCCCATATCCATGATCCGGCGTTTGTAGGCACTGTCACCCTCTATTTTTGTTACAACAACTGTGCTGCCGACTTCTGCATCACCTAATGTCATAACTGTCATCTCCTTTCCTCTGCCAGAATTCAATTTATATACAGCGGGCACTGCATGGAGTTATACCATGATGTGCCGCGCCATATCAGCGTTAACGGCAATCCGTGAATCCTTGATGTTTACGATCACATTGCCCCCGATCGCAGACAGTACGGTCACTTCCGCGCCTGCGACAAAACCCAGGTTTTCAAGGAAACGCCTCGTCTCCTCATTTCCCCCAACCCTGCGGATTATATTTGTTTCTCCTATACCTGCCATTGTAAGCGGCATTTAAAAGACCTCTTTTCCATCTATGTTTTATTACTGATATTGATAATATATTTCATTTTTCCTTCAGTAATTAGTATATGCTAACCATAGTTAGAAGTCAATAACTATTTTGCACATTTTTTAGAATTATTTTCTTTTAATTTCTTTAAATATGACGAAATTTCATAAAAGACATACCTTGCTTTCGGAAAATGCTATACTGAATATGAGGTGAGACATAATGGCAGGAACAAAAAAGAAAAGCGAATCTTCTGAAAACTATCTGGAAACCATCTTTATTTTAAGCAGGCGTCTCCCGGTCGTCCGAAATGCGGACATTTCATCTGAGCTCAAGTTCAAAAGATCCAGCGTCAGCTCTGCAGTAAAGAAATTAAAAGACGCCGGACAGGTCTGTGTCTCCCCTCAGGGATATATCACGCTGACCGAAACCGGGCTGTCAGCCGCCCAGGCTCTTTATGAAAAGCATACTTTTTTCGCCAATTGGCTGAAGCAGCTCGGCGTCGATCCGGAAACAGCGGAAGAAGACGCCCGTGAAATGGAACATGTGATCAGTGAAGAAAGCTTTTCTGCGATAAAATCTTTTATCAATACTCTATAAATAACGGAGGGAGGCCGCACATACTGCGAGTCTCCCTCTTTGCATCATTCTTATTCATTTCCGTCTGTCAGAAGATTCCTCATGCTCCTTAAGCTGATCAGCAGTGTAGACGTGTTGTGGAGCAGCGCCGAAGTCGTTGGCTGGAGGGCTCCGGCAACGCCAAGCGCGATCAGCCCTGCGTTGATCCCGATGATTTGATGATAATTTTTCCTGATCCGCTTCGTCATTCCGTTTGCGAGACGCTTCAGCACGACCAGCTCTCCCAGGTCTTCCGCTGCGATAGTAATGTCGGCGATCTCCCTTGCAAGTTCCGCTCCGTCGCTGATGGCAATGCCCGCATCTGCTGCGGACAAAGCCGGCGAATCGTTGATTCCGTCTCCGATCATAATGACCTTGTGCCCCGATGCTTTCTCCCGCTCCACAAAACCGGCCTTTTCTTCCGGCAGCACCTCCGCATAGTACTCGTCCACGCCAACCCGGCGTGCGACAGCGGCGGCGGTCTTCTCACTGTCCCCGGTCATCATGACCGTTTTCTGTATTCCTTCCGCTCTCAGCGCACGGATCATGTCTGCCGCTTCTTCCCGCAGGGGATCTTCGATACAGATCACCGCTGTCAGCTCCTTCTCGATGGCAAGATACAGGTGGGAGTATTCTTCCGGCAGCGCCTCAAACCTTTCCCGGTATTCCGGGCGGACCTTGCATCCTTCATCTTCAAAGACGAAATGGCTGCTTCCGATCACCACTTTTTTCCCGTCAATGTATGAAGAGATCCCGTGGGCTACAATATACTCCACCTTGGAATGCATTTCCTCATGAGCAAGCCGACGCTTCTTCGCCGCATCCACTACAGCCTTTGCCATAGAATGAGGGAAATGTTCCTCCAAGCACGCTGCAATCCGAAGACATTCTTCCTCCGGTTCCTCTCCGAACGGGATCACTTCTCTCACCGTGGGTTTTGCCTTGGTGAGCGTCCCGGTCTTATCGAAGACCACGGTGTCCGCTTCTGCCACTGCTTCAAGGAATTTTCCGCCCTTCACAGTGATCCCGTACCCGCCTGCCTCCCGGATCGCCGACAACACGGTCAGCGGCATGGCAAGCTTCAGCGCGCAGGAGAAGTCCACCATGAGCACGGACAATGCCTTTGTCACGTTTCTGGTCAGGAGCCATACCCCTGCCGTTCCAAGCAGTGTATACGGCACCAGCCTGTCGGCCAGATGCTCCGCCCTGCTCTCCATGGAAGACTTCAGCTTCTCCGAGTCTTCGATCATGGCCACGATCTTTTCAAATCTGGTGGAGCCGGAAACCGCCTTTACCAGGACGTCCAGCTCTCCCTCTTCGACCACGGTCCCCGCATAGACGGACTGCCCTGGCACCCTGCGCACAGGCATGGCCTCGCCGGTCAGGGAAACCTGGTTTACCATACCTTCCCCGCCGGATACCTCACCGTCAAAGGGAATCACATTTCCCATATGTACAGTCACCACGTCGCCCTTTCGGATCTGGTCCGCCTTTACCAGAATTTCCTGCCCGTCCCGCTTCAGCCAGACCTTTTTGATATTCAGGGACATGCTCCGCGCCAGGTCCCCCACGGATTTTTTGTGGGTCCACTCTTCCAGAAGTTCTCCCACCCCCAGCAGGAACATGACCGACCCGGCGGTATTAAAATCCCGCCGCAGGACAGAGACCCCGATCGCCGCCGCGTCCAGAAGCGGGACTTCGATCTTCCTCTTCCGGATGCAGCGAAGCCCCGCAGCCAGATATCGAAGCGACCTGATCATCACAAGCCCCGCGCGCAGGGGAGAGGGCATCAGAAGCTTTCCGCCGTAATGCAGCAGCACTTTCGCGATCAGTTTTTCCTTATATGAGGCGTTCAGCGCCCTTCCGGAATTGCGGACAACGGTTTCCGGCACGGTTACATCTTCATACCGGAAGCTCTTCAGCAGACGGATCAGTCCGCTCCGATCCCCTGTATAACAGATGACAGCGTCTGCGGTGCGTTCATACACTTTCACATCTGTTATATTTTTCTGCCTGTCCAGAAACCAGAAAAGAGTATCCGCCTCCGCACATGTCATTTTTCCCTGAACGACATGGATGCGGAGACGGCCCCTGATCTCATGCTTTATGATAAATTTCATGGACGGTTACAGCTTTCCTTCGTCTGAAAGATCCGCACCGTCTTCTTCTGTCTCCTGTACTGCCGCCGCTTCCTGCGCAGTCCTTTCTTCATTGATCTGCTGTGCTTCCGCCAGGATATCCTCCACATTCTCCTGTGCGGTTGTGACCGTTTTCATCACGCAGTCCCTTGCCCGCAGCGCAGCCGCCGTACACTCTGTATAAACCTTCTTTGCATCTTTGCTGGATAAGATTTTTACCCCTGCTGTCCCAAAAAGGACGCCTCCTGCAAATAATCCAATCTTCTTCATCAATGATTCACTGAACATAATAACTTACCTCCTGTTAAACTATAAAATTAATTGCTGCTGGCTGATCACTTATGTCTGTATCCGGTATAAAATACCATTATGAAACAGAACACTGCAGCCCATGCCCAGAATCTGTGCTGTTTCATGTGCCATCCCTTCTTTCTTTTTGCTGGTCTTCCATAAGAATACCGTATCAGCATAGCAACACCGGGGCAGGCTAGTCAAACCTAACCCTGCTTGTCGATAAATCTTCTCACTACTATAGATAATCGCTGTTCCCCTCTTGACAGCAGCTTATTGTTTTCATAATATAGCATTGTTATATACCACTGTTACATGGAGGTTTTTATGGACGAAAGAACATCACCTACGCTGGAAAATATCCAGCAGGCCGCATTGGAAGAATTTTCTGAGAAAGGCTTTCTGGGAGCTTCCCTGCGCCAGATCGTAAAAAATGCAGGCGTGACCACCGGAGCCTTTTACGGCTACTTTTCCAGCAAGGAAGCCCTGTTCGCATCCATCGTGGAGCCCCATGCCGCTGCTCTCATGGGCAGGTTCATGGAGGCCCAGACCGGGTTTGCCGATCTGCCGGAGGAAGAGCAGCCCGTACACATGGGCGAGGCTTCCGGTGGCTATGTAGACTGGATGGTGGACTATATCTGTGACCACCGGGAACCGGTGAAACTGCTTTTATGCAGGGCGGAGGGAACTTCCTACGAACACTTCATCCACAACATGGTGGAGATTGAAGTGGAATACACTCTGAAATATATGGATGTGCTCCGCCGGACAGGTCAGAAGGTTCCCGAATTAAAAAAATCTCTCTGCCACATCATTGCCAGCGGGATGTTCAGCGGCCTTTTTGAGATCGCAGTACACGACATGCCGCGGGAACAGGCGCGCCGGGATATCAGGCAATTCCGGGATTTTTATACGGCGGGATGGCTGAAACTGATGGAAGAGCAGCGTTAAAGTACATTCCCGCTGCTCCCTTCTCCCGGTCTGCCACATGAACAGATGATATATTTCTATCGACACCGGGGAATAATCCCCCTGTTTTTTTATTCATGAGTTAGTTTATTCTAACTAATAATTTTTATCTTTAAGGAGGGAAACCCATGAAAGAAAAAAAGAAAAGCGATGTGGCTGTCCTGTTGGATTACGCAGGAAACCGCAAAGGCCTGACCTTTCTCGGCCTGTTTTTTTCGGCAGTATCCATGCTGCTCTCCATGGCGCCTTACATCTGTATCTGGCTTGCCGCGCGGGATCTGATTGCCGCCGCCCCGGACTGGACCCTTGCCCGCGGCGTAACCCGGTACGGCTGGATAGCTTTTGCCTTTGCATTCGCAGGGATCGCCTTATATTTTGCAGGCCTGATGTGCACCCATCTGGCGGCATTCCGCACAGCCTCCAACATCAGAAAACAGGGCGTTGCCCATGTGATGAAGGCGCCCCTCGGCTATTTTGACGCCAATGCGTCCGGGCTGATCCGGGGCCGTCTTGACGCGGCCGCGGCCGACACGGAGACTCTGCTCGCCCATAACCTGGCGGACATCGTGGGCACTATCGTCCTGTTTCTTGCCATGGTGATCCTGATGTTCCTGTTCGACTGGCGGATGGGGCTTTCCTGCCTGCTGGCAGCCGTGATCTCCGTTATCTCCATGTTCACCATGATGGGCGGCAAAAACGCACAGCTTATGGCGGAATACCAGGCCGCACAGGACCGGATGACCAAGGCGGGCACTGAATATGTCCGCGGGATCCCCGTGGTGAAGATCTTCCAGCAGACTGTTTATTCTTTTAAGGCCTTTCAGGAGGCGATCAACGATTACAGTGAGAAGGCGGAGCATTATCAGGCGGACGTATGCCGGGTCCCGCAGTCCGTAAACTTAACCTTTACGGAGGGCGCCTTCGTCTTCCTTGTCCCGGCAGCGCTGTTCCTCGCTCCAGAGGCGCTGGCAGATGGAAATCTCGCCGGATTTATCACAGATTTCGTCTTCTACGCAGTATTCTCCGCCATCATCTCCACGGCGCTGGCAAGGATCATGTTCGCCTCCTCCGGCATCATGCTGGCCGGAACGGCCCTCGGCAGGATCAATAAGGTGATGGAAGCCCCGGTGCTCAAAAGCCCTGACAACCCCAAAGTCCCCCACGGCAATAAGGTGGAATTTCAGGACGTCAGCTTTACCTATGATGGATCGGAAACGCCTGCCCTCTCCCATGTCTCCTTCACAGCTGAACCGGGACAGACCATCGCCCTGGTAGGTCCCTCCGGTGGCGGCAAGACCACGGCTGCCAGCCTGATCCCACGCTTCTGGGACGCTTCCTCCGGTTCGGTCAGAGTGGGCGAGGCGGATGTAAAAGAGATCGATCCCCATGTGCTCATGGATCAGGTGGCCTTCGTCTTCCAGAGCAGCCGGCTTTTTAAGGCGTCGATCCTGGAAAACGTCCGGGCGGCAAGGCCGGATGCCTCAAGGGATGAGGTAAGATGCGCTCTTACAGCCGCACAGTGCCAGGATATCATTGAGAAGCTGCCGGACGGGATGGACACAGTGATCGGCACAGAGGGCACCTATCTCTCAGGAGGCGAGCAGCAGCGCATCGCCCTTGCACGGGCAATCTTAAAAGACGCGCCTATCGTCGTCCTTGATGAGGCCACCGCTTTTGCCGACCCGGAGAACGAAGTTCTGATCCAGAAGGCCTTCGCCGCACTGACGAAAGGCCGCACCGTGATCATGATCGCCCACCGCCTGTCCACTGTTATAGGCGCCGACCGGATCATTGTTCTGGATAAAGGCCGCATCGCCGGGCAGGGAACTCACGGGGAGCTTGTGGCGGCGGGCGGTCTGTACGCCCGGATGTGGGCGGACTATAACAAGGCAGTCCGGTGGAAGATTTCCAGTGAAAAGGAGGCAAAGTAAATGTTCAGCAAGAAATTTCAGAGAAAATACGCACTCACCGATCAGGGACTGCGAAACACAAAAAAAGGTGCGTTCTGGACGGTCATCGTCAATCTGGTCGTCATGGGAGGGATGGGCATCCTGTATCTTCTCACAGGCGGCTTCATGAACACCCTGATAACAGGAAGTCCGCTGCCCTCTGCAATGCTCCCCATCGCCCTGACTGTCCTGTTCCTGGTCTTATCATTTCTCACCCATCTGCAGCAGTACCGGGCCACTTACGGGCTGGTATACAATGAAGTAAAGGCGACCCGCCTTGGCATGGCGGAGCGGCTCCGCAGGCTTCCTCTCGGATACTTCGGAAAACGGGATGTGGCGGACCTGACCGAGACCCTGATGGGCGACGTCAACCGGATGGAGCATGTGTGGTCCCATGTCCTCGGATATCTGTACGGCGCCTATATCTCCACGGCGATCATCGCCGTATGCCTTCTCGTCTATGACTGGCGGCTTGCCATCGCCTGCCTGTGGGGTGTACCGGTGGCTTTCGGTCTCCTGTTCGGCAGCCGGAAAATGGCGGCCCGCGCCTCTGAGCGGACGAAGAAAGCCGCTCTCCGGGTATCCGATGGGATCCAGGAAGCGTTGGAAAACGTGCGGGAGATCCGTGCGACCAACCAGGAAGACCTCTATCTGGAACGGCTGTACCGGAAGATCGACGAACACGAACGGATCATGACCCGGGGCGAGCTGGGCACCGGCGTCTTTGTCAACGCTGCCAGCGTCATTATGCGTCTGGGCGTGGCAACTACCATCCTCACCGGAGCCGGCCTGATCCTCACCGGCCAGATCGATTTCATGCTGTTGTTTTTATTCCTGCTTGTCATCACCCGGATCTATGCCCCCTTTGACCAGAGTCTTGCCCTGATCGCGGAGATGATCATATCCCAGGTGTCCGCCGACCGGATCAGGGAACTCTATGAAACTCCCACAGCCGCAGGGAGCAGCCGGTTTGCTCCGGAGGGACACGATATTGTATTCGAGCATGTGGATTTTGCCTACGACGAGAAAGAAGTGCTTCACGATGTGAGCTTTACCGCCAAAGAAGGGGAAGTCACCGCTCTGGTGGGACCTTCCGGTTCCGGCAAGAGCACCTGCGCAAGGCTCGCCGCCAGATTGTGGGACGTCACGAAAGGCCGGATCCTCGTGGGCGGCGTGGATATCTCAACAGTAGACCCGGAAGTACTCCTCACCGACTACTCTATGGTCTTTCAGGATGTGGTGCTCTTTGACGATACGGTCATGGAAAATATCCGCCTTGGGAAGCGGGGCGCTACAGATGCGGAAGTGATCGCCGCAGCACAGGCTGCCAACTGTGAAGAATTTGTCTCAAGGCTTCCACAGGGGTATGACACGCCCATCGGCGAGAACGGCGCAAGGCTCTCCGGAGGCGAGCGCCAGCGCATCTCCATTGCCCGTGCTCTCTTAAAAGACGCGCCCATCCTGCTCCTTGACGAGGCTACGGCAAGCCTGGATGTGGAAAATGAGACAAAGGTTCAGGAAGCCCTCTCCCGCCTTCTCCGGGGTAAGACCGTACTGGTCATCGCCCACCGGATGCGCACCGTGGAAGCGGCAGACAAGATCATTGTCCTCTCCGGCGGTCAGGTGGCGGAGGAAGGATCCCCGTCAGATCTGATGAGCCGGAACGGTCTCTTCCACCATATGGTGGAACTGCAGAAACAGAGCGCCGGGTGGAAGCTGAGATAACAGTTCCTGGGAACTGCCGGCCTGTCTAAAAATGGTGCGCTCCGGTCCTCTTTACCGGGAAAAACTCCCGGGATGGGAACACCGGAGCCGCCAGACAGGTGTTGATCTTCCTTCTTCTTTAATACCAATCGTGTTTTTCATTTGAACGGGTGCAACTCGGACAACGGAATTTCCTGAACCTTCTCCCGCTGGGCGTCGGCCCGGCTTTCCTCGGTGGAAAACAGGTCATCAAGGAATGCCAGCTCTATTTTTTTCACGCTACTTTTCAAGTTTCAGCATCTCCTTCATCAAATTTTTGTAGGCTTTCGCCACCTTACCGCTGGGATCATGGACAAAAATGCTCTCTTGCCCTCGACGCTGATTTCCCTGACCCGGACCGAGTGGAGTATCTCGGTACCGAACACCTTGATCTTGCTACCGTAAGTTTCCCGCAGCAGGGCGGCGATTCAGTCCTGTGGTAGAGTTACTGCTGGAAGAAGTGAAAAAGAACTTTGAAGGTATATAATTATCTTCTTGTAAATCATTCTAATTGTTTTATCGTTCCAATTTTAAATCAACATCATATTGTGCCATAGCCAAGAATAGATTGATCACTAACCGGGTACTGATGCTGCCATACTCCCCGGACACTCTCTCCATTCACTCTTGTACTTGTATTCCCTTGCAAAGGTAATGACTACCCCTCCCGCAAGAGTCAGGAATCCATTTGCCCGTTGGCTTGGATCCTGGCTTTTCAATGAAAGTCCGATCTGCACAATGCCAAATCCCAGCAGGATCAGGCCGATGGCCCGAATCAGGGAAAATACAAAATCAGACAGGTTATTGACCACTGCCAGCGGGTCGCTGGAGGCAAAGACCGGAATCCCGCCAAGGGTCAGCGACAGCGTGACCGCCATATAGACAAGGAAAAAGCGCCGCTGTGCCTGACTCATCGGCAGAGGACGCTTTTCCGGTTTCTTCAATCTTTTGTTTTCTTCTCGCTTTTTGAATAAATGCAATCCACATTCCTCCCGTCTATTCCTCCTGCCCTTCCCCGAGGATGTCTTCCTGGGTGAGCAGTTCATAATCATCCAGTCTCTGGATATCGATCTGTAAATCATCATGTGCCAGCGGAGCCTTTGCGTAATCATAAGGCGGAGCTCCGCCGTCCTCAGTGTATCTGATATTCTTGTGTTTCATCATGTCGTATTTCCGGTCGATCATAGGCCGTTCCCCTCGGACAAACAGGATCGCCTTTTTATTGTCCAGCAGACGGATCTCATCCGGCGTCAGAAGTTCTTTGCCACAATGTCAAGCGATGAATTCAAAAAAGGTAAAAAAATAACCCTTCTCCGCTAAAGAGAAGGGTGTGTCTATCAAAAGTAGCTGTTAAATTGCAACATTACGCTATTGAGTTAACAAAATTTATTTCGTTCTTTCGCATATTGTATTAATTCTCTTAGACCATTTGCCATGCCGCCGTTTAATTCTCCTTCCAAACCTGGAGCACAAATGACACGTCTACAGCCTTCCATCAGTTCTTTCGCTTCTTTCAGTTTCTTCTCTGAGAACTGACAAAAGGACTTTTCCGCGATTAACCTAGCAGCCAGAGCTCTAGCAGCTGGATAGTCCAAATCATTTTTCCAGAGAATTCCCGTTGCAAAAGGAATGCCTTCCCGCTGGAGCCTGCGGAATACCGGTGTTCCATGGCCACAGCCTGCAATCACGAAGATTTCCGGAGTTCCTGATGTCTTCTTCAGCTCCAGGCTTCCGGTCAGTTCGTTATAATCTCCTGCGGTAATTCCATAAAGCCTCGGAATATAGCCTCCGGAAAAAATTTCTTCCGGAGTGCCGAAACGGTCGATACAGTCGCCGCGCACACAGGCAATCCGATCTGAAATTCTTTCCGCCAGATCGAGTTCATGCAGTGACATAATGACTGTCAATTTTCTCTCTTTTGCCATTTTCTGTATTACAGATAGAAATTCCAGTTTGTAGCGGATATCGAGATAGGATGTCGGCTCATCCAGCACAAGCACCTCTGGCTGCTGGCAGAGAGCCCGAGCCAGCATCACCCTCTGCTTCTGCCCATCGCTGGTCTGGCGGAAATCCCTGTCTTTAAGCTCCTGGATGTGAACTAACTCCATGGATTCCTGAACAAGCTTCCGATCCTCTTTATCTAACACGCCAAAACGTCCCGTATAGGGATAGCGTCCCGTGGAAACCACATCTTCGCAGGTCATAAGTTCTGGACGCACCCGCTCTGTGAGCACAACAGACAGCCTGTGTGCCAGGTCATTTCCGGTGAAAGAGCTGATATCTTTCCCATCTAGATATACTGCTCCGCCAATCAGGGGGAGCTGTCGGATGATGCTTCTTAAAATCGTTGTCTTTCCCGCTCCGTTCGGCCCGATCAGTGTCAGGATCTCTCCCCGGCGGATCTTTAACTCGATATCCCGAATCAGGGGCACGCCGCCATATCCCACGGTCATTCCCTTTGTATAGAAATAAAATTCTTCCGAAGCCATCACATGCCCTCCTTCCTGGTTCGCAACAGAATCACGATCACCACCGGAGCGCCGAAGACCGCCGTCACCGTGCTGATACTAAGTTCCGTAGGCGAAAACAGAGTCCGTGCCAGAAGATCGCAGAACATACAGAAAGCGGCTCCGCCAAGGAAGCTTGCCGGAATCATCAGGAGCGGTCTGGAGGTGCGAAACAGGTTTTTCACAATCTGCGGCACCGCGATTCCCACAAAGGATACCGGCCCGGCAAAAGCTGTCACGCAAGCGGAGAGAAGGCTGGAGAGCAGCACCAGAAGTGCACGGAACAACTTGATATTCAGCCCCATACTCTGTGCGTAGGCTTCTCCCATCTGGTAAGCACTTATGGGCTTTGACATCAGGAAAACACAGGCTGATGTCAGAAAAATTACCACAGCCATAACCATCACGTTATCCCAGCTGATACCAGAAAAACTTCCCTGGGACCAGTTATGCAGGTTCACAATATCAGAATCATCCGCAAAGGTCACTACAAAGTCTGTGATAGCTGTACAGATATAGCCAATCATAACGCCGCTTACGATCAGCGTCGCCATGTGGCTGAGTACTTTTGACATCAGCAATACAAATCCCATTGATAGCATCGCCCCCGCGAAGGCCGCTACGATCAGAAGCAGCGAACTGGCCTGCATGGCCCGTTCCAGGAGATATACCATCACCAAAGCGACCACCAGTTTGGCGCCTGAAGAAATACCTAGAATAAACGGCCCTGCAATCGGATTATGAAAAAAGGTTTGGAGAAGATATCCCGAGAGAGCCAGTCCGCCGCCAAGAATGGCGGCGGCTAGAGCCCTGGGCAGTCGAATTTCCAGCACAATACCCGACGCGACAGAAGAACCGCATCCCTCTCTCAAAATCGAAAGCACCTCATTCAGCGGAATGCTGACACTTCCAATACAAACATTTGCCATCAAAAGAATCACCACAGCTACGGCAAGACACAGAAAAATTAATATATATCTATTCCGTTTCATCTGTTACTTCAGCCTGTACAGATAAACCAGGTTATCCTCCTCTCCATTTAACATTCCATAGATATCCGCAGTTATAGTTCCCAGCTCCATGGAGGACTGGTATAGATCCCTGGTCGTGCAGTACACCTGCCCCTCCTGCACCGCTTTGAACTCCTCCAACAGCTCACTTTTTCCCAAAAGTTCGTCAATGGAGGACAGTTCTCCGTCAATGGTGCTGTTGTATATGATATAATCTGCCTCCCGGGACGCCGCATAGAATTCCTCCATCTGCATACTGATAGTTGAAGATCTGCTGTTCTCGTCTTCTTTTAGGTTTTGGGGGAGATAAGTTCCACCTGCCAGTTCAATCATCTTCGGCAGATAATCGGAGGGCCTGCGCACGTTGACTTCCCCGTTACTGGTAATATAAAAGAAAGCCACCGTCTTTCCCGTGTTGGCAGTATCTCCAATGGAAGCAAACGCTTCCTGCTCTGAATTAAAAGCGTCCTGGGCTTCTTCTGTCCGCCCTGTCAGAAGTCCATAGAGCTTCACCCATTCTGTTCTCCCCAAAGGCTCCTCCTCATAGCTGGAATAATCCACCAGCACAGGAATATCAAACTTCTCCAACTGTTCCTTGACCTCTGGCGTATGATAAACCATCGTATTCTCAATGGCCAGATCACAACCTTCCGCCAGAATTTTTTCGTAGTCAGGTGCGGAATACTTTCCGGCATACAGAATCTGTCCGGATTCTACTGCTTCTCTTGCATCATCTAAATACCAACCGTCTGCTTTGGTTCCTGTAAAACTGAGCGTATCCAGCGCGTCCATGGAGATGAACATATCCATGACGGCAGAAGCTACCAGATAGATCTCATCTAAGGGCTGATATAGCACGGTAATGTCCCCATCCAGATCGCCCGGCGCCTCTTTTCCCTCCGGCACCACCAGATACCGCTCATTTCCATTGATGGTGACTAATGAAAAGCCGTCTGTATAGTAATCCACCGTAAATCTTTCTGCGTAAATCAGCTCCATGCTGCCTTCATAAGCAAGTTCCTGGCTGATATCCGTATCGTGCACTCTGGCACTTCCAGATCCTGCACCCGCACCCTGCCCGCAGCCACAGACTGACGCAAGAAGAATCAATAGGCTCAAAAATAATCCCACAAATTTTTTTTTCATTCTGACTTCCTTCTTTTCTTTCTCGCAAAACGCACCGCTCCAAACACTGCCAGGAACAGAAGCGCCGCCAGGGCTATGCCCCCCCAGGTGCCCTCCCCCAGCTCCATGCCGGGGCGGAGGAAACCCGCCACCTGCCCCGCCTGCCCCGCCATGGCCAGGTCGCTGACCAGCAGGGGGACACCGTTGACCGCCTGCTTCAGATGGCTGGCGACGGACAGCAGCAGGCAGGGCAGGAGGGTGAGGAGCTGGCCGCAGAGCAGGCTGTCGGTCAGGGTGGTCACCAGGAGCTGGGCCAGCAGCAGCACCAGATAGGTGTACCCCGCATCCACGCCCACGCCGCCGCCGGCTCCTGGAGGGTGACCAGTTGGCACAGGTAGACCCCGGCCAGGGGAAGCAGCAGGGCCAGCAAGGCCCGCCCCTGGGGATCGGTGCGCCGGTACCACCGGCTCTGATGCGGCTGCAGCGGTTCCATTCTGCCCCACTCCCTCCTTTCGCGTTCTTTCTACTATAGCAGAAACGCGGCCCCGCCGCAAGGGCGGGGCC
>OGRN01000169.1_pt1 | contig 63793 bp, 76 predicted proteins | sample 1553401 | NCBI WGS metagenome assembly OGRN01 (sample SAMEA2580096, study PRJEB22360) | human gut metagenome | biome: human gut; feature: human-associated habitat; material: faeces | place: Denmark | collected 2008/2010 | reverse complement strand
GGCCGCCGGAAACGGCGGTCAAAAAATGAGCCAGTACTCATGGTTTACCGTGTACAAATTGGAAGTTAGGAAGGTAAGTAATACTGTATGAATACTTTAATCATATATGGCACTCAGTACGGTACAACAAAGAGATATGCAGAAAAATTTGCAGAAATGACGAATTTTCCAGTCATCAGTTATGAGAATGTAAAAAACGTAACGGACTATGAGCGAGTTATCTATTTTGGCGGTTTATATGCGGGAGGTGTGAAAGGCTTAAAGAGCACAGCCCGGAAATTATCTCCCAATACAAAATTGGCTATTGTGACGGTTGGATTAGCAGATGTATGTGATAAAGAAAATATAAGCAATATCAGAAGTGCAATAAGAAGACAAGTGCCAGAGTATTTATTAAAAACGTCATCCTTCTTTCATTTAAGAGGTGGGATTGATTATCAAAAGCTGACGTTTAAGCATAAAACGATGATGACACTTTTATATAACAAAGCAAAAAAATTGCCAGAAGAAAAGAAAACTGCGGAGATTAAAGCCATGATAGAAACCTTTAACTCAAAAGTTGATTTTGTTGATTTTGATGCCTTAAACCATATAGCAGAAAGCATTTGAACAAATCCTAAGTTGTCGAGTTGTAAATTGCATAATTGAAAGGGTGGTAGAAATGAAGAATTATACTTTGGCCTCTAAGATTGTGTTAGTAATATGCATTTGTTTCATATTACTTGCTGTGGTAAATGAATTTACTGGATTTATTAATTCAAGTATTTCACTTAGCGGAACAATAATCTGCATTATAGGGTTTGGCATAGCGATATTTGCGATTACCATTTTAGAGAACGAAAGACAAAAGAGAAAAGTAGATAACTCCTAATTAATCGAGGAGTTGAGTGGTGCAAAATTGAAGCTTGTGAGGATAAGAGATGATTGTTTTAATTACAGGAGCATCACATACAGGCAAAACAGTACTTGCTCAAAAATTACTGGAAAAATATAAATATCCCTATTTTTCAATAGACCATTTGAAAATGGGTCTAATTCGTAGTAGTTACACGAAACTCACACCTGAAGATGATGACGAACTTGAAGCATATATGTGGCCTATTATTCGTGAAATGATAAAAACAGCCATAGAAAACAAGCAAAATCTTGTTATTGAAGGTGGGTATATTCCTTTCGATTGGAAAAAGGATTTTACAGAGGAGTATCTTGATAATATCAAATTTTATTGCCTTGTGATGAGTGAAAACTATATTAAAAATCGTTTTGACGATATAAAAAATACGCAAGTGCTGTAGAAAATCGTATAGATGATGATTGGTGTACTATGGAAAGTGTTTTAGAAAATAATGTGCAGTTTTCAGAACTTGCAAAAAAGCATAATGCCAATATTGTACTTGTTGATGATAAGTATGATATCAGAGAAGGGTATATTATGGCCGCAGGTTTATAACAGAACAATGCTGAGGGAGGGAAAGCCGATGGAAAATACATATCATGTGATAGATGAAGAGAGAGCATATGAACTCTTGAAAAATCTGGACAAACTGCATACGACAGAGCTGGGTGAGGTACGTATAAAAAGGAATCTGGATTTGGATACAGACTGTGTGGTGGACTGGTGCAAAGAAAAGATTAGTTCTGCCGATGCTCTTATCACTCGAAGAGGAAAAAACTGGTATGTGCAGGCAGACCATTGTATCATAACTGTAAACGCACACAGCTACACCATTATCACTGCTTACAGGGAGAGATAATAAGAGATAAAAGGAGAAACTGGATATGAAACGGGAACTGGGAATAGCAAGATGCGGTCTGGCCTGCTGTCTCTGCGGGGAGAATACAAGCTGTCATGGCTGCAATTCCGGAGAATGTCCGGATAAGGACTGGTGTGAGAACAGGAAATGTACTCTGGAGAAGCACATTTCTCACTGCTCTGAGTGTGACCGGGACTGCAAAAAGGGGCTGCTCGGGAAAATCAAGCCCTATGGGTTTACACTGTTCATCAAGCGATATGGCGCGGAAGAATTGCTGGACTGCCTTGAGAGAAATGAAAAAAACGGGGTTGTATACCACCGGGAAAGCGTATTCGGGGATTACGATGACTTTGAAGATGTGGAAGAGCTGATCCATTTTATTAAAACGGGAGAGCGGTAAACTTTGAGAGAGATAATAACAAACAAAGTGGAGGAACACCTGGCCAGGGAATACTGGTGCAGCCCATCCAGGCTACATGCGGGCGGCACCGTCTATACCGTCCATGGGACGGCTGACCGGCCCTGTATTAAGTTCATGGCGTACAGAGACACGATGGTTGTCTGCACGTCAAAGGATCTGGCTGGACGGGTAAGGACCCTGGTGGAGAACAAAAGCAGAGATGAGATTTTTGAGCTGCCGCTGGTTTACGGACAGACGATCCACTATGTGCCGGATCGGAATGACAGAGGCGAAGTGCTGGCGCCGGCAGCCTTTGACAGTACCTTCCTTTACGGAGACGAAATTTTTTCGCTGAAGGGCCTGCTGGGATTTGACAATTCTCTGGCTTTTGATGACAGGGGGTATACACCCACGAGGGCTGCATACATTGCAAGAGATCAAGATAAAATTATCGGTGTGTCCGGGGCGGCGCCAGTGTCACCGGAGGGCCTGTGGGAAGTGGGAGTGGATGTCCTGCCGGAATACAGAAATTCCGGAATGGGGACATACCTGGTGGCAAGGCTGACCCGTGAGCTCCTGAAGCGAGATAAGGTTCCCTTTTATTCGGCTTCGGTGACAAACATAGGTTCCCAGATGGTGGCGCTAAGATGCGGATACATACCTGCATGGGTGGACACGTATGGAACTGTTCTGGATGGGGGTTCGCCGTATGGCAATCTGCTGTATATATAATGTATCGGATAAATAGAAACAAATATCGAGGGAGAGGCGCATGCTGGGAAAAATCGTGAAAGTGACGGTGGACAGACCTCTGGGGAGCTGTCATCCGAAGCATCCGGATATCTGTTATCCTGTCAACTATGGATATGTGAAAGGGGTTATGGCTGCTGATGGAGAGGAACAGGACGTCTATATATCCTGGGCGTGTTTCGGGGGAGGAGATAGAAGCCCGGGTGGAATTTCAGGAACAGTATTTTGAGTCGGAGGTGATTGCAGTATTATGAGTCGTACATTTGAATTTGACGGAGAAAAATATAAAAAGGCGTCCAGACACCAGAAGGAGTGGGGCGGCAGTCTGATTGAAGAATTATCTCCGCAGGGCGATGAGAAAATACTGGATCTGGGCTGTGGAGACGGCGTGCTGACAGAACAGTTGTCAGAGCTGGTGCCGGATGGAAAAGTTGTGGGAATAGACGCGTCTGTGGGAATGATCGCCGCGGCGCAAAGCCGGTCAAAGCCGAACCTGACGTTTGTGCAGATGGATATAAATGACATGGATTTTCAGAACGAGTTTGATGCCATTTTTTCCAATGCGGCGCTCCACTGGGTCAAGGATCACGGCAGACTCCTTAAAAACTCGTTCAGGGCATTAAAGGATGGCGGTCGCCTCCTGTGGGATTTTGCAGGGGACGGAAACTGTTCCAACTTCTTTGCTGTCATCCGCAAAGAAATGGAAAGCGAAGAGTACAGGCAGTATTTTAAAGAGTTTGAGTGGCCCTGGTATATGCCGTCCAGGGAGGATTACGCAAAGATAGTCGCTGCCTCCGGCTTCTCCTCCAGCAGTATTTCGGAGGTCAACAGAGACAGATTTTTCTCTGATGCGGATGAGATGATCAGGTGGATAGAGCAGCCCAGCATCGTGCCTTTTATCAAGGTTCTTCCCGAGGGAGTAAAGGAAAAGTTTCGCGATGAGGTTGTCAGGGCTATGCTGGAGAGAACGCTACAGGCAGACGGAACCTGTTTTGAAACCTTCCGACGCATCCATGTAAGGGCGGATAAGTGATGAGAGGCTGAGGAAAAGGAGGAGACAAAAGCATGAGCATTTTAGAGATAATCCTCACGTTAGCGTTCTCTTTGGGAGCTGTGATATGGGGTGTGAACATTTATCATCAAAAGGGTATCTGGCTTCTTGCGGGATGGAATACAATGAGCAGAGAGGAAAAAGCGCAATATAACGAGGAAGAAATTTGCCACTTATTTGGAAGATGCGTTGTTATTTGTGGGGTGGGAGTATTTCTTTTACTGTATGGCAGCTTTAACAACAATGACCCTGTTTTATGTATCGGGCTTGGGATTATAGCTGCAATGGTCGTTTTGTCAATTGCAGTGCCCAAGATAAATCCTGAAAAGTATCATAAGTGAAAGGTTTACACGAAAGGAACAGGTGTCTTATGGAAGATGAGAAAAGATTTGCCGCATTTCTGCGCGGTATCAACGTAAGCGGTAAAAACAAGATCCCAATGGCAGATCTGAAGAAGGGCTTTGAAAAGCTGGGGTTTGGAGGAGTGAAGACATACCTGAACAGCGGGAACGTGGTTTTCTCCTGTAAGGAGGGCGATACGGGCAGGCTGGCAGAGCAGATTGAAGGGATGGTACAAGATGAGTTTGGGGTAAATGTCCCGGTGTTTGTTATTTCCAGTGAGGAGCTGGAGGACATCCTACAGCACGCGCCTGACTGGTGGGGCGATGAAAATCAAGACATCTATGATAACCTCATTTTTATACTGCCGCCGCTTACATTTGCGGATGTGCTCCGTGAGATTGGGGAGCCAAAAGAAGGCTTGGAGTGGGTCATGGATTACAAAAACGCCGTCTTCTGGTCCTTTGTCCGAAAGGATTACCAAAAGACAAACTGGTGGTCAAAAACGGCAAGCTCTGGCATTGCCGGAAGACTGACGATCAGAACGGCCAATACAGTCAGGAAGATAGCCGGGGCATGTTAGCGCGCGTTGCTTGTAGCAACGGCCGGTTTTTCATACAATAGCGATAACAACAAAAAAGAAAGAAGGTTATCCAGATGCTGAATGAAAACATAAAAATCATCAGAAAGTCGAAAGGACTTTCCCAGGAAGAGCTTGCCGTCAGGCTGAACGTGGTGCGCCAGACCATTTCCAAGTGGGAAAATGGGTTGTCTGTTCCAGATGCCGACATGCTGATCTCCATATCGGAAGTGCTGGAAACTCCTGTGAGCGCTTTGCTTGGAGAAACGGTTGCCAGGCCGGAGGCCGACGGTTTAAAGGCAATCTGCGAAAAGCTGGAGACGATCAATCTGCAGCTCGCCCGGAGGAAGGATGCGGCGCGAAAAATACTCCGTGGACTGCTTCTTGGCCTGTGCGCGGTCATCGTGCTCATCTTTGCTGCCCTGGCCGCGCTAAACAGTCCATACCTGAGCTGGGATTACAGTGCCCCGGAACTGAGTGTTGCCGGAGTGGTTTTTCATGCGTTTGAGTGGCTGTTTGTCAGACTGGCGCCGTTTGTCCTTGCGGGGGCAGTAGTTGGGATATTCATGACGCGGAAGAGGGAGTAGCCCCGGGGCGGGAGCAGTGTGAGTCTTTGTAAAGGGAAGTAAAGTCTATGGAGCAATACCTGAGAGAAACGCCTATGTTAAACTTTTCGGCTGCAAACATACAGAGGTTGATAAGTGACAGACAATGGGAAAATGCGGATGCGTATCATCGTATCAGGAAGATATATGATTTTGTCCGCGATGAAATTTTATTTGGATACAACGTGGATGACAGTATTCCGGCGTCGAGAGTTTTGTCTGATGGATATGGGCAGTGCAATACAAAAGGAACCCTTTTTATGGCGCTGCTGCGCGGCGTGGGGGTTCCCTGCCGGGTACATGGGTTCACGATCGATAAAAAACTGCAAAGAGGCGCAATGACTGGTATCGTATACAAAAATGCACCTGAAAATATTTTTCACAGCTGGGTGGAGGTTTACCTGGAGGGTGTTTGGTACGAGCTTGAGGCGTTTATCCTGGATCAACAGTATCTTTCCCGGCTGCAGGAGATAAACGCCGGCTGCCGGGGCGCTTTTTGCGGATATGGCGTTGCGGTAAAGGATTTTCGCAATCCAGAGATTGATTTCAATCGGAATAATACTTACATTCTAAGCGAGGGGATCAATCAGGATTTCGGGATTTATGACTGCCCGGATGATTTGCTGAAAGAGCATCATCAGGAAATGTCGGCTTTCAAGGCCTTTCTATATAGAAACCTGGGAAGGTATCTGATGAACTACAATATCAAAAAAATCAGAAACCGGAAAGCTTCGGTGAAGTAAAATGTCACCGGTACAGTGACGATATATAAAAATGAGATAAGCCGGCTGTTTGTCCTTTCATCCTGCCAGGGTTGTACTGGAGATTTTTGGGGCTATGATGTGATGGAAAAGCAGGTGAGAATTCTATGAAAGTGTTCCTGTTCATTATTTTGGTATTGATCATATATATTCCGGTTATCACCCTGATTTCATTTGTGCGGGCGCTGTTTTATATGAGAAAAGGGAAAACATATGCCAAAGAAAAGTTTTGGGATACTTTCCTGAGCTTTTTCCTGGAATTGTTAAATCCCATGAACTGGTTTTTGTAAAATAAAGGGAAATTGGATATTTGGAGGGCGGTATGAAAGAATACACCTATGTTACTTTGAGGCAGAAGCCTGAACTAAAAGAAGAAGCCGCGGCATGGTTTCATGACAAATGGGGAGTGCCGCAGGAAGCTTATCTTGGATGTATGGAAGCCTATCTTGATCATGAAACCGAATATGGCTGGTATCTCTGCCTGGACGGCGGACATATTGTGGGCGGTCTTGGAGTAATTGAAAATGATTTTCACGACAGGAAAGACCTTGCGCCCAATGTGTGTGCAGTGTATACGGAGAAGGAGTACCGCTGTCAGGGAATTGCAGGACGCTTACTTGACATAGTTGTAAAGGATATGAAGTCTAAGGGGATAGCCCCGCTTTATCTGATCACAGACCATACAACCTTCTATGAGAGATATGGCTGGGATTTTTTTTGCATGGTCCGGGATGAGGACAGATCCAGTGTGACAAGAATGTATATCCACAGATAATTTTCCATCTGTGACGTAATAGGAGAGCTTATGAAAAAAATCAGTTTGTTCATAGCGATGAGCCTTGACGGATATATCGCAGACAGTAAGGGCAGCGTTGACTGGCTGGCCGGACAGGGCAATGAGAATGAGAACGTTGACGCATATTCTGAATTTGTGAAAGATATCGATACGGTAATAATGGGCTGGAATACCTATTATCAGATTGTTACGGAGCTTTCGCCAAAAGAGTGGGTTTATAACGACCTTACAACCTATGTTGTGACGCACAGCCCCAAAGCATCTTCTGATAAAATCCATTTTACCAATGAAAATCCCGTCCTGCTGCTCAAAAAACTGAGAGAAGAAGGCGGAAAAGGTATATGGATATGTGGCGGGGCAAACCTGGTTCAGCAACTGGTCAAAAAAGATATGATAGATCGCTATTATATTACGGTTATTCCGACAATTCTGGGATCAGGCCTTCGGCTTTTTGAAAAGGCTGACCATGAAATCAAGTTGAGGCTGCTCAAAACACGGTCGTATAATGGCATGACAGATTTAATCTATACGAAAAGATAAGTTAAATTTATCTAAACAGAGAGAGATAAGAAAATGACAGAGCGGAAACTGAATGGTATAATAGACAGAAGCAGACGGATTATAGAAAAATCAAAACAGGGGGCAATAATCCATGAAATTGAAAAATGTACTGATCGTTGTAAAAGATATCGAAAAATCAAAACAATTTTACCATAGTCTGTTTGGCCTTGATATCATTCTTGAACGTGATGGAAATGTAATTCTGACAGAGGGGCTGGTCCTTCAGGACGAGGAAGTCTGGAAGAAGGATATCGGTGAAAATGTTATTCCTGAGAGTAATTCCTGTGAATTATATTTCGAAGAGAGTGAGATAGAGGCCTTTGTCCAGAAACTGGAAGCCGGCTACCCGTCAGTTCAGTATGTCAATAAACTGATAACGTATGACTGGGGGCAGAAAATGGTCCGCTTCTATGACCCGGACGGCAATCTGATCGAAGTAAGGACACCGGCTTTGTGTTCAACAGAGAAAGACTAGATTATGAGGTGCAGTATGGAGTTTGAAAATGCATATAGAAAATTTATAGAAGAATTAGGACCATGCAGAAAAATGGTTTTGTCAACTTCTCTTAATGACAAAGTGACATCAAGAATGATGAGCATTATTATTCTGAATGCCAGATTATACTTCCAGACAGACATAACATTTCGAAAATATCGTCAGCTGAAAGAGAACACAAACATCGCTCTCTGTATTGACAATATCCAGATTGAAGGACTGTGTGAGGAGGTCGGCCATCCGCTCGAAAATACTGAATTTTGCGTCGCTTATCAAAAGCATTTTGCAAATTCTTATGCAAGATATACGGCCCTGGAAAATGAAAGACTCTTTGTCGTTACGCCATTTTTTGCAGAACGCTGGTTATACTTGGATGGTGATCCATATATAGAGACATTTGATATCAGGAATAAAGAATATAAACTGACATGTTATTGAAGATGGAGGAGTTTTAATAGATGCAAAAATCATTTTGAGACAAGAACGATACGAAGAATTTAAGGAGCGGTACTTTTAAGTAAGATAGAAGAACGGCAGGAGATACTATGAGATATTATCATGCAGAACTTCAGCGTCTCCAGCAGGAGATTATGGAGATGAAAAAGGCTCAGGCAAAGCTTTTGGATCTGCAGTTCCAGCAAGAGGAACTGAAAGAGCGGACAGCGAAGCTTCAGAAACTGATGACAGAGGAACAAGAAGATGTGGACCGTCTGAACAAAGGAAGTCTTGCAGCTTTCTTTTACAAAGTTTCCGGGAAGATGGAAGAAAAACTGTCTGCGGAAGAAAAGGAAGCCTACGCTGCAAGAGTAAAATATGAGACAGCGGCCAGTGAACTGGAAGCGATTAACAAAGATATCACAGACTGTCAGCGAAAAACCAGGAGTCTGCCGGAATATGAAGAGCAGTACCAGACACTGCTGAAAGAGGAGACTGAAAAGGTTAAAAATTCCGGCGAACCAGAAGCAGAGCAGATCATGCGGATTGAAAAAAGACTATCCTTTCTTGACAACCAGAAAAAAGAAATCGAAGAGGCTGTTACAGCCGGAGGCCAGTCTCTCCAGATTGTAGATCGGATTCTGAAACAGCTGGATAATGCCGAAGATTGGAGCACCATAGATATGATCGGCGGAGGACTGTTTGCGGATCTTGCCAAGTATGACCATCTTAGCCAGGTGCAGGATCTGACTACAGAACTTCAAAATTCCCTTCGCAGTTTCCGAACAGAACTTGCAGATGTAACCGATAAAATTTCTGGAAATATTCGGGTAGAAATTGGAGAATTTCTTCATTTTGCAGACTATTTCTTTGACGGATTTTTTACAGACTGGATGGTCTATGAAAAGATCACGGAATCAAAGGACCGGACTTTGCAGACCCAAAAACAGATCCAGGATATCCTGGATCGACTGAAACGGATTCAGGATGATATCTGCCGGGAAGAAGATGCACGAAAGAAAGAGCTGGAACAAATCGTTTCCGGATGTATAAATAAGTACATTGATGAATAGATGGAGGAGATTATGAAAATAGGGATTTTAGGTTGTGGAGCTATGGCGGAGACATTCGCCGCAACATTAAGGCAGATGGAGGAGGCAGAGTGCTTTGCTGTGGCCTCACGTACACAGAAGCGTGCAGAAGAATTTGCACAGAAGTACGGGTTTCACAAGGCTTATGGGAGCTATGAAGAACTGTGCAAGGATCCGGAAGTGGAGCTGATCTATATTGCAACGCCCCATTCCTGCCATTACGACAACATGGAATTGTGTATCCGGCATAAAAAACCGGTTCTGTGCGAGAAAGCTTTTACGCTGAATGCAGGGCAGGCAGAGCGGGTCAGAAATCTTGCCGGCCAGGAACAGGTCTTTGTTGCCGAGGCAATCTGGACAAGATATATGCCATCAAGACAGATGATCAATGATCTGCTTGACAGTGGAATTATTGGAAGGGTTTCTTCGCTGACCGCCAATCTTTCTTATCCCATCGCTGATAAGGAACGGATCATTAAGCCAGAACTGGCAGGAGGGGCACTTTTGGATATCGGTGTATATGGAATCAACTTTGCGCTGATGCATTTCGGAACGGATATCGAACGAATCGAGTCTTCTGTCCGCATGGCAGATACTGGAGTGGATGCCATGGAATCGATTACTGTTTTTTTCCGCAGCGGACGGATGGCCGTATTGACACACGATATTTACAGCAGATCAGACCGGAAAGGCATTTTCTACGGGGAAAAAGGTTATATGATCGTAGAAAATATTAACAATCCCCAGAGCATCGAGGTTTACGACACGGAAGACCGGCTTCTGAAAAAGGTCAGTGTGCCGGAGCAGATCAGTGGATATGAATATGAAGTACGAGAATGTATTGACGCCGTTCGTTCCGGAGAAAAAGAGAGTGTTTCCATGCCTCTTGGCGACAGTATTCAGGTGATGAAGATTCTGGATCAGCTGCGCGGACAATGGGGACTTGTTTATCCACAGGAAAGATAAAAGGGGGATTTCTATGCGCATAAATTCCTTCTGCCTTACCTGTCTGATCGACTCGCAGGAACGGCAGATACGGGCATTTGATGATGAAGAGAAAAAAGTCCGGTATATGCAGGAAATATTGGCGTTTCTTGGCTCCTGCAGCCCTCAGGCATCGGCGCCGGAGCTGGTAAAGCCGTTATCAGCGATCTATGAAAAATACTGGGGAAAAAAGGACGGAATGGCAGATGTAAAACGGGAGTTTAATGACTATCTTCTGTCTATGGAAGAGACGCTGGAAGAGAGGATCCGCAGCTGCCGGGATCCTCTGGAGGCTGCTCTTTGCTTTGCGCGTACCGGAAATTATATTGACTATTCGGCGGTGAAAGACGTTTCCAGAGATCAGCTTTTAAAGCTTTTTGAAGAACAGCAGAAGGAAGGTCTGGATCCTGTGGAATATCAAAAGCTGTTGAAGGATCTGGAAGGAGCCTCTTCCCTGATTTATCTTACTGACAACTGTGGGGAAGTGGTGCTGGATAAGCTGGCTATCCGGCTGATAAAGGAAATTTACCCAGGACTTGAGATCCGGGCTATTGTCCGGGGCGCTCCGGTGGTAAACGATGTAGATCTGGAGGCTGCCAGGTATGTCGGACTTGACAGGGAGGTGCCTGTCCTGGAAAATGGAAGCGATATTGCAGGTACTGTTCTGGAATATCTGACTCCCGAGGTGCGTCGGCAGATTGAGACGGCGGATGTGATCCTTTCCAAAGGGCAGGGAAATTTTGAAACAATTCATGGATGTGGATTGAATATCTATTATCTGTTTCTATGTAAATGCGACTGGTTTATGAGACAGTTTCAGGCGCGTCATTTCCAGGGAATGCTGGTGAATGAAAAGAGAATAAAAAATCAGGAAATATTGTAACAGGAGGGATACAGATGAAAGCAGTCGTATATCAGGGAAACGGGAGGATTGCCCTGGAAGAGCGGCCGATGCCGGTGCTCCTGGATGAACGGGACGCTATCGTAAAAGTTACGCTGACCACGATTTGTTCCAGCGATATTCATATCAGGCATGGGGCAGTCCCAAAGGCTGTTCCTGGTACGATCCTGGGACATGAATTTGTAGGAAAGGTGATAGAAACAGGAAAAGCGGTAAAGAAGGTGAAGCCTGGTGACCGGGTGTCGGTGAATGTGGAAACTTTCTGCGGGGAATGCTTTTTCTGCAAAAGAGGATTTGTCAATAACTGTACAGATGAGAATGGAGGATGGGCACTTGGGTGCCGGATTGACGGCGGACAGGCGGAATATGTCCGGATTCCTTTCGCCGATAATGGCCTTACGGTCATTCCAGATCATGTGACAGATGAACAGACTCTGTTTCACGGTGATATCCTTTCAACGGGATATTGGGCTGCAAAACTTGGGGAATTGAAACCAGCGGATACAGTGGCTGTAATCGGGGCCGGTCCGACAGGTCTTTGTACTATGTTATGTGCGAGGCTTTACAGTCCTGCAAAGATCATCGCCATTGATACGGATGAATCTCGCCTGCAGCTTGCGAAGGAAAAAGGACTTGCAGATGTAACGCTGCAGCCTGGGAAAGATCCTGTTCAGGAAACAATCAAAGCCATGACAGGGGGAAGAGGAGCAGATACTGTATTTGAAGCAGCCGGCGGTAAGGATACCTTCCAGACGGCCTGGCAGATCGCAAGGCCTAATGCCATCGTCGTCATTGTGGCTATGTACGAAGAGCCTCAGATCCTTCCGCTTCCGGATATGTATGGAAAAAATCTGATCTTCAAAACGGGCGGTGTAGACGGCAGCTTCTGCCAGGAAATGATGGAACTGACTTCCTGCGGAAAACTGGATGCACAATTCCTCATCACACACCGCTGCAGCCTGGATCAGATCCTGGATGCATACGATATTTTTGAAAATAAGAAGGATCATGTGATCAAGTATGCAATAAAGCCGTAAAGCGTAAACATATTCCTTGCATTTGCCTGTGGCCTGTGATAACATAAAGAAAGCATAAGCAAGGGAGGTGGCTTGATGTCGGCTATTCGCTAACAAAAAAGGACAATGATTTTTTCTCATCTTAGACTGTTATGATGGGTTTTTTGTTGTACCTGTTTTGCGGATAGAATCATCAGGCTGGCTTTTTATAATATAAGCGGGTTTCTTTTTGCTGTACCCGTATCTATTTTTAATTGGTCATATCAGGATTTTCCGAAAAAAGGTTTGACGGACAACTCAGAATAATGGGTTGTCCTTTTTTGATTGTTATTAAGCATTGATTTAAAGTTTACAGGAACATTTTGGAGGAGAAAAATCATGAAAAAGAACCAAGAATTATACAAGTGTCCGATCTGTGGGTGGACCATGCCCCAGGATACACAACACTACGTTGACCACTGTCCGAACTGTCTGTCAGGAATTCATCATACAGATTCCGACGGTTGTGAATGCGGAGGGATTCTTGAACCAGTCGGCATATGGGTAAAGGAAAGCGACAGATGGGAGATTGTCTTAAGATGCCGCTTCTGCGGAGAAATGACATCTGTAACGTTTACGGAAGCCGATAGCCGGATCAAGGCATTATCAATTGCATCCAAACCCTTATCATCGCCGCCTTTTCCTATTGAAAGGCTGGAAGAACTGACAAAGATTATGGGAGGAAGCGGAAAACTCCCGATAAAATAAATATGGAACTTAAAACTGGAGGATAAAAATATGAACAGAGAAAACAAAAAAAGAAAGTATGATAAAAAATATTTCCGGACACATCCATGTACAGATTCATTTACCTGTAAGGTATGCGGATGGCCGGTTGTATCACAAGGAGCAGGCAGCAACCACAGGAATCATTGTCCGAACTGCCTGCACAGCATCCACCTGGATCAGAAACCCGGCGACCGAAGCGCTTCCTGCCATGGACGCATGGAGCCCATCGGTGTATGGGTGCGCAAAAATGGAGAGTGGGCCCTCATCCACAGGTGTACTGTCTGCGGAAAGATCAGTTCAAACCGCATTGCGGCAGATGATAATCCCATGAAGCTGATGTCTCTGGCTATGCGGCCCTTCGCAAGCTCTGTGATTTCACAGGAGGATATCCACAGCATGACGCTCTCTATGGAAGACCGTGCATAGATTTTGAGACAGGAAAAGTTGACAAGAAGAATACAGATGTCTATAATAATGTCTATTGAAAACAGGCAAGGGAGCCGGAAAATGAAAAGTCTCCCTGCCTGTTTTTTATTATTCAGATAACAGGAGGGACAACAGCATGAAAGATTTTCACTATTATCTGCCGGTCAATCTGATCTTTGGCGCCGGGAAGGCAGAGGAAACGGGCAGGGAAGCCGCAAAATATGGAACGAAAGCGATGATCGTCACGGGCCGGGGAAGCACGAAGCGTACCGGACTTCTTGACAGAACCAGGCGGCTGCTTGAAGCAGAGGGGATGGATGTGACCGTATTTGACAAAGCCGAACCTAATCCCCTTGCATCTACGGTCATGCGTGGAGCTGGCATCGCAAGAGAGCATGGCTGCCAGTTGATCGTCGGCCTGGGCGGAGGCAGTATTCTGGACTGCAGTAAGGCGATCGCATTTGCTGCCTGCAATGAAGGGGATATCTTCGATTATATTTATGGCGTCAGAAAAGGAGAAAGGGCGCTGCCTCTGATCCTTGTACCTACCACCTGCGGAACCGGAAGCGAAGGAAACTGTTTCGCGGTATTGACAGATGACGAGACGAAAGATAAGAAATCCCTGCGCGATCCTCTTGTGATCGCAAAAGCTTCTATCGTAGATCCTCAGCTGATGACGACGATGCCTGCAGGTATACTGGCATCCGTTGGATTTGACGCATTGTGTCATTGCATGGAAGGTTATTTAAGCAAAAACTGTGATCCTCTCACAGAGCTTCTTGCATTGGAAGGAATCCGGCTTCTTGGCAAAAATCTGCCCAAAATCTATCAGGAAAAAGCAAAGGGAATCGAAGCCTGGGATGATATGGACCAGGAGGCCTGGAGCGCTGTTACTCTGGCCAGCACCTATGGCGGAATGGTGATCCATCATGCCGGAGTCGCGGCGCCTCACGGACTGGAGCATCCGGCCAGCGGACTTCGCAATATTACCCATGGCAGAGGACTGGCAGCCCTTACCCCTGTGATATGCCGCCGCTCCATTCCATCAGCACCGGATAAATACGCAGAGATCTCCAGACTGCTGGGGGGAAAAGATGATACTGACTGCGTCATGATTCTGGAACAGCTTCTTAAAACACTTGATCTTCAGACTACACTTTCAAAAGAGGGCGTATCTGCAGAGGATGTAGACTGGATGACACAGAATGCGTTTAAAGTATCTGCGGCCAGTATCCAGAATCATCCTAAAGTATTTTCGGAGGAAGAGGTAAAAGAAATCTATCTTGAGGCCTTGTAGAATTTATCTGATTCATTTTCCGCTGCCATGCCTCCTGTCAATGACCAGCCATAAAATATAAGTATTTGCCTAAAAGAGAGTCAACTGGTAAATTAGAAACAGAACATTATAGAAAAAAGATACATCGACAGGGAGGCAGATATGAAAAGAAAAATATTAACTGTAGTCGGACTGGGTATTATCCTTGCTGTATCAGGGTGTGAAAACGCAGATGAAACAGAAGAAAGCAACGTAGTTCCAATAAGGAATACTATGGATGAAAATGTTCTGGTGGCATATTTTTCATGGGCAGATAACGACATCCTTGAGGATGATGTAGATGCTGCTTCCTCCCAGGAGGACATCCAGGAATGGCTGGCAGGAATCGGATATTAAAAGGATAGGAGATAAGCGAAATGAAGGTACTGGTAATTAATGGAAGCCCCCGTGACAAGGGAAATTCGGATCTGCTGTGTGATGAATTTATCCGGGGAGCCAGAGAAGCGAGACATCAGGTGGAGAAGATTTCTCTGCGCAGTAAAACGATCAATCCCTGTAAAGCATGCTATGCCTGCTTCAGGACAGGTTCCTGTATACAGAAAGACGATCTGGCAGGGATACTGGAAAATCTGGGCGACCGTGTATGCCAGGTAATCTGGGGCGAGCATGTCTGGCAGAAGGGCGAAGTGACTGGAACAAAAGCAATGGAGGAAGCATATCTGGCCGGACGGAAGATTGGCGCGTAAAGAATCACAGGAGAAGATTGTATGGAGCTTCGTGTACTAAAATACTTTCTGACAGTAGCAGACGAAGGCAATATTACGCGTGCGGCGGATATTCTTCATGTTACACAGCCTACGCTCAGCCGCCAGTTGATGGAGCTGGAGGATGAACTGGGAACAGTTCTCCTTATCAGAGGAAAGCGTTCTGTTACGTTGACGGATGAAGGATTTTTGTTTAAACAGCAGGCGGAAACCATTGTAAGTCTTGCCGATAAGCTGGAGCATACATTTACAGATCAAAAAGACGTCATCTGCGGTACGATCCGGATCGGAGCCACAGAAGCGGTGGGAGGGCGGATACTGGCAGCTTATATGAAAGAATTCCGGGAAAAATATCCAGATGTGCAGTTTGATCTGTATAACGGGATGGCGGATAACATTAAAGAAATGGTCGAGCATGGTCTCCTGGATATGGGACTTGTAATGGAGCCCATTGATACAGCTAAATTCGAATATATCCGTCTTCCACAGAAAGAAACCTGGGGCATCCTGATCCGGAAGGATCATGAGCTAGCCGAAAAGGAAAGCATAAACGTAGAGGATATAAAACAGTATTCTCTGATCATGCCGGGAAGAGAAAATGCAAAAAATCAGATCCTCCACTGGATGCGATGCGAAGAAAGCGCCCTGAATATCCCGGCTTATTATAACATCCTTTCTAATGCAGCGCTTCTGGTGGAGGCAGGAATGGGATGTGCTGTCTGTCTGGATGGCGCTTTGTCCATACATGCAGATCCAGAAATATGCTTTCGCAAGATTTTCCCCACACAGGTCACCAGGAGTGTAATCCTATGGAAGAAGAATCACCTGTTTTCACACGCTGCCTCTCTTTTCCTGCAAACGATACAAGAACATTAAAATAATGCGGCATCAGCAATATCTGCTGGTGCCACATTTGTTTTCAGCATACGTAAAAAGAATGATTCTTCATAAGGAACAGGTATTAGACAGGGCAGAAGAATCATAGGATAATGGTCTAAAAGAAAGGATGGGTGTTGAGATGAATGGAAAGATATTGATTGTCTGTTATTCTTATTCCGGTAAAACTCGTAGGATTGCAGAGGTGATACAAAAACAGACGAAAGGAAGATTCAGCCAGATTTATCCGAGACAGCCGTATCCCGCGGATTTCGAACGTCTCTTAAAACAGGTAAGAAAAGAAACGACAGCAGGAAATTTTCCCGCTCTTCTTCCCATAACCGAAACCGCGGATCGATATGATATTATTTTTGCAGGATCACCCAACTGGTGTGGGACCATTGCCCCTCCTCTTGCCGCATGGCTAAGAGAGAACGACCTGACAGGCAAGAGGATTCTTCCATTTTTCAGCCATTGCGGCGGAGAGGATAAAGGAATGGCAGAGGCAGTCAGAAAGCTATGCCCCTCAGCGAAGGTAGAGAACAGTCTGTATGTATTGGAAAATGGAAGTATCAACCTTCAAGACACGATACAGACGTGGCTGAAACAGATTTTTCCGGAAAAAGAAAGGGAAGCATGCAATTATGAGTAAAAAGAAAATGAAGACAAAGCCAAAAATCAAACTGGCAGTGGATTTCTTGATGACGATAGTGCTCTTATTCCTGATGGGATATCAGCTCTGGGGTGAAATCGCTCACGAATGGGGCGGAGCCGGGATGCTTGTCTTATTTCTTGCCCATCATCTGCTGAACTTCGGATGGCACAAAAAGCTGTTCCAAGGAAAATATACGGTGATCAGAGCCTTGACCAGTATCATAGATGGGGTGCTTTTTGCTGTTATGATCTGCCTGATGACAAGCGGAATTATGATGTCCAGGCATGTGTTTGCCTTCCTTCCCATTGACGGTGGAATGGGGACGGCCAGACTGGTACATATGATGGCATGCTACTGGGGATTTGTGCTGATGGCGCTGCATCTGGGATTCCACTGGGGCATGATGATGTCAAGATTCAAAATGACTTTAAACTTAAGGGAACCATCCAAAATCCGTAGCCTGTTTTTTCAGACTCTGGGTATAGTAATCGCCGGATATGGACTGTATGTGTTTATGACAAGAGATCTGGTGACTTATATGCTTCTGAGGACACAATTTGTTTTTCTGGATTACAGTGAGTCTCCGGTATCTTTTTATATAGATTATCTGGCCATGATGGGACTGTTTATCTGGATCGCCCATTATTTGTCCGTGATTCTTCAGAAAAATCGAAAAAATACCGGGAACGAAACGATCATTCCTAAAACGTATGGGAAATGATAATGGACAGGTATTAGACTTGGGAAAAGATTCATTTTACAATATACACGAAGATAGGAAAGACCTGTCAGATAAAAGGAACAAAATCAAAGTTGAAAGGAAGTAGGAAATCATGAAAAAGAATATTGGGACAGCGCTTGCACTTTATCCTACACCACTTGTAGTAGTTGGAACGATGGTGAACGGAAAACCGAATTATGTCCTTGTGGGGCATGTGGGAATTATCGGACATGACCGGATCATGGTCAGTCTTGCAAAACCTCATTATACTAATCAGGGAATTAAGGAGACTCGTGCGCTGACGATAAATATTGTGGATGAGGCAATGCTGGAAAAAGCAGACAGGGCTGGATGTGTCAGTGGAAATAAGACAGATAAATCAGAAATGTTTGCATTCCACACAGAGGGGACAGGAGCGCCGCTTATTGATGAGGCTCCTGTAGTTATGGACTGCGTTGTGGATGACATCTATGAGACAGAAGGCTTTGAGAGCTTTATCTGTAAGATTGATGGTGTTTATGCGGAAGAAAACGTATTAAACGATACAGGAAAGATTGATTATCATACACTGAAACCGGTTCTTTTTGAGATGCCGACCTATGAATATCTCCGTACAGGGGATGTGATTGGAAAATGCATGAATGTCAGCAAAGAGTAAAGAATCAGGAGGGCAGGATATCGATGAAAACAAAGTTTCTGAAAAAGATGCTTTCTGTGATGATTATCGGAACAATGGTTTTCGGTCTGACAGCATGCAGCAGCGAAACAGAGCCTGAAGAATCTGGCACTGTCGTATCTGATCCGACAGGAGATGCTCTTATTGCCTATTTTTCATGGTCTGGCAATACAGAGGCCGTGGCACAGGAAATTCAGGACCAGACCGGTGCAGATTTGTTTGAAATTGTTCCGGCAGAGCCTTACACAGAAGATTATGACGAACTTCTGGATATCGCACAGGAGGAGCAGAGCAGCGATGCCCGTCCGGCTATTGCAGACACGGTAGATCTGTCAGGATATGATACGGTTTATCTGGGATTTCCTAACTGGTGGGGAGATATGCCGATGATCATCTATACATTTTTGGATGAGTATGATCTTTCAGGAAAGACGATAGCTCCCTTTAATACAAGTGGCGGAAGCGGATTTTCCGGCGCCCTTGATACCATAGCTGAGATGGAACCAGATGCAGCGGTTACAGAGGGACTTTCGCTCAGAAGCGGTGAAGCAGAGGACTGTGCAGATGCCGTTGGCGAATGGCTGGACAGTATCGGCCTGGCTGGATAAAACAGAAATAATAAAAATGAAATGGAGGAAAACAACATGGCAGAAATAAAGGAAATTCCAAAGATTGCTCTTGGAGCATGGGCTTGGGGAAATGACGGTACATTTGGAGGCAATCTTACGCCGGAAACTCTCAGACCGGTATTTGATGCAGCGATGAAAGCGGGATTGAATCTCTGGGATACTGCGTATGCATACGGTATGGGCACTTCTGAAAAAGTACTGGGAGATTTTCTCAGAACAGTGCCAAGAGACAGTTATCTGATCTCTGATAAGTTTACTCCACAGTGTGCAGATCCGACGGCAGAGAATGCTGTGACTGCCCTGTACGAGAAGAGCGCGGAGCTGCTCGGAACAGATTATATGGATTTTTACTGGATTCACAACCCGGTAGACGCTCCGAAATGGGTGACAGAGCTGATCCCCCTTGCAAAAACTGGAAAAATCGGGAAAATCGGACTCTCAAACCATAGTTTGTCAGAGATTAAAGAGGCTGCTGATATCCTTGCAAAAGAGGGGCTGAAGATATCTGCGATCCAGAACCACTACAGTCTTCTGAACCGTTCATCAGAAACATCCAGCATCCTGGATTACTGCAAAGAAAACGGCATTATCTTTTTCTCTTATATGGTACTGGAACAGGGAGCACTGACAGGAAAGTATGATACAGAGCATCCGTTCCCGGCAGATTCCGACAGAGGAAGAACCTACAATCCGATGCTTCCGAGGCTGGAAAAGCTCAATGCAGGGCTGAAAGAGATTGCGGACCGCCACCATGTGGCAGCCGCGCAGATTCCGATAGCATGGGCCGTCGCAAAGGGGACGCTTCCGATTATCGGAGTGACAAAGGTATATCAGGTAGAAGACGCGGCAAAGGCTGCGGCAGTTGAATTGACAGAAGAAGAGATTAAGACGATAGAGAAGCTTGCCGATGATGCACAGCTCAATGTAATCCGTTACTGGGAGAAAGAAATGCAATAACATTTGACCGTAAGTATTATCTGTATTATAGTATATAATACAGATAATACTTTTTAGGTTATGGAGGCGATATTGTGATCATTTCTCTGGATATGAGCAGTAATATACCCATCTATGTACAGCTCCGGAATCAGATTGTCACCGGGATCGGGAAGGGAGAACTTCATGTGGGCGAGACGCTTCCATCGGTCCGCCAGATGGCGTCGGATGCAGGTGTCAATACTATGACTGTAAATAAGACCTATCAGATCTTAAAAGCAGAGGGATTTATTGAGATTGACCGACGAAAAGGAGCGAAGATCCTTCCCGTTCAGGAAACGGAAGATCTGTTCCGGGAAAAATTGGAGGATGAGTTGGAGCTTTTGTCTGCGGAAGCCTGTCTCAAAGGAATGAAAAAAGAGGAATTTCTTACCATCTGCGAGCAGATGTTTGGGCGTATGTGTCTGGCAGAAAGTGAGGGATAGTGATGGAGTGGGTACTGTTTTTTATCTTTTTAAGTACAGATCTTCTGTGTGTACTTCTTTGCCGGTATTCTTTTGGAAAGGCAGATGAATACAAGGAGGGAATGATTTATGGTGTTCATATTCCTGCAGATCAACTCTCCGATTCCGGGGTGCAGAAGATCTGCCGGGAGGGAAAAAGGCAATGGAGACTTTTTCACCGGATCAATCTCCCCTTGAGTCTTCTTTTGTGCCTGCTGTGTCTCTATGATTTTATTGTGTTTATTCTCGTGTGGTCCATATGGCTGATACTGTACCTTGCAGGAGTCTATTATCTGATTCTTGCTCCACACAGAAAAATGTACAGGATGAAAATGGCAAATGGATGGATCCGGGAGACCGGAAGAAAAATCGTACGCATTGATACCGTTGTCTCTGCAGCATCAAAAAAGATGGCCCTATGCTGGCAGTGGCATATCCCGGTCCTGGTCCTGACGGCAGCCAGTGGATATCTGTTATATCTGGCTGGCCATGCCTATGATGTAGTCACAGAGGAAATGATTCCCTTCTGGGCTATGTATGCTTCCAGTATCGGAATCTGCCTTTTATTCCTGCTTTTTCATATAGGGATCCTGCGCCGTCCGAACAAGGTTTACAGTGACCAGACAGAGATCAACCTGGCTGCAAATCGACTGACCAGGCGTTCCTGGAGCGAAAGTCTTCTGTTTGCCGCCATGTTTACCGGTGCATCCTGGATCTATCTGGCGTACTCTTCTTACAAATATGGCCCGATGATGATGGAGGTCCGCTATGGCATTTATACCATACTGATTATTTTGGCTGCGATATCCTTTCTGACTCCGCTGATTATTTCTGCAAAAAAGAGGCATGAAATCCTTTTGACGGATCCCGCCCCTTTATTTATTGATGATGATGAGTATTGGAAATCCGGATGGTACTCCAATCCGGATGATCCTCATATTCTGGTCCAGGATCGGTTTAACAGCATGAATCTTTCATTTAACTTTGCACATACAGGAGTAAAGGTATTTGTCGGTGCTCTGTGTGCCATTACCGTAGCAGTCATTCTGTGGACGATCAGCCTGATATCCGGTTTTGAAAATGCCAGGATCATTTTTACAAAAGAAGGCGATGTTTTTCGCATAGAAGCTGCCGGTTATACCTGTGATTTTACCAGTGACGATATCGTATCCGTTATGCTTGCAGATTCCCTGCCGGATGAGAAATTTATCAGAACCAACGGCGGCAGTACCGATCATTCCCAAATTGGACATTTCCGGGGAAAAGAAACCGGAAAATGTATGATGTTTTTAAAGGGAGATACTACACCGATCCTGAAAATTACGTTAAAAGATATGACGATTTTTGCAAACAGTCCCGAAAAGGAAACGGTGGAATCCTGGTATCAGGAATTGACAAATGAGTCCTGACAAGACGGCAGATCTGTGATAGAATATGGAGTACTGACATGACTATATTTATCATAGATGACGTAAGGAGAATCTGAACACATGAACAGCACAGAACAGAACACACAGGTTACGGACTTTTTACGGGATATCGAAGAAAAACTGAATAAAAAACTGGTGTCCGTCGAGACGGCTCTGGAGGAAGGGCAGAGGGACATTGAGCGGATGCATGATTACTACTGGGAAAATTATACCGAAATGGACCAGTACGGCTATGAAGACTATGACAACCAGCAGGCGTTGCTGGGACAGGTCAATGCCAATCAGGAGCTTCTCCTTTCCAGGCGGCGGATCCGGAAGATGCAGAACTCTCCCTTTTTTGGGCGTGTCGATTTTGTTTATGACGGAGAAGATGAGCCGGAGACCTTTTACATCGGTATTGCAAATTTTGCGGAAAGAGCCGGGATGCGCCCCCTCATCTATGACTGGCGGGCCCCGGTCAGTGAGTTGTTTTATGATTATGATAAAGGACCGGCGTCTTATCTGGCTCCGGCAGGAAAAATGGACGGAGAGATTACGTCCAAATGGCAGTATAAAATCCGGGACGGACGTCTGGTCTATGCCTTTGAGAGTGACACCAAGATCGATGATGAGATCCTGAAAGAGGAACTGGGGACCAATGGGGATGTCAAACTGAAAAATATTGTCAGTACCATTCAGCGGGAACAGAATGCGATCATCCGAAACACCCGTGATAAGATCCTGGCGATCCAGGGGGTAGCCGGAAGCGGAAAGACATCGGTGGCGCTGCACCGGATTGCCTACCTTCTGTATCATGACAGGGGGAATTTAAAATCTTCGGATATTCTGATCCTCTCGCCTAACAGTGTGTTTGCTGATTATATTTCCCATATTCTGCCGGAACTAGGTGAAGAGTCTGTTCAGGAGATGAGTTTTGATCTCTTTACTTACCGGGAATTAAAGGATACGGCTCCAGACTGCGAGGATCGTTATCATCAGCTGGAGCGGACGATGAAGTTTCCTGACCGGGATGCAGAAGAAAGATATCATAAGAAGCATTCCGCTGAAATGGCCGGCCTGATCGAAAGCTTCCTGGCTATCCTGGAAGACAGCCTGATGAACTTCCGGGATGTTGAATACAAAGGCCTGAGGAAAACAGAAAGTGAACTGATCCATCTGTTTTATTTCAAATTTCAGAACATACCGCTCCTTGCCAGGATGGATGCCGTCAGGGAATATGTAACCGATGAATATGAAACTCTGAGGGGAAGAGAGCTTTCTGAAGAAGAAACGGAAGCTGTCTGTCAGAAGTTTTCCGGGCTTTATATGACAACAGACATCTATCAGATTTATAATCAGCTGATGGAGTTCTGTGGTTTCCCCGTGCTTCCGGATGTTCCCTATGAGAGGCGGCTGATTGAATATGAGGATGCGGCTCCTATGTTGTATCTGAAGTACCGTCTTCTTGGGAAAGGCGCCCATAAAAGGATCAAGCATCTGGTCATTGATGAGATGCAGGATTATACTTATATGCAATATCTGATCCTTGCAGAGCTGTTTTCCTGCAGTATGACCATTCTGGGAGACCGTCTTCAGACGATGGACGATGTGCTCCATGATGTGATGCAGTTCCTGCCGAAAATATTCGGGAAAAAGGTTCGTAAGATCTATCTGAATAAAAGCTATCGGAATACCTTCGAGATCAGCCGTTATGCCGCGGCGCTGAGGGAGGAGACTGAAGAGCCGGCACAGTTTTTGATGCGGCATGGCAGGGAAGTAGAAGAAGCATCCTTTGAAAATATTGATCTGCTTCTGGATCAGATTCAAAAAAGGCTGTGTATTCAGGGTGAGGACAGTTTTGAGACAGCGGCGGTCCTGACTATGACAGAAGACGAGGCTCATGATATCTGGCAGCTTTTGAAAAACCGGGACACGAAAGTCTCTTATATCGACCGGGACAGCACCTCTTTCAGCCCTGGACTTACTGTGACCACCTTTTACCTTGCCAAAGGCCTGGAGTTTGACCAGGTGTTTACCGTTTACCGGGAAAATGGAAATCCTCTGCTTTCCCAGGCCAGGTACATCTGCGCGACACGGGCACTTCACGAGCTTTATATGTATCGGATAGAAGAGTCAATAAACATATGAGAAAAAGGAGAGATGATTATGCAGAAAGTGATTTTAGGAAAAACCGGGATTGAAGTCAGCAAAAACAGTTTCGGCGCTCTTCCGATCCAGCGGATCAGCAAAAAAGACGCCGTTTATCTGCTGCAGAAAGCTTTTTATAACGGGATCAATTATTTTGATACGGCAAGAGCTTATTCTGACAGTGAAGAGAAGATTGGAGCGGCATTCTCTTATATCAGGGAAAAACTGATCATCAGCACTAAAACAGCGGCACAGACCGGAGAAGAACTGAAAAAGGATCTGGAAGAAAGTCTTCGCATGCTGAAGACGGATTATATTGATATTTATCAGTTCCACAACCCTGCATTCTGCCCGAAGCCAGGTGACGGATCCGGCCTTTATGAGGCGGCCTGCGAGGCAAAAAAAGAAGGAAAGATCCGGCATATCGGCATTACCAATCATCGGATTGCCGTGGCAAAAGAAGCCATTGAATCCGGCCTTTATGAGACGATGCAGTTTCCATTTTCTTATATCTCTGCAGATGCGGATCTGGAAATTGTAGAACTTTCCCGTAAGGCAGACATGGGCTTTATTGCCATGAAGGCTCTGGCAGGGGGACTGATTCATAATTCTGCCTGTGCCTACGCCTATATGGCTCAGCCTCAGTTTAACCACGTAGTACCGATCTGGGGGATTCAGAAGGAAAGTGAACTGGATGAATTCCTGTCTTATCAGGCCTGTCCGCCTATGCTGACGGAAGAACTGCAGAAAGAGATCGAAAAAGACCGGAAAGAATTGTCTGGAGACTTCTGCCGGGGCTGTGGCTACTGTATGCCTTGCCCGGCAGGGATTGAGATTAATAACTGTGCGCGTATGAGCCTGATGCTTCGTCGTGCGCCCCAAGAAGGATGGCTTTCCGAAGAATGGCAGGCGAAGATGAAAAAGATTGAAGACTGCCTGCACTGCGGACACTGTAAGAGCAAATGTCCTTACGGCCTTGATACACCGGAGCTGCTGCGGAAAAATTATGAAGATTATAAAACATTCTTTTAAACGGGGAAATTCATGTTTGGATACGTAACAATATTAGAGCCAGAGTTAAAAGTAAAAGATTTTCGGAGATACAAATCTTTTTACTGCGGGCTGTGCAGGGAACTTAAGGAACGTTATGGACATCTGGGGCAGATGACTCTGACTTACGACATGACCTTTGCCATCCTACTGCTGACCTCTCTTTACGAAAACGAGATAACAGGCGAAAAGATCCGCTGTAAGGTACACCCTGTAAAAAGGCAGGAGATCTTAAGAAGTGCCGCCACGGAATACGGCGCAGACATGAATATGATCCTGGCTTATTATCATCTGAAAGATGACTGGACAGACGAGAAGAAGGTATCAGGATTCTTAGGGACCTGCGCTCTCCGGCGCCGTGTAAAAAGAATCATCCGGAAATATCCCAGGCAATGCCGCGTGATTCAAAGGGAATTAAAGGCGCTGGAAGGATACGAAGCTGAAAATTCGCAGGAGATAGATCTGCCCGCCGGGTGTTTCGGACGTCTGATGGCCGAACTTATGGTCTGGAAAAGAGATCAGTGGGAAGAAACACTTCGGTCGCTTGGATTCTTCCTGGGGAAATTTATTTATATCATGGACGCTTATGATGATCTGGAAAAGGATCTGAAAGAAGGAAACTACAATCCGCTGAAAAACTTATATAAGGAACCAGATTACCATAAACGCTGCCGTGACATGCTTTGCATGATGATCGCGGAGTGCTGCGCCGGATTTGAGAAACTTCCATGCATTCAGGATATAGACATTTTGCGAAATATATTATATGATGGTGTCTGGAATCAATTCCGCAAGATTGAACAAGAACGAAAAGAAAAAGAAAAGTGAGGATGAATCAACATGAGCAGTAATCCATATGATATATTAGGTGTTTCTCCTAATGCATCGGATGATGAGATAAAAAAAGCCTATCGGGAGCTTTCCAGAAAATACCATCCCGACGCCAATGCAGGCAATCCTCTGGCGGATCTGGCAGAAGAGAAGTTTAAAGAAGTTCAGGAAGCCTATGACGAGATTATGAAAGAGCGGCAGAATGGCGGAGGATATCAATATGGATATAGAGAATCTTCCGGCGGATCGCAGAATGTGGAAATGCAGGCGGTATATAACTATATTAATAACCGCAGATTTCAGGAAGCGGTCAATCTCCTGAACCGTATGCCGAATCGTACGGCAGAATGGTATTACTTAAGCGGCGCTGCCAATGCAGGTCTTGGCAATAATATCATCGCCAGAGACCATGCAGCTCAGGCAGTTAACATGGAGCCAAACAACCCTCAGTACTGCCAGCTTCTCAACCAGCTTAGCTGGAACAGCCGCAGATATCAGAATAATCCTTATGGAGGGGGATACGGAACCGGGGGATCTTACTGTGGAACCGGAAACTTCTGCTGTGACCTGTGGTGTGCGGATACTTTGTGCGAATGTATGGGAGGAGATCTTTGTTCATGCATGTAAGGGCAAAACTCATGGCCCTGGGCGGGCTGCTGCTTGCCATGACAGTCGTTTTTATGATGCTGGGCGGCATCATCGAATCCAACACCTTGTTTTTGCTGGCTGCAGCCTCCTACTTTGTGGGCATTATGATACGGGAAGCCGGTTTCCGGATGGGAGCTGCCTTTTACCTGGCATCTGTCCTTCTTGGGATTCTGGTGGTTCCCAATAAATTCTATGTGGCTTCTTATGCGGCTATGGGATTTTATATCCTGGCCATCGAGTTTATCTGGCTGCGGATGGGAAAAGCTTCAGAAAGATATCAGAAAAAAGGGCTGTTCTGGCTATGGAAATATGTGGTCTTTAACCTGATTTATCTCCCTGTGCTGTTTGGTTTTCAGGAGCTGCTATTTTCCAGAACCTTGTCTGTGCCGTTCCTGATCGGCGCTGTGGCAGCCGGAGAGATCGGGCTGTTTGTCTATGACAAGGCATATGAGTATGTGCAGAGGGTTCTCTGGAGCAGGATGAGAGGCAGATTTTTTTAATGCAAAGAAGATAAAACAATAGCGGGGTTCCTATTCCAGGAGCCCCGCTATTGTTGTCGCCACATCTTCGCTGGCGATAATCGATATGTTATTCATGATGATCAGATCCTGAACCTTATGTTCTTTAACGAAATCCATGACATTGTTCTGGGTATAGCGGAAGTCAATGACGTATACCGTCTGATAATGGTCTACCAGGAAGGGAACAAAACAGTTTCCGTAGGATTCCTTCACCACCACACAGGAAGAACCGTCATCCAGATCCGGGTTTTCGATCACTGCCAGCGGCTTGTCGCCGCCGATAAAGCAGGAGTAGCCGGAGTTTTCATTCCATGTGCTGACATCTTCAATGACATGCCAGTCAACCTCTGTTCCATCAGTATCCGTATAAGTCATGTCATTGGTAGCCATCGGTATGTATGCATCCACAGAATCCGGATTGGCTGCCATATCAGCGTTCTGCAGTTTCTGATAAAAGGTTCCGAGAAACGGAGAGAAGGTCATCTTTTCGAAATCGGAAAGTTTATTAGGTTCCAGTCCCTTCTCTTCACAGAAATTCTGGTAAACGTAATATGCTGCCAGTGCGGTCCAGTGATGGTCAGAACGGAAATACAGATATTCATCGTTATGTTTCCGGAGTGTATTGATGGTATCGATGGTCTTAACACTGTCAGAAAGACTGTAATAATAATCAATTGCCTGTGTCTGATCAGCACCGCCCAGGTCTTCAAGCTCTTGTTCCGACAACATCGCGCCGGAATTATTGGGAACAAGGATAGAATAGACATCTGTTTCTCCCTTCAGTTCCTTAGCCGCCTTGCTCAAAGCTGTAGTATAGATGTCTGCAGCGTTCTGGTCATAATAGTAGATTGTATAGGCAGCTCCGTCTTTGACGTACAGACTGTCCTGAATCTGGTTCTGGATTTCGGCCTCCATGGCCCGGCTGTCAGGAGCGGAGATCTCTTTTACTTCCTGTTTTTCTTCCTTTTTTGATGCTTTTTTCGCATCGGCATCCGGGATATCATCGCTTTGTTTCTGATTGCCGACCATCATCGTAGAGGTCTTTACCCCGTAAGCGCTCTCTAGTTTATGGTCTGCGGCGATCAGCTGATCACGCATTGGGTAAGTATCTGAATACCAGAGTGACAGATCTGAAAAAAATTCACCGTTCCATAAAGAGGAGAGAGTAGGCTTTGGAAATTCTGTAAGGGTACGCTTTTCCACCTCTGATGTATCCGGACGTACAAAGAATATCAGCCCCAGAAGCCCTCCCAGAACCATAATGACCGCGAAGATGCGGACGCTGAGAGCACGGAATATATAAATCAGCCTTTTCTGTTTCTTTGTGACTCTTTGACTTTTCATCGTTCAAACACCTCTTAAAACTGAAAATACAAAAACGGGTTATAGCTGTTTCCGATCAATGCCAGCACTGACAGGATCAGAAGCAGTGGAGGTACGATCATTTCAGTGACGTTAAATATGGTAAAGGATACCGGGTTGCGAGTCCCAAACCGGATCAATATCTGGCGGATCGTTTTTCCAAGCGGTGTACATGCAATCGATGCAAAGATCAGCAGATAGATATTGCTCAGAAACATAGTGGCAACATCCATACCTGTAAAACCAGATGTACCGATTCCAAATAAGCCGATCAACACGCTTCCCAGTTCGCCCAGGTTTTCAAATTTAAAGATGACCCATCCAAAGAAAACAACCAGCAGTGTATATACATGCTTCAAAGGTCCGGGGATCTTATCACCGATCACGAAACGTTCCAGCAGAAGGAACGCCAGATAGTAAATTCCCCAGAAAATGTAATTCCAGCTGGCTCCATGCCACATACCAGTCAGAAACCATACCACTGCCATATTGCGGACGATCTTCTTTTTTGAACACCGGCTTCCGCCCAGAGGAATATAAATATAATCCCTGAAAAACGTACTCAGAGAAATGTGCCACCTGCGCCAGAAGTCCTGGACAGATTTCGCTATATACGGGTAATTAAAGTTTTCCAGATAATGGAAGCCCACCATCCGGCCCATACCGATAGCCATATCAGAATATGCGGAAAAGTCCAGATAAATCTGCAGCATATAGGCAAACATTCCAAGCCACAGTCCCAGGGTAGACTGTGCAGCCAGGGCGTCGCTTCCGGGCATGATCAGTGAATCGGCGATCTCAGCACAGGAGTTCGCCAGAATAGACTTTTTCGCCAGGCCGATACAGAATCTGCGCACACCCATGTAGATATCCGTCTGACTGACCTTCCTGTGATCGATCTCATCTGCCACTGTCTCATAACGCACGATAGGGCCGGCGATACACTGATGAAACAGACTGGAATACAGCAGCAGTTTCCAGAATACCGGCTGTGCATGAACCTCTCCGCGGTATACATCTACCACATAGGAGATGAGCTGGAAGGTATAAAATGAGATTCCGATAGGAAGAACGATGTTTGGGATCGCTTTAGGCACACCAAACAATGCCTGAAAATTTTCCAGGAAAAATACAGCATATTTAAAATACGCAAGAAGCCCCAGAAGAACGACACATTCTCCCAGCATGTATAATTTTCTTTTTTGCTTATTCCTTGAATGCTGGATCTTCAGCGCAAAAAACCAGCTGGCAAAAGTTTCTCACACCAGCAGGATCAGATATTTTGGACCGCCCCAGGCATAAAAAATCAGTGAAAAAATGAGCAGTACCTTATTTTTATATTTGTCGTCTACCAGTAAATAAATCGTCAGATTTAAAACAAGAAATACGAACAGAAATATCAGACTTGAAAATACCATAACTTTACCCCCTGTGGACTGCAGGAAACATAAAAATCAACATTGTTCTGCAAATCCCGACATTATCAGTATAATGTCAAGCATAAAGAAACACAAGAAAAAAATAACAGACAGACATATTTTTTCTTCTATCTAGCATACATTAAAATAAATTTTCGAAACATGGCGCTTTCTATGAAAAAAGAAAAGCATTCTCTTCGGAACAAAATTACGGAATGGTCAGAAGTCCCAAAAGACGTGGCTATGGGGATGCCTGTTCTTACTGTAACAGGTCAGACAGAACTGTATCTTGAGAATTACCGGGGAATCGCCGAGTATACAGATACTTTCGTACATGTCAGGACAAAGACCGGACAGATTAAGGTAAACGGGCGGGGACTTAAGATTGAATATTATACCGGAGATGAAATGAAAGTATCGGGAGAGATATGCACAATCGAGTATCAGAAAAAGTAGAGGGAGGAAGAAGATGTGCTTGAACGGCTGGTACGGTATATAAGGGGCTATCTGATGATCCATGTGACAGGATCTTTTGCAGAACGTTTCCTGAATGGATGCAGCCATCATAAGATCCGTCTGTGGAATCTTAAGCCGGTTCCCGGCGGATATGAGATGAATATTACCATTTCAGGTTTCCGCAAATTAAAACCGATCATCAGGAAGACAGGGATCAAAGTCGTCATTATCAAACGTTCCGGTCTTCCTTTTTTATTATTCAGATACCGGAAAAGGCGGCTGTTTCTTTCCGGGATATTTCTTTGCATTCTGCTGGTTCTTCTATTGTCCAGACATGTCTGGAGTATCGAATTTGTCGGGAATCAGACCTATACGGACGATACATTGCTGAAATTTCTTTCTGCCATCGATGTCAGCAGCGGAATGCCAAAATCCAGGGTGGACTGTGCAAAGATCGCCGCAGATATCCGGAAGGAATATCAGGATATTGTATGGGTGTCAGCCTCAGTGGAAGGAACAAAGCTGAAGATCCGGCTGAAGGAAAATGAGGATTATTATAAGGAAGAAACAAAAACCGAGGATCCGCCGACCGATATCGTTGCCGATCTGGATGGAACGATTACACAGATCGTTCCAAGAGAAGGAGTTGTTCTGGCAGAAGAAGGAATGGAAGTGAGGAAAGGTGACATTCTGGTGTCGGGGCAGGTGCCGGTACTGAATGATCAAAAGGAGGTCGTTGATTATCAGTACCGTAATGCTGATGCAAAGATCACGGCAGAGACCGAGCTGAACTACCAGGATGAGATCGATCTTTTTTATGAGAAAAAGGATTATGACATGGTGAAAAAGACGGAATCGTTTTTTCAGATTGGCCCTTGGAGACTGACTGTCGGCAGCATAAAAAATTCTTATGAACACTGGACAATGGAAGGAAAGGAGACAGAACTTTCTGACAAGATCCATATCAATCTGCCTGTTTCCTATGGATACCGGATCGCCAGACCTTATCATGCCTCAAAGAAAAGATACAGTAACGAGAAGCTTCAGGAGATATTAAGCGCCAGATTTTGGCGGTATAAAAAGGATTTGGAGAAAAAAGGGGTAGAAATTATTGAGAATGATGTTAAAATATACACAGAGTCTGACAAAGCCGCCGCAGGCGGCAGACTTAAAATCCTCACCCCTGTCGGAATCACGCAGGCATCTGTTCCTCTGGAGGTTCCAGCACAGGAGGAAGAAAAACAGGCAGGAGATTAGTGAATGGGACTGACAGAAGTAATGATAGAAATACCTGCCGAACACGAACGCAATGTGTTTGGGCAGTTCGATGCGTATGCAAAAAAGATTGAGCGTACGTTTCACGTTACGTTGATCGCCCGGGGAGAAAATGTCAAGATTATGGGCGAGGCAGCTCTCGTGGAGAAGGCGAGAAAGGTACTGTCGCAGCTGGTAGAATTATCCAGGCGCGGCAATACGATCCAGGAGCAGAATGTGGACTATACCATCTCTCTTACGATGGATGACAGCGAGACCAGTGTACTGGAGATTGACAAAGATATTATCTGCCATACGCTTCAGGGAAAGCCGATCAAGCCAAAGACGATCAACCAGAAAAAATATGTAGATGCGATCCGCCGCCAGATGATTGTCTTTGGTCTGGGACCGGCAGGTACAGGTAAAACTTACCTTGCTATGGCTATGGCGATCACCGCTTTTAAAAATAATGAAGTGGGTCGGATCATTCTGACTCGTCCGGCCATTGAAGCAGGAGAGAAGCTTGGCTTTCTTCCAGGCGATCTGCAGAGTAAGATTGATCCGTATCTCCGCCCCCTGTACGATGCGCTGTACCAGATCATGGGGGCAGAAAGCTTCCTGAAAAATTCAGAAAAAGGACTGATCGAGGTTGCGCCTCTTGCCTACATGCGGGGAAGGACACTGGATAATGCCTTTATCATTCTGGATGAAGCACAGAATACGACGCCGGCGCAGATGAAGATGTTCCTCACCCGGATCGGATTTGGATCAAAGGTGGTGATCACCGGGGATGCAACCCAGAAGGACCTGCCTTCCGGACAGACTTCCGGACTGGATGTGGCAGTTTCAGTGGTGAAGAATATTGAGGATATTACAATCTGTAATCTGACCAGCAAAGACGTAGTGCGCCATCCTCTGGTGCAGAAAATCGTTAAAGCCTACGAAGAATATGAGAATCGCGGACGTAAAAAGACAAAAGAAAAAAGGAGACGTTCATGACACTTTACTTTGAAGAAGAGGGAACACAAAAGCTGCCGCTGAATTGCGAAGAAGCGGCGAGACTTGCAGTCGAGACGGCCTTGGACGTGCTCGGCTGTCCTTATGAAGCACAGATAAACCTTCTGTTGACGACAAATGAACAGATACATCAGATGAATCTGGAATTTCGAAATGTGGACCGTCCCACAGATGTTCTGTCTTTCCCGATGATCGAGTTTGAAACCCCAGGTGATTTTGACGGTCTGGAGGAAAGGGAAGACTGTTTTGACCCGGAGACCGGAGAACTGACTCTTGGAGACATCGTGATCTCCAAAGAGAAGGTTCTGGAGCAGGCGGAGGCTTATGGGCATTCCGTTTTGCGAGAATATGCTTTTTTAATTGTTCATTCTGTGTTACACTTAACAGGATATGATCACATGGAAGCCAAGGAGCGTGCCATGATGGAGGCACGTCAGAGACAGATCATGGAGAAGGCTGAGATTTTACGATAAGAGAACAGATAGTTGGAGTGATATATGACTGGACAGCGAAAACAAAAAGAAAAAAATTTCATGGTACAAGGATCCATACTGGCAATCGCGGGCGTCATTACGAAAATCATCGGCGCGGTTTACCGCATTCCTTTGATGAACATTGTCGGAGATGAAGGTATGGGGTATTATAATGTGGCGTTTTCAATCTACACAGTGGCGCTGACTCTTACCTCATACAGTCTGCCGCTGGCAGTTTCAAAGCTGGTATCCGCAAGGATTGCCGTCGGACAATACCGGAATGCATATAAAGTATTTAAAGGGGCATTTACCTTTGCACTGTTATCCGGTGGGTTAGTGGCCCTCATCATTTTTTTCGGAGCAGAATTTATCGCATCGAATATCATGTCCATGGATATGAGCGTCTACGCACTCAGGATTCTGGCGCCCTGTATCCTGGTCGTAGCTCTTCTGGGAGTTTTAAGAGGATTTTTTCAGGGAAATGGATCGATGGTTCCCACTGCCGTTTCCCAGATTCTGGAGCAGATCGTCAATGCGGTCGCTTCAGTGGCAGGCGCTTACATTCTGCTGCAGGTGGGCCTGAACCTGTCAGAAACCAGAGGAAACGATTCCTTCGGCCCGGCATATGCGGCTGCCGGAGGCACGGTCGGAACCATTGCGGGGGCATTTTTTGCCCTGTTGTTTATTGCGCTTCTGGCCTCTGCGTATATGAAGGTATTCAAGCGGAAAATGCGCAGAGATCACAGCCGGAAAAAGGAAAATTATCATCGGATCTATAAGGTGCTGTTTGTCACCATCGCACCTGTTATCCTAAGTGCCACGGTATCAAATATCAGCGACTTTGTGGACAATGCACTGTTTAATAATATCATGGCGGCCCAGGGATATGGGAAAACAGAATATGCAAGTCTTCTTGGTATCCTGGGCGGGCAGTATACTACCATGATCAATGTGCCTCTGTCCGTAGCTACGGCTCTTGGCGCATCTCTGATTCCGAGTCTGGTCGCAACTGTTCAGACCGGAAGCCGCAAGCAGATTCATCAGAAGATCACCTCTGTGATCCGGTTTAATATGTGTATTGCCATTCCCTGTGCCATGGGATTTCTGGTGCTGGCAAAGCCGATACTAGATCTGTTATTCTTCACACAGGATAACAACACCGCAGCGAGAATGCTCCAGCTTGGCGCCATATCGGTTGTATTTTTCTGCCTTTCTACCGTCACAACTTCTGTTCTGCAGGGACTGGACGATATGATCACGCCTGTGAAAAACTCCGCGATCGCCCTGGTGATCCATGTGGTATCCCTGTTGCTGATGATGATTGTTTTTGAATGGAATATCTATGCGGTCGTTTTAAGCAAGATTGTTTTTGCGGGCGCTCTTTGTATTCTTAATGCACACGCGCTCAGAGAGAGGATCAATTACGTACAGGAACAGAGGCTGACCTTTATCATTCCGGCTGCCGCTTCGGCGGTCATGGGGATTGTCACCATTGTGCTGCATCTTCTGATCGAGCTTTTTATCGGTGAATATGCTGCCACCATCATCGTACTGCCGGTGGCTGTTGTCGTGTATGCGGCAGCGCTGGTCCTGTTTGGAGGAGTATCAGAAGAAGAAGTGCTGGATATGCCAAAAGGCGCTACGCTGGTATCCATATGCAGGAAACTACATTTGTTCAGAGGAGAATATAACTGATTATGAAACCAATGAAAAAAATTGCGCTGCTCCACGATCTGTGCGGCGTTGGAAAGGCAGCGCTGACCAATATGATGCCGGTCTTAAGTGTTATGGAAATCGAAGTATGTCCGATTCCCACCATGCTTTTATCTACCCATACCGGCGGATATGGAAAACCGGCTTCCATTAAGATTCCCGGCTCCTATATCCGGGAATGCGCAGACCATTTCAGAAGCCAGCATGTAGAATTTGACGCTATTTTTGTCGGCTATCTTGGACATACAGACACCATTGACGCTGTGATCTATTTTCTGGAACAATTTCCGGGGACCAGGGTGATCATGGATCCCATCATGGGTGATCACGGCGCCTATTATCAGAATTTTGACGAATCTTACGGAATTGCACTTCGGCGGCTGCTTCCTTATGCGGACATCATCCTTCCCAATCTGACGGAATGTTTCCTGCTGACCGGGCATCCCTATCAGATTACGGGGGATCACCGGAGTGTGCTGGGGCTCTGCAAAGAACTTCAGTCTTATGGTGCAAAAGACATTGTGATCACCAGTGTCCCGAAAGATGACTGTAAAAAGGGAATCGTTCTGTATGAAGACCGTGCTTTCTTATATCTTGGCAACGGCGAAATGCTGGGAGAATACCATGGGACGGGGGATGCCTTTGACGGGATGTTCCTGGCCAGACTGATGCAGGGATATTCTCTCCTGGAAAGTGTGCAGTCCGCCCATGCGTTTGTGTGTGCCTGCATTCGGGAAAGTGAAAAATATGTATATCCGGAAAGAGAAGGGCTGCTGATCGAGAAAACATTGCATAAACTTGTATAAATCCGCCTGTTTCTGACCAATACTGTACTAAAAAAGGAGTAATCTGTATGAAAAACAAGTACGGTATCGGTTTTTTTGCGGCAGCGATCATTCTGATCATGGTACTGACCGGGGCTTACCAGCTGACTTACCACAAAGCAAAAGAGCGGGCTGCTCTGGAACTGGAAGAAACAAAGGAGGAAGAGACTGCTCCTCGTGCCCGGTCCTCTGATGAAGCAGTCACGGCGGAAGGAGAGGCATTAAAGGAGGATGCCTACTACCTGATGGAGGTCAATGGATATATTGTGGTCTATCTCAGTGACAAGAAAACTCCTTACGAATATACGGACATTCCTTATGACGAACTTCCGGCTCTTTTAAGGGAGGAGATCCGTAATGGAAAATATATCGAAAGTACAGAGGAACTGTATGGTTTTCTGGAAAATTATTCCAGTTGACATTGATAAAAAGAGATGAGGATAATATCATGGATAAACAAAAGATTGCAAGAATTAATGAATTGTATCATAAATCAAAAGCAGAAGGGCTGACTGCGGCTGAGAGAAAAGAGCAGCAGATCCTGAGACGGGAATATGTTGACGCTTTTAAGCAGAATCTCCGCAGTCAGCTGAATAATATTTCTATCCAGGAGGCTGACGGAAGTATCACCGATCTGGGAGAAAAATTCGGAAACCGGAAGGGAGATTAGTATGCTGACAGGACTGCCGAAAGACCCGGTTCTGCTGCTTAGTGTCGTCAATACTAAGATCCGGGATTATTATCATACGCTGGATGCACTATGTGACGACATGCATGCAGACAAAGAAGAAATCATGAAAACATTGAAAGGAATTGGTTATGAATACGATGAATCTGGACATCAATTTGTCTGATGAACTGCCGGAAGATGAGACCAGCCGCCAGTATTATTACATAGAGAAAGCCAGAATGTATATACAGGAATTATCGCAGGAGCTTGGAAGGCCGCTTACCTTCTGTGTCACGACCTTTGGCTGCCAGATGAATGCAAGGGATTCCGAAAAGCTAAGAGGAATCCTAAGAGAGATTGGATATCTGGAGACAGCAGAGGAACAGGCGGATTTTGTGATCTACAATACCTGTACCGTACGCGAAAATGCAAACACCCGGGTATATGGACGCCTTGGTCAGCTAAAACCCCGAAAAAAGAAGAGTCCCCATATGATGATCGGTCTGTGCGGCTGTATGATGCAGGAACCGGAGGTCATTGAAAAGCTGAGGAAAAGCTACCATTTTGTAGATATTATCTTTGGCACACACAATATTTTTAAATTTGCAGAACTGATCGTCCGCAGATTTGCAACCGGGAAACCTGTGATCGATATCTGGGACGGAACGGATCAGATCGTCGAAAATCTTCCGAATCAGCGGAAATATTCCTTCAAATCCGGCGTCAATATTATGTTCGGATGCAATAATTTCTGCAGCTATTGTATCGTACCCTATGTACGGGGAAGAGAGCGAAGCAGAGAACCGCAGGCCATACTGGACGAGATACAGAGACTGGCGGATGACGGTGTGGTTGAAGTGATGCTGCTTGGCCAGAATGTCAATTCCTATGGGAAAACCTTAGAAGAACCGGTTTCCTTTGCACAGCTTCTTACCGAAATCGAGAAGATTGATGGAATCAAAAGAATCCGTTTTATGACCTCTCATCCCAAAGATCTGTCTGATGAACTGATCGAAGTTATGGGAAACTCTAAGAAGATCTGCAGACATCTGCATCTTCCGGTTCAGTCCGGGAGCAGCCGGATCCTTGAGAAAATGAACCGCCATTACACGAAGGAACAATATCTTGAACTGACGGAAAAAATCCGGAAAGCTGTTCCTGGTATCTCGCTGACGACGGACATCATTGTCGGCTTCCCGGGAGAGACAGAAGAGGACTTTCAGGAGACACTGGATATTGTCAGAAAAGTCCGGTATGACAGTGCATTTACCTTTATATATTCCAAACGGACTGGTACGCCGGCCGCAAAAATGGAAAAACAGGTTCCTGAAGATGTGGTGAAAGACCGTTTTCAGCGCCTTTTAAAAGAAGTGCAGGAGATTGCCGCCGAAGTCTGTGCTGTCCATGAAGGCACCACACAGGAAGTCTTGGTAGAGTCTTTAAGCGAACATGATCCATCCATGGTTACCGGAAGACTGAGCAACAATCTTCTGGTACATTTTCCGGGCGATGTATCAATGATCGGAAAGCTTTTACCGGTTTACCTGGAGGAATGCAAAGGTTTTTATTATCTGGGGAAGTATCTGCCATCTATAATTTGAGAAAAAACGCTCACACTATGAATGTATAACAGATAGTGAGGGCGTTTTTCATGAAGAGAATCAGTGAATATCTTTTTTTATGGGCTCTGGGCGGATGCCTGTATTACAGCTTTGAGCTGTTGTTCCGGGGATTTTCCCACTGGTCCATGTTTGTACTGGGAGGTTTAAGCCTTCTGTTCTGCACGGTGCAGGGACAGATGATCGGCTGGGAGGATCCGATGTGGATCCAGATCCTCAGATGTACCGTTTTCGTTGTGTCTTTGGAATTTATTACAGGGATTATCGCAAATAAATGGTTCGGACTGTATATCTGGGATTACAGTGATCAGCCTTTTCAGTTGTTTGGACAGATCTGCCTCCCTTTTGCCATCATCTTTTCAGGATTATGTGCCTGTGGAATATTACTGGGAGGATATCTGGCTTTCTGGCTGTATGGCGAGGCAAGGCCGGATCTGCATTTTCTGTAGATGGCACATGCTGTCAAATGAGAAATTATCTCTTTCTTATTTTCGGCAGAAATGCTATAATATACTGTAAAATTCATACAGAAGAGGAGAATAACTGTGGCAGAATTAACACCGATGATGCAGCAATATATGGAAACAAAAAAAGAGTATCCAGACTGCATCTTATTCTATAGATTGGGCGACTTCTATGAGATGTTTTTTGACGACGCCCTGACTGCTTCCAAAGAGCTGGAAATTACCCTGACAGGAAAAAACTGTGGGCTTGAGGAAAGGGCTCCTATGTGTGGAGTTCCCTATCATGCTGTCGACAGCTATCTGAACCGTCTGGTCTCCAAAGGATATAAAGTGGCAATCTGTGAGCAGATGGAAGATCCTGCTACAGCAAAAGGACTGGTCCGGCGGGATGTGGTACGTATTGTCACTCCGGGAACGAACCTGGATACCCAGGCCATAGATGAGACAAAGAATCAGTATATCATGTGTATCGTCTATATTGCAGACCGGTATGGACTGTCGGTAGCAGATGTGACCACCGGTGATTATTTCGTCAGTGAGATCGAAGACAGTGAAAAATTATTTGATGAAATCTATCGATATATGCCCTCAGAGCTGATTTGCAATGAGGCTTTTTATATGAGCGGAATGGATCTGGACCTTTTGAAGGACAAACTGGGGATCACGATCTATACCCTGGATGCATGGTATTTTGATGATGACATCTGCGCACAGACTCTGAAGGATCATTTTCATGTAAGTGCTCTGGAGGGCCTGGGGCTTGCAGACTACGACTGTGGTATGATTGCTGCGGGTGCCCTTCTTAAGTATCTGCTGGAGACGCAGAAGCAGGATCTGTCCCATATCACGGGGCTTTCCGTGTATGCAAGCGGTAAATATATGCTGCTGGACAGTTCTACACGCAGGAATCTGGAGCTTTGTGAAACTCTCCGCGAAAAACAGAAGAGGGGATCACTTCTCTGGGTGCTGGACAAGACGAAGACGGCTATGGGAGCCAGAACTCTCAGAAAATATATTGAACAGCCGCTGATCATCCGCAGGGAGATTGAAAAGAGGCTGGATGCAGTCGGAGAATTAAAGGATCAGGCTATTTCCCGGGAAGAGATCCGGGAATACCTGTCTTCTGTGTATGACCTGGAGCGGCTGATGTGCAAGATTACTTACCAGTCAGCCAACCCCAGAGATTTGATCGCATTTGAGAGATCCTTATCCATGCTGCCTCATATCAAATGTCTTCTGCAGGACATGAAATCAGAGCTTTTGCAGGAGCTCTGCCAGGACTTAGATCCACTGGAGGATCTGTGTACTTTGATACACAGTGCCATCAAAGAGGATCCGCCTGTTGCCATGAAGGAGGGCGGCATCATCAATGACGGCTACAATGAGGAAGTAGACCGGCTCCGGGAAGCAAAATCAAACGGAAAAGAATGGCTTGCAAGGCTGGAAGAGCAGGAGCGGGAAAAGACGGGCATTAAAAACTTAAGGATCCGTTATAATAAAGTGTTCGGCTATTATCTGGAAGTCACCAATTCCTTTAAGAATCTTGTGCCGGAATATTATACCAGGAAACAGACGCTGGCCAATGCCGAGCGCTACATCATCCCAGAGCTGAAAGAGCTGGAAGATACGATCCTGGGCGCTGAGGACAAGCTCTATGCACTGGAATATCAGCTGTACTGTGAGGTAAGGGACGCCATTGCATCAGAGGTCCTGCGGATCCAGAAGACGGCCAAGGCTGTTGCCGGGGTCGACACCTTTGCCTCTCTGGCGCTGGTGGCGGAACGGAATCGGTATGTCAGACCGAAGATCAATGAAAAGGGCCTGATCGATATCAAAGATGGCCGCCATCCTGTAGTAGAGAAAATGATCCCGCAGGATATGTTTATTGCAAACGACACTTATCTGGATGACAAGAAGCATCGGATTTCTGTCATCACCGGCCCGAACATGGCAGGGAAATCTACATACATGAGACAGAGCGCCCTGATCGTTCTGATGGCGCAGATCGGATCCTTTGTCCCGGCGTCGTCTGCCAATATCGGACTGGTTGACCGGATTTTCACCAGAGTCGGAGCATCTGATGATCTGGCGAGCGGACAGAGTACGTTTATGGTTGAGATGACAGAGGTGGCTAACATCCTGAGAAACGCTACCAGTAAGAGCCTTCTGATTCTGGACGAGATCGGACGCGGAACCAGTACCTTTGATGGCCTGAGCATTGCCTGGGCGGTAATCGAACATATCAGCAACAGTAAGCTTCTTGGTGCCAAGACCCTGTTCGCGACACATTATCATGAATTGACGGAGCTGGAAGGAAAGATTGATAATGTCAACAACTACTGTATCGCCGTCAAGGAAAAAGGCGATGACATTATTTTCCTGCGAAAGATCGTAAAAGGCGGCGCGGACAAGAGCTATGGGATCCAGGTGGCCAGGCTGGCCGGAGTCCCGGAGTCCGTGACAAACCGGGCAAAGGAGATCGTGGAAGAGCTGATACAGGCAGATATCACCACCCGGATCAAGGATATCGCTGCCCAGGGTGTGGAACGGCCCAGGGCCAGAGCCAAACACTATGACGAAGTAGATCTGGCTCAGATGTCCCTTTTTGACACCGTAAAGGATGACGATGTGATCGAAGAGATTGAAAATCTGGATCTGGCTAATTTAACTCCGATTGATGCACTGAACACGTTATATCAGCTTCAGAATAAATTAAAAAACAGGTGGTAATCTATGAGTAAAATACAGATATTAGATCCTGTCACCATAGACAAGATCGCAGCCGGAGAAGTAGTGGAGCGGCCTGCTTCTATTGTAAAGGAGCTGACAGAAAACGCCATAGATGCAGGGGCCAGTGCCGTCACTGTAGAGATTGAGGAAGGCGGGATTTCCTATATCCGCATTGCGGATAATGGCTGTGGGATTGCGAAAGAAGAAGTTCCGGCCGCTTTTCTTCGCCATTCTACCAGCAAGATCCGTTCTGTGGACGACCTGCTCCATATCCATTCTCTCGGTTTCCGCGGCGAGGCGCTGTCCAGTATCGCGGCGGTCTCCCAGGTGGAGATGATCACGAAAACGCCGGAACAGACCTTTGGAACGCGTTACCGGATTGAAGGCGGCAAGGAAGAAGGATTAGAAGAGACGGGGGCCAAAGACGGCACCACCTTTATTATCCGCCAGCTTTTTTATAACACACCGGCCAGACGGAAGTTTTTAAAAACTCCGATGACGGAGGCAAGCCACGTCAGTGACTTGATGACCCATATGGCATTGTCCCATCCGGAGATTTCCTTTCAGTTTATCAATAACCGCCAGTCCCGGATCCACACTTCCGGGAACGGGAATCTTAAAGATGTGATTTATCATGTTTATGGCAGAGAGATTGCCGCAAACCTTCTCCCGGTGGATATAAATGTCCAGGGAGTCACGATTACAGGATTTCTGGGGAAGCCGGTGATCTCACGGGGAAACCGGAATTTTGAAAATTATTTTATCAATGGCAGATACGTAAAAAATCATATCGTGTCCAAAGCAATAGAAGATGCATATAAGGATTTCACCATGCAGCACAAGTACCCCTTCGTGGTTCTTCAGATCACCATGGATGGAAAAGAAGTGGATGTCAACGTTCATCCGGCCAAGATGGAAATCCGTTTTCAGAATCAGCAGGCAGTCTACAACGCCATTTATGAGGCTGTCGACAAAGGCCTTCATGCAGAGGAACTGATCCCTCAGGTGGAGCTGGACGAACAGCCGGCCATTTCCGTACCGGAAGCCAGGCCAGCCGCTCCAGCGCCTGCGAAACCGCTTCCTCCGAAGGAAGAGAGAAATCTTGATTATTTTATGCAGAAAATGCGTGAAAGGGTTCAGGCCTATCATGATCAGTCCTCCCAGGCGGAGGTCACTGATAAGGAGCAGATTTATCAGCCAAAGGTTCAGGCGGACCGGATCCGGGAAGCAGCTGCCCGGGCAAGAGATGAAGAGAAGAAAGAAGCCGGGAAAAATGAACCTCCCCGTCAGCTGAATCTTTTTGAAGAAAAGCTTCTGGACCGGGAGATCAAAGCAGAGTACCGGCTCATCGGCCAGGTGTTTGAAACCTACTGGATGGTAGAGTTTCAGGATAAACTCTATATCATTGATCAGCATGCGGCCCATGAGAGAGTTCTGTATGAACGGACTTTAAAAAGCATGAAGACAAGAGAATATACATCTCAGCTGATCAGTCCGCCGATCATCCTGGATCTGAGCATGCAGGAGGCGTCGCTCCTTCGTGAATATATGGATCAGTTCACAAGGATTGGTTTTGAGTTCGAAGAATTTGGACAGGATTCTTTTGCTGTCCGGGCTGTTCCGGATAATCTGTTCAGTATAGCCAAGAAGGAGCTTCTGATGCAGATGATTGATTCTTTGTCTGATGAAGTCAGCCGCAGGCTGTCCCCGGATCTGATTGATGAGAAGGTGGCTTCCATGTCCTGTAAAGCAGCGGTAAAGGGAAAAATGAGGCTGTCGGCCGCAGAGGTGGATGCGCTGATCGGAGAACTTCTCCAGCTGGAAAATCCATACCACTGTCCTCATGGAAGGCCGACGATTATTTCCATGAGCCGCCATGAACTGGAAAAGAAGTTTAAGAGGATTGTATAATGATGAAGCAACCATTAGTAGTCCTGACCGGGCCTACGGCTGTCGGGAAAACAAAACTGTCGATCGACCTTGCAAAAATACTGGATGGAGAGATTATCTCTGCGGATTCTATGCAGGTATATCGCCACATGGATATCGGATCGGCAAAGATCCGGGAGGAAGAGATGGAGGGGGTTCCGCATCATCTCATAGATATTCTGGAGCCCTGGGAGGAGTTCCATGTCGTGAAGTTTCAGCAGATGGCAAAAGAGGCGATGAGAGGAATCTGGCAGAGAGGGCATGTTCCGATTCTGACTGGCGGAACGGGATTTTACATCCAGGCAGTCCTTTATGATATTGACTTCACTGATGAAGCCGGCGATGAGGCATGCCGTCAGGAACTGGAACGCTATGCTGAAGAAAATGGGACGGATGCGCTGCACGACCTTCTCAGAAAGGCCGACCCTAAGGCGGCAGAAGAAATACACCCGCACAATGTCAAACGAGTGATCCGTGCGCTGGAATATCATCGTCAGACAGGGGAGCGTATTTCAGAACACAACGAACGGGAACGAAGGAAAGTATCTCCCTACAATGCCGTATATTTTGTGTTGAATGATGACCGTAAAAAGATTTATGAACAGATTGATCTTCGGGTGGATCAGATGCTGGAACAGGGTCTTGTCGATGAAGTCAGGCATTTGAAAGAACTCGGCTGCACAAAAGAAATGGTGTCGATGCAGGGACTTGGGTACAAAGAGATTCTGGAATATCTGGAAGGGGAGTGCAGCCTTGAAGATGCGGTTTACCGTATCAAAAGAGATACCAGACACTTTGCCAAACGACAGATCACCTGGTTTAAGAGGGAGAAAGAGGTGGTCTGGATCAATAAACAGGAATTTCAATATGACGAAAAGCGCATGATAGCATACATGCTGGAACAGATCAGACAGAGGGAGGGAGTATCATGTTTCAAAGATTATTTGGAGGATCCAGATTCCTCAAGAGAATGAATACATTGATGGAAGTGTACGCCTGCAGTCACAATGCGCAGGCTACATACCGGGAACTTACGCGGCTGAAGCCGCTGATCCGGACAGAAGGGGAGCTGGCGCTCTATGAATTGAATCGGGCGTCGCTGTTATATGATATGAAAAAATTCCGTGAAGCGGCGGATGTGATCGTAGAGATTCCGGCGTTGAATCCCGAATTCGATGCAAAATGTGCCGCCATCAAGACAATGATCATGGATGCACTATAGAAAGAAAGAGGAAAATTCAAAGTGATGTCACAGGAAAAAAAAGCAATCTATAAACAAATGGGAATCCGGGAGACGGTGCTGGAATTTGCAGATGAGATCATATCCGGCCTGAAAGAACGGTTTGACACCATAGACGAAACAGCAGAATATAATCAGATGAAGGTGATCAGTGCCATGCAGGAAAACAGGGTCAGTGAAGCATGCTTTCAGTATGCGAGCGGCTACGGCTATGATGACCTGGGACGGGATACTCTGGAAAAGGTATATGCCTCGGTTTTCCATACAGAAGACGCCCTGGTACGTCCACAGATTACATGCGGAACCCATGCCTTGTCTCTGGCTCTGGCTGCAAATTTACGTCCCGGGGATGAACTGCTCTCCCCGGCAGGGAAGCCCTACGATACTCTGGAAGAAGTGATTGGCATCCGGCCTTCTAAGGGATCTCTGGCTGAGTATGGGATTACATACTCTCAGGTGGATCTTCTTCCAGACGGGTCTTTCGATTATGATAATATCCGAAAAGCTGTCACGGATAAGACCAGACTGGTCACAATCCAGCGCTCCAAAGGATATCAGACCAGGCCCAGCTTTTCCGTCAGACAGATCGGAGAACTGATCGCATTCGTAAAAGAGTTAAAACCCGAAGTGATCGTAATGGTAGATAACTGTTATGGAGAATTTGTAGAAACCATCGAACCCAGCGATGTGGGAGCAGATCTGGTAGTGGGGTCTCTGATTAAAAATCCCGGCGGCGGACTTGCACCTATAGGGGGATACATTGCCGGGCGTAGAGATCTCATTGAAAACTGCAGTTATCGGCTGACGTCTCCCGGACTGGGAAAAGAGGTGGGGGCTTCGCTTGGAGTTATGCAGTCTTTCTATCAGGGGCTTTTCCTGGCACCGACTGTTACGGCGGCAGCGCTGAAAGGCGCAATTTTTGCCGCAAATATCTATGAGAAGCTTGGTTATCCAGTGATTCCGGACGGAAAGGAAGACCGCCACGATATTATCCAGGCTGTAACTTTCGGAAAGCCGGAAGGTGTGATTGCCTTCTGCCGTGGAATCCAGGCCGCCGCCCCGGTGGACTCCTATGTAACGCCGGAACCGTGGGCCATGCCGGGCTATGACAGTGATGTGATCATGGCTGCAGGCGCATTTGTTCAGGGGTCTTCGATTGAACTGAGCGCAGACGGCCCGATCAAGCCTCCTTATGCAGTCTATTTCCAGGGCGGACTGACCTGGCCGCACGCGAAACTTGGAATCCTGATGTCACTGGAGTATCTGGTAAGGGAAGGAATCGTCACTTTATAATCCGAAAAAGGAGAAAAGATATGAAACGTATTGCAATCATCGGAGGCGGTGCTTCGGGCATGGCAGCTGCAATTGCTGCCGCACAGACAGACCGGACTGCCCAGGTGACGGTAATAGAACACAAGCAGCAGCTGGGAAAGAAGATCCTGGTAACGGGAAATGGTCGATGTAATCTGACGAACCGATATATGATGCCGGACTGCTACAGGGGAGAAAACCAGAATTTTGTAGAAACTCTGCTCACAGATTTTGGATGGCAGGACACTGTCCGCTTTTTTGAGACACTTGGTCTTCCGGTAAAAATGAGAGGAGATTACGTCTATCCCAGATCCGATCAGGCTTCATCGGTCCTGAAAGTCATGACAAGACGACTGAAAGAACTTAAAGTTTCAAAGATACTGGATACTCACGTAACTGATGTGATCCACAGCAAAAAGGGCTACGTGATCCGCGCCGGGAAAAAAGAGTATCTGGCGGAAAAGGTAATCCTGGCCTGTGGAGGGAAGGCCGCTGCCGTGCAGGGGTCCGATGGCTCCGGATATGCGATTGCAAAGTCACTTGGACACAGGATCGTGCCGGTAGTGCCGGCGCTGGTACAACTTAAGGTAAAGGATCATCCCCTGGCAAAGGCCTCCGGCGTCCGGACAGATGCAAGGGTCAGTGTCTGTGTAGACGGCTGCCTTCAGGCGGAAGATCAGGGCGAACTCCAGATCACGGCTTATGGAATCTCCGGAATCCCGGTTTTTCAGATCAGCCGCTATGCAGCTTTGGGACTGTATCAGAAGAAACCGGTACAGGTGTCTGTCAACTTTATGCCGGAGATGTCTGCAAAAGAACTTACGGACTTTTTTCAGAAGAGGACAGTATACCTGAAAAACCAGAATGCGGAAGAATTTTTGCTGGGATGCTTTCCGGAAAAACTGATCTGTCCGATTCTTTGGCAGGCTGCAATCCGGAGGGATACGAGTGTTTCCAGATTGACACATCATGAACTTTCACGTCTCGTTTCGGTGTGCCAGAGGATGGTGCTGACAATCTCTGATACGAATGGCTTTGACAGCGCACAGGTCTGCGCCGGCGGTGTCGCTACAGAAGAGATCAACCCAGGAACCATGGAATCCTTTCTTCATAGTGGACTCTATATTGCCGGAGAACTTCTGGACGTGGATGGAATCTGTGGCGGATATAATCTCCAGATGGCATTTGCAAGTGGAATAACAGCGGGCAGGAATGCTGCATTATCATAAGATGATGATCAGTCATTCCTGCTGATCCATATAGGAACTTATAGCTATCGTTAGATATTTTAGACACTAATAATCAATCAATATGAATGAATAAGGAAGTGATAGGATGCCTGCAAAAAGAGATCTGACTGGAAAGAGATTTGGCATGTTGACTGCGCTGAATCCGACCTCCTGCCGTGAGAATGGATATATTGTCTGGAAATGTCGCTGCGACTGCGGGCAGGAGTGTATGGTAAGTACACGGAATTTAAGACGCGGTGTTGTAAAAAACTGCGGATGTATTCCTCCGGAAAATGCACACCACGGTAATGTACCTGAGGATCTGACCGGACGGAAATTCGGTATGCTGACGGTAATAAAAAGAGCGCCAAACCAGAATGGCCGCACTGCCTGGCTTTGTCAGTGCGACTGCGGCGGAACCCGGATTGCTGTATCGAGAGAACTGAAAGCAGGAAGGATTAAAGACTGCGGATGCCGAAAAGCAAAATATCGGCTTGTTTCTGCTTAAAATTTGTTTTATACTGGTGTTCAGAATACCAGAGGACAAGAGCCCGGTCCGGGCTCTTTTATTATACAGGGAGGAAAATCAGTGATTCGGATACAGCAGTTGAAGTTACCCATCCATCATACACAGGCAGATCTGGAAAAGGCACTCCGGAAGCGCCTTGGCATAGGAAAAGAGTCTCTTATTGCTTATGAGATACGCAGGCAGTCTCTTGACGCAAGGAAGAAACCAGAGCTTTTCTATGTGTATACAGTGGATGCAGAAGTAAAAAACGAAAGAGCTCTAAAGGGAAGAAAACACAGGAAGGATGTCCTGTTTATAAAAAAAGAACGGCCTTATCGGATCAAGGTATCAGGAACGATCCGTCTGCCGGAGCGTCCGGTGATCATCGGCACCGGACCTGCCGGACTGTTCTGTGGACTGGAGCTTTCAAGACTTGGATACCGGCCGATTCTTCTGGAGCGGGGCGCCTCTCTGGAGAAACGCATGAAGGATGTGGAAAAGTTCTGGGAAACGGGCGAGCTGGATCCGGAGTCGAATGTGCAGTTTGGAGAAGGCGGCGCCGGAACATTTTCAGACGGCAAGCTGAACACACTGGTCCACGATTCTGACGGCAGAGGCCGGTATGTGCTGGAACAGTTTGTCAAGTACGGAGCTCCAAAAGAGATCTTGTATCAGAACAAGCCCCATGTAGGAACAGACGTACTGGCAGATGTGGTAAGGAATCTGCGCCAGGCTATTATTGAAAAAGGCGGCGAGATCCGTTTCCACAGCAAGGCAACAGATCTGACATTCCAGGATACTTCTTCCGGACGTTGTCTGAAGTCTCTGACAGTTACAGATACCAGAAGTGGAAAGCAAGAGGAGCTGCCGGCGCGGATTGTCGTTCTGGCGGTAGGACATAGTGCAAGAGACACCTTCTCTATGCTGCTGCAAAAAGAAGTGCCCATGCAGGCAAAGGCATTTGCGGTAGGGGTGCGGATCCAGCATCCCCAGTCTATGATCAATCGTTCTCAGTACGGCGCAGAGGCTGTGGAGGGACTTGGAGCAGCAGCTTATAAGCTGACGGCGAGTCTTCCTTCCGGAAGAGGCGTCTATACTTTCTGCATGTGCCCGGGCGGTTATGTGGTGGATGCTTCTTCCGAATCAGGAAGAACTGCTGTCAACGGTATGAGTTATCACGCCAGATCCGGCCAGAATGCCAACAGCGCTGTAGTTGTCACTGTGGATCCATCGGATTTTGAAGGTGATTCTCCCCTGGCCGGAATGGAATTTCAAAGAAAGCTGGAAGAAGCTGCCTGGCGTGCCGGAGATGGGAAGGTACCGGTGCAGCTTTTTGAGGATTTCTGCAAAGACAGGGAATCTGCCGGAGCCGGAAAGATCAGCCCTCAGATCCGCGGAAGATATGCCTGGACCAATATACGGACGGTATTTCCGAAGGAGATTGCTGCTGCTCTCGAAGATGGCATCCGTGAATTTGACCATAAAATCCATGGATATGCAAGGCCGGACGCTGTTTTGTGTGCTGTAGAGAGCAGGACTTCTTCCCCGGTCCGGATTCCCCGGGGCGAGACTATGGAGAACCAGGTGCAGGGCCTTTACCCGTGTGGGGAAGGAGCAGGATATGCGGGAGGTATTACATCGGCTGCCATGGACGGACTGAAGGTAGCGGAGGCCATCGCAGGAACCTACTTTATTTGACAACCGGCATTCAGGTTTAAGAAATATTTAATGGGATTACCCTATACACATTTTCGGAAATGTGATAAAATGTATTGAGTTTTGAGTGAAACTGCTTAAGATGAGGAGGAGTACATATGAAGGGAACAGGAAGCAAAAACGCCTGGGCTTTATTTCTGCTGCTTCTGGCAGGAATTGTACTTGGGGGATTTATCGGGATGCTGGCAGAAGGAGTGCCGGCCCTTGACTGGCTTGCCTATGGTCAGTCTTTTGGCCTGGATGAACCGATCGTGCTGAATCTGGGTGTCCTGGTCGTAACCTTCGGCCTTTCGATAAAGATTACCATTGCAAGTATTATTGGCGTGATTCTTTCGATTTTAATCTATCGTTTCTTATAATAAATATGTAAATTCTATCTGGAATATCGCACGAATCTAAAGAGAAAATGAATCAGCCAAATACGATGAAAGAGATGCCTGAGGCGGAACGGCCTTATGAGAAATGTGAGAAAATGGGAGCAGAGGCTTTGACAGATGTAGAGCTTCTTGCCATCCTGTTAAGGACCGGGACCAGAGGAGAAAATGCCCTTTGTCTGGCCCGGCGCATTTTGTACCATGCAGGCGAAACCGGGATCCTGGGAATCCATCAGTTCAGCCGTGAGCGTCTTTTAAAGATCAAGGGGATCGGCAAAGTGAAAGCGATCCAGATCTCCTGTATCTCAGAACTGGCGAAAAGGCTTGCAAAAGCCTCCCGGAGCGATATGCTTTCGTTTTCCCAGCCGGAAACGATCGCCCGGTACTACATGGAAGATCTCCGACATGAGAAACAGGAGATCATGAAACTTTTAATGCTGAATTCAAAAGCCAGGCTGATCGGAGAGGTGAATGTGTCCAAGGGGACTGTCAATTCATCTCTGATCACTCCAAGAGAGCTTTTTATAGAAGCACTGCAGAAAAATGCAGTGTCTATTGTGCTTATGCATAATCACCCCAGCGGTGATCCGACTCCCAGCCGGGAAGATATGCTGACAACGAAGAGAATACTGGATGCAGGTGCATTGATTGGAATTGAGTTGTTAGATCATATCATTATTGGCAATAATTGTTATATCAGTTTCCGGGAGGAGGGCATATTGTAGAAAGGATTCTGACAGATGGCAAGAAATATATACGGTCTTGACCTTGGTTCTTATGATATCAAGGTTTACGATAAGAAAAAGGATACCATATGGAAAGAAAAGGATGTGCTGGCACTGACGGAAAAGCGTGAGATTTTTGCTGTCGGCGATGAGGCATACGAGATGTATGAAAAGGCTCCCTCCAGCATTGAAGTCGTATTTCCTATGAAGGAGGGCGTGATCTCCCGCTTTACAGACATGCAGTTTCTATTGCAGAGCCTGTTAAAAAAGGACAGGCAGTTCGTCCGCGGATCGGAATATGTGATTGCTGTCCCTACGGATGTAACCGAAGTGGAAAAGAAAGCCTTCTTTGATCTGGTGATCCACTCCAATGCCAAGGCCAGAGAAGTAAACATCGTGGAACGGGCCATTGCCGATGCTGTGGGGCTGAATCTTGATGTAGAACATACCAAGGGCCTGATGATTGCAAATTTCGGCGGCGAGACCACCGAGTTGTCAGTACTGGCCGGAGGCGGAATGGTACTGAACCGGCTTCTGAAAATCGGAGGCCGGACATTTGACGAGGCGGTTATCAGTCTGATCCGTCACAGCCACGACTTTCTGGTGGGTCGGCATACCGCAGAAAATCTGCGGAAAAGTTTTGGGATATTTACCAGTGAAGTGGACGAGGTTATCCAGGTGGCCGGAAGGGATCTGATTACCCGTGTTCCCATGCAGAAGCCTATTTCCATTAATCTTGTACGGGCTGCCATGAAGGATCCTCTTTTGGAATGTGTACGTGCGATTCAGTCACTTCTGGACCGTACTCCGCCGGAGGTGCGTCATGCCATTGTTGATAACGGTATCTTTCTGACCGGGGGTGTGGCTCACACAGCAGGTCTTGAAACCTATATCGAAGAGATGATCGGTATCCGGTGCCGGACCGCTCTTGAACCGGATATCTGTGCGGTATCCGGCTTAAAGAAGATCATGGAGTCAAAGGAATTAAGGAAACTTGCATATTCAATGTTAGAAGAAAATTATAGGTGGATGAGATAATATGAAGATTAAGAACCAAACATCCATGCCAGGGAAATACTGGCTGATCATTCTTGCCGTTATCTGTGTCGGACTTCTGGGGATCGAGAGTGTTTCGGACGGCGGCGGACCTCTGCGGTTTGTGGCCAATTATACGATCATTCCCATGCAGAAGGGAATCAGCTATGCCGGAAGATATCTAAGTGATCTGTCTGATAACTTTCAGACACTGGAAGAAGTGCGTTCTGAAAATGAAAAGCTGCAGTCCAGGGTGGACGAACTGACAATTGACAACACCAGACTCCGGCAGGAACAGTATGAACTGGAGCGCCTCCGGGAGCTCTATCAGCTGGATGAAAATTATTCAGATTATGAAAAGATCGGTGCCCATGTGATTGCCAACAACGGCAGTAACTGGTTTAATGATTTTACGATTGACAAAGGAAGCAATGACGGTATTAAAGTGGACTGTAATGTTCTGGCCGGAAGCGGCCTTGTGGGAATTGTGACAGAAGTGGGGCCGGATTACGCAAGAGTCCGTTCGATCATTGATGATTCCAGCAACATCAGTGCCATGATCCTGTCCACATCTGACATCTGCATGGTTACCGGGGATCTGCAGCTTGCGGCAGACGGAAGAATACGGTTTGAAAACCTTCCGAACAATGATAATGAGATCCAAGTGGGCGAACAGGTGGTAACTTCACATGTAAGCAGCCGGTTTGTCCAGGGACTTTTTATCGGATATATCAGTGAAATCAAGGTGGATTCTAATAATCTGACCCGGTCAGGATATATTACTCCGGCCGTAGATTTCAGCAACCTGCAGGAAGTACTGGTCATCACTACTACCAAGCAGGAAATGGTAGATGGAGAGACACAGTCCGGCGAAGGAGAGTAGACTCTATGAATATCAAAAGAAAAATCATAACTTTAGTCATTATTCTGGTCTGTTTTCTGCTGGAATGTACTTTATTTGCTAAACTGTCTTTTGCACTGATCAAGCCGAATCTTCTGATCATTGTGACTTCGTCCTTCGGATTTATGCGTGGAAAGAAGTCTGGAATGTTTGTGGGATTTGTCTGCGGGCTTCTGACAGATCTTTTCTGGGGGGATATTCTTGGCTTTTACATGCTGATCTATACATTGATCGGTTATGTGAACGGCTTTTTCAGACGGCTGTTTTATGACGATGACATTAAACTGCCGATCGGGCTGATCGCGGCCAGTGAACTGGTGTACGGACTGGTTACCTATTTCTGCCTGCATCTTCTGCAGGGAGAATTTGATTTCCTGGGATACCTGTCGGGAATCATTATGCCGGAACTGGTATATACCATTCTGGTGACACTGCTGCTGTATCAGATTATCCTGCAGATTAACAAGAAACTGGAAGCAGAAGAACAAAGGAGTGCAAGTAAATTTGTTTAAATTATGGGAAAAAATAAGATACGGGATCTCTGAAGTCATGCAGTCCAGGACCTCTGTTGCTGTCATTGTTTTCTGTGTGATGGCCGCCATCCTGGTCCAGCGTCTGTTTTATCTGCAGATTGTCCGCGGCGCTGACTATGCAGAGGATTATGAGCTTCAGATCCAGAAAACCAAAGAAACAGAAGGCACCCGGGGAAACATTTATGACCGCAACGGCAACCTCCTGGCGTACAATGAGCTTGCTTATTCTGTAACATTCGAATACAGTGACGATTATAAAAATAAAGAACTCAATAAGATCGTTTCTACTGTCATCCAGATGGTAGAGGCCAATGGAGATTCGGTGATCAACGACTTTGGAATCGTGCTGGACAATAATGATAATTATGTCTATATTGCCGACAACGATACCGAGAGGCTGCGTTTCATCGCCGATGTATTCGGCCTTCGCACCATTGATCAGCTTGACGATGAACAGCGGAATATTTCGGCGGAGGATCTGATTGATTATCTCTGTACAGATGACGTATATGGCTATGATATTGATCAGAGCAAAATGAGTCATGCGGATGTCTTAAAGCTTGTAAATATCCGTTACGCTATTTCTCTGAACAGTTATCAGCAATGGCTTTCTACGACTATTGCAGAAGATGTCAGCGAAGAGACAGTTGCAGATATCATGGAGCATATGGATACGCTGCCGGGAGTCAGCATCGAACAGGAATCTCTGCGCAGATATACGGACAGTTATTGTTTCGCCAATATGATCGGATATACCGGACAGATTTCCCAGGAAGAATATGACGCTCTGGATAAAGAGGAGCAGGAGGACTATTCTTTAACAGATACCGTAGGAAAGTCCGGACTGGAACAGGTCATGGACTCTTATCTGAAAGGAGAAAAGGGCAGCGAGACTTTGTATGTCAATAGTGTGGGACGTGTCATTGACCGCGTTAAGAGCAAGGAAGAAAAGGCAGGAAACGATCTGTATCTGACGATTGATGCCAATCTCCAGAAAGCAGCCTATCATATCATCGAACAGGAGCTGGCTGGAATACTTCTTGCAAAGATCCAGAATACACTGGATTTTGACCGTACTCAGGTAGACGATGGAAGTGATGTGATCATTCCTATCGGTGATGTCTACAATGCATTCATTGATAATGAGATGGTGGATATGACCCATTTTGGAGAGGATGACGCCCAGGCTGCCGAAAAGGAAGTCTATGCAGCATTTACCGCCAGAAAAGAACAGGTTTTGCAGGAGATCCAAAATGTCCTGTCCGACCCGAACGCCAGCGCCTATCAGGATGCCGGACGGGAACAGCAGGCCTATCAGAGCTATATTGTAAATACTGTATTAAACCAGAATTCTGGAATTCTGATGGGCAGTGCCATCGATACCAGTGACGAGACCTATCAGGCCTGGCGGGAAGATGAGACCATTAATATCTACACTTTCCTGAACTATGCGATTTCAAAGAACTGGATCGACACCTCCCTTTTGAAAGATTATGTTTCTTCCGAGGGAGAGTATTCGGATTCCAGTGAAACCTATCAGGCGATTATCTCCTATGTGATTGATGCGATCAGTGATGATACTGAATTTGACAAGCTGATCTATCAGTATATGATCAAGGCAGGCTCGGTCACAGGCAGACAGCTTTGCATGATCTTATATGAGCAGGGCGTGCTGACCTTTGATGAAGGCCAGTATAATGCACTGAACTCGGGAAGCATGGGGGCTTATGACTTCGTCCGCAGTAAGATTCAGTCTCTGGAGATTACACCAGGCGAACTGGGGCTTGAGCCATGTACCGGTTCTATGGTCATGACAGACCCGAAATCCGGAGAAGTGCTTGCCTGCGTATCTTATCCGGGATACGACAATAACCGGCTGGCTAACACGATGGATTCTGATTATTATAATAAACTGAATAAGGATAACGCCAGCCCGATGTATAACACGGCCACACAGGAGCGTACGGCGCCGGGATCTACCTATAAGCCGCTGGTGGCTCTTACCGGTCTTACAGAGGGCGTGATCGATACGGGAACTTACTTTACCTGTCATGGAGAATATGATAAAGTGGATCCTCATCCCAGATGCTGGATCTATCCGAACGCCCACGGAAGTCTTTCCGTTGAAGGCGCGATCCAGAATTCCTGTAACTGCTTTTTCTATGAAGTGGGATATCAGCTGAGTCTGGACAGAAGCAGCGCCTCAGCAGACGATGACGGGGATGGTACTTCGGATAATGTTACATTTTCCAGTGATCTGGGTACGGATAAATTGCGTAAATATGCGGTGGAATTTGGTCTCGGTGACACATCGGGACTTGAGATTCCCGAATCAGATCCCCAGATTTCTGATGAAACTTCTGTCCTGTCAGCGATCGGTCAGGGAAATAACAACTTCACGACCAGTCAGCTTGCCAGATATATTACTGCCGTTGCCAATGAGGGAACGGTATACAATTTAAGTCTCTTGGATAAGGTGGTTTCTGTGGATGGTGAGACAGTAAAAGATTTTACTCCGGAAGTAAAAAATACCATCACGGATATTTCATCTACCAGCTGGAACGCTGTCCACAACGGTATGCGTAATGTTATTTCTGTCGCTCAGGCACAGGTGTTCAGCAAGCTGAACGCCAGCGGAGTGGAGGTATCCGGTAAAACAGGTACAGCCCAGCAAAGTGATACACATCCGGACCACGCTTTGTTCGTAGGATTTGCCCAGAGCAGCGATCCGGAGGTGGCTTTTGCAGTCCGTATTGCCAACGGCTACAGTTCTACTTATGCAGCCGAGATCGGTAATGATGTGATGGAATATTATTATCAGATCACTCCGGAAGAAGAGCTGATCACAGGAACAGCTTCGGAAATTGCCGCAAGTACGACGGGAGATTAACAGAAAGGATGGTTTTATGTGAAAGATTCTGTGCTCATCAAGAGTAACAAATACGGCATTACCATTCTCTCCGATCCGGAGACGCCTTTTGAGCGCCTTCTTACGGAAACGGAAGAAAAGTTCCGGTCTGCAGAGCATTTCTTTAATCATGCAGACATGGTAGTGGAGCTAAAAGGCCGTACTTTCACAGAAGAGGAGGCAGCCCGTATGGTAGAAACGGTACAGGCTGCCGCAAAGATACGAATCCTTTGTCTGATTGAAGAGGATGAGCTGAAAGAACAGCGGTTCAGACAGATCCAAAAAGAATGTCTGGAGACTGTCCATGAAAAAGACGGACTGTTCTATAAGGGTACTTTAAGAGAAAGACATCGTCTGGAAGCGGAGACGAGCATCGTGATCATCGGCGACGTGGAAGACGGAGCGATCATAACCTCCAAAGGAAACGTTGTGGTGATCGGAACGATCCGCGGCTGCGTTACTGCCGGTGTATCCGGCCGTAAGGACGCATGGATCGCGGCTCTCCATATGGATCCTGTACGTCTCAGGATTGGAGAGATTGAAGTAAAACCAGTTATAGGAGGAAGTTATTCATGGGCGAAGTTATTGTAATCACATCGGGAAAAGGCGGAGTCGGAAAGACTACCACTACTGCAAATATCGGAGCAGGATTATCAAAACTGGAGAAAAGGGTTGTAGTGATCGATACAGATCTGGGACTTCGGAACCTGGACGTGGTCATGGGCCTGGAGAATCTGATCGTTTATAACCTGGTAGATGTGATCGAGGGCACCTGCCGGATGAAGCAGGCTCTGATCAGGGACAAGAGATATGAGAATCTCTATCTGCTTCCCTCTGCACAGACCAGAGATAAAACAGCAATTTCCCCAGGGCAGATGAAAAAACTGACCTCGGAATTAAAAGAAGAATTTGACTACATACTTCTGGATTGTCCTGCCGGGATTGAGCAAGGTTTCCAAAATGCCATCGCCGGTGCAGACCGCGCTATTGTGGTGACAACTCCGGAAGTTTCAGCGATCCGTGACGCGGACCGCATTATCGGGCTTCTGGAAAGCCAGCAGATAAAAAAGATTGACCTGATCATCAACCGGATCCGTATGGATATGGTAAAAAGAGGTGACATGATGTCTGTTGATGATGTGACGGAGATCTTGTCTATACCTCTGATCGGAGCGCTGCCTGATGATGAAAAGGTCGTAATCGGAACCAATCAGGGAGAACCGGTAGTGGGCCTTGGCGGAGAAGCCTCTGAAGCATACATGAACATCTGTAAAAGGATCATGGGACTGGAGGTTCCTTTCCTGGATTTAAACGGAAGCGGCGGATTCTTATCCAGACTTACCAGTCTGTTTAAAAAGGATTAGGAGGAGACGGTATGCTGAAGAGATCTTCTGTTTCGATTGCGAAAAACCGTCTGAAAGCTCTGGTCACTTCAGACAGGGTTAATTGTGCGCCGGAAGCTTACGAAGCTATCTGCCGCGAATTATACGAAACCTTATCAAAATATATGGAACTTACAGAAGATGATTTTCAAGTAGAGATCAACCGTACACAGGTTGTTATCACATTTTTAGGAGAAGAAGCGTGAGATTACTCAAATTTCTAAAACGGTACCATTTAAAAGATTATAAAATGTCTCTTGTCATTCTGGTTATGGCATTGTCCATCGTCGGTGTTTTTGTGATCGGAAGTGCTGAGCCGGACAATCAGTCCCGACAGATCATCGGCCTTGTCATCGGCCTTGGGGTCATGGTGGTGGTCTCTTTGATGGACTATGTATGGCTGATGGATTTTTACTGGCTGATCTATGGATTTGTTATCCTGATTCTAGGAGCTGTTCTGGTCATCGGAACAGAGGTAAATGGCGCTACACGTTGGATCAACCTGGGATTCACAAACTTTCAGCCTTCTGAGCTTGCGAAGATCCTGCTGATCCTGTTCTTTGCAAGATTTATCTCGGAACACGAAGATGATATTAACGACAAACGTACACTGATGAAATATGCAGCTCTCTGTGCAGTTCCGCTGGGGCTGATCATCGTGGAGCCCAATCTCTCCACGACGATCTGTACGGCTCTGGTTCTCTGTCTTCTGATCTATATCGGAGGCCTGAGTTACAAATTTATCGGGACTGTGCTGGTAATCCTGATCCCGGTTGCAGTTATTTTCCTGAGTATCGTGGTACAGCCGGATCAGACGCTTCTTAAGGATTACCAGCAGGAACGTATCCTGGCATTCCTGGAGCCGGAAAAATATGCCAGTGATGGCGCCTATCAGCAGCGGAATTCTGTCATGGCCATCGGTTCAGGACAGCTTGCCGGAAAAGGTCTGAATAATAATACTACTGACTCCGTCAAAAACGGAGACTTTATCCTGGAGCCGAGCACTGACTTTATTTTTGCGATTGTTGGTGAAGAACTTGGTTTTATCGGAAGCTGTATTATTATTGCTTTATTATTATTGATTGTGATACAATGTATATTGATTGGAAGACGATCGCAGAACCTGTCAGGCCGGATTATCTGCTGCGGAGTAGGAGGTCTGATAGGGATACAAAGTTTTATCAATATCGGTGTTGCTACACAACTGATTCCAAACACCGGGGTTCCGCTACCGTTCGTAAGTTACGGTCTGACATCGCTGGTCAGTCTGTATATTGGTATCGGTCTTGTCCTGAATGTTGGATTACAGCCGAAAAAATATCAATAAGGAGTGAAAAACATGAATATAGGGCTGATAGCACATGATTCCAAAAAAACACTGATGCAGAATCTCTGCATTGCTTACAGAGGAATCCTGAGTAAACACAATCTGTATGCGACCGGCACCACAGGCAGACTGATCGAAGAGGTCACCAATCTGAATGTTCACAAATATCTGGCCGGTCCCCTCGGAGGAAAGCAGCAGCTGGGGGCGCAGATTGCCCAAAATGATATTGACGCCCTTATCTTCCTGCGGGAACCCAATAATCCAAAGCCTCATGAACCGGATGTCAATGACGTAATACGGTTATGTGATATGTATAATATTCCTATGGCAACCAATCTGGCCACAGCGGAATTGATTATATTAGCAATAGACAGAGGAGATCTTGACTGGCGTGAAATGTATCGGTAATTTATTCAGACTTACAGCCGTCGCTGTGTGTGGGACGGTTTTCCTTACGGGCTGTTCTCTTTTTAAGACGGAGGATGTGGTCGTAGGATATGAGACAGAGAATTATAATCAGAATATCTATCAGGACAGCCTTTTTGCATCGGAACTGTGCGTGGCAGACGGAGATGTATCGATGGATGGCGCTCCGGATACTTCCGGTCTTCATGCAGCTGCTTTATTCGATGTGAATGGGGCAAAAGTGGATTTTGCATATCAGATGTATGACAGGTTGTATCCTGCCAGTACAACTAAGATCATGACGGCTCTTCTGGCTATTGAGTACGGCGACCTCTCGCAGAAGGTAACGGTGTCTGAGGCAGCCTCTTCTACCAGTTTTGCAGCAGATGAATCTGTCTGCGAGATTAAAACGGGAGATGTGCTGACGCTTAAGGATCTGCTCTATGGTCTTCTGATGTGTTCGGGAAATGATGCGGCAGTTGCCATTGCCGAGACAGTCAGTGGAAGTGTAGATGAGTTTGTGGATCTGATGAATGAGCGGGCACAGGAACTGATGGCGACTCAGACCCATTTTGAGAACCCCCACGGGCTCCACAGCGAAAACCATTATACGACTGCTTATGATTTGTATCTGATCTTCAACGAATGTATCAAGCATGATGAATTTCTGGAAGTGATCAGCGCCGATTCCTACACTCCGGACATCACAGACGCGGATGGCAATCCCAGGAATCTGGAATGGGAGCCGACAAACTTTTATGCTACCGGGGAGGCTGATCCTCCACAGAATGCCACTTTAGTGGGCGGTAAGACCGGTACAACCCAGCTTGCAGGCAACTGTCTGGTTCTTTTGGAAAAGGATTCTGATGACCAGCCGTTCATTTCAATCGTAATGGGGGCGGATACAAAAGATCTGTTGTATCAGGACATGACGATGTTGATAGAAAATATTCCAGAGAATACGGATTCTTAAGAATTAGAGGGGCATCTCTGAAAAGGGATACCCCTTTACTCTATGAAGAACTTGAGATTCTTCCGTACAGGCTGATCAGATACAGCCCACATAGTCCCACCAGCGTATAGATAATGCGCGACAGCCAGGACAGATTCCCAAACAGGAACGCTACAAGATCAAAACGGAAGATACCAACTAACAGCCAGTTGACAGCACCGATGATCACCAGAGTCAAAGCGGTGTAATCAAACCATTTCATATGAATTCCTCCTTTTTTCATACTACCGTTAGTATGACAGTTCTAAAAAAATTTATTCATGTAAATGCGAGGTTTCTTTGATGACTGATGCAAGGTATTATTACCCTTATTCAAAATATCTGAAAAATAAATATGGAGAAAAGGTCTATAAGCTGCCGGTGAATCTTCCGGCAGGATGTCCGAACCGTATTTATGGGCAGGGATGTTCTTTCTGCGCCGCCTCCGGCACAGGTTTTGAGGCGGCAGATTCTTCTGTTCCTGTAAAAGAGCAGCTGGAGACGGTCAGGAATCACATCGCTGAAAAGTATCATGCTTACAAATATATTGCTTATTTTCAAAATTATACGAATACCTTTCTGCCTCTGGATCAATTTGAATCCTTTCTTCTGGAGGCGGCAGGAATTGATGGCATCGTCGAGATTGCTGTTTCAACCCGGCCTGACTGCATCTCATCTGCCTACCTTGAGGTGCTTGACCGGATCCGCAGGGAATATGGTCTGCAGATCACTGTGGAACTGGGGCTGCAGACAGCCAATTATCATACTCTTCGGTCTATCGGCCGTGGACATACACTGGCGGAATTCCTGGATGCAGTTCTTCAGATCCGGCCTTTTGGCTTTGATATCTGTACCCATGTAATTTTAAACCTTCCGGGAGATGACCGCACAGATGTTGTCGAGACCGCAAAAATTCTGTCCGCGCTTTCAGTCAGCACGGTAAAACTTCATTCTCTTTATATTGCAAAAAACACCCGGTTGTGCGAGGAGTTTGAAAATGGTACAATAACGTTATGTTCCAAAGAGGAGTATCTGGAACGAGTGATCCTGTTCCTGGAGTATCTTTCTCCGGAGATTGCAGTGGAACGGCTTTTCAGCCGGATTCCCGAAAAAGATTCCGTTTTCTGCAACTGGGGAGTCAGCTGGTGGAAGCTTAAGGATGAGCTTCTGGAGCTCATGGAGCAGAGACACTCAAGACAGGGGAGAAAATTCGATTATCTGAATGGTGCGGCACTGAGGTATATCCCGGACTAACGCATCACACAGGGGAGGCAGGAATCAGTATTGGCAGATAAAAAATTAACAAATATAGAAATTTATCGTAAAAAATGGAATTTAAATATTGGGATCCTGATTTTCGGCGTGATATTTATTTACCTGGTAGTTACTGTACTGATGTATCTGACCGGTAATCATGTGACAATCTATGAGGTGAGGGAAGGGTCTATCCAGAAAGATAACGCCTACACCGGCCTGATCCTGAGAGATGAGACTGTCGTTCAGGCCGATGCAGAAGGATATGTGAATTATTTTGCATTAGAGGGCAGCAAGGTGGGCGCTCAGACCAGAGTATACAGTCTGTCGCCCGATGAGCTTACATTTTCGGATCCTTCTGCATCTTCCGAGGAGGCACAGGCTCTGACTGCCGAAGAGCAGTCTGCAATCCTGCAGCAGACGCAGAATTTCAGCGACAGTTTCCGGGATGAAAATTTTGAAGATGTTTATTCATTAAGAGACAGTATTTCTACGGTCCTTGACAGTAAGTCCAGCCAGAGCCGTCAGGCACAGCTGGAAGCGATGGTCGCGTCCGGTACTTCCGGACTCCAGGTCTATTCCGCATCTTCTGACGGCATTATTGTATTTTCTACGGACGGCTATGAGGACGTCACCATCGATGATGTGACAGAAGAGATGCTGAACCGGGCCGATTATGAAAAAGTCAGCCTGCAGGATAACGCTCAGGTCAATTCCGGCGATCCCGTATATAAACTGGTTCGTTCCGATATATGGAACATCATCATCCAGTTAGACGACACTACAGCCGAATCCCTGGCAGATACCTCCAGCGTAAACATTGAATTCTCAAAAGATAATAAGACTGCAACAGCCGGATTTGAACTACGAAAATCCAAAGATCTGAATCTTGGAATATTGACTCTTGATTCTTCCATGATCCGCTACGTCACCGACCGGTATGTGGACATCGAACTGATCCTGGAAGATCAGTCAGGACTGAAAATCCCTAAGTCTTCCGTGATCGAGCGGGAATTTTATACCGTTCCGGAGGATTACATGACACAGGGCGGCAATTCAAATGAAACGGGAGTGCTGATCGACGATGGATCTGACAGCGCAAAGTTTCAGGAAGCAGAAGTTTATTACCGGGACCACGAGGCCGGCGTCGTCTATCTGGACATGGATCTGTTTGACAAAGGTACCGTGCTTCGTAAAGAGGACTCTGACAATACCTATACACTGAAGGATACCAAATCCCTTCAGGGGGTTTACAATATCAATAAAGGCTATGCCGAGTTCCGGGAAGTAACAATCTTAAGTGAAAGTGATGAATATTATATCGTTGAATCCGGAAATGAATATGGACTGTCGAATTATGACCATATCGCACTGAGTGGAAAGGGTATCCGTGAAAATGATGTAGTATTCTGATATCCGGCAATTATAAATAAGGGAGTGATAAAACATGTTACAGGAAAATCTTGCACAGGTAGAAGAAAATATCGAGGCTGCATGCCGCAGAGCAGGAAGGAACCGGGATGAGGTGACTCTGATCGCAGTCAGCAAGACGAAACCGGTCAGTATGCTTCAGGAAGCCTACGATCTGGGCGTCCGGGTGTTTGGAGAAAATAAGGTGCAGGAACTGACGGAGAAGTATGAAGTTCTTCCAGGAGATATCCACTGGCATCTGATCGGCCATCTGCAGCGAAATAAGGTCAAATATATTATTGACAAGGCCGAGCTCATCCACTCTGTAGATTCTCTCCGCCTTGCTGAAACCATAGAAAAAGAAGCTGCAAAGCATCAGATGACTGCCAGCGTACTGATTGAAGTCAATGTGGCAAAAGAAGAGAGTAAATTTGGACTGATGCCGGAAGAATTGGATGAATTTGTGGATAAGATTTCTGTTTTTCCGCACATTCGTGTAAAAGGTCTTATGACGATTGCTCCTTTTGTGTCCGATCCAGAGGAAAATCGCCCGATTTTCGCCCGTTTGCGCAAATTATCTGTTGACATCGCAAGGAAAAACATTGATAATATTACTATGAGCATTTTGTCCATGGGAATGACGAATGATTATCAGATCGCCATTGAGGAAGGTGCTACTATGGTCCGGGTGGGAACCGGTATCTTTGGTGCGCGTGATTATGCTCAACAAGGAAACGTAAGATAGGAGATATAATAATGGGAGTATTAGACAAGTTTTTAGATATTATGAAGCTGAACGACGGAGATGATTATGACGATGATTTCTTCGACGATGATTATGATGATGATTACGAAGAAGAAAAGCCCAAAAAAAGTCTGTTCGGCCGTTCTAAAAAGTATGAAGAGGATGAGGATGAAGATGAGTCCTACGATGTAGCGCCAAGATCCTCAAGGAGTTCCTCACACTCCAGCAATAAAGTGACTCCGATGCGGCAGCCTGCGAGAAGAAATAATGTAAGCATGGAAGTCTGTGTCATCAAGCCTACTTCTGTAGACGATGCCCGTGAGATTACAGAGACACTGTTAAGCGGACGAACCGTGATCCTGAATCTGGAAGGGCTGGATCTGGAAGTGGCACAACGCATCATTGATTTTACTTCAGGCGCCACCTACGCGATCAGCGGTAACCTGCAGAAGATTTCCAATTACATATTCCTGGTAACACCTACAAATGTAGACATATCCGGAGATCTGCAGG